>ERZ1027208.57-NODE-57-length-60576-cov-16.527387_pt1 | contig 60576 bp, 54 predicted proteins | sample MGYA00520867_ERZ1027208 | MGnify/ENA primary metagenome ERZ1027208 (study PRJEB33311, sample SAMEA4378413) | marine metagenome | biome: Marine biome; feature: Fjord; material: Water | collected 2014-07-20T08:00:00Z/2014-07-... | depth 75 m ... | reverse complement strand
AAATAAAAGTTATACTTTCTTAAAAAATTGAAGTACCTAGGGGATTATAGTGATTAGAGTAATGGTTGTAGATGATCACGATTTGGTAAGGCTGGGGATTGTAAGTCTACTGAGTGATAGTGAATTGATTGAAGTGGTTTCTCAAGCCTGTAGTGGTGAAGAAGCGCTGGTTAATGCGAAAGAAACCGAACCTGATGTCGTGCTGATGGATATACGCATGCCTGGGATGGGAGGTTTGGAGGCGACTCATAAACTTTTACGTCAAAACGAAGAGATTAAAGTGATTGCGGTAACCGCTTGTAATGAAGATCCTTATGCAAGTCGATTGTTGGATGCAGGTGCCGCCGGTTATATGACTAAAGGTGCGAGTGCTGAGGAAATGGTTCAAGCCATTTTAAAAGTGAAAAGCGGGCAGCGCTACATTAGCCCTGAAATTGCTCAGAGAATGGCTTTAAAGCCATTTGAAAGTAATGGAAGCTCTTGTCCGTTTGATATTTTATCGGACCGTGAAATGCAGATATCAGTGATGATTGCGAATTGCGTAAAGGTGCAAGAAATCAGCGATCAGTTGTTTTTGAGCCCTAAGACGGTAAACACTTATCGTTATCGTATATTTGAAAAAATGAGTATTTCAAGTGATGTTGAGTTAACACGATTAGCTATCCGCCATGGGATGGTTGATACAGAATCATCTTTATAGTTGTTGAACATGTCTTTTGATTCTAAGGGTTTTTTAAGTGCGGTTTCTGAAAAGCCCGGTGTTTACCAAATGTATGACGCCGAAGGGCGTTTGCTTTACGTTGGTAAGGCTAAAAATTTAAAAAATAGACTAACTTCCTATTTTAGCAATACCGGTTTGAATTCCAAAACCATGGCGTTGGTGACGCGTATATTCAATATTGATGTCACTATTACGAGCAGTGAGACAGAAGCACTTCTGTTAGAAAATAATTTAATTAAAAAGAATAAGCCCCCTTATAATATTCTTTTGAAAGATGATAAGTCCTACCCTTATATTTTCCTGTCGAAACACAACTTTCCTTTGCTTTGCTATTCCCGTGGTAAAAAGAATAAAAACGGCGTGTATTTTGGTCCGTTTCCCAGCTCTGGGGCCGTTCGAGAAAGCTTGGGGTTTCTACAGAAGGTATTCCGTTTAAGAAATTGCGATGATAGCTATTTTAATAACCGAAGCCGTCCTTGCTTGCAGCATCAAATTGGTCGCTGTTCTGCTCCGTGTGTAGATCTCATTACCAAAGATCAGTATGCAAAAGATTTAGAACACGCGAAAATGTTCTTGCAGGGTAAAAATCCTTCGCTCATTGCAGAGCTGCAAGTTGATATGGAGGAGGCGGCGATAGATATGGCTTTCGAAGAAGCTGCAACCATACGTGATCAAATTCAATACTTAAGAAAGGTGCAAGAGTCGCAGGTAATTGAAGCCGGCACGGGTAATGTTGATGTGGTGGCAATTGTTCAGGACCAAAAGATATGGGCTGTTCAGGTTTTAAGTATTCGCCATGGCCAAATGCAGGGGAGTCGAACTTATTATCCTAGGTACAGTATGGATGAATCTTATGGTGAGGCATTGCAGGCTTTTATCTCTCAGTATTATTTGGTGATGGGGCGTGAAATTCCTGATGAAATAATCATCTCTCACGAGATAGGGGATCAATCAATTGTGCAATCGGCTCTTGGTGAGCACAGGTCTAAAAAAGTGAAGCTTGTGCACTCTGTTCGAGCAGAGCGACAAAAATGGCTTCAGATGTCATTAAATAACGCCGAGGATGCTGTTCGGGTCAAGATTAGAGATAAGCATCATATGGCTGGCCTTTATGATGACTTGATGCAAGTTCTGGCTTTAGATTTGGTGCCTAACCGTATGGAGTGTTTTGATATTAGTCATAGTCATGGTGAGGCGACGGTTGCTTCGTGCGTGGTATTTAATCGTGATGGTCCGCTGAAAGCTGATTATCGAAAATTTAATATAGAAGGTGTCGAGCCCGGTGATGACTACGGGGCTATGGATCAAGCGCTTACAAGGCGATTCAAGAAAATAACAGATGATAAAATACCTGACTTATTATTGATTGATGGTGGTAAGGGGCAGGTGGGTATTGCGAGAAAAGTACTGGCTGAAATGAAATTGACTCAGCGGGTTAAGCTTCTAGGGGTATCAAAGGGGGTGACACGTAAGGCGGGTATGGAGGTGTTGCTGTATGAGGGGGGAGAGTTCACCTTAGATATTGCTTCACCAGCCTTGCACTTGATTCAACAAATTAGGGATGAGTCTCATCGATTTGCCATAACTGGCCATCGTGCACGTCGCGCTAAGGCTCGTGGTCGTTCAGTATTGGAAGATATTGAAGGAATTGGTCCAAAAAGGCGCAGGGAGCTGTTAAGATTCTTTGGTGATGTGGGTGAGATTAAATCTGCCAATGTTGATGAGATTGCTAAGGTGTCAGGTATTAGCCGTCAACTTGCTCAAGAAATATACGATAGTCTTCATAGTTAAATGAAGTAAATCACTGTTTAAATTAGTTGTGCTTAAGATTGTAATTGGAAGTTGTTATGCCGTTAAATTTACCTAATATTTTAACCTCGATTCGGGTTCTGTTAATCCCGTTAATGGTGGTTGTATTTTATTTGCCAGTCTATTGGTCAAGTTTTGCTGCAGCTGTGGTGTTCTGGTTTGCCTGTATTACGGATTACTGGGATGGCTACTTAGCACGTAAAATGAATTTGATGACGCCGTTTGGAGCATTTTTAGACCCGGTTGCAGATAAGTTGATTGTCGTTGTTTCTTTGATGATTGTCGTAGAAAGGGATAGCACGCTTTGGTTGACGATTCCTGCTTTGATTATTGTTGCGCGCGAAGTTGTAATTTCGGCGTTGCGAGAGTGGATGGCTGAAATGAATAAATCAGCGGATGTTGCGGTTAGTTATGTAGGTAAGGCTAAAACTCTAATTCAGATGGTGGCGATTACTGGCTTACTTGGAATTGAACCGGCGGGAACGGATGGTTTAATATCCAGTGATGGCTGGTACTTTGCTGCAATATTTATACTGTTGATTGCAGCGGTGCTCACTCTTTGGTCAATGATGACTTATCTGAAAGCAGCATGGCCTGTTTTAAAGAGCACCGAGCTGTAAGTTATTCAGAAATAAGGAAAAAATTGTTGACAGTTGCGCACGAGTCATTAGAATACGCCTCGTTGTCAACAAGACAGCACAGCGCGGGAATAGCTCAGTTGGTAGAGCACGACCTTGCCAAGGTCGGGGTCGCGAGTTCGAATCTCGTTTCCCGCTCCAAATCATTCTAGTAATAGGGTGTTGTTAAGCTTCTAAGGAAGTTTAATTAAGTTTAAAATTAAAGTAGTTGCACACCGAAAGGGCTTTAATTTGATAACCGTGGCGCGATGGTAGAGTGGTTATGCAGCGGACTGCAACTCCGTCGACGCCGGTTCGATTCCGGCTCGCGCCTCCATACTAAAGGTTTTAAATCTTTAATATGAGTCTTGAAAAAGACAGTCGCTTTTCTTTTATGTGGGGCGGTGGTGAAATTGGTAGACACGCAAGATTTAAAATCTTGTTTCTTAGGAAGTGCCGGTTCGATTCCGGCTCGCCCCACCATTTAAGAAGCTTGTAACTTTTAGGTTACAAAATATTTAAGAAGCCGTTAATGAAAATTAACGGCTTTTTTTATGCCTGCAATATATGTATTTTATCTGGAAATTTTGTAGAGCTTGCTGTGACTTTTAATTTCTTTAGGGGTTAGGTTGGCTGATTGTTCTGAGGGTGAAGCCTGATGGGAAAATATCTTTAGCCATGTCATTTACTTTGTCATGCTGCACCAGCCAGTTGTTTTTTTGGAAGTTTTGGTTTGCACCCTTTAAAGAAAGGCTGGTTATGCTAATGAGGGATGAATTAGTGGATGCTTTAAGAATCAATATCTTCATTTGGTGATTATTGTATTGGGTAATTGTTTCTTTTCCCTCCAATAAAAAGACGGCATCTTTTTTAGTGTTTGTTGAGCGCGATTTTATGTTCTGCTTGTCAAAGTCTAGCTTATAAGATGTTGGTGGTTTGTCGATTTCTTTGATGATTCTCAGGACTGTATTTATGTTTTTTGAATTTGATGGGATTAATACAGTCTTTTCGGAGAATTGTATTTCAGGTGAGTCGCTTATGGCGTATTGAAGTATGGTCTCTACTTGAGTCGCATTTTTGAAGTGTAGGTCAATAACCTCGTAGGCTGTGTTTTCAGAGCAGCCTAGAGGCCCTATGGCGGTCGATAATAGGAGTATCAGATAGAAAGGCGTCTTGTATCCATTATGTGTTTTCCGTGACTCCACCATTTGTTAAAGCGCTCCATGAAGTGTTTGATCTTTGCTCTATCAGAGTAGCAGAAGCGGCTTTCACTGCCATCAAAGTCCATCCAGGCATTTGAATCAAAAACCCAGTGAGTAGGGATGTTGTCACTACTGGTTTTAATTTCAATGAAGGAAGGCAGGCGATCGGCTAGCTTAAAAAGAGCAGTGTCATTAAAGCTAGGATGGTAATTGCTTACCAGTATGTAAGTTTTAAAATGTTTATTTGCTCTTGCTGCGATCTTGATTCTATTTATAAGGCCTTCATGGTTGATGAGTGGGTGCTGCATGTTGTTTATGCATAGAATGATTGAGCGGTGGCTTTGCGAAAGCAATATGTCGAGATAGCCTTCGGCTTCTAGGTGGCTTTTACCGTGATAAATATCGCTGTCAGAGTTTTTGTAGTACTGGCTTTTGCTGTCTTCATCATGACTGAAGACCCTTAGCTCCATATCTATGTGTGGAATGTTGGCATCTTCGTAAGGAGATGAGTGAGCTGTGAAGCCACAGCTTCTGTAAAATTCATATGCGTGGCACTGTGCGCTAAGTTCTAGGCGCGTGTAGCGCTTCTGAGAGGCGTGTCGCTTGATATGGTCCAGGATCTCTTTGCCAATACCTTTACCTCTGTAGGCTTTAAGTACGGCCATTCTGCCTATTTTCTTGTTTCCGACTAGGCGGGCGCAACCTACGGCTTCATTATCCATGTAGGCGACAAAATGCTCACAACTTGTATCTTCCTTGTCCCACTCAAGGCGTTCGCTAACGCCTTGCTCGTGGATGAAAACTTGATTCCTGATCTCTTTGAGGGAGACGCGATCCTGGTCCCAAGTTGTGCTTCTGACTTTAATCCGTGTCATGGCTTTATGTTCTACTGTTGGTCGAAATAGAGGTAGTTACTGTTAATTAAGTCTAGCAAAATATCCTGAGTTTTTTTATCAGTCAAGATATCAAGTAGATCTGCAACAGGTGTGTGTCGGTTATTTGATAGTCTCTCAATGAGATCGACGGTTTTTTGGTCTATCGGGAAGTCGTACTCGATGCCGTTTATGAATAGAAAAATGGATTCTTGATTTTTGAAATAGGCCCAGCGAGTCGTCTCGTTTTGGGTGAGTTTGTGCTCGGGGGTCATAAGCGGAGATATTTCATCCCACTCTAGGGCTTCTTCTAGTTCTTCATGAATGTCTTCGTACTTACATTCTGTCATCGTTTCAGCAATCCAGCGATTTAGAAGTGTCTCATCTCCTAATTTATCTTTGATTATTTCGTATAATCGAGCTGTGCTGTCACTGTCTATCAGGGCGGGCTTTTGCGTTGAATTATTTGGGTTTGTATCGCTGTAGCGATCAAACTCAGTAAGGGTTTCAGAGGCGATATCTGTTAGCCCTTGCAGGATATCGGTTTTGCTGGGCGCTCTAAAGCCAACTGAAAAAGTCATGCAGTCATTTTGGGCGACACCGTTGTGGGCGTACATAGGAGGTATGTAGAGAAGGTCGCCTGGGTTTGTAATCCATTCATCGGTTACATGCATGGTCTCTAGGATACTAAGCTTGGTATCTTTTCTTAGGCTTGTGTCGGGTTTGCATTTTGGGCCCAATTGCCATTTTCTTTGGCCTTCTGCTTGAAGTAAGAATACATCGTATTGGTCATAATGAGGGCCGACACTGCCGCCCTCAGGCGCAAAGCTGACCATGATGTCATCAAGGCGCCAGCTCGGTAGGAACTTAAAGTGCTCTAATAGATCGGCCATTTCTGGGACCCATTGATCGACAGCTTGAACCAATAGGGTCCACTTTGTGTCCGGAAGCGTTTCGAAGCGCTCCTCTGTAAATGGGCCGCATTCTAGCTCCCACTTTGTATTGGGTCCGTTTTCTAGGATGATGCGAGATTCGATGTCTTCTTCCAGTGCGAGCCCCGCCATTTCACTGGCTTCAATAGGGCTTTCGAAAGATGGGATGGCATTCCTTATTAATAAGGGCTTTTTTTGCCAATATTCGTTTAGAAAGGTTTCTACACTGATGTCGCCGAATAGACTCATAAAATTCACTCAAAAAAAATCCCGCCGTAGCGGGATTAGATACCAATAAAGGTCTGTTAGATAGCTTTAGCTTGTTCGATGGCGTTGCCGATGTATGACGCAGGGGTCATAGCTACTAAGGCATCTTTTTCAGCTTGTGGTAGCTCTAGGCTGCCTACAAACTCAATCATCATGTCTTTAGTAATGGCTTTTCCGCGTGTAAATGCCTTTAGTTTTTCGTATGGCTGCTCGATACCAAATCGACGCATTACAGTTTGAATTGGCTCGGCCAATACTTCGTATGCATTTTCAAGGTCAGCTGCAATAGATGTTTCGTTAATCTGAAGCTTGCTGATGCCTTTAAGTGACGACTGATAGGCGATTAAGCTATAGCCAAGGCCAACACCCATGTTGCGCAGTACAGTTGAGTCAGTAAGGTCGCGCTGCCAGCGGGATACAGGAAGCTTTTGTGATAGGTGATTCATTACTGCGTTAGCAATACCCAGGTTGCCTTCTGAGTTTTCGAAGTCGATAGGGTTTACTTTGTGAGGCATGGTTGATGAACCAACTTCACCAGCTATGGTTCTTTGCTTGAAATAGCCGTTTGAAATATAAGCCCAAATGTCACGGTCAAAATCGATTAGGATTGTATTGAAGCGTGCAATAACGTCAAAAAGCTCTGCAATGTAATCATGAGGCTCAATTTGAGTTGTGTATGGGTTGAACGTAAGGCCTAGGCCTTCAATGAAAGTCTCTGCATTTGCTGCCCAATCAATCGAAGGGTATGCCGAGATGTGTGCATTGTAGTTACCAACAGCACCGTTCATCTTACCTAAAAGCTCAACTTGCTTAAGTTGTTCGATTTGACGGCGCATACGAGCGGTTACGTTTGCGAACTCTTTACCTAGGGTGGTAGGCGATGCTGTTTGACCGTGTGTGCGAGAGAGCATTGGTACGGCAGCTTGTTCTCGTGCGATTTGAGCAATGGCTTCGCTTACTTTTTCCATGTAAGGCAATACAACTTCATCGCGGCCTGCTTGTAGCATAAGGGCGTGCGAAAGGTTGTTGATGTCCTCTGAGGTGCAAGCAAAGTGTACAAATTCTGTGATTTTAGCTAGTTCAGCGTTAACTTCGATTTTTTCTTTAAGGAAGTATTCGACTGCTTTTACATCGTGATTCGTGGTGCTTTCAATTTCTTTGATGCGGGCTGCGTCAGCTTCGCTGAAATCATCAATAATGCTGTTCAGTAGAGCGTCAGCTTCAGTGCCTAGCTTAGGAACTTCGGCGATTTGTTCGTGATCTGCAAGGCGCTGTAACCAGCGTACTTCTACTTGGACTCGGTATTTAATCAGTCCAAATTCACTAAAGATGCTACGTAATTCTGAAGTTTTACTACCATAGCGGCCGTCAATTGGTGATACAGCGCTTAATGCAGATAAATCCATGAGATTCCTCATTTCTGGTATGCAGGGTAAATTTGGCGCAAATTATATAGCAAACTTACCCTGATATCAGGCATTACTTGTAAAAAAGGAACACAGTTGTTGTGATTTTAGGCCTATACCCGACCACAGATCATAGCTAGAATGCCTGTTTTCAAATTTCTTATTATTTAGAGTTATATTTGTGGCTGAATATTTTGTAGGTGTTTTAAAGTCTTTACGCTCAGTTGGCTGGGTTTTACTGCTGAATGTGCTGCTTGTAACGATAGTATCATTGAGCTTTGTTGGGTATTTTCCTGATGGGACTGCTTTGCTAGATTCCGCTTATCAGGCTGGGTTGTTGCCAGCTGTTTGGGGGCTTTATGCAGTAGTGGGCTTGATTTTAAGTGCTCCATTCTTAATGGTAAGCAAGCTTAGATTGCCCTTGATGCTGCTCATTGCAGCTATTGGCGGCACGCTAGCCGTTATTGTATTTATTGATAATTACATTTATGGAATTTTTAACTTTCATATAAATTGGTTTTTTATATCTGCATTTTTCGAGGATGAGGGTGGTGAGTTCTTTGATATATCTCTAAAAACTTATTTCTTATTTAGTTTTGTTGCAGTCTTGGTGACTCTCGCAGAGCTTTTGATTTTGTGGGTTGTTGAAACAAAATTAATAGTCCGTAAGCGCTTTAGGTTTGCAGGGGCAGTTGCGTTTTTACTGGTTTTTATAAATGTATTGTTTGTTAATGCCACTCATTCTTGGGCGTATGCTCAGAATTACATGCCTATTACATCTATAAGTGGGCATATCCCGTTTTATTTTCCTATGCATTCAAGGTCGATTAAAAAGAATGATGCGCTTGCAACACTGGCTGGCGGTGAGACAGAAAAGTCCATTGTTAATACTTCTATTGATTACCCTAAGGCCCCTTTGGTGTGTAATGGGGATCAGAATCCCAATATTATTATGGTAGTGCTTGAAAGTTGGAGGGGGGATACCTTTGATGAGACTGTGGCCCCAAATACATTTGCATTGGCACAAGAGTCAGCTTGGTTTAAAGAGCACCATTCAAGCGGCACAGTGACTACACGCGGCATCTTTTCTTTAATGTACGGCATGGCGCCAACCTATATGGATAATGTTGTTGCAAACAATGGGGCTGGAGGGCCAGCTATATTCAGTGAATTGAAGAATAGAGGGTATGAATTTGGAATTTATCCAAGTGGTGATATCACTCGGATTAAACTGACAGATAGCAGTTTCTCTCCGGTTAAGGAGTTTGTGCAGCACGGCGAGGGTAAGGATACCATTGAAAAAGATTATGATGTTTTGGATAAAATGATTAATAAAGTTAATGGGTCGGAAAGTCCGGTTTTTGGTTTTATGTTTTTTAATTCAACGCATTATTTGTATTATTACCCAGAAGAATTTGAAAAATTCACCCCTACAGAGAAGCCTAGCCTGGTTGATTTTAAGCAAGGTAAAAACCCTGAGCCTTATATTAATCGCTATAAGAACAGTGTTTATTTTATAGATAGCTTAATAGGACAATTGGTTGCCAGCTTAAAAGAAAGTGGTAAATGGGATAATACAATTTTGGTTATTACATCTGATCATGCTGAAGAATTTGCTGATACTTCAGCCAGTCGATTTGGGCATGGTAGTAATTACACTCGATATCAGTCTCATGTTCCGCTTGTTATTCATTGGCCTGGTAAAGGGGCTGAGGTGTTTGAAAATCGCACGGCGAGTATTGATGTGACTGCAACATTGTTAGATGAAGCATTTTCATGCGCAAATCCTGTTTCGGATTATAGTAATGGCTTTAACTTGTATACGGGAGAAACAAATCCTGTCCAGGTGATGGCCAGCTATTACAATTATGCGTTTGTGACTGAAGAGGGTAGCTTTATTCAGAATCCCATTGGATTGCTGGAAAGTAAAAATAATCTAGACAAAATGGATGCGAATTTAAAGCTTAAGCCTAAGGATGCTTTTAATGCATTGCATCAAATGAAATATTTTTACAAAAATAAAGCCGACTAGGTCGGCTTTATTTGTTGTGCTTAATTGGGCTTTGATTTATTCGAGCCCTTTCAGAGCATGCTTACTTGCCTTGTTTAGTTTGTTTCGGCTGAATAAAAATTGCCAGCGCCTACCACCCATCTGACGCCACAAAATAGCGGATCTGACAGCGCATAATAATAGAGCTCTTATTTTATTTGCGGTAGCTGGATTTCGTAAATGCTGTGCATCTCCAGTCACGTGAATTCTAAATCTGAATGTGCTCAATGTCTCTTGGTAAAGACCAGATAGGTTAGCGATTAAGTTTTCGTGGGTGCTATGAAAATGGTCTAGTTGCCGTTTTGACTTATCTATTCCGCCACTTACCTTGCTCATCATGCCTCTGTTTTTTCTGGCTTTGGCTTCTAGGTGCAGTACACCTAGGGCATAGCGCATAACGTCAGGAGATGACCCTGTTTTATTTTTTCCGTCGGTTAAAAACCTAACCTCTTGAAAGCCCAGTTTGAGATTATCTTTACTGCCACCATAAACATCTTCTATTGAGTTCGGGTGTGTTTCAAACAAGCTCTCGATGCAGGTTTTTAGCTCTTTTTCATTTGCTTTACCTGTTTTAGCAAGTTGCTCCACAAGGTGTACAGCTTGAAGTAAGCCGGCTAGTGCGGTCGCTTGATTTCTTGCTTTAAACTTGGGCATTATTTAACTCTGAGCTTAACTTTGTGGATTCAATAACGCCGCCGCCAAGGCAGGTTTCCCCATCATAAAAAACCACGGATTGGCCAGGTGTTACAGCTCTTTGAGGTTCGTTAAATTCAACAAAATATTCGTTGTTAATCAAACTAACTGTGCAGGCTTGATCAGGTTGGCGGTAGCGAATTTTAGCCGTGCACTCAAAGGTTTCACTTTTAGGGTCGCCATTAACCCAGAAAATTTGATTGCTGGTTAGGCTTTCGCTAAATAGAAGTGGATGGTTTTTCCCTTGCCCAACAATTAAGTTGTTGTTGCTAAGGTCTTTTTTTACAACGTACCATGGGGCTTCGCCGTGGTTCTTGGTGCCGCCTATCCCGATGCCTTGGCGTTGGCCAAGTGTGTAGTACATTAATCCTTCGTGCTTACCGATGACTTCGCCATCAACGGTGGTGACATTGCCAGGTTGAGCGGGTAAGTATTGCTGTAAAAAATCTTTAAAACGGCGTTCGCCAATAAAGCAAATGCCGGTACTGTCTTTTTTGTTTGCTGTGGCCAGGTCTTGCTCTTCAGCGATTCGACGAACCTCTGGTTTTTCTAGTTCGCCTACAGGGAATAATGTTTGTTTTATTTCTTCGCCACCAACAGCATGCAAGAAGTAGCTCTGGTCTTTATTCGTGTCCAATCCTCGTAGCAGTAACGTGTCTGAGTCGATGTCTTTTCGACGGACATAGTGTCCGGTTGCTATGTAGTCTGCACCTAGGACTTTTGTGTAGTCTAAAAAGGCTTTGAATTTAATTTCACGATTACAGAGTATGTCTGGGTTGGGTGTACGACCTGCTTTATATTCTTCTAAAAAGTGCTCAAAAACATTGTCCCAGTATTCAGCGGCAAAGTTGGCGGTGTGAAGCTTGATGCCAAGTTTATCGGATACGGCTTGGGCATCCTTAAGGTCTTCGATAGCAGTGCAGTAGTCGGTGCCATCATCTTCATCCCAGTTCTTCATGAAAAGCCCTTCAACTTGATAGCCTTGCTCTAGAAGAAGGTAAGCTGATACAGACGAGTCTACGCCGCCAGACATGCCGACAATTACTTTTGTTTCGTTAATGGGTTTGGTCATTAGGGTGCTCATAAATTAAGTCTAGCGGGTATGACTTACCATTAAGGTAGTCTGCAGCGCATTTGATAACCAGTGGGCTTCGGGCTTGGCCACTTTGTAGTAGTTCGTCTAAGGTCATCCATTTGATGCCTATTATGCCTTCGTCTAACGTAGCGTTGGCGTCGAAAGACTCTGAGGATCCAATAAAACAGTGCCTGTGATAAGTTGTGCCATTACTTGGAGCTGTGTAGGTGTATAAGCCTAGATAGGCCGTTACTTTGCATGTGTGGCCAGTTTCTTCAGTCACTTCACGCATGGCGGCTTGAATGATGGTTTCATTCTCTTCAATGTGGCCAGCTGGCTGGTTGTAAACAACTTTGCCATTATCCATTTCTTCAACAAATAAAAGCTTATCATTTTGCTCGATAATGGTAGCGACGGTAGAGTTGGGCTTATATCTCATGGGCTATCCAAGTTAATTTGGGCGCATTTTATCGAATTTACGGCCTTTTGAATATGGTGTCTTTCTGCTTGTTTTTTTAGTGGGTGTGGTGGGTGCCTCTACATCCAGTTCTTTAAATTGACCTGGCTGTAGATTTTCTAGCTTCCAGTCACCAATTTGAGATCGAATGAGTCGCAATGTTGGGTGGTTTATGGCTGCTGTCATGCGACGAACCTGCCTATTCTTTCCTTCGTATATAGTGATCTCGAGCCATGTAGTAGGGATGTTGGCCCGCTCTCTAATAGGGGGGGTCCTTTCCCATATATTGGGTTGGCTAATTATGTTTACGATGGCAGGCTTGGTTATTCCGTCTTTGAGTTTAATGCCGTCTCTAAGTTGGGCTAAATCATCTTCTACCGGTTGGCCTTCAACCTGAACCCAATAGGTTTTGTGTGATTTGTGCTTTGGGTCAGCTATCCTATGCTGTAATTGACCGTTATCTGTTAATAGAAGAAGGCCTTCGGAGTCATAATCAAGGCGACCAGCAGCGTAAACATCCGGTATGGACAAATAGTCTGCAAGTGTCGATTTGTCGCTGCCTTCAGATGTGAACTGTGAGAGCACTTTAAAGGGCTTGTTGAAAAGTATGATTTTAGCCATGTAATGCTCCTGTAATAAATTTACCAAATAATCCGAATAACTAGCTTTTTGCTGTTGTTCTGTAGAAAATCTACAAAAAGCATTTTGATTATAACATTACGTGGTATAATCCGCGTCCGTTAGATTTGATAGCGCTTAGAAAGTCCATAAGTCTTTCTGGTTTCGGTGCTTCTAAAGGCAGTAGGGCGATCAAAAGTTGCTCTTACTAAGATTCAAGCGACACAGCAAATTATTAGGATAGGAAATGACAAGTAAGAATCCAGACATCATTTATACGTATACCGACGAAGCGCCAGCACTAGCAACATTCTCACTGCTTCCAATTATTAAAGCATTTGCTAAACCTGCCAATATTACCATCGCGACAAAAGACATTTCATTAGCAGGTCGTATCTTATCTAGCTTTCCTGAAAAACTAAATAAAGATCAAAAGCAGTCTGACGACCTTAAAGAGCTTGGGACTTTAGCTAAAAATCCTTCTGCAAATATAATCAAGCTTCCAAATATCAGTGCTTCAATACCGCAGTTATGCGCTGCTATTACCGAATTACAGCAGCAAGGTTACGATATCCCGGATTACCCAGTGGACCCACAGGGTGATGCAGATCTTAGTGTTCAGAAAAAATATTCAAAAATTTTAGGCAGTGCTGTAAACCCAGTTTTACGTGAAGGGAACAGTGATCGCCGTGTAGCAAAAGCCGTTAAGCAATATGCACAAAATAACCCTCACTCTATGGGTGATTGGAAGGCGGACAGTAAAACGCATGTGGCGTTTATGTCTGAGGGTGATTTTTATGGTAGTGAGAAGTCAGTCGTTCTGGATAACGCGGGTGATGTGAGAATACTATTGAAAACGGCTTCTGGCACTGAGGTGGTTTTAAAAGAAAAAGTATCGCTACAAGAAAATGAAGTGATTGATGCGTCATTAATGAGTTGTAAATCACTACGAGCTTATTTTGAGGCTCAAATGCAGGATGCCAAATCTAACGATGTTATGTTGTCACTTCATCTTAAAGCAACAATGATGAAGGTAAGCGACCCAGTGATGTTTGGTCACGCTGTTACCGTATATTTTAAAGATGTATTTGAAAAGCATGCTGAGTTATTCGAAGAGCTGGGTGTTAACCCTGATAATGGCTTGGGCGATGTGTATGCAAAAATTGAGTCGTTAGCCGCTGATAAAAAAGCTGAAATAGAAGCCGATATACAAGCGGTATATGCTGTACGCCCTTCCTTGGCAATGGTTGATTCTGATAAAGGTATTACAAACTTACATGTTCCAAATGATGTGATTGTCGATGCTTCTATGCCAGCCGCTATTCGCGCCTCGGGACAGATGTGGGGTACTGATGGCAAGCTTCATGATACGAAGGCTATGATACCTGATCGCTGTTACGCAGAAATCTTTCAAGAAACAGTTGAATTCTGTAAGAAGAACGGTGCATTCAATGTTAAGACCATGGGTAATGTATCAAACGTTGGTTTGATGGCTCAAAAGGCAGAAGAATACGGGTCACATGATAAGACCTTTGTATTGAAAGAAGCTGGCATAGTTCAGGTGGTTGGCTCTGGTGGCGTGTTGATAGAGCATGCTGTTGAGGTTGGTGATATCTGGCGTATGTGCCAAACAAAGGATGCACCAATTCAAGACTGGGTTAAGCTAGCCGTTAAGCGTGCTAGAGCAACAGGGCAACCTGCGATATTTTGGTTAGACCCGAATCGTGGTCATGATTCAAATTTAATTAAGATTGTTCAAAAGTATTTGCAAGATCACGATACTAGTGGCTTGGATATTCAAATTAAGTCTCCTGTAGAAGCCATTCAATTTACAATGGCCCGTGTATTGGCTGGTGAGAATACAATCTCTGTAACCGGTAACGTACTTCGCGATTATTTGACGGATTTATTTCCAATTTTAGAACTTGGAACAAGTGCAAAAATGCTATCTATTGTTCCATTGCTAGCTGGTGGTGGCCTTTACGAAACGGGAGCAGGCGGTTCAGCGCCTAAACATGCTCAGCAGCTTGTTGAAGAGGGTCATTTACGTTGGGATTCCTTAGGTGAGTTTCTAGCCCTGGCAGTTTCTTTAGAAGAACTAGGGGATAAAACTAATAACCCTAAAGCAGTTATCCTGGGTGATACCCTTAACGAAGCGACCTCAAAATTCTTGGATCATGATCGTTCTCCATTAAGATCTGTTGGTGAAGTTGATAATCGAGGAAGTCATTATTATCTTGGTTTGTATTGGGCTGAAGCATTGGCCGCACAAGATAAAGATCCAGAGCTGAAAGCTGTATTCGCAGGTCTTGCAGAGAAGCTTGAGGCAGCACGGTCAGAGATTGTTGAGCAGCTTAGCTCTGCTCAGGGAACTGGGGTTGATATTGGTGGTTATTATCATCCTGATGCGAAGGTTGCAGAAAAGATAATGAGGCCAAGTAAGGCCTTAAACGACATTATTGACAGTATGTAGTGTCAATAAAAAAGCCCGGTTTAACCGGGCTTTTTTATGTCTGTCAAAAAATGTTTTGTCAGAGGGGGAGATTATGCGCTTTCTGTTTCTGATGTGCCCAAGACTTTTTCAGCATTTTTATCTTGATTGTCTTTTTGAGGTGTTAGCATATCAAGTGGGGTGATATTGATGGCATGAGTGCCTGTGTCACTAGGCTTTGTATCAAACTCTACCGATTGTCCTGCCTTTAGGGTTTTATAGCCTTCAGTTTGAATTGAAGAGTAATGCGCAAATAGATCTTCTTCGCCGTCAGTTGCTACGATAAATCCATAACCTTTGGCATTATTGAACCATTTAACTTTCCCTGTTTGCATTTGACTTGTACTCCGTAAGACAGGCTTGTATTTATTATTATTGGAACCATATAGTCTGAATGAATAGACAATGTTAATGGTTCCTAAGTTGAAAGTTACATTGTGGTAATCTTTCACCCTTGTCAAGGGTGAAAGTGGTATTTTTTTAAGCTAGTCGTAAAAAACAACAAGGTACGCAGAATGTTAGAAAATAATCTAACCTTATCTACAGGGGATCATCATGAAGATCGTGATCATGGTGTGGCAGTTGCACCTGTAAAGCCAGAATTAAAACGCCCTTCTTTATATAGGGTGGTCATGTTAAATGATGATTTTACGCCAATGGACTTTGTTATTGAGGTTCTGACCCATTATTTCATGATGGATATGGAAAAAGCGGCGCAAATTATGCTTGCTGTACATACACAGGGCAGTGCTGTTTGTGGTGTCTACACTAAAGATATCGCAGAGACGAAAGCCGCTTATGTGATCGATTATGCAAAGGAAAATCAACATCCACTAATGTGTGATGTTCAAGAAGTTAGCTAGAGGGAAGATATATGTTAAATCGTGATTTGGAATCAACCCTGAATACGGCTTTTAAAGAGGCTCGTTCCAAGCTGCATGAGTTTATGACGGTAGAGCACTTGCTGTTGTCACTTACAACAAATGAAGCTGCAAAAGAAGTGTTGCTAGCTTGCGGGGCTGAGTTGGACAGGCTGGCTAAAGATCTACAGGATTTTGTTGATTCCACTACGCCCTTGCTACCTGAGGATGAATCAGAAAGAGAGACGCAACCTACGCTTGGGTTTCAGCGGGTGCTTCAGCGAGCTGTCTTTCATGTTCAGAGTTCCGGTAAGTCAGAAGTGACAGGAGCTAACGTTTTAGTTGCCATTTTTAGTGAGCAAGAAAGTCAGGCTGTGTATTTCTTGAAGCAGCAAAATATTGCTCGTATAGATATTGTGAATTTCATTAGTCATGGAATTTCAAAATTATCCCATGATAGAGAAGAGCCTGAGGCTGAAAGCTTAGAGGATGAATCCTCTCAGGACGCAGCGGCAAGTGCGCTTGATAATTACGCTCTTAACTTAAATAAAATGGCCAAAGAAGGAAAGATTGATCCTTTAATTGGGCGAGATGAAGAGCTGTTACGTTGCATTCAGATTTTATCTAGAAGACGTAAAAACAACCCTCTTTTTGTTGGCGAATCTGGTGTCGGTAAGACAGCTATTGCTGAGGGTTTAGCAAAGCGTATTGTAGAGCAGAAAATCCCTGAGATCATGAAAGACGCTGTTGTATATAGTCTTGATATGGGTGCGCTATTGGCGGGAACTAAGTACAGGGGAGACTTTGAGAAAAGATTCAAAGCCTTGCTTGCTGAGTTGAAAAAACAACCGCATTCTATTCTATTTATAGATGAGATTCATACCATAATTGGAGCGGGTGCTGCTTCTGGTGGTGTAATGGATGCATCTAATCTATTGAAGCCTCTATTGAGTGGTGGTCAATTACGCTGTATGGGTTCGACTACTTTTTCTGAGTTTCGCGGGATTTTTGAAAAAGACAGTGCTCTCGCTAGGCGCTTCCAAAAAATCGATATAGTTGAGCCGAATGTTGAAGACACTTATAAAATCCTAAAGGGTTTGAAGGGGCAGTTTGAAGAGCATCACGGGTTAAAGTATACGGATAAAGCATTAAGGGCAGCTTCAGAGCTTGCTGATAGATATATTCGTGATCGCAATATGCCAGACAAAGCCATTGATGTTATTGATGAAGCTGGTGCGGGGCAGCAGTTGCTTTCTGCGAGTAAGCGTAAAAAGGTGATTCAGGTTTCTGATGTTGAAAAGGTGGTTGCGAAAATAGCCCGCATTCCTGCAAGAACCGTTAATTCTGATGATAAAAAATCTCTTAAAGATTTAGATAAGAACATGAAAATGATGGTGTATGGTCAAGACTTGGCCATATCAACGCTTTCTAACGCCATCAAGCTTTCTAGGGCGGGCTTAAAGTCTCCAGAAAAGCCTGTAGGGTCTTTTTTGTTTGCTGGGCCAACGGGTGTTGGTAAGACTGAGGTTTCACGGCAGCTTGCACATGTGATGGGTATGGAGCTAGTACGTTTTGACATGTCTGAATATATGGAGGCGCATACTGTATCTAGGTTGATTGGTGCTCCTCCAGGGTATGTTGGTTTTGATCAGGGTGGGTTGCTTACTGAGGCGGTTAATAAGACTCCACACTGCGTACTTTTACTTGATGAGGTTGAGAAGGCTCACCCGGATGTGTTCAACTTGCTTTTGCAGGTAATGGATCACGGTACCTTAACAGATAATAATGGCCGTAAAACCGACTTTAGGAATGTCGTACTAATCATGACAACCAATGCTGGTGCTGAGGCAAGCAGTCGAAGATCAATTGGCTTCAATGAGCAAAACCATACGACAGATGCTATGGAAGTTATTCGTAAGTCGTTTACGCCTGAATTTCGAAATCGTTTAGACGCTATTATTCAGTTTGATGCCCTTGGTAAGGATATTATTGGGCATGTTGTTGATAAATTCTTGGCAGAGTTGCAATCTCAACTGGATGATAAAAAAGTGGTGATCTATGCAACGGATGCAGCTAGAGGTTGGATGGCCGAAAATGGATATGATCCACAAATGGGTGCTCGACCAATGGCGCGCTTAATTCAAGAGAGGGTTAAAAAGCCACTTGCTGAAATGATATTGTTTGGTAAGTTATCTGATAAGGGCGGGACGGTTAAGATCGATCTTGTTGGAGGGGAGCTTGAGCTAGCTGTTACTGAGGATGAGTCCATTAAAGAAAAGGCCTAGTAGGCTTTTCTTTTGGGTTGTAAAAAATAGATATAAAAAAAGCCCCTTAGGGGCTTTTTTTGTTTAGCGACCGCGGTATGTAATGCGGCCCTTGCTTAAGTCGTATGGAGTTAGCTCCACTTTAACTTTGTCGCCAGTTAAGATGCGAATGTAGTTTTTACGCATTTTCCCTGAAATATGTGCCGTAACAATGTGGCCATTTTCTAATTTAACGCGGAACATTGTGTTTGGAAGGGTATCTATAACCTCTCCGTCCATTTCAATGTGGTCTTCTCTAGACATTCACTCACCTGGGTAACATTTAAAACGGAGCGCATAATGCATTAAAAAATGCCAGTTTACTAGCCTTCGTTACTATTAAGCGGTGTTTTCTTTAATCAGGTGGTCTAAAGGGTGGTGTTATAGAGGTTATTGATAGTGGCTACTAAAATTCTGAGGTTTACGGCTGAAGCTTTAGTTGGCTAAATTCGTCTTACATGTCTGCTTTAGTCATCGGCTTCCAAGTGTCATTTTTGAATAGTTCTAGGGGTTGAAAGCGCTTTTTATAAGACATCTTTGAGCTATTTTTAACCCAGTAACCCAAGTAAATATAAGGGAGCCCCTGATCTATTGCGTGTTTGCATAGTAATAATACGGCTAGGGTTCCCGGGCTAAGCTCTTGGAATTTAGGGTCAAAGTAAGTGTAAATGGCACTGATTCCATCATCAAGGATATCAATTGCAGTGCTTGATATCAGTCTGCCTTCAGCCGTTTTAATGGTGAATAACCAGCTGAAATCATTTTGTACAAGTAAAAAGTTTTTGTATTGCTCTATTGTGGCTGGGTACATGTCGCCATTAGCATGGCGGCTGTTAATGTATTTCTCGTAGATATCATACTGAGTGGTTGAAAACATTGGTTTTTCAATTGATACAATGAAATCTTTTGCTTTATTAGTAAGGCGTTTGAAGCTTTTTTTATTTAATTTAATTTCATTGCAAATTATTCGGCAGGACATACAAGCATTGCAGTTGGGGCAATTTGGCCTGTAGTAGTGGTCGCCCGACCGTCTAAAGCCAATTCGCGAGAGGCCTGAATATTGGCCCCAACTAGGGTTGAAGCCTTTTCCTAGGAACACTGAATTAGCAAGTTCGTCAGGGAGGTAGCTGCACTCATAAGGCTCGGCCAGGGTCAGTAATTGGATTTCATTTGAGTGATCCGTGATTCCATCAGACATTGTGCCACTCCGGTTGGGTAAGGGTTGCAATGCCTGCTTCCAGCTCATCTAAAAATGATTCTTGTGTTGTCTCGAATGCGCCAAGGCTTTCAAGGTGATCACTATGGACTTGGCAATCAATTAGTTTAAAGCCCCAGAGTGTTAGTTTTTCACATAAGAAATGAAAGGCTATTTTGCTGCTATTGCTTTCAGTTGAAAACATGGACTCACCAAAAAATACGCCGCCGAGGGCAAGGCCATATAGGCCTCCAATTAACTTTCCTTCAGACCTGCATTCAATTGAGTGTGCATAGCCTAGCTCGTTAAGTCGACAGTAGGCATTTATCATGTCTTGATTAATCCATGTGCCTTCAGACCTAGCATTTGCACAATTAACGATTACCTGCTCAAAGCTTTGATTTAGCGTTACTTGAAACTTCCCCTTTTTTATTAGCTTCTTAAGGCTTTTTGATGGTTTGAATTCTGCAGGTCGAATAATGCACCTTGGGGAGGGACTCCACCATAAGATAGGCTCATCTTCGTTGTACCATGGGAATATACCAAGACTATATGCATTCAATAGACGCTGAGGGGATAGGTCTCCGCCGGCTGCAAGTAAGCCGTTTGGCTCTTCTAAGGCTTGGCTGGGGTGTGGAAATAGGGCTGGATCGTCATCTAACCAGTAAATAGGGAGGCTCATAGTACATGTATGCTAGATAAATTTGGCTGACACGATACAATCAGTGCCTTGTTATTAAATCTAGGCTAACGTCTAAGTGCTTCAAAATAAAGAAAAAGTTAACGTTGATTGGCAGTCGCAACTTCAAGAAGTTGGGCGCTTGGCTGGACTAATGGTTTTAGTTGGCTTTGCTGCATTCTTATTGATTTCACTGTTGTCTTATTCTTCAGTGGATCCAGGCTGGCGTCAAAGCACTACAAATCTAGCTGTCAGCAATCTAGGAGGGCTTTTTGGCGCTTTTTTAGCTGATTTTTTATATTCCATTGTTGGTCACATGGCCTATCTTTTAGCCATTATCCCTTTAATTCGATTTATTCAGCGCTATCGCGGCCCTAAAATACAATACGGCTGGCAGGGGTGGAGCTGGCGCTTTATTGGTTTGTTATTTGTTGTCGTCTCTGCAGCTGTTTTTGCACATTTATACGACGCTAGCATGGTGCTGCCAGCAGGCCCTGGTGGCGCTGTAGGGGAAGGCATCGCTAATCCGTTAGTAACTCAATTTGGTGTGATTGGTGCTTCCTTGATTGCCGTCCTAGTTATGGTATTAGGCTTGAGCATGAGTGCTGATATTTCTTGGCTCGCAACCTTGGATAATATTGGTCGAGTTACATTGAACGTAATTGATTACATTAAAACGAAAATATTAAATCGTGGTAGCAAGCAATCTGATCAAAAAGAGGCTGAAGAGTTTAAAGTCCGCCAGGTTACGGCCCTTGATTCAGTCACCGCTTTTAAAGCAAAAGATCTTTCTCCATCTAGTAATATATCAACAGCCAAAGAATTACCAATGGTTAAGCCTGCTTTTAAACCACTGGCAAAAGTGAAAGAAAAAATAAAAGCCGTAAGTGCCGTACAAGATGGGCCTAAAAAAATCAAAATTGAGCCTTTTGAAAAGAAATCGAAAGGCAAGGTGACCGAGCAGGGGAATTTATTTGGTGCCGGAGAGTTGCCATCATTATCTTTATTGAGGCGATCAGAAGGCGTTCAAGAAACAGGCTATAGCCCTGAAAAACTTGAAGATATGTCCCGCCTATTAGAGCGTAAGCTTTTTGATTTTGGGGTGAAAGTTGAAGTAGTTGCTGTCAGTCCTGGCCCAGTTATAACACGTTTTGAGATCCAGCCAGCTCCTGGTGTGAAAGCTTCCAAAATTACAAATTTAGCCAGCGATTTGGCGCGATCATTGGCTATGGTCAGTGTGCGAGTTGTCGAGGTTATTCCAGGGAAGTCTGTAATGGGTCTAGAGATACCTAATGAAAACAGAGCAATGGTGCACCTTGGGGATGTGCTGGCTTCTCAAGAATTTCAGTCCATGAAGTCGCCATTATCCTTAGCGCTGGGGCATGATATCGCTGGAGACCCGGTAACCGCAGATGTTGGGAAAATGCCACATTTGTTAGTGGCGGGTACAACTGGTTCGGGTAAGTCGGTTGGTGTGAATAGTATGTTGATTAGTATGCTTTACAAATCGACCCCAGAAGATGTTCGCTTAATCATGGTTGATCCAAAAATGCTAGAGCTGTCAGTTTATGATGGCATTCCTCATTTATTGACACCTGTAATTACGGATATGAAGGAAGCTGCTAACGGATTGCGCTGGTGTGTTGGTGAGATGGAGCGTCGCTACAAATTATTAGCTGCGCTGGGCGTGCGAAATATAGCGGGCTATAACAAAAAAGTAGCTGACGCTATAGAAGCTGGCGAACCTATTAAAGATCCAATGTGGAAGCCTGAAGAAAGTTTTGATCAGATTGCCCCAGACTTAACCAAGCTGCCTTATATTGTGGTGGTGATTGATGAATTTGCTGACATGATAATGGTCGTTGGTAAAAAGGTTGAGGAGCTTATTGCCCGTATTGCTCAAAAAGCCAGGGCTGCAGGCATACATTTAATATTGGCTACTCAACGTCCTTCTGTTGATATCATTACAGGCCTTATAAAAGCCAACGTTCCTACACGAATGGCTTTTCAGGTTAGCTCACGTATTGATTCTCGTACGATTCTAGATCAGGGCGGTGCGGAACAATTGCTTGGTCACGGAGATATGCTGTATTTGCCTCCAGGTACATCAATGCCTATTCGTGTTCATGGTGCCTTTATTGATGATGATGAGGTTCACGCTGTTGTGGCTGACTGGAAATCAAAAGGGTCTCCTGTTTTCATTGATTCAATTACTGATACTGATGCCGGTGGCGTTATTCCAGGTATGCCAACCGAATCAGATGATGGCGAAACAGATGCTTTATTTGATGAAGCAATTGCATTTGTTACTGAAACAAGAAAAGTCTCTATTTCGAGTGTCCAGCGAAAGTTAAGAATTGGATATAACCGAGCGGCTAGATTAGTTGAAACAATGGAAGCGGCAGGTGTCGTATCTACACCCGCTCACAATGGTAGTCGTGAAGTTTTAGCGCCACCTCCTGTGCCACGTTAATTAGGAAATTTATGAAACGTTTTTATTTTGCCTTGCTTGTTTTATTGCTTGTAAACCCTGTCGTGTCAGCGTCTAATTCTGACTCACCTGACGCTCAGCTTTTATCATCATTTTTAAATGACATTGATAATGTTATTGCTGATTTTGTTCAGCATACTCACGACGGTAATCATTCTTTATTGCAAACCCAGAAAGGCAGTATGTCTTTAACAAGACCGAATAAGTTTAAGTGGGAAAGCCATGCGCCTTATGAGCAGGTGCTTGTGAGTAATGGCGAAACTTTATGGCAGTATGATCCTGACCTTGAGCAGGTGACCATTCAGAAATTGGACAACCGTTTATCATCTACACCCGTTCTTTTATTGTCAGGTAATTCTAAGCATGTATCAAAGGAATACGATGTGTACTCTGAAAAGCTTCAAGATGAATTTCACTTTGTATTAATCCCAAAAAGAACAGATGCTCTTTTTGATCGATTAAGATTAGAGTTTGATGTCAATAAAAATTTAATGAGAATGGTGATAAAGGACGAAGTCGGGCAAAAAACGGTCATCTCTTTATCCAATGTCAAAAAAATGAATAAAATAGCATCAGATGTTTATGAATTTACAGTGCCAGAAGGTACAGACGTGATAGAAAGTCGGTAAATGCAACCCAATTTGTTTGAAAAAAAAGCCGTGTACGAACCTTTAGCTTCTAGGATGAGACCAGATGATCTCACAGGTTATTTTGGCCAATCTCATTTGCTTGGAGAGAACAAGCCTTTAAGAAAAGTTATAGAAGCAGGGCAGTTGCACTCTATGATCTTTTGGGGGCCGCCAGGCGTTGGTAAAACAACGCTTGCAAGGTTACTTGCCAGTTACGCAAATGCTGAATTTTTGGCCTTGTCTGCTGTCATGGATGGCGTTAAAGAAATTCGAGAGTGCGTAGAGCAAGCCAAATATCATCAACAACAAGGAAAGGTATCTTTGTTGTTTGTTGACGAGGTGCATCGGTTTAATAAATCGCAACAAGATGCTTTTCTTCCATTTGTAGAAAATGGAACCGTTATCTTTATTGGTGCCACCACCGAAAATCCAAGCTTTGAATTGAATTCGGCACTTTTATCTCGCGCTCGAGTATACAAACTAAGGGGGTTATCAGCCTTAGATATTGAAGCCTTACTGGATTACTCTATCAAAACGGATGCAGAGCTTTCAAATAGCGGCTTAATAATCAACACCCTAGCCAAGCAGTTGATCGCACAGGTGAGTGACGGGGATGCTCGCAAGTCACTTAATCTACTTGAGATGGCCGCAGACCTTGCTAAAGCGGATGATCTAACGGTTATTGACGAGGATCTTGTAAAAGAAATTGCGCAAGAATCAGTTAGGCGCTTTGATAAGGGTGGTGATATTTTTTATGAACAGATATCTGCTCTACATAAGTCAGTTAGAGGGTCTAGTCCTGACGGTGCCTTGTATTGGTTTGCCAGAATGATTGATGGTGGTTGTGACCCCTTGTATATAGCAAGGCGAGTTGTTCGAATGGCCTCTGAGGATGTTGGCAATGCAGACCCGAGGGCGCTAGAAATATCTATCAATGCTTGGCAAAGCTTCGAAAGACTAGGAAGCCCTGAAGGAGAGCTCATAATAGCTCACGCCATAAGCTATCTTGCTTGCGCTCCCAAAAGCAATGCTGTTTACAATGCTTTCAACCAAGCCATGGCTTATGTAAAATCAACCCCGAGTTATGACGTACCTCTCCATTTAAGGAATGCTCCTACTGAATTAATGAAAACAGAGGAGTATGGTGCAGAATACCGCTATGCACACGACGAACCAGAGGGTTATGCTGCTGGTGAAAACTACTTTCCAGAGGAAGTTTCGGAAGAGGCTTTTTATGCCCCCGCTGACAGGGGCTTGGAAATCAAAATTTCAGAAAAGCTCAGGCATTTAAAAGGACTTGATGAGAAAAGTCCCTTGAAAAGGTATCAAGGATAATGGAGATTATTGCGGTTGCTTTAGGCGGGGCCTTAGGGGCTATTGCTAGATACCTGCTGAGCAGCCATGTTGGAAAGGTACTTGGCACCGGGTTTCCGTTTGGTACTTTGACAGCCAATGTCATTGGTTCCTTTATTATGGGCGTTTGTGCTGTATTGATTATCGAGCATTTAAAAATGCCTGGGTATTGGAGAGAGTTTGTAATGGTTGGTTTTTTAGGTGCGCTTACAACCTTTTCAACATTCTCTTTAGATGGTTTAAATTTACTTCAAAGTGGCCAGGTAGCTACCGCCATTTTGTATTTTGTAATTAGTGTTACTGGCTCAGTGCTAGCTTGTGTTTCAGGCTGGTATTTGACCAAAATTATTTTATTTGGAAATTAGTATGCTGGATATTCGTAAAGTTCGTGAAAACCCAGAACAAATTGCTTTAGCGTTAAAAGTTAAAGGTTATGAGTTCAATGTAGCTGAGTTCGTTGCCTTAGATGCGCAACGCAAAAGCGCTGACATGGAATCCCAAAACCTTCAGGCTGAGAAGAAAAAAGCATCAAAAGAAATCGGTATGTTAATTAAGGGCGGGATGAACCCAGAAGAAGCTAAAGCACAGGTTATGTCTGGAATTGATGCTCAATTAAAAGCTTCTGTGGATCAAGCTAAAGCTATTCAGGAGACCATTTCGGACCTGTTAATGTCGATGCCAAATATACCCGACGAATCGGTACCAGAAGGTAAAAGTGAAGATGATAACGTAGAAGTTCGCACATGGGGTGAACCCAAAAAACTGGATTTCGAACCTAAAGACCACGTTGATCTTGGGCAGATAATCGGTGAACTTAATTTTGAACTAGCTGCTAAAATTACAGGGTCTCGTTTTGCTGTTATGCAAGGCCAGCTAGCACGCATGCACCGTGCATTGATTCAGTTAATGCTTAATACTCACACTGACGAGCACGGTTACAGTGAAGTTTATGTGCCATACCTAGTAAATGCCGATTCACTAAAAGGTACTGGGCAGCTTCCAAAATTTGAAGAAGATTTATTTAAAATCCCATTCAACGATACGACATATTATTTAATTCCAACCGCTGAAGTGCCTGTTACAAACTTGGTCCGCGATGAGATCGTCGAACATTCCAAGCTGCCTATGAAGTTTGCATGCCACACACCATGCTTCCGCAGTGAAGCGGGTAGTTACGGTAGGGATACGCGCGGAATGATTCGCCAGCATCAATTTGAAAAAGTTGAAATGGTACAAATGGTCGAGCCGTCTAAAAGTGATGAAGCCCTTGAGCAGTTAACCTCACACGCAGAGTCCATTCTTCAAAAGCTAGAGCTTCCATATAGAATGGTTAAATTATGCGGTGGAGACTTAGGGTTTTCTGCCGCCATTACTTACGATTTGGAAGTTTGGTTGCCCGGCCAACAAAAATTCCGTGAAATTTCGTCATGCAGTAGCTTCAGAGACTATCAGGCACGCCGTATGCAAGCTCGATGGAGAAATCCTGAAACAGGTAAACCAGAATTACTTCATACAATAAATGGCTCTGGTCTGGCTGTAGGTCGTACTCTGGTTGCTGTCATGGAAAACTATCAGCAAGCCGATGGTCGTATCAAGGTGCCTGAAGTATTAAAACCTTACATGAATAACTTGGAATATTTAGGTTGATGGAGTTTTTACCGTTATTTTTTGACCTGAAGGCAAAGCCAGTTCTAATTGTTGGTGGCGGTGCTGTTGCCTTACGGAAGGCTCGATTACTGCTTCGTGCAGGGGCTGTTTTGACAGTTGTATCTAAAGACGTAACAGAATCTTTAAAAGAATTGGTGCTCGAAAATAATGGGTCATTGATTAATGAGGATTACAGTTCAAATGTGGATATTTCCTATTCCCTAGTCGTAGCAGCAACTGATAATAGTGATGTCAATATCAGTGTATCGAATGATGCCAAAGCGATTAATTTACCTGTAAATGTTGTTGATAATCCAGCGCTTTGCTCATTTATTTTTCCGGCTATAGTAGATCGATCGCCAATTATTGCTGCTGTTAGTTCAGGAGGAAGTTCACCTGTCTTGGCTCGCTTGTTAAGAGCTAAGTTAGAGAGTGTTATTCCAGCTTCATACGGTCGATTATCACTTCTTGCTGAAAAATATAGAACTCATGTTAAAGCTAAATTCGACCACATTAATCTTCGTAGAGGATTTTGGGAGAAAATATTAGGCGGTATGGTTGCGGACCTTGTATTTGCAGGCAAAGAAAAAGAAGCTGAAGAGTTGCTGCTACAAGAATTACACTCAAGCAAGCAGCATAAGCGTGAATTAGGCGAAGTGTATCTTGTGGGGGCTGGCCCTGGGGATCCTGATTTGCTTACCTTTAAAGCATTAAGACTAATGCAGCAAGCGGATGTGGTTCTCTATGATCGGCTTGTGAGCCAAGGGATTTTAGATTTATGTAGGCGAGATGCCGATATGGTCTATGTCGGAAAAGCCAGATCTGACCACGCAGTACCACAGGATGGGATTAACGATCTGCTGGTGAAATATGCAAAACAAGGTAAGAGAGTTCTCAGATTGAAAGGGGGAGACCCCTTTATATTTGGTCGTGGCGGAGAAGAAATTGAAGAACTAACTGAAGCTGGGGTTCCATTTCAGGTTGTTCCCGGTATCACCGCTGCAGCTGGTTGCTCAAGTTATTCAGGCATCCCATTAACGCATAGGGACCATGCGCAGTCGGTACGCTTTATCACTGGTCATCTAAAAGATGGGACAACTGACCTTCCTTGGTCAGAGCTTGCATCCCCAAATCAAACAGTTGTTTTTTATATGGGGTTAATGGGACTTCCTATCATCTGCAGGCAATTAGTCGCGAATGGTATGAGTGCAGATACACCCATCGCTTTAATTCAAAAAGGCACCACGCGGGATCAAAAAGTGGTGATAGCAACGTTAGACACCATGGTTGCAACGCTTGAGTCTAACCCTGTTTCTGCTCCTACGTTAATCATTGTTGGGACAGTTGTTGGTTTGCATGAAAAACTAAACTGGTTTAATCCCGCCATTCAATAAACATTCCAACATTGGGTTAGACCTTGGCCGATCTTTGTCTATGCTTATATTTAAGTACAGGGAAAGATCAAGTTGTCGAGGCACCCATGAATTTTTTAAGTCGTTTCTCAATTAAAGTAAAAATACTCGTTATTCCCGCCATTGCGGTCATTGGCTTCATTGCCAGTCTTGCCGTCAATACTCAAATTAACAGTGAAAATACAAACAGGCTTGCACAAATTCAAGACCTGTATTTTCCTGTCGTGCAATCCAGCCGAGAAAATATTGTTCGCATTAATCGTGTAGAGGAGCTGTTAAATACAGCTGTTAGTACCGGTGAGTCCGATATGGTTGACGCTGCTAAGCGCACGTATAAAGATTTGATAGCTAAAATCGATGAGCAAGAAGTGCTTTGGCCAGAGAAAAAGGATGCCCTAGATGAAACTAAGAAGGTAGCGGCTAGCTATTTCTCGGTGGCATTAAGACTATCAGAAGGTATGGTGAATGGTGATTTAGACCCCTCTGAAATGCCTAGCCTGGTTCAAAAAATGAATGAGACATTAACCAAGACCAAGCGACAACTTGGGGACTTTAATGAAACATCATTACAGGCTTTCTATCAGACCGTGTCAGAGTCTAACGAAGCAACCAATCAGGCTCTGGTTACCACTTTAACTTTAAGTGTCGTGGCGATTCTAACAATAGTGCTTATAAGCGCCAGCATCGTAATTCTGATTACAAGAAATATTAATACCATGCTTGTTTCGTTAAAAGATATCGCTCAAGGGGAGGGAGATCTTACTAAGCGCATCACTCAAGATAGCAAGGATGAAATTGGTGATTTGATTCATTGGTTCAACTTATTTATGGATAAATTGCACGAAAGTATTAATGAGGTCGTTAATTCCATTGCTCCGCTGGCCACTGTATCAGATGACCTTGGAACAATGACGACTAAAACCAGTGAAATCACTGAGCAGCAAAGCAGGGCTACGGATGAGGTTACACGTTCAGTAGATGAGATGTTTAGTAGTGTTCAAAATGTAGCGCAAAATGCATCGAGTGCTGCGGATGCTGCTCGAGAGGCGGATGCTGAGGCCAAGGCTGGTCGCAGTGTGGTAACTCAGTCAGTTGAATCTATCAATGATCTTGCAAGCGAGGTTGAGAGAGCCGCCAATGTTATTAGAAAACTTGAATCAGATACTGAGAATGTGGGTACAATCCTAGATGTAATTAAGGGGATAGCAGAGCAAACAAACCTATTGGCTCTTAACGCAGCAATTGAAGCTGCTCGGGCGGGGGAGCAAGGTCGTGGGTTTGCTGTCGTGGCTGATGAGGTTAGGACGCTAGCGTCAAGAACGCAGGATTCAACGCAGGAAATTCAACGGGTTATCGAAGAGCTGCAAACAGCAGCAAGAAGCGCCGCTCAAGTAATGTCTCATAGTCAAGAGCAAGCTAAATCAAGTGTCGAGCAGGCTGCTAAAACAGATGCTTCACTCGCGACTATTACTGAAAAGGTAGGCTCAATAACTGAGATGAACACTGAGATCGCCTCGGCTACAGGGGAGCAGGAAAAAGTAAGTAACGACATAAAAACCAATGTAGATGGGATTCGTGCAAATGCGGACGCTGCCGTCAAGAATGTCCAAGAGGTTGAGGCTGCAAGTGAATCTCTGTTAAGTATCTCAAGCAATCTAAGGAAGATTACTGGTCAGTTTAAGGTTTAAGTTCTACCGAACAGAGAAGCCCCTTTCATTTTCATGGAAGGGGCTTTTTTGTTTCTCATGTTTGTCTTTATCTAGGATAGCCGTCAAGCCCGTAATAGTTGGTTTGTTTTTGATCACCTGCGCAGTAAATGTTGGGGTAATGCCTGATATTTATTGTAAATGGCTCTCATTCAGCTCAATTTAAGGTATTCTTGGCATTATATAATTGCAAGACCAAATAAGGTTAGGGCACTAATGGCTCATTCAAGTTTTAAGCTGGTTCGTACACAAAAAATTGACTCCCTAAATGTGGATATTGAAGAATACGACCACATTAAAACAGGCGCTAAGCATTATCATTTGGCCAGCGAGAACGATGAGAATGTTTTTCTAGTCGCTCTAAGAACAATGCCTATGGACTCAAGTGGTGTGGCGCATATATTAGAGCACACAGCTCTTTGTGGTAGTAAAAATTATCCTGTCAGGGATCCTTTTTTCATGATGATTCGCAGGTCATTGAATACATTCATGAATGCATTTACATCCAGTGATTGGACCGCATACCCTTTCGCCTCAAAAAACAAAAAGGATTTTAATAATTTACTTTCTGTATATTTGGATGCGGTTTTTTACGCATCCTTAAATGAGCAAGATTTCTTGCAAGAAGGTCATAGGCTTGAGTTTGAAGACCCATCAAACCCAGAAAGCCCTCTAATGCATAAAGGGGTTGTGTATAACGAAATGAAGGGGGCTATGAGTAGTGTCCCTAGTCAGTTGTGGCAAACCCTTACAAAGTATTTATATCCAACCAATACGTATCACTTTAATAGTGGTGGCGACCCAGAATCTATCCTTGATTTAAGCTATGACGAGCTTAAAGGGTTCTATAAGAAACATTACCACCCAAGTAACTCTATCATCATGACTTACGGGGACATTCCCGCTGCAGAGCACCATGAAAAATTCGCAGAGTATTTGGATCAGTTTGATCACTCTGCAGACAAAATCCATGTGAAAAATGAAAAGCGTTATTTTGCTCCAGTAAGGGTAGAGGAAAGCTATGCATTTAATCAGGCAGACAAGCAAACGCATCACGTAGTCGGCTGGTTATTAGGGCAAAGTATTAATTTAGAGGAGCAGTTAGAAGCTCATTTTCTATCCAGTCTTTTATTGGAAAATAGTAGCTCACCTTTAAGGCATGCGTTAGAGACGTCTGATTTAGGACTTGCTCCAAGCCCTTTATGCGGCCTTGAAGATACAAATAAAGAAATGTGCTTTGTTTGTGGAATTGAGGGGAGTGAAGTTGTTAGTCGCGATCAAGTCGAAGAGCTTATCCTAAGCACACTGAAACAAATTTGCATTGATGGTGTTAGTGAGGAACAAATTGAATCAGTTCTGCATCAGCTAGAGTTAAGCCAAAGAGAGGTGGGTGGTGATGGCTACCCATTCGGGCTGCAAATCATTTTATCAGCTATGTCTGCCTGTACGCATCATAGTGACCCTGTAGCCTTGCTGGATTTAGACCCTGAACTTGAGCGATTGAGAGCTAAGGCGAGTCAAAAAGATTTTGTAAAAGGATTGATTGAAAAATACCTGCTTAATAATAATCACCGTGTCACGCTAACGTTCAAGCCAGATCTAGAGCTTGAGCAAAATAAATTAAACGCTGAGCAGGAAGCGTTGAAAGCAATCAAAGAAAATTTAAGTGATGAAGATGTTCGTCTTATCGTAAAGCAAGGTGTTGAGCTAAAAGAGCGCCAGCTTCAGAAAGACGATGAGTCAATATTACCTAAAGTAGGGCTTGAAGATGTATCAGGTGCATTACATGTCCCTGAAGGTGAGTCACTTAAAATACTAAACAATCAAGATGTGCAATATTTTGAGCAAGGTACCAATGGTGTTAGTTATTTTCAAATAGTAAAAAGATTGCCTGAGCTAACATCTGATGAATTATTGCTATTACCAATGATAACTAGCTATCTTACTGAGCTGGGCCTTGGTGATACTGACTATATGGATGTACAGCATAGACAGTCTCTAGATGTCGGTGGTATTTCTGCTTTTTCTACCATTCGTGAAGATATCGAAGACAACAGTAAGGTAATTGCTTATTGGACGCTTTCGGGCAAGGCGCTGAGTCGCAAGCATAGCGAGTTTATTTCTTTATTAGAAGATACATTGCTAACGGCTAACTTCATTGATCCTGCACGTATTAAAGACTTGCTGGCTCAAAGCTTGAGTCGCAAGGAACAGTCGATTTCAGGTCAAGGGCACAGCTTGGCTATGAGCGTTGCATCGTCTGGAATATCTGCCGTTGCTAATCTATCTGATCGTGTTTCAGGTCTTCCTGCGTTACTCAGGTTGCGGGAAATGGTTCGTGATAGTTCAGATGATAAAAAATTAGGCGATCTCTGTGAAAAGCTGCAGCAATTATATTTAAAAATTAATGCAGCAAAGTCTGAGTACCTAGCTATATCAGATAAAAGCCATTTAGGTGATTTTAAAAGTAACTTATCTTCTGGCTGGAATAAAGACACGGGTACTAGTGAAGGCTCCCTTAGCTTAGCCCCCCACAACTCTCTTGTTAAACAAGCTTGGGTTGTGCCGGGTCAATCAAATTTCTGCTCTAAGGTTTACCCTACAGTGGGACCAAATCACCCTGACGCACCTGCGCTTAGTATTTTGGCGGGTGTACTTAAAAATGGATTTTTACATACTGCCATTCGTGAGCAAGGCGGAGCTTATGGTGGCGGTGCAAGTCAAGATAGCGCAAGTGGGGCATTTAAATTTTACAGTTATCGTGACCCTAGAGTTGCAGGCACATTTGAGGACTTTGATAGGTCCCTTGAATGGTTTAAGAAGGGTGGTCATGATGATGATGCAATTGAGCAGGCGATCCTTGGCGTGATTTCGAGTATTGATAAACCTGGTTCGCCTGCTGGGGAAGCAAAGCAAGCTTTTCATAATGCGATTCAAGGCCGGACTTCAGAGTGGCGTAACGAGTTTAGACACCGTGTTCTTAAGGTAACGCTTGTCGATTTAGAGCGTGTTGCTAGTGCCTATTTTAAAGAAGAGGATGCCAGCTATGGTGTTCTGCTTCAAAATGAAAATAAACAGGAAGCCTTAGATCTAGGTTTTGAAATTAAAGAGCTATAAGTAATGAATATCAAATCATTAAAAATACTTGCACTGGTAGGCGTTATCTCGGCCAGTGTAGATGTGTCCGCCAATCTGCTTGATGAGACTGTGTCGGAAGAAAAGAATGGACTAGTTGCGTCTAAAAAATCTCAGTCTAAGATTGATGTTATTTATGCTAAGAAATCAGATGCCATTCAAGATATTCGCATTACTAAAGCCGAGATCAGCCAGCTGCAAGTTTATAATAATCAACTTAAAGCGATCATCTCTGATCAGGATAAACAAAAGATATCTTTTGAAAAACAACTTAAAGATATTGAAGTGACACAGAGAGGTATAATGCCTTTGATGGAACGTATGCTGACCATGCTTGATCAATTCATTGAATTAGACATGCCTTTTTTATTAGAAGAGCGACGTCTACGTGTAGCAACACTGCGAACCTTATTACTGAGTTCTGATATCACAATCTCAGAAAAATTTCGTCGAGTTATGGAGTCGTATCAAATTGAGCTTGAGTATGGTCGAACTATTGAAGCATATAGATCAAAAGACGACTCTGGTCGTATTGTTGATTATTTAAGGTTGGGGCGTGTAGGGCTTTTCTATATAGGCTTAAATTCTGCAGATGCATTTGCCTGGAGTCAGCAGCGGGGTAGTTGGCTGGAGTTAGACAGTAACTATAAAGCTTCGATTAATAAAGGGATTCAAATTGCACGCAAGCAATCTGCACCTGCTCTTTTAGATTTACAACTTCCTTCGTTGGGAGGGATTCAATAATGCGCCTTTTATTCATTGTTTTATTAAGTTTTTGTAGTGCATTTACGGCGGCTAGCGAGGCAGAGATTAGTGCCGAAGCAAAAAATATTAAGTATCTTTCTGATCTACTGTTAAATATCAAAGGCCAAAATGAAAAAAATGCCATAACCGATAAGGAACGTGAACAGTTATTTTCTAAAGAATATTCGGATATAAGGTCACAGCTATCAAAAAGTAAACGTAAGCTTAAGCAAGTTAAGTCTGAAACAAAGAGCTTGAAGTCCACTTTTGAAGATAATGAAGAAGATCTATCTGAGTTAGACGAGGAACTTAAAAAAAGCCTTGGCAATTTAGGTGAAATGTTTGGTGTTGTTAGGCAAGTAGCTCAGGATGTCGCGTCGACACGTGAAAACTCGCTACTAAAAGTTGAGCTTGGAGCGAAATCAAATGTTTTAGTCTCATTATCGGAGAGCAAAGCTTTACCGAGTATTTCTGAGTTGGAGTTACTTTGGTTCGAAATTCAGAATCAAATGACAAAGCAAGGTGAAATTAAACGGTTTACAGCTGACTATATTGATGGGGATGGCCTAAAGCACACGGGTGAAATAGCTCATATAGGACCGTTTTCGGCCTTTAATCAAAATGGCTACTTAAATTTTGATTTGGAAACAGGCTTGTTCTTAGAATTAGGCAAGCAACCTTCAAGCTCGTCTGATGCGATTGATTTTTATAATGGCAGTGAAGATGTGTTTTCTAATATATCTATTGATCCTACACGCGGGACATTATTAAGCTTAGGCAGTCAGAGCCCCAGTGTTGTTGATCGAATTCATCAGGGTGGGGTGATAGGTTATATAATATTAGTGCTAGCCATACTGGGTGTCACCTTTGGCCTGTACCTTCTAGTTGGGCGACTTAAACTGGCCTCTCAAGTAAGCAATCAATTGCTAGACACTTCAATACCTTCAAATGAGAACCCATTAGGTCGAGTTTTGTCTGTGTATCAAAACGAGAAAAATATATCCGATTTAGAAACCCTTGAAATGAAACTCGATGAAGCGGTTTTAAAAGAACTCCCAGACATAGAGAAAGGTCAGTCGCTAATTAAATTATTGGCAGCAGTGGCGCCACTGCTAGGGCTGCTGGGTACAGTTACAGGTATGATTGCTACCTTTCAATCTATCACCCTTTTTGGAACCGGTGATCCAAAACTTATGGCAGGCGGAATCTCTCAAGCCCTAATTACCACTGTTCTTGGTTTGGTTGCTGCGATACCGCTATTGTTTGTTCACAATCTTATTGCAAGTCGCAGTAAAGCACTCGTTCAAGTATTGACCCAGCAGTCAGCCGGTATGATTGCCGAGCAAGCTCAGAAGAGCGCCTAATATGTACCAGCAAATATTAATGTTTTTGGATAGTGGGGGTCCTGTGTTGTACGGGATTTTTATTATTTCAATTGCTTTAGCTGTTTTGATTTTAGATCGCTATTATTTTTTCAAAAAGGAATCAATATCGCTTTGTCGTCAACAGGTGGTTCGTTGGAATGGTATAAACAAGGATAATGCTTGGTTTGCTAAAAAACGAAGAGAGCAAATAGTTTCCGAAGTGTATGTGTCCTTTCAGAAGTATCGCTCCCTCATACAGTTGTTGGTTGTTGTGTGCCCGCTAATGGGACTGCTTGGCACGGTCACCGGAATGATCAATGTGTTTGATGTAATGGCTATTACTGGAACGGGTAATGCCCGAGCCATGGCGTCAGGTATTTCCATGGCGACTATTCCCACAATGGCCGGAATGGTCGTTTCTTTGGTTGGGCTGTATTTTAAAACGCGCTTTGACGGTTTATCTAAAAAGCAATTTGAAACCTTTAAAGATAAGTTGATAAGGTAATTATTATGAGAAAAAATTATTCAACTATTGAAGATGAAGACTCAGCTATCGACATGACCCCTATGTTAGATATTGTATTTATAATGCTTATCTTTTTTATTGTCACCACTTCATTTGTTAAGGAGAGTGGGATCACCGTAAGTCGTCCTTCTGCTCAAACCGCTGCCGAAGATAAAAAAGGAAATATAATGGTAGCCATTAAACCTAATGGTGAAATATGGATAGATAAACGAGCTGTCGATATCCGTTCTGTGCGAGCAAATATTGAGAAATTAAAAGCTGAAAGTCCTGAGAGTGGTGTTGTGTTGCAAGCCGATACAGATTCTAAAACAGGTTTGTTAGTGAAGGTTATGGACCAGGTAAGAATGGCAGGAATTAGCAATATATCGATTGCAGCGGAAGTACGTTAATGAGGGTTTTAATCCTTACACCCTTGGCTTTATTGGTTTGTATGTTTGTGTTTTGGTTGATGCAGTGGATGATAACACCATCAACCGAGGTTATGAAGCGTGAAGACAATGTCGCTATGGTTGATTTTATTCGTGCACTGAAAGACAGTTCGAGTGATAGCAAACAACGTAATTTAAAAGAACCTAAAAAACCTAAAACACCCCCTATGCCTAAAGCACCAAAGGTTCAGCAGGCAGCGGTTAAGAACATGAATTTGAATATGCCAGATATAAAACCTGACTTTACAAGTTTTAAAGGTAAGGGGTTGGGCAGTATGCTGTCAGGGTATGGATTTGGTGATAGTGATGTCATAGCGTTGGTTCAGCCTAAGCCTAGATATCCCGCCCAAGCTATTAGTCGAAAAATTGAAGGCTGGGTCATGGTTCGATTTAATATTACTAAAGAAGGAACGGTAGACTCTGTAGAGGTTGTTGATTCAAAGCCGAAAGGGGTGTTTGAAAGAGAGGCTGTCAGGGCTGCATGGCGTTATAAATTCAAGCCCAAACTTGTTGATGGTAAGCCGATAGAGCAAGTTGCTACCTTGCCATTTGAATTTACGTTGGAAAAATAAATGTGTAGATATTACTTAGTCATAGGTTTTATGCTTTTCAGTGGTTTATCACAGGCAACAATAAGCCCTAGAACCTATAACGCTCTTAATGATTTGCAGGAGGCATTAACGGTTGCTGATACGGCTGAGCAATATGCTGAAATTGAGCAAGATCTAATAGAACTTAGGGCCGGCCTTAAGGGGAATTCTCTTGGTGAGGCATTAACGCTCCAGATAATTGCTCAAGCCAATGATGCTCAAGGTTTTCAGGGTAAGGCAGTTGCCGCCTTGAAAGTAGCTTACGCGCTGAAAGATTTAGATATCAATACAAAGGGACAAATCGGTACAAGTTTAGCCTATATGTATTTCACTCAAGGGGAATTTGATAATGCCATCTTGATATTAGAAGGACATATTGCCCTAGTTAAAAAAGAAGTGTCTCCAACCGTTTTTGCATTACTTGCTATGTCCTATTTTAGTATTGAAAAGTTTTCTGAGGGTTTGCCCTTTATAGAAAAGGCATGCGAAATAATGAAGGTACCTAACGAATCATGGTTAGCAAATGCGTTTGCTGCAAATTATAAATTAAACAATCTGGCACAAGCCGTCTTTTATACGGATCAGCTGGTGTTTAACTTCCCTGAAAAGCCAGAATACTGGAATCAGAAAGTCGGTTTGCATCAGTCACTAGAGGATTACGAGAAGGCGGCTTTAACAAGTAATATGAGTCACCGACAGGGGTTTTTAGATAAAGAATCTCAGCTGTTTAATCTGGGTGTGTTAATGGCATCTTCTGGTGCGCCATATCAGGTTGCAGTTGCTCTTGATGCCGCCATAATAAATCGTGTTATAGATCGCACAGAAAAAATAGATCGCTTATTAATGCAGGCTTGGGTGCAGTCAAAAGAGATGGATAAAGCTAGGATTGCCTTAAAGCGTTTATTTATAGCTCATAAGAAACCTAAAGATGGCATTCTTTTGGTGAACTATTTAATGGATGCTGAATTGTGGGCTGATGCAGTTAGCATAACGAATAGCTTGATTAAAGATAAAGCTGATTTGACGGAGAAGCAACTTGGTGCCGTTTTGTTAATGCGCGGTGTGAGCCATTATAGGAATGGTGATTCTGAAGAAGCTATTATAAATTTGGGCAAGGCATCTGGTCTTGAAACAGCTGCTAGTCAGGCAAAAAGTTGGATGAATTATATTAAACAAATGCAGGGCTAGTTATTCCTAGCCCATGCAATTGGAGGTTTATACGTCTAGCTCAATAAATATAGGAGCGTGATCGCTTGGCTTTTCCATTCCTCTGATTTCGTAATCAATTCCTGCGTTGATTAATCTTTCTGTAAGCGGCTTAGTGATTAATATCATATCAATACGTAAACCTCTTTTAGGTTCGTCATCAAAGCCTTTGCTTCTGTAGTCAAACCAGCTGAATCGATTGTTTACCTCAGGATTCAGCATCCGATAGCTATCAGTAAGGCCCCAGGCTAGTAGATTATCAACCCACTCTCGTTCCTCTGGTAGAAAGGCGCTTTTGCCTGTTTTGATCCACCTTTTTTTATTTGGCTCCCCAATGCCGATATCAATATCCAGGGGTGCAACATTCAAGTCCCCCATTACAATTACATTATCGGAAGGGCTGAAATTGTCTTCTAGGTATGCGATTAAATCTTGGTAGTACTTCTTTTTTGCAGGGAATTTTGTCTCATGGTCTCTGTTTTCACCTTGAGGAAAGTATCCGTTAAGGATGTGCAGCGTCTCGTTCTCTAAAAAATCATAAGATGTGTGTATGAATCTTTTTTGAGAATCTTCTGTATCACTTGGAAAACCTTTGCAAACTTTAGCGGCGGGTATGTCTGATAAGGTTGCTACGCCATAATGAGCCTTTTGACTGTGCACCTCTGTTGACCACCCTAGGCTTTGCACATCATTAATCGGGAATTGATCGGGCATAGCTTTTACTTCTTGTAAGCCTACTATATTGGCTTTTAAGCTATTTTTAATGGCTTCTAACTGGTGTTGACGTGCTCTTACACCATTTACGTTAAACGACACTATTTTCATTTTGAATTCCGTGACTTTTATCTGAATATCGGCATTATAGGGAGTTATATTTATAAAGGTTAGTGATTTATGGAATTCTTGTCTGCAGACCCTTCGTACGCTGGGTTCTTGATTGTGGATCTTATTGCAATATTTGGTTTAGTTGGGGCGATGCGCTGGCTTAGTCGGTATATGGTTAAGCCAATTAACACAAAGTCAGAAGCCAGTAATATCGAAACGGCAGCGGCTGTCATCGCGCTTATGCTTGCGCTGACAGGTGTAACTTCCGGGTCTTTTAGCTTAACTTTATTTGATGAATGGCTGTTGGTGACGGGCTATGGATTACTAGCCATTGCATTGCTTAGGTTGGGAGCGTGGATGCAAGATAAGGTTGTCTTGCCGGCTCTAAATTTAAACTATGCAACTCAACAGGGTAATACTTCAGCTGCATTGATTACTGGGGCGCATTTGATTGGTACGGCGATCGTCATACAGTCATCTATGAATTGGGCGTCTCAAGATGCTAATTTAGGTTTGATAGCGTTGCTTTTTGGCTTTGCTATATCGCAATTTCTATTAGCCTTGGAAACTAGGCTACGCCTTATGTGGACCGGCGGTGGATTGTTAGATGCTATAGAGAAAAAACAGCATGGTGCAGTTTTGAAAGCTGTTTTCCAGCACATTGGCGCCGCTATGGCGATCAGTGGCAGTGCGCATTTTGCATCCGCAATTGAGTATCAATTGGAATTGGCTGTCATAGCGTGGCTTTTCAGTTCTATTGTTTTTTTATTGGCTTATTTAGCACTCGCAGAGCTCTGTGTGCGCTTTATTTTACCGAAAGAGAAGAGTGTAGAGAGCGGCAGGGCCGCACTTGAGGGCGCTATTTATTTGGGCTGGGGTTTTATTTTACCAGCCCTTGCAAGTTAGCAGGCTTAGTGGATTAAGCTGGTTGGGGTTTAAATACTTTAGCCAGCTTAAATCCTTCTTTAATTAAATGTTCTGCGTGTAATTGACTCATGGTGCCTTTTTGGCAGTACAGCAGGATATTTTTATCTTTAGGTAACTCATCAAGCTTATTGTTGAGTTGATAGAATGGGATTTTGATGATTTCATTATTAGTTAGGTGCAGGGGAGAAAGTTCCTCTTCTTGCGGGTGTCTAATATCAATGATTAAATCATTTGTACTAGGCACTTGAACTAACTCGATTTCGGTAACACCCTCGGAGCTTGATAGGACATTTTTTATCCTCTCAATACGAGCATCTGAAATTGCTTGCTCTAAAACTTCAAAATTAAAGTTTTCTTCTTCTCTTTCAATTTTTTCTGGCTTGGCTCTGGTAGTTGGTTTCACTGAGATAACGCCGCAATATTCAGGCATGCTCGCGGCAAAATCGTATGTGCCAATTTGCCTAGAGATTTCGATTATCTCGGGCTTATCCATGGCAACAAGAGGGCGCAGAACAAGCATGTCAGTTACAGAATCTATAACGGTTAGGTTTCTTAGTGTCTGGCTCGATACTTGAGCAATACTTTCACCTGTCACCAATGCTTCAATGCCTAGGTCTTTTGCAACTTTTTCGCCGGCTCTAAGCATCATACGCTTAAGGATGACGCCCATTTGAGAGTTGTCTACATTACTTAATATTTCTGTAACTACGCCTTCAAACGGAACGGTTACAAACTTCACGCCATGAGAAACGCTGTATTTCTCCCAAAGGTAATGCGCCACTTGCTTAACACCAATTTCATGGGCTGATCCCCCAAGATTAAAAAACAAGTAATGAGTTTGAAGTCCGCGGCGAGTAAGTAAGTAGCTTGCTACATTTGAGTCAAAACCACCAGAAACCAATGAAAGAACCGAGTCTTGTGTTCCAGTAGGGTAGCCACCCATACCTTTGTCTATTGATGAGATTGTAAGTAATCGCTGTTTTTTAATTTCCATTTTCACTGTGACTTCAGGGCTGTGAAGGTCCACGGCTTTAGCTTCGCAGTGCTGCAGTAAGCCGCCACCTATATAGCGTTCTACATCCGTTGATTTGAAGTCATGTGTTCCGCTTCGCTTCACGCGAACACAAAATGTTTTATCTTTGATGATTTCAGCGTAAACAGCTTTGGTTATTTTTAATATGTCGTCAAATGTTTCAAAGTCGAACTCTTTGACAGTTAAAATTGAATGAATGCCCGTTATTCTAGTTAGGATGTCTCTGACTTTAAGCTCGGGTGATTCATCTTTAATGTTGACTTCAATGCTATCCCAACTACCTTGCACACCGCAGTCAATTTCATTGTAGGATAGGGTTTGTTTTATATTGCGCTTAAGTTGTGTGATAAACATCTTACGCACTGGTCGAGATTTAATTGTAATTTCTGGGAATAGTTTGATTACAAATTTCATTTTCTAGCCTTCTTGTTCAGCTGTCTTCAGCTTGACGTATAATTGTTTTATTGATCGCGCTAGCGTGTCGTTCTCTTAATTCGCTATCAATGTATTTATCTGTAGTTGCCATGCTGGAGTGTCCAGCGTCTTCTTTGACGTGCTCTCTAGGTCGAATCTTGACGTCTTCGGATATACCGGTGTGTCTTAGCCAGTGCACAGTGGCGGCTTTTAATTCTGATGCTTCATTTGATTGACCCTTGCTTGCAAGGGTTTCATAGGCCTGATCGAAGCAAAATTGTACAAGGTTACGTATCTGACGCGTACTTGTTACAGAGCCTTTGCCGTGATTTTTTTGAATTAAAGGTGTGGTCTCACCAGGCATTGGTAATTCTGGTAAGCCTAAATATTTTCTATATCGAGACAGGGCACTCATCATGCCATTAGATACCGTGATCATTCTACTTTTGTTGCCCTTGCCAATCACATGGAACCACCAATTTCTATCTTGATCAGTACGAAAGTCACCCATGACAGGTGAAGATCTTTCATCTGAAACCAGTTCGGATATTCGAAGGTACATGCCTAGTAAGCAGTTAAGAATGAATAGGGTGCGCTCATGTTGTTCGGGGTTTTGCTCAGCAAGATTTTCAGCGGTTCTCATAACTTCATCCCACTGATAATTGCTAATGCGACGCACGGGTTCAGTGTTCTGAGATTTTTGAATGTAACGACTTTTTTGTCTGATTAGTGCAATAGGGTTTGCTGTGATAAATTCTTCTTGTATAAGAAAATTAAAAAACGAACTAAGAATTGCAAAAATAGATTGGATGGCCTTTTGTGATGGGGCGTAATTGTCAGCAGTTGATTTAAGTTTTAAAGCTTTGTTGTATGGCACGACAAAAGGGCGCCAGTCACTATTGGCTATCCTTAGACCTTGCTTACTTTTAAATCTTGAAACATTTTTGGTGCCGATCCATTCTGTTGGCGGGCTAATTGAGAACTCTAAGTAGTGCTCTATGTGTTCGCGTTTTATATCTGTAAGATTTAAATCTGCTTTAAACCATAGCCATTGGAGTAGGCGCTCAACTTCTCTACGATAAGAATTAAACGTAGCCGTACTCCCTTTGTAGCTAATTAAATACCTTAAGCCAAAGTAATAATCTTGTTGCTTGTTTTTTGATAGCTCGGGGGCAACTATTTCTGGTCCGTATCGAAATGGATCAGGTAGAAACTCTAGGTTATCAAAAATTGGAACAAGTGGTTCGCTGGACATATTTTTAAGTTTTGATTTTCCAGTTTATAGTTTCGCCTGCTCTTAATGGCACGATCACATCACCAGAAAATTCCATTTCTGAAGGTGCCGTCCAAGACTCTTTTATTAGGGTGATTTTATCAGTGTTGCGTTCAAATCCATAAAAGTCAGGGCCGTGAAAACTAGAAAATCCTTCTAGTTTGTCCATAGCACCCAAATCATCAAAGATGTCTGCATAGAGTTCTATTGCGGCATACGAAGAGTAGCAACCCGCGCAACCACAAGCATTTTCTTTTTTGCCTTTGGCGTGTGGGGCCGAGTCGGTTCCTAGGAAGAAGCTGGAATGCCCGCTAGCAACGACATCTTGTAAAGCCTGCTGGTGAATATTGCGTTTTAATATAGGTAAGCAATAAAAGTGAGGCTTGATTCCACCCACAAGCATGTGGTTTCGGTTGTAGGCTAGGTGTTGAACGGTAATCGTGGCGCCTACGTTATTGCCTTGTTCCTTAACGAACTCAGCCGCATCTTTGGTTGTTATGTGTTCAACGACCATTTTTAAGTGTGGAACGTCTTTAACAAGGTTGCATAGAACCTCGTCTAAAAATGCTTTTTCGCGATCGAATATGTCAACATGACTATCGGTGACTTCGCCATGGACTAACAATGGCATATTATTAGCCGCTAATGCTTCTGCGATATCCTTTAAGCGAGACATGTCAGTGACGCCAGAATCAGAATTAGTAGTTGCACCTGCCGGATACAGTTTTGCTGCAACAATTTGACCTGTTTTTGCGGCTTCAGCAATTATCTCGGGGGTGGTGTTATCTGTCAGGTATAAAACCATTAGTGGCTTTAATGCTGAGTCGGCTGGAATTTGTGCCTTAATGCGCTCTAGGTAGCCAAGGGCTTGCTCGGCGTTCATTACCGGAGGCGTAAGGTTCGGCATTATGATTGCCCGACCCATAGTGCTAGCAGTAGCTGGTACGGTGTACCGAAGGATGTCGCCATCTCGCAAATGCAGGTGCCAATCATCTGGACGTGTAATTGTAAGTTCAGTCATTATTAGCTCATTTAACTATAATTTGAAATTGGCGTGATTGTATCAAAATCGTTGATTGTAGTCCCTATTAGCTGAATAATTCCTTAATTCCGATAATACTATTTATAAATGGTTAAAGGGCTAGTGACCTTATAAGGTTTAGACTTGAAGTGATAATCGCATGTAACTATAAGTATTATAGGTACAGAATGCAGTTCAATTTATGTGTAATGTAGTTCAGATTTAATCTCTAGGTAACTCCGATGTAAGCACCCAATAATAGTTTAGTTCTTTCATCTTTTTGGAAAAGGACTCAAACTCCATTGGCTTGGTGACATAACCGCTTGCTCCAAGGCGGTAGCATTCTTGAATTTCTGGAGCCGTGTTAGAAGTACTGACCATAACGACCGGTATAGTCGTCAACTCTTCATCATTCTTGATTATTTTTAATGTCTCTATACCGCCTTGTCTCGGCATGCGGATATCTAAAAACACAATGTCAGGCCTAAAAAATTTGGCTTTATCCTCATATGGAGGTTCATTCTTTAAATACCGAATTGCGTCTTCACCATCAAGCACATGGTTGATCATGTTTTTAATGTTAAAGTCATGAAATGCATCCATCATCAGTTCTGCATGATCAACATTATCCTCAACCATCAGTGCTGATATTGGTCTTAGTGCATCCATAAGTTTTTTCCAAAATTATCGTTCAGTGGCCTTCGGCAGTGTAACGGTAAAAATGCTACCTTTGCCTAATTCAGATTCGACTTTGATACTACCTTCATGATGCTCTGCAATTCGATGTACGATACTTAAGCCTAATCCCGAGCCTTCAAATTTGCTGCCGTTATCAAGTCTGTTAAATGGTTTGAACATAATGTCGGATTTTGAAATATTAAAGCCTATACCATTATCTTTGATCGCCACACTTACGCTGCCCTCAGATTCGCTGTAACTAATAATAATTAGGGGGGCGCTCTCGCAAAATTTAATTGCATTGCTAACAAGGTTTTGTAGCATTAATTGTAATAGCGCTGCATTACCTGAAACCATAGGTAAGTCATCAGGATAGGTAAGTGTAAAGTTTTTGTGTGTGCTGGCTAAAATAGACGATTCAGTTGCTTTGATAATTTGCAAAAGAGGGATAGGGTTAAAGGTTCTATCTGCATAGTCTAAAGACAGATATTGTTGTAGTGAAGATACTAAGTTGTGTATAGATGTGGTACTTGTGTCGAGGAATTCAAACCACTTATTATCTTTCTCGGTAAATGGAAAGCGCTTCCCAAAGTTAGATTTAATAGCACCGGAAACACTTATGATGCGAGCGATGTGACCATTAAAATCATGCGACAGGCTGGAGCAAAAAGCTTGCATATCTTTCTGATGTTCGTTTATCTGCTGTTGATGTTTCCATCGTTCTATCGCATATCGACACGCTCTAACCAATAATTCAGGTGACAGCTCTTCTTTCGATACATAATCTTGCACACCCTTACCTAGTAATTCCTTGGCGACATCAACACTGTTCAGTGACGTTAACGCAATCATGGGTATGCTTATCGAGCCAGTACTCAACCACTCAATCGTTTTTTCAATGGATGAGTCAGGTAATTGTAAATCGCACAGGCAGACATCGAAGTGCTCAAGCATCAGTTTTTCTATGCCACTGCTCAAGGTTATTTCAGACGAGACTTCTACGTTACTCTCTGGCATAGCGTACAACATATCTTCGATAAGCTGTAAATGATCGGAGTTATCTTCAATAATGAGTACTTTCAATAGATGCTCCGTTTTGATCAAGTGTGACGAAATCAACAATTATGTTTTTGTGGGATTATTTAACCTGTATATCCATGTGGTGATTATCAGGTTGCGGTTTGACTGCTGGGTTTTTTCATAAATATTGAATTAACAAAGATCACAGCTATTCTAAATTGTAGTCTATATTGTGGGTTTTCGTGTACAACAATGAAGAATACAGGCTTAAAATGAAGATATAGATGGCCGATGACAGCTTCATTGGTACTGAGCTGCGTTACTGTTTGATATTGGTAATTACAGTCATTCATTAGTTGATAGCTTCACAAGGTGTCCCACTCGCTTTAGGCTGCATTGCAATAGCTGCCAAGTTTCTCTTTTCAAAAGCGAACTAATCCACTTTTAAACGATTACAGGCCAATATTTACTTAACGAAACGTTTTGAGTTTGAATAAAGAATGGAGCGTTATATAGACGAGCCAATCCGGTTTATAAGTTAATGGAATTAGCAGGATATTTTACCCAGGTAAAGTAATGCGATACGTTTGTTTTATTGTGATTAGGCCGAATTTTTCTATGTAAACCGTGTGGCTTGAATGACTATGCATCCCGCCATTAATTTTTCTAGTAGCGTACATAAAAGGTATTGTCATGTCTGAATGGTTAGGTCAATTTGCTAATCCCAATTTTATGCCGCACGGCCATTGTTACTTATGGCGCCCCGATATTTTATATACTCATGTTATCTCTGATATCGCAATTGTTTTGTCGTATTACGTTATCCCCATTATCTTGGCGGTACTTCTTATTAAGCGCAAAGAGCGCTTTCCACACAAAGACGTATTAGCACTATTTATTGCCTTTATCTTTTTTTGTGGTACTACGCATTTTTTAAATATATATATGACATGGTATCCCGCCTATGAGTATCAAGGATGGTTAAAAGCGTTAACAGCATTTACCTCAGTGTTAACGGTTATTGTATTGGCGCCAAAGCTACCTACATTATTGGCATTACCAGGGAAGGGGGAAGCCTATGAAAAAATGAAGTCGGAGCTTGCTGAACTCAAACTAAAAAATATCGAAATGCAATCAATGTACTCATCGACCTTGGATAGAGAGGATCGCATTATAGTACTAAAAAAAGAAGTGAATACATTGGCTCAAGCTGCCGGCAAAGCGCACTGTTATGATGTGTAAGAGTGTTCTGTTTGTTTTCGACGATAGGTGCATATCTGTTGAATTCTAAAAACAAGGTACTGGCAACACTGTTGCTTTTCTTTATCACTTTGGAAATGCTTATTGCCTTTGATTATATTGCGCGGCAAGATGATTTACGTAATCAGCGAACGACTTTTTACGATAGTGTTATTGCCCTAGAAAATCAACTTGGCTATGTTGGCCTTATCCATAATTTCAAAAATGCAATTTTACGACCAGATGACATAAACTATCTTACAAGGGCATTAAAGAACTATCGCGAAGCATTAAAGCAAGTTGAAATATTTGAAAAGCAAGGCGGTTTAGTTTTAGGTGAGGTTCAAATGCCAAATACCAGGGCAATGTTAAATGCCTATCGAAGCGGTATTGAGAGGTTACCAATTCTATTTTCAAAAAATCTAACTATTAGGGAAATTGACGATTTACTGCGCTATAACGATGAACCGTCCCATGCTGAAATAAATACAATTTCTTCAAAAGTAAGTAATGGGCTCGAAGATCAGATGTCGGCACTTCTTTCTAGCAGACTGCGTTTTGGCCTAATTACATTACTGGTGCTTTTATTCACCTTGGGTGGCGCAATTCGATTTTTCTTTAGGGAGCAGCAAGCAGCGCTTGCTCTTAGTGAGGATGCCAACTCTGAATTAGAAAAAAATAAGCTGCAGTTGGTACGCTCACAAAATGCATTACTGAGTTTGATGGAAGATATAAAACAAAAAACTGAGCAAGCATCGACTTTAAATTCGAAATTAATAATTAAGAACAAGGAAATGGAACAGTTTATTTATACGGTATCCCATGATCTGAAATCACCACTGGTGACCATTTCAGGCTTTACTCAAAAAGTAATAAAAGATCTTGATGGCGAGACAAACAGCAAACAGCTGCGCTGGTTAAATCGTATCAAAGAAAATGTGTCTCAAATGGAGATTCTACTCTCAGAGCTATTGCATTTATCAAAAATCTCACAAAAAGATATTGAAAAAAACCGTGTTGATGTAAACACCCTTATTAATAATCAGCTCGGTTTACTAGAGGCTGCATTGGACGATTCAAAGGCAGTTATAAACGTACAAAAAAATATGCCGTATTTGTATGCAAATGAGCGTTTATTAGGGGAATGTATCCAGAATTTATTGGCCAACGCCATTAATTATCGTGATAAAAATCGACCATTTGAAATAAATATCAGCGCCCATGCCTGTACGCTAACTGATTCTAAAGTGCCTGCGACTTCATTGGTGATTGCAGACAACGGAATTGGCATTGCAAAAAAATATCATCAATTGGTGTTTGCTCTTTTCGAGAGGCTAGACAAAGGGCAGGGTAGCGGTGTGGGATTGACGATAGTGAAGACGGTGATGGATAAACACAATGGCTTGGTTGAGCTAGAGTCTATTGAAAATGAAGGAAGTCGTTTTATTCTCACATTCATAAATAAACCTGAAGAAAAATAGGCTTATATCGAATATAAAATACCCTGAAGAATCATATTGCAGTCGAGGAAATTAATACATGGGTGAAAGGGCATAAGCAATCTGTCTAGAAGTCAGCCTTATAATATTTTAAAAAGGATCGAGTAATGTCAAACATCATAAAACGAAATAACGTCACCATAATTGGAGACGGAGAGAAAACGATAATATTAGCCCATGGGTTTGGGTGTGATCAAAATATGTGGGAGCGACTGATTCCTTATTTCAAAGAAGATTATCGATTGGTCTTATTCGACTATGTAGGCAGTGGTCAATCTGAACTAGCTGCATTTGATGTTCAGAGATACTCTTCTATTAATGGATATGCCCAGGATATCATTGAGGTTTGCGAGGCGGTAAATATAAGTGGTGCAATATTTATTGGTCACTCAGTTAGTTGCTCGGCAGGCATAGTAGCTGCCAATTTACATCCTGAGTATTTTAGTCACTTAATATTAATTGGCCCCTCTCCATGTTTTTTAAATATTCCACCTGATTATTTAGGCGGATTTGAGAACAGGGATTTAGAAGAGTTATTGGAGTTAATGGATCAAAACTACCTAGGTTGGGCAAATTACTTGGCCCCCGTTGTTGCCGGGAGCAGTGGTGAAGGGCAGATTGCTGGCGAACTGTCAGAAAGTTTTTGCTCAACCGACCCCGTAGTAGCAAAAACTTTTGCACGCACTACATTCTTTGCAGATAACCGCAATGATTTTAAAAATAACACTATCCCGTGTTTATTGTTGCAACATAAAAAAGATACATTAGCTCCACTCAATGTTGGAGAATATTTAAATTTGAATACTGCGAAGAGCACTTATTTAGTGCTTAATGTAGATGGGCATTGTGCTCATATGAGTCACCCTGCACTGGTGAGTGATGCAGTGAGAGAATACCTGTTAGGACAAAAATGATGACAGAAAACGATTCAAGTGTTTTTCAAAGGTTACCTACACCATGTTTGGTAACCACATTGGATGGCACTATCTTACAAGTGAATTCAGCTCTTAGTGAATTTCTAGGTAAGAGTGAATCTGATTTGCTTGGCATCCATCTTGATACCATTACCACTTTAGCAAGTGGAATATTCATGCAAACTCATGCATGGCCGATGCTTCGTAGAGACATGCAAGTTAAAGAGCTGTATATAAAAATTAACAATGCACAGGGGGGGAGCACGCCTATTATGGCCGATTGCGTGGTGAGAGAAGATGATGGGGATCATACGTGTTATTGGGTGTTGTATGTCGCTCAAGAGCGCAGTAAATTCGAAGTAGAGCTGATTACAGCGCGACAAGATGTTGAATCAATCAACCATGATTTGACAGAATCAAGGAAAGCATTGAAAACGGCTAACGACGAATTGGAACGTTTTATTTTTAATGTTTCACACGATTTAACAGCACCATTAGTATCGATTAATGGATTTGCTGCTCAATTACAAAAAGAACTAATAAGTCATTTAACCGAAAAGCAACAGCATCGTTTTGAGCGCATTGCTTTTAACATAAAAAAAATGCAATTACTAATGGATGACCTGCTAAAACTATCCAGAATCTCGTTTCAAGATATTAAATTTATTGCGATTGATTTAAATGAAGTAATTGATGTGCAACTTTCACTGCTTGAAAAGTCATTAGTAGACATTAACGCTAAGGTGCAAGTTGATTCTGCTTTACCCATGGTCCTAAGTAATTCTACTCTTATTGGTCAATGCTTAGGGAACCTACTAAGCAATGCTATTGCCTATAGCGAGCCTTCACGGGCCCTTGAAATTAAAATTAGTGCAAAAACGCTTGGAAACATGATTAGTTTAGATGTGTCTGATAATGGTATTGGTATTGCTGAGCATGATTTTGATAGAATATTTAATATATTTGAGCATATTTCAAGTTCCAAAGGCACTGGGGTAGGTTTGGCGATTGTGAAAGCAGCAGTGCAAAAGATGCATGGCAGTATTTCTGTTGTATCAGAGTTAGGTGTCGGAACTACCTTTAGTCTGGCACTACCTAAACCTGAAAATAAACCTTTATAATATTGAAATACAGCTTTGATAGTTTAAAGATTATTGGGTTTTTATGTATCTGGTATTCGTTCTATTTTAGACTGCACTTTAATTTTATAACCACTGTAATCGTTAAATAATTAGGGTGTCTGCCTAGATTGGGTTCTGAGGTTTTTAACTCGGACTAATTTAGCGTTAGTCAGTACCGTAGTTTTAAGTAGAGAAGATTTGTGGATAGATTTAGTTATTACATCAAGCAGATTTATTCTTGGTGGTTGCTTTAATTACACCTATTCAAGTATTTCCGATAATAATAGTTATATAGGGTTTAATATTCAATTTACTTATAACTAGGGCTCTCCACTTAAGATTACATGTACGTTTAACAGGAAATCTAACGTGAATTAAAGGGGTAATGACCCATTGCCTGTATATACTAGAGAGTCCATCATATTGATTTACTCCCTAGCTAATATTCAATTCTGCACATTTGATATAGATGTTTCTACTTCTAGCCTTAAATCCGTCTACTCATCCCTACATTGTTCATTAGGGAATTCTAACTCGATGGTTGTGTGCTCTAACCCAAATCCCGATAGGCGATCAGTAATCTCGGTTTTTAATTGGATTTGACGGGTTGGTTCGATTAGCTTACTCAATTTTAAATGCGCGGTCATGACATGGTGTTCCCCGTCAAGCGACCAAAAATGTAGATGGTGAATCTCTTTGACTTCCGCAAAACTCAGTAGTGATTCACGAATAGTATTGGCCGTATCATCATTTGGCGTCGACTGAAGAAACAGTTTAGTTGTGGCCCATAAATTACGAAGAACGTTGATTAATATAAAAGTCGTAAAAGCAATGGAAAGAATAGGATCGAGTATGGGCCACTCGATAAACATCAGAATGATTGAGACTACCAGTACGGCTACCCAGCCCAGAACATCTTCTAGTAAGTGCCAATTCAGCATCTGCTCATTAAGTGACTTACCTTTGGAGAGTTTAAACGCTGCATAGCCATTGACGGTAACCCCTAGGACGGCCAAGCCGAACATACCCTCAACAACCGGCATTTCGGGGTTAAGGAGTTTGGGAATTGCTTCAGATAAAACCCAAATTGAACCGATAATTAATACGATTCCATTAATGAGTGCGCCCAATAAGGAAAATCTTCGATAACCGTAGCTAAACCTTGAGGTGGACTCTCTTTCGCTCAGGTTACCCAGTATCCAAGCAAGACCAATCGATAAACTATCCCCAAGATCGTGAACCGCGTCAGCCATGATTGCGGTGCTGTTTGTCAGCCAGCCCCCAATAAACTCGATGATTGTAAAACTGACATTTAGGAAAAATGCCCAAGCTATTCTGGATGTACTTTCATTGTGTTGGTTGTGGTGCGCATGAGTGTGCATGGTATTTCACCTATAGCCAGCGACGAATATTTTGGCAATACTCACTATATGATTCCCCGTGCTGCTTTGCTAAATACTCTTCTTCCAAGGCCACTTGTATTTGAATTAGCGCAATATCGAGGGCGAGTATCGTTAACGTAATTGGATTGGGTAGTAATAGAAAAAATCCTAAGGAAATGAAAATTACACCGATAAAAATAGGATTTCGTGAGTATTTGAACAAGCCCTTTTGAACAAATTCTGTCTTTGTTTCATGATCGATTCCGATTCTCCATGAAGCGCCCATTTGTGATTGTGCCGCCAGTACCCAAACTAGCGAAACAACCATTATTCCTATCCCCATCCACTGAATAGCGGCATGGTTCATCAGGTCAATCGGCCCGATAGATTGATACAGGTTTGGCAGAAAGCTATATAGAATAAAAACCAGAATGGAAACAAGAGGTAGAAATTTAAAGTACCACCCCGTAATCGATTCGGCCCCTGTTTTCTGGTTGAGCTTAAAGGCGTTTACGCCCGTTCTCTTTGCAACAACAAAATTCCTGAATATAACGGCAAATCCAAAGAAGCAAATAAAGTAAACGCCTAAAAAAATGATAATAGTATTTTTCATAGGTATAGCCCCTTACAAAGAAGGGGCTCCTCCATTGTTATTAGCTCACCTTTTCGTTTTTATGTAACCACTGATACAACACTGGAAGTACGAGCAAGGTTAAGATAGTTGAAGAGATAATCCCTCCAATCACAACTGTCGCGAGTGGTCGTTGAACCTCTGCACCGGTACCGGTATTCAGTGCCATCGGAACAAAGCCCAGGCTCGCAACCAGCGCAGTCATCAGGACGGGCCGCAGACGAATCATTGCGCCTTCAGTAACAGCCAAGATTAAGTCGCCTTTTTCATGCCAGAGGTCGCGAATAAAGGCGAGCATAACTAAGCCATTAAGTACGGCGACGCCCGAGAGAGCAATAAAGCCAATACCCGCCGAGATGGACAAAGGCATATCTCGAAGATATAGCGACAAGACGCCCCCGGTTAACGCTAGCGGCACGCCACTAAAAATAATCAAGGCATCTTTAAGTGACGCGAAAGCCATGACGAGAATTCCTAGAATCACCAATAGAGTAATAGGCACCACGATGGACAAGCGTTGGCTTGCAGACTCCAGTTGTTCAAAGGTGCCGCCATAATCTAACCAATATCCCGGTGGGATATCCGCTTGTTCACGGATGCTGGCTTGCACTTCTTTCACGAAACTGCCCAGGTCGCGACCGCGGACGTTAGCAGTGACCACAACTCGGCGCTTACCGTTCTCGCGACTTATTTGCGCGGGTGCCGGTGAAACATCCAAGGTTGCGACTTCTTCGAGTGGTACGTAATCTCCATTGGGGAGTGGTACCGGTAGAAACTTTAACCGGTCGATATCGCGACGCGTTGTTTCAGGTAAGCGAACCACTAATTCAAAACGTCGATCACCCTCGTAGATAATGCCGGCTGATTCACCACCAATGGCGGCAGAAACCCAATCCTGAAGTTCGGCAACATTTAACCCATATCGGCCCAAGGCAGTGCGATTCGGTATCACGGAGAGCGTAGGTAACCCAGTCACTTGTTCAACCCGAGCATCGGCCGCGCCTTCGATTGCGTTAACGATACCTAGGATATCGTTGGCCGTTATGACAAGTTGGTCCAAGTCGTCGCCAAAAACCTTGATGCCCAGATCCGCACGCACACCAGAAATAAGCTCGTTAAAGCGCATTTGAATAGGCTGGGTAAACTCATAGTTATTTCCCGGTAGCTCCTCCACAGAACGCTCTATTTCCTCAACGAGTTCGGCTTTCGTTTTGGAGGGGTTCGGCCATTCACTTCGCGGCTTAAGTGTCACAAAGTTATCGGCCACATTGGGTGGCATAGGATCGGTGGCCACTTCCGCCGTGCCAATACGGGCAAAGACCTTATCCACTTCTGGAAAAGATTTGATTCTCTGTTCGAGTATTTCCTGCATTTCCACGGCTTGTTCTAGACCTGTACCAGGAATACGCATGGCGTGCAGCGCAATGTCACCTTCGTTCAATTGAGGGATAAATTCTGAGCCTAAAGTGGAAGCTAACCATAAACAAAACACAACGAGAGCCGAGGCAAAGCCCACCACCGCCCAGCGAAATTTCAAAGCCAGGTTAAGTAAGGGTTTGTAGGCAGATTTTGCTTTGCTGATAACGATGCTTTCTTTTTCACTGATTTTGCCATTCATAAACACAGCAACAGCTGCAGGCACCACCGTTAATGACAGCACCATGGCTGACAACAAGGCCATCACCACCGTCGCCGCCATAGGGTGGAACATCTTACCTTCCACGCCGGTCAAGCTGAATATCGGGATGTAGACGATCGTAATAATGGCTACACCAAACAAGCTTGGGCGAATCACCTCGGATGTGGCTTTGAAGACAGTGTCTAAGCGTTCGCGTAGATTTTGCTGTCGACCATTCGAATGTTGAGCCTCGGCCAGGCGGCGAACGCAGTTCTCAACAATGATCACCGCACCATCGACAATCAAACCGAAATCTAGGGCTCCCAAGCTCATAAGGTTGGCCGATACACCCGTTTTCACCATGCCAGTGATGGTCATCAACATGGCTAACGGAATTACTGCTGCAGTAATTAATGCAGCCCGCATATTTCCTAACAAGAGAAACAACACCACGACAACTAGAAGCGCGCCTTCCATCAGATTTTTGGACACCGTAGCAATGGCCTTATCGACCAGTGCGGTGCGATCGTAGACGGCTTCCGCCACAACCCCTTCCGGTAGCGAAGCTTGAATATCATCGAGTTTACTCGCTACATCCTGAGCAACCGTGCGGGAGTTTGCACCGATGAGCATCATGGTCGTACCTAGCACGGTTTCCACACCATCGCGTGTTGCGGCGCCTGTGCGCAGCTCTTTACCAATGGCTATCTCGGCAATATCCTTGATCTTTATCGGCACACTGTCATGTTCCGTAATGATGACATTGCCGATGTCTTCGGTCGTTGCGAGCTGACCGGGAGATCGAACTAAAAGTTGCTGTCCATTTCGTTCGATATAGCCTGCGCCACGATTATCGTTGTTGGCTTGTAAGGCTTGTACAAGCTCTTCAACACTGACTTTGTAAAGCAGTAACTTCGTGGGGTCGGGCATCACGTGGTATTGCTTGTTGTAGCCACCAATACTATTCACCTCTATGACGCCTTTCACCTGGGCGAGCTGAGGTTTGATAATCCAGTCCTGTATTTCTCGCAAGGCGGTTGCGGTGTAGGGTTCACCATTGGCCATGCGGGCATCAGATTTGGCTTGCACGGTGTACATAAAGATTTCACCCAAACCGGTGGATATGGGACCCATCTCCGGTTCGAGCCCAGGCGGTAAGACACTTTTGATCGCACCCAGTCGAGCGTTAATCAGGTTGCGGGCAAAATAGATATCGGTGTCTTCTTCAAACACCACCGTCACCTGTGACAAACCGTAACGTGACAATGATCGCGTGTAGGAAAGATTGGGTAAGCCAGCCAGCGCAGTCTCCACCGGATAGGTAATGCGTTGTTCCGATTCCAATGGTGAGTAACCCGGAGCAGCGGTATTGATTTGTACCTGAACATTGGTGATATCGGGTACCGCATCAATCGGGAGTTTTTGGTAACTCCATACGCCCACACCGACTATCAACAAAATCGAACATAAAAATAGTAAGCGCCTTTCAATGGCTAGGCGCAAGATAGATTCAATCATAGTGCGCCCCTTTAATGGTCGTGTTCAGCTTCGGATTTTTCGATATCGGCTTTAATTAAATAGCTGTTCTGACTGACATACTCAGCGCTACTCTCAAGGCCATCGATAACTTCATAAAAGTGATCGTCTCCACGACCTAACACAAGAGGGGTAAAGGTGTATTCGTCGCCGCGCTTAACAAATACGCCCTGGCGTCCGCCCAGGCTTTGGACGGCATCTTTCGCAACGGCAAGAGATACGGGAAAGCGACCAATCTCTAATTGGGCTTCCACCATCAAGCCCGGAGATAAAGTCTGCTTGCTGTTGTCCAGTTTGACCCGCGCCAACTGATAAGGGGCGTCCATCGATGGCACGACATGTTTGACCCTAGATTCAACGCGTCCGTTGGTTGTCAAAACATGAACGGATTGATCTTCTGCGACCGAGGATTGGTGAGTAGGATAAACACGCAGCTCTGCCCACACAGTGTCAAAGTTGGCGATAGAAAATAGAATTTGATCCTGAGTCACTTCACCACTGTTGGCATGCCGTTGAACAACACGGCCAGAAATAGGCGAACGTATTTTGTAGATCTTGAGGCTCTCATTGGATTCAATTTCTGCCAATACATCATCGGTTTTTACCGTATCGCCAATAGTAACTTGAACAGACTTAACGAGGCCTTCAAAACGTGCGCGCACATGACTCAATTGTTCTGGACCTGAGACCACGTTACCGTAAACAGTGATGGTTTGGTGGAGCTCTTGAGAGCCAGCGTTTGCGGTTACGATCCCCACTTGTTGTGCCATATCGCTATTAATGCGGCTGCTATTTTCTTCGCCGTCATTCTCGCGACCATGCTCATCATGATCGTGCTTGCCCTCATTGTGATCAACATGATCTTCATGCTTATCATGGTCGCCGTCTTCGTGATGTGGAGCATGTTGTTCTTTGGCTTCATGCTCATGTTCGTGGTCACCTTCCGACCAGGAGTTTAATGACAGCATGCTTAGCAGAAATACCGGTGCAAACAGTGCGCCTAAAAAGGGCATTCTGCTTTTAGGTGTTAAATAAGAAAACAAAGTGGTTAAGTCTTTCATTATTTATTCTCCTTTGTTTTTTTATTTACATGGTCATCGGCGTGATCGTTGTGGTCATGATCCTCAATGTGTTTATCTTTAGATTTCTCTTCGTGATCGCCTTCAGCGTGATGTTTTTTATGGTTTTCACTTTCTTCATGTTGATGGTCGTGTTTATGCTCTTCGTTTGCCTGAGCATAGGTACTTAATCCAAGGACGCTTAAAACAAAAGTTAGCATCGTGAGAACTGTGAGAGTTGATTTTTTCATGGTCATAAATTCCTAAGGCCTGATAGTGATCAAACCTGATTAATTTGAATTAAATTATTGATTAAGGGCTTCACTGGACAGCTTTTCTATCAGCGCTTGACTAATGAGAGCTGTCGATGCTGCATCGATACGTGCTTGCTTAGTAGCAAGCAATTCTTCTTGAGCAGCAATTAAATCAAGATATCGATAACGGCCATTTTCGTAGGCTTTTCGTGTGAGTTTGAGCGCGTTTTCGAGCGCTGGAATGATCTCATTTTCGGTTTTATTCACGGCCGCGATGCTCTGCCGTCGGAGTGAATACGCTTCAAAAAGCTGGGCATGCAAACGCAAAAGAAGATCCTGCCGGGCATAATCCACAGCATTGCGGTTTGCCAGGGCAGTCTTAACTTCGCCGCTGTTTCGTTTTTTGGAAAATAACGGAATGGAGAGCCCTGCGGTGAATGCTGAATCACCAGTTTCCTCAAAGCGCCGAATACCCGCACGCCAAGTTAGATCACTCCGACCACCAGTGCGTGCCAGCGCAACTTCTGCGTCTTTGATTCTCGCTTCACTCGCAAGCACCTGAATGGCTGGTGATGTCTTTACTCGTGCATACAATTGATCAAACCCTTCGCTTGTCTCATTCTCAAATAGGGATCCCTCTAAGGCGCTAAAGGTCGGTGTGGTATCTCCCCAAAAACGCGCAAGCCGCACTTTCTGACGCTCCAGTCGCTCCACTAACGCAGCAAGGCGGATCTCAGCGCGGGCAACTGCCGCTTGAGCGCGCATGACTTCAGCTTCGGGTGTTGCCCCTTTGTTGGAACGCGTATTAACCGTTTTTAGTAATGATTGAGATAGTGCCAAAGATTCTTCCGCTAGCTGAATGTTGGCTTGGGTTGCCAAACTTTCAATATAACTCGCCGTCAGTTCACCGAGCACATCCAGTGTAGTGGCTTTCTTTTCCCATTCGGCTTGAATTATTCTTGCGTCAGCGAAAGAAAGGCGAGCTTCGCGTTTTCCTCCTAGCTCAATAACTGAAGACAAAGCCAGAGTGATTTCCGCAGAATCAAATCCCTTGTTGTTATTTGATCCTGCAAAGTTTTCAGCCGCCAGTTCTAATTCTAGCGCCGGTCGCAAGGCACTGGTTTGTCGTTGTGCTCTTGTTGCTTCTTGAATAAAGGTATATTGATAAAGCTGTGGGTTTTTCGCTAACGTACGGGTTAGCGCTTCTTTTAAGGTTAGTGCGGTGTCTGCATTGGCAGCAATACTTAAATTGAAAAGTAAAAACGCAAGCCATACGCAGGAGGTGCAATACCTGTTTAAAGTGGTGCGATGCATGGATAAATCCTAATGTAATTCGTAAACCCGCAATTGCGGCTGGTAACGGTACTTAGGGTTTATATTCTTGGTGGGCGCAGTAAGGTATTTACAAAACCGGGGTAAGCTTGTTCAGAATACGCCGATACTTTTGTGGAATGCTTGCGCAATAAGACATGGTCAGTAGAGCACGAAGGGCAGGGAGGGCAGGGAGGGCAATGCCCGTGACAATGACAGCAGTGTTGACAATCCGACTCTTGAGAAGAAAATAAGCTTTCGTCTAGGAGTTCGGTATTTTGCATTTCAATCGTAAGATTATTTGAGTCTTGGTTATGCTGATCGAAATTAATATGCTCATACCCTGACTGATAAAACTGATGAGCATCAGCCATAGCAAGACTTGATTGAAATACAATCAATATCATCAGTAAGTATGTCAGGATACGTTTAAGCATATTTCAATTATACACGTTATAGGCTGTCATATGGTAATTTTTTATTTTAACAAAAGGATACGTCGGGCGCCGTTTAAGACGACTAATCCAATCATAGTTCCAATTACCAAGTCAGGAATTTGAGAGTTGGTCACAGCCACCAATACTCCGGCCGCAATGACACCCACATTAGCCAAAACGTCATTCGCGGAGAATATCCAACTCGCTTTCATATGAGCCCCTTGGTCTCGTGACTTGAATATTAGTAATAGGCAGGCAATATTCGCTATTAATGCCACTGCACCTAGGCTCATCATGAGAATTGAGGCGGGTTCACCTCCATATAAGAAACGCCTACCCACCTCTAATAGCACACCAAGTGCCAGCGTGACTTGTAACCAACCAGAGAAATGGGCTGCTTTAAGCTTAAGTTTGGCAGCTTTACCAACCACATATAAGGACACGCCGTAAACAGCTGCATCAGCAAACATATCCAGTGAATCAGCAATAAGTCCTGTGGATTGAGCAATAATGCCCACGCTAAGCTCGAGTACAAACATGACTGCATTAATACCCAGTAACCACCGAAGCACTCGTGCTTCGCGCAGCTCATCTGATATTGCAGTTTCCCGGGCAGCGTGAGTAGCTTCTCGATCGACCGACTCAATCGAGATCAAACTTGCTCCAAGCCCGACAGACACCATAGTTCTTTCTATTTCCTCCCCAATACCTGGATGATATACACGCACTCTGCGGTTGGGTATGTCAAATTCAAAGGTGAGTGCTTCACCAAGACTAGTAAAAGCCGTACGTATCAGATTCTCTTCCGACGGGCAGTCCATTTTCGGAACGTCAAACACACTCAAGTGGCTTATCTCAGCCTGATCATTACCCATAGGTTTCGATTTGCATTTAAATGACGCTCCATGACTGCCTTCGCAGTCACATGCTTTAGAATCTTCAGTCATAAATTAATCTTGATTATTAAGGTGATGTAAGTTATTTATTCTAATCTCTATAGTAAGTATAGAGTCAAGGGTTAGTGAGGTAATATATGAAAATAGGTGAATTAGCAAAACGCAGTGGCTGTTCTGTACAAGCAATTCGTCACTACGAAAAAGAGGGGTTAATTTCACCACCTAATCGTACCGAAGGGAATTTTCGAGTTTACAACTCAGATGCACTAGAAAAACTAATTTTTATTAAGAATTGCCGTGGACTGGACTTGGCATTAGATGAAATTAAACAATTAATTTCTTTGCAATTTTCACCATCTATACCTTGTGAAGCAGTCAATGAAATGGTCGATATGCACTTATACGCTATTAAGTCACGCATTGCAGACCTGCAAAAACTTCACGATACCTTAAAGCAGTTACGCCTTAAATGTGGAAGTGCTAGGTCTGTCGAACAGTGTGGTATTTTGGCTGAATTATCGTCTATTACTGATTCTTAGAGGGTCTGCGTGAGCGGACTTTAAATGATACTCATGAGTGATAAACCTAGAAAGACCCTGTAATCCCCACAATGGAAAGAATGCCACATTGCTTGACTGTTCTCTTGTCAGAGCAGCTATTACGTAACGACTTGAGCTGCTGTCGGAGGGTCTGTAAGCCACTAATACGCTGCTCCACCTCGTTTACATGATTATCAATCATTCTATTAATGTCATCGCAGCGTTCATCAGGCGAGTCGCTTAATTGCAGTAGCTTACGAATTTCTATAATAGATAAATCAAAGCTACGACAATGCTTGATAAACAGGAGCCTTTCGATGGTGCTTCTATCATATAGACGGAAGTTGCCTTCGCTTCGTGCCGATGCACAGATAAGCCCTTCTTTATCATAGTGGCGAATGGACTGGACCGTACAATTAGTTTTTTGCCAATTCTCCAATTTTCATTTTTACTCTCTCTTCGCTTGACTCTATAGCTAGTATAGAGTTTAGGCTAATGAAGATTGAGGTACAAGGATAAATTATGGCTGATCAGTGTTGCGGCGGTTGCCAAAGCTTGCTCAGCGTTCATTACCGGTGGCGTTAGGTTTGGCATGATAATGCGCGACCCATTATATTGGCTGTAGGCGGCACCGTGTATTGTAATGCGTCGCCATCTCTTAGATGTAGGTGCCAGTCATCTGGACGTATAATTGTTAGCTCATTCATAGTGCTTTAGCCGAGTTTTGAAATTGGCAGGATTGTATCAAAAACAGGTATTAGAGTCCTGTAAAACCCCTATCCGCTCAATATGGCACTTATTCCGATAATAAAAGTTATATAAGGTTTATATGCCTAATCGGCATATGTAATGGTGATTCTACTTTAGATAACATGTAATCTAAAGAGGTTTTGAAGTGCAAGCTGCCTAATTTTGATGGAGAAAATGACGGTTCTTATAGATACCGTTCGGGTAAAAGAGATATGAACATGACAAGAACTATCAGTAAAGTTGCCAAAGAACTGGCTATCAATATAGAAACCGTTCGCTTCTATGAGCGTCGTGAATTAATAGAGCAACCGCCAAAACCTGAGTCGGGCTATCGCCATTATCCCGATGAAACGGTTAATCGCATTCGTTTCATTAAGCGGGCACAAGAGTTGGGATTTACGCTGGAAGAAATTGCCAACCTGTTAAGCCTGAATGATCGCCCTTGTGGTCAGGTTCAGGAACTGGCGAAACATAAACTCAGCGCCGTCATGGAAAAAATTGCCGATCTGAAGCGGCTCGAAAATGCACTCAAGGTGTTATTGACGCAATGTCAGAGTAATAACGATGACGAACATTGTCCCATTATCGACTCCCTGCAACCTTAATTAGTTTTACACCGGCATCACAAAAACGCTTGACTCCGTACATCGGTACGGAGATTACACTTGCTCCATACACTGAAATCAGAGGAGTAAGTCGTGTCCCAGAAAGAATCCAATTTA
>ERZ1027208.55-NODE-55-length-61461-cov-22.742892_pt1 | contig 61461 bp, 70 predicted proteins | sample MGYA00520867_ERZ1027208 | MGnify/ENA primary metagenome ERZ1027208 (study PRJEB33311, sample SAMEA4378413) | marine metagenome | biome: Marine biome; feature: Fjord; material: Water | collected 2014-07-20T08:00:00Z/2014-07-... | depth 75 m ... | reverse complement strand
TTAACTGGGAAAATAACTCCTAAGCAGGTTGTCCTAATTAGTGGAACCACTTCTTTATGTGCCATTACACCATGAGAAAACGATGCGCTACCGGCAAAAAAATCTAATACAATTGATGAACGATTAGAGCCTATCTCTATTAACCGCTGCATTAAAGCAACTGGTTTCGGCGTATCAAAAATAGATGCGTCACTATCTTCAAACAGTTTTTTCACTTCTGTTTTCGCAGTTTGATTATGACCAACTTCTTTGTATGTCCAAATTGTAAGTGGTGTTATTCCATCCTTTACTTCTGATAAAAAACGTTTTATCGAAGGTACATTTGAACCATCGCTTCCAAACCATATTCTGTTATCTGCTAGCATTTCATTAAACTTATCCTTTGAAACCCTCCAACACCCACCCTTAGGCGGATTTGCAATCCTTCCAGAAGGAGTCTCTATTGGAAAATCTGTATGTGCAGAATATGACTTAACTGAAAGATCACTTGATTTCCAGTCACCTCTTGGGTCGTTATCAACATTTTTATACCTAGCGTTAGCTGCTTCACTGCGAGGAAGAAGATTAGGTCTCCATATTTCCTTTTTCTTCGCATAACATACGATGAAGTCATGATTATCTGATAACCATTTAGCATCGTTCGAAGGCGAATATTTTTTCTGCCAGATAATATTGTTTACGAAGTTTTCTGAGCCAAATATTTCATCACAAACTTTTCTTAAATTTGCCTGTTCACCATCGTCAATGGAAATAAAAATAACACCATCTTCTTTCAGAAGATTACGCGCCAATTTTAATCGAGGATACATCATCGAAAGCCAGTCAGAGTGAAAACGGCCATTTGCAGTATTATTCTGCTTGAATTTTTCTTCATCTAAAAGACGATTCCCGTCTTCATCACGTTGCCCTGAGGCTTCTTCGTACTCACCCTTATCAACGGTATAAGTATCATTGTAGATAAAATCATTTCCCGTATTATAAGGAGGGTCAATATAGATCATTTTGATTTTATTAAGATATGTTTCCTGCAATAGCTTCAATGCATCTAGATTATCACCCTCAATAAACATATTCTTGGTGTTATCAAAATCTACACTTTCATCACGACAAGGTCGAAGAGTTTTTGATATAGGCGTGTTTGCGGTGACTAACGCTTCACGCTTCCCCGGCCAGTTCAAGCTATAACGTTCCTGCTGACCTTCTAGTATTGTATCGGAGAATTCTTGACGCAAGGCGTCAAAATCAATGGCATGTATAATTTCGCCTTTATCATTTTTCTTTTCAGTGACACAGTTGGGGAATAACTCCGCCAGCTTGACGGCATTCTCATTTGTAAAATTCGGTGTTGTTAAATCTAGTTTTTCCATCGTGCTTTATGCCCTTATTGTTGCTTTTACGTCATGCTGACTTTCAACTTTACGTAGCTGCTTTATTTCATTACTCAGTGCCCGCAGCTCTGCATTCATCTCTACCTTACGGTTAAATTGTTTTTCTTTGTTCATGCGTGCTTCTAGCTTTTTAAGTTCCTTGTCTTTTGCAATCACTCGCTCCATACGTTCTATATGGCTTTCTAAACTCTCATTTTCTCGTGATTGCAGCGGTATCAGTTCACGTAAGATATGCTCATATAAGCTGGCTAGGTTGAGCACTACGGGTAGTTTTTGCCGCTCTGTATCCAGAGGCAGCCAATCTGTTTCAAAATATTCATCACCAGTCACCCATTTACTAGCACCCGCTTCACTAGGGCGCTTATATGCCGCTATAACTTTTATTTTGTCGGCGTACGTCAGATGGAATATTATTGGATGGGCAATTGCTTTATCAATACATTGTAAAATATTGTTGTCGATACTCTTTGTCTGATTATCTAATTTTAAGGCTATTTCAAAAACTTCTATTTCTTTAACTTTTGCTGTTTCAGATAAGTTTGTGGTTTTTGGTGCTAGTTTATATTTCCAAGTGATTTTCCCCACTTGGGATACGAACGCATCTTGAATTTTACGAGTTGGCTTTATTCGATCATAAATTTTATTCTTGGCGACTATGCGCCCAAATTTTGCTTGGCTAGGATAATCAAATAATGCATTCATTAATCATTACCTTCTTGCACGACAAGAAAGTTAATCAACTCAAAATCATCTAAGCCTGCAACCGTATCAATTAGAGCGGTCGTACGCTCTCCGCTAAATAGGCTATCAATATCTTTATCTTCATTCAGATCAATAATTGACCCTATCGTCTCTTTCAGTAAGTTTGAATATACACTCATATCTCGACCATCATCCGTTCCCTGATTGAATAGGCGGCATATATCATCGAGTGGCTTGCTTTGCCCTTTGCAGGTGCTTCTTACTAAATCCAGAAGTTTCTTAACTTCACTATGGTTTGCAATGATCCCTCCATCATCAGCAATGTAAACCAAATAGTATGGATGCAAGCGGTTATGCTGATTGATGTTGACGCTTTGATGACGGTTACGCAGCGTAAAAATCACACCAGGATTCAACCCCTTTTCTGGCGCGGATGGTACTACGGCATGCATTCCATTAGGGATGCTGGCCATATCTCCATTTTCTTTAATGTAACCCAGCAAGTCCATACGAAAATCATTCAAACCAAGATCTGTTATGGATACCCCTGTTTTTAGATCTTCCATTTCAATGACTTCTTCTTGAAGGCGCTGTAACTGGTCTTTGCGGTAAGAAACGTCATTTGCTTTTGCGTTGAGCGGGTTGTCATCAGCCGTTGCTGACATATCAGCAATCACCATGCGGCTTTCTACACGCTCTTTAAGATTAATATATTCATCTAGCGAAATATCTGGCCAATAATTCATTAGTTGAATACTGGTATTGATTGAACCAATACGGTCAATACGGCCAAAGCGCTGAATAATACGTACTGGATTCCAGTGAATATCGTAGTTAATCAGGTAGTCACAATCCTGTAAGTTTTGCCCTTCTGATATACAGTCCGTTGCGACTAAAATATCTAGTTCGTTTGGTTCATTCGGCAGTATGATATTTTTTTCTTTTGAGCGAGGAGAAAATAACGTTAGCAATGATTCAAAATCATAGTTTCTCTTTAATGTTGATGTCGGCGTTGATGATCCAGTTACCTTTCCTGTATGAAGACCATGCCTATTTTGTATGCTGCCTGATAAATTATCGTAAAGATAGTTCGCTGTATCTGCAAACGCTGTAAAAATGAGGATTTTTTTGTTATCAGCATTGATGGGGTTGTGAACTTTACTATCAATCTGCGTCTTTAAGTGTTGGAGCTTTGTATCGTTTTCAGGCGTTATTTTCTGCATTTCACTCAGCAACGCCTCAACTATGGCAATATCAACCTTTAAATCATGCTCCCATGACGCTACATCCATGTCCGACAATTTAATTTGTACTTTTCCTCCAATGACATCTTCTTCCATTTCCAAAAAACTATCATCGTCTGGCTCTGCATTTTCATAGTAGGCTGAATTGTCTGCAATCCCTTTGTCTTCACCACGCTGGTTGAACGCTTCAATTGTTGATAGCGTGTCTGCGTGCTTGATTTTTAACTTATTAAGGGTAATGCGGAATGCTTCAACCGAGCTTTCTAGGCGCTTCAGCAAGTTTGTTGTCATCAATGCTTGAAGACTTTTCTCGCGGTCTGCTTGCCGAAGCTTGCTTTTGCCGCCACCAACCTCTGTATCGTATAGCTCTTCATATTTTGCAATGCGACTGGGCAGTATGTAGCTGACTGGCGCATAGATGGATAGCTTCAATAAAGACAACTCTCTAAAAATGTCATTAAAGCCCATCACATCTGTTAGGTTTGTTAGCGGGCTATGATATGAAATAGGTTTTCTGCGCTCTGGAAAGCTGCCTATTTCCGTGGTGTCGTAGAATGTTTGAATGTGCTTGCGCGATCGTGCAATGGTCACGCTATCCAGTAACTCGAAAAAATCAAAGTCTAGCGCCTTTAAGATGGCATCTGTTGTGCGTTCCTCTGGTGGTAGTTTTGCCCATATATTGAATGTTGCCTGCACCCTACGGAATATTTCATCAATACCTTTGGTAGTCTTAAGCCGCTCATTCAAAGTTGAAGCATCACCTTCATAAGCTAGAGCAAGCTGATTACGAAGATCCATAAAGCGGTTATTTACCGGTGTTGCGGAAAGCATCAGTACTTTTGTTTTTACGCCTTCACGAATAACTGAATTCATCAGCTTTTGATATCGGGTCTCCTTATCCTTGAACGCATCATTGTTACGGAAGTTATGCGATTCATCGATAACCACAAGATCATAATTACCCCAATTTATTCTATCTAGTGGCGTACCAAAAGACTCACCGCTGGTTCTTTGAAGGTCCGTATGACATAGAACATCGTAGTTGAACCGATCTTTGGAGAAGATGTTGGTTTTTAGGTTTCGATTATAATTTAACCAGTTGTTTGCTAGCTTTTTAGGGCAAAGAACAAGAACAGACTTATTTCTCAACTCATAATATTTAACAACGGCAAGGGCTGTAAAGGTTTTACCCAAACCAACACTATCCGCAAGAATACAGCCGTTGTATGTTTCTAGTTTATTAATAATCCCAGTAGCACCATCCTGCTGAAAGTTATAAAGCTTCTTCCAAATCAGGCTGTCTTTATAGCCTGTTAAATCATTCGGCAAAACATCTTCACTGATATCCTCTAAAAACTCACTAAAGATGTTATAGAGCATAAAGAAATAAACCTGTTCAGGTGGATTTTCTTTATAAACACTGGCAATGTGATCACATAACTGTGAAGTCACATCTTCAATTTTTTCAGGGTCATTCCATATCTGGTCAAATAGATTTAAATAAACTTGCGTACTCGCTGGTTCATTATGTTTGGTAATAATATTTGATATGGCATCCCCCTGTTCATACCCAAGGTCTACTGCGGTAAATCCTTGGAGGGGAAGATAAACAGATGGTCTTATATCATTTTCTACGCAAGCAAATTGTTGCATAGGTGACTTGCCACTATTTGATTTAAATTGAGCTTTTCTTTTTATCCATTCCGCACATTCTTTAGCAATCGCACGTTGAGTTAATTTATTTTTAAGCTGTATCTCAAACTCACTGCCATAGAAGCTACGCTCTAGGTCTGCTTTCGGTATATGAAACTTGCGATGTTCTTTTTTTATTTTATCGACTGTTTCATCGGGAACAAAGGTTGGTGATGTAAAAATAAACTCCAAGGAGTCTATTTTCTGTAGTTCTCTTTTTAATGCTTCAAATGCGTAAATCGAAAAGCACGAGGCTGCTATTTTTAACTTTGAGCCTTTTTCTATGTCCTGCTTAATATTGTCGCCTAGCAGGTGGTTTATATTGTCGATTATTTCCATAGCTTTATTTAGTCTTCACATTTGTTACTTCAGCTTTGGTGAATTTTTCAAGCTCATCTCTTCGGAAGCGCCAACTACCACCCACTTTAAAGCCTGGTAGCTTACCTTCTGCTGCCAAGCGATAAGCCGTCTTCTCAGCTAACTTGAGATACTTAGCTACTTCTTTCAAGGTTAATATTTCGTCACTCATGTCTTTACCCACCTTAATACCGTATGAGAGAATAAAGGAATATTGAGGAATATACAACCATAATTACCTTTGTGCTCAATGATTTATACGTTAGATTGGTCAATAGGAATCAACTGATCCTAACTGTTATTCAGGAACTAACAAGATGAACAAACCTTTAATCAAGCCAAGCGATGCTAAATCATGGTCTTTATGCGCTCGTCGTGTATGGCTTGATAACAAAGGCAACTTTGAAATCGAGGCACCTGAAGATGAATTTGAGCAATTAATCATAGAATTAGGTCTGAGGCATGAGCAGAAAGTGTTGGAAAAACTATCTCAAACTCATGATGTTCACACCGCTAAATCTGTTGAAGACACTGAACGTCTTATGTCAGAAGGTGTTGATGTTATATATCAAGCACAGCTTATTGACGAAAATGAACGGTTTTCTGGATACCCAGATTTCCTCATCCGCCATGAGAATGGCAGTTATCAGCCAGCCGATGCAAAACTATCTTTAAGTGAAGATAAGAAAGAGATTCAGGTGCAACTTGGGTTTTATCGACGAATGCTAAACAATGATTTACCCGCCATTGTTTATCTAGGTGATGGAAGTGAAGCCATCATTGGTGAAGAGGCTAACCCAGTCACCAATCAATTTGTCACTGAGATGAGAGAGCTGCTAAGCAGTGATGCAGAGCCACTAGTTCGTTACTCTCACAGTAAATGTCGAGCATGCCCATTCTACAGCCATTGCAAACCAGCATTTGAAGCCAAAGACGAATTGTCATTACTCTATGGCATACAAGGGCGAGCAGCAACGGAGCTTGAACGTGAAGGTATTGACTCAATCACTACACTTTCTAGCACCAACCCAAACAGCATTCCTGACATTCCATATCTAAAAGGGTTTGAAAAGAAACAACGCGCTGTTCTTCAAGCCCAATCATATCTAACAGGTGAAGTTCATCAGCTTAACAAAGTCACCTTACCCGAAGGGCATTGGGTACATTTTGATATTGAGGATAATCCTCTTACGGCGTCAGGTGATAAACATGTCTATTTATGGGGCTTTCTAGTTCCAGAATATGGCAATGATAGCTTTGAATATGTATGGACTGATACGCAAGACGAAGATCATGATGGTTGGTTGCAGTTTTTAGACAAGATTAACCAATATCGCCAAGATTACTCTAATCTAGTTCTGGCACATTATTCCAGCCATGAGCGTACCACTATTAAGAAATATGCAGAACGATACAATATGGAAGATAACGATACCGTATTATATCTACTTGGTGACGATAGTCCTCTCTACGATATGCAAAAGCCAGTTCTTAAGAATTTGGTTCTCCCCCTACAAGGCTATGGATTAAAGGACATATGCAAGCATAAAGATTTAGTCAATTTTCAATGGGAAGATGACGATTCAGGCTCGCAATGGTCAGTAGTCCAATTTAATCGTTTTCTCTCTGAAATTAATCCAATCAAAAAGGAAAGCCTGAAAACTGACATTCTTGGTTACAACCGAGATGATGTCATCGCTACACGTAGACTGGAAGAATGGCTTAGATCATTTTCTTGATCACTCAGGTTTACGTTCGCGGGTAAGGGTAGCCCGTTTAGATGATCGTGTTCTAGGTTAAACGACCCTTGCCTTGAGTCTGGTGTGTTCATAGTGGAGACAAGGAAGCATTTCTCCACCATTATTGGTGGCGTTTTGCATGATTCATTTGATAGCCGGATGACATCAGGGGTGCTCGCAGACATGGATTATCGTACGGTGACTCGATATTGGTCTATCAACGATTCAAGGTAGGTTTTCCCACGTCCCACCTTGCAAAATGACCTTTTCTATATCACTGGGTACATCACGCTCTGCTTCTCCCCAATATTTTTTGTATTGTGGTGGTTGAAAGCCTTCGCCCTTAAACCCCAAGTCTTCGACTGTCACAAAAGCATAATACTTACTCATGCTTAAACGCCATTCAACGCGTTTAAAGCGCATGTTATTTACGTCGGGTATTTCCATTTACTAACTCCTTGTATTAATCAATCGCATAATGGCGGCTTAAAAGAACTGCAAAATCACTTAACTCATCATCTGATTAAGTGTGAAAATTAAATATTAAGTCATCTTTGGAAGCTATGACAATCAACAAATCGTTACTATTGACAATAAGTAAAGACCGTATTAGGCTATTCTTTACATAATTAATATAGTAAAGACACGAGAGGTTTAGGCCATGCCAAAAGTTAGCACAAAAAGACAAGTTACCTTACCTATTATTGGATGTGATGAGTTAGGTATCCAAGCTGGTGACGAAGTAGAAATATTACGCCACGGCAACCAGTTCAATATCATTAAGAAAGAAATAGGGGCAGCTGCAGGCTTATTAAAAGGTACTAAAGCAAATACCAAGGTCACTGATGAGGATTCGCTTCAAGGGCATTTTGCATGATTAGCATTGATACCAATGTGCTTTTACGTTATTTGCTTGCCGATAATGCCAGTCAATACAGTAAAGCCGAAAAGCTTATAAAAAATGAAGCTCCGGTGTTAATTACAGACATTGTAGTGGTTGAAGTAGTGTGGACATTAACAGGTAAACGTTATGGACTTGATAAGGCCGCTATATGTAATTTAATTCGTACCTTAGTCGGTGATGCCGCCTTTATTTTTGAAAGCTCACAAGTAGTCTGGTCTGCACTATGTGACTACGAAAAATCTAAACCAGTACGAGGAAAGGCTCTCGATTTTTCCGATGCCTTAATTGTTAATAAAGCTCATTATACGGCTGAAAACAAAGGCGCTTCGTTATCGGCCTTTTACAGTTTTGATAAAGCTGTAGAGCAGCTTAAAAGTGCTAAGAAGCCTTAGAATAGTTTAAACAACTGACCCGTTAATCCACAATTTATGTTATTTACATAACTTGAGGTTATTCAATAGCAATTTTTAGAGATAGAAAATATTTATTCAAATTAACAGAAGGACACTAAATGGACTTAAACATTACTAAACTGGACGTTATGGCAGCCGCCCTTACTGGGTTCTTAGGAGCGTACTGGTTCGAGAGCGGTCAAACAATTTGGCACTGGGGCAGCTTCCTTTTTACCGCTGTATTTATCACTTCTATGTCTCTCCTTCTTACTTGGAGCCTGCCTAAGATTATTCGCTTCTTTGGTCATAGGACGTCGAGTTAAATACGATACGCTCTTCACGTAATACTGTCCTAAAAAGGTGAGACGAAATAAAAGAATAAGCCCGATGGAACGGGTTGAAAAAAAGCTCTCTTGGTGGAATGAAATAGGTCTTGGTGCGGGGTTGATATTGGGCTATCTGCTTTATTTTTTCTATCAGGTCTTTACCCCATAAACGGCGCTTGAAGTAATGATCCTTGAGCCTGTTATGTCCGAACAAAACATTGGCTATATCCCTTCAACGCTGAATCGTCCCTACCCACCCTCTTTTCGTGATGTGTTGATCGCAGATATGAACTTATACAGCTCATTACCACACGACAAGCCAGTAACAGCGTTAAACCCAACCTTTAATGACGATAAATCACCTGTTTTAAAGCAAAAAAAGGTTGTTTTTAAAGGCTATGGCCAACCCGTTGTCACCACCTCTCATATTGAGATCCTAAGCACTCAACTTTCGTCGCCACCCTATAAAGCTGTTACCTTCACAGACCACATTATTTTCACCCCCAACCTCCATATCAATAGCACCGGATATTTCTATGAGAAAAAAACGGTCACGTTCCCTAAAACGATCACGGCTGACTCTATGGCGTTACGCACCGGGGTTTTATTTGCCTTTATCTCAACCCTGTTATTCATTATTAAGAGTCGTCATAAACTCTATGGCTGGTGGATCGCCTTTAAAGCCATTAAGGTTCTAGATGGTGGCAGCACTACTGATGATTAATTATTGGCGAACGGCTAATTTCTGTTTATAATCGAAGGCAGATGACAAATCACGTCTGCCGCCCACATTGGCAAACTCGGTTCGCTGAGAGATTCAACACTATCTAATCTAATCGTTGTCTTGCCGACAGCGTAGTGGGCACGCTTTTAGGCTTTGACGGAGATTATGATGAATTACATTTTTACTACTCAAACCACCCTATCCAATATTAAAAAGGCTGCAAAAAAGCGCCTTAAAGCCGACTCAGGAACAATTGTTAACCTTGCTGCAGCAATAGAGCAAGAAGCAAAGAACTTGGGTTATAGCGACTTTCACCACGTTAACGCTTGTCTCAAACAGACCCCGCCAGATGTATTGGCTGACGTACCTGCCTTGCCGCCCGAATATAAAGACTGGGTAGCCTACTTGAAAGAACTCTCACCCACATTAACCAAAGAAACAGAGCGGTTATTCAAGAATCATTTTATCTTTGGGTTTGATGTGAAAGATGCACATGATGAAATGCTCGATGACGACCCGCTTTACATTGAATGTCCTGACGCCGTTCACTTCACTATTGATGGATTGGCGCGTAACGGCCTGTTTTCTTTTGACGAGGAAGAGCCTGATAAAAGAACAATAGATTGTTATTCGAAAGATGAATGCAAAGAATTTATTATGTCCGACATTAATAATTTAGCGTTTTATTCACCCCTCGGCGAACACCCACCCGCTACGATTGATGAAGTTAGAGCGTTCTTAAAGGAGCATGTGTTTTTCTACCCTGATTACATCTGGTTTAAAGGTCGCTTAATTTGGCGAAGTGGCGTTATAGGAGAGTTAAAGTTAGCCTAATAATCCCTTCAAGTTGCATTTCGAAAGGCTCGTTTTATAGTGATCTTATAAGCAAAACGAAGGGGCGATTATGCTATTTATTACATTTATTGTGACGCTAAACAAGGAAGTTTCGTCATGAGCAGGCGTACATTTGAACATAAGAACTTAACGGTTGTTGCTGGATGGGATAGAGCCCCAAGAGAAATCTTCATGTTTGTTACTGAGACAGAATCTGATGGCGTCATATATCACAATCTAAGGGACCCCAAAGCAGACCAAGCTCAAGATACGGAAGTCTTCCAAGCCGTGCTTCGGGAGATGAACATACCCACGCCAGATGGTTTTTGGAGTCAAGTTGAGCAAGACCGTCTTTACAATATAGATATAGGTGCATCACCGTGGGATTAGCGGGTGTTTAAAACAAGTTTCTAGTTTTACTTAGTGATCACGTTGCAATGCTGTTTCAAACAACTAAATGTGATTCCAGCAAATCCATCTTTTCCTAGGTTAACTGAAGCAAGGCATAGGCTCGATTATATAAAAGGGACTTATATACCTAATGCCCCAAAATTGTAAGTTAGCTAGTTCGCTGTAGTATTCACAGCAATGTTTTCGACTTGGAATTAAACGGCTTCCTATCCACTTCATTCTCTGCCATACTGCATTTAAAGCCTTGTCCTAGGCCAATCAACTTCACGCAGTATCCGCTATTATTTCAGCAATTAGACCCAATGATTCGACCTGCCTCTCAAGAGTCTTTTTGCTAGTTTTCATAATGCTTAACTCATTTTATCTGCGTACAGTACAACGTCTTTTATAGCCAGCTTTTGAATTGCTGAAATAAAGGTGCCCATAAAATTGTAGTCAACATGATTACTGATTGTAGTCGGTAACTGAATTTTAGTTGTCTTGATTTTATCGCGATTAAATTTTGTTCCGTAATCATATTTGATTTCTAAAATTGCCTTTCTGAAACTTGAAATCACAAAGAACAATTCAAGTTTCTTAAATTTTGTATCGTAGGCATTCATTACTTGTAAATGACTTTTACCAATAAATTTTGCATCTTGATAGAAAATTGTTCGCTCTGATTGCCAAGTGTCGCTTAATGTAATTACATTAGAGGGATTTAATGGAGGTAGATTACTCCAACCAATATATCCATTATTTTGTGATTGATTTGAAACATAAGGGGTTTTTCCATTTTCTGTAATAATGTCTCCATCATTCATTTTATATGCCTTTGATGGAGAAACCTTAAATAAAGTCTGAATTTCATACTCTTCAAGTTTTATCCTCCCTTGCTCAAAATCATCTAAGGCTTGTTGCTCTTCTGTTGTTAAGTTGTAATCCTTTAAACCTGTAGCTAACAAATAAGCCTCTAGTTTCGCTATACGCTCCTCCTCTAGTTTCGCTATAAAATTGTCCATAAAATCAAAGTCGATTTTATCGTTTTTTAAAACAGGCAAAGTAACTTCTTGTTCCTTCAATATATTGACATTGAAGCTAGAGCTACCCCAAGAGAAAGAGCTAAATGACTTCATCATTGTAGAAATAAAAAACTGAGCATTACACTTACCAAACCTTTTTTCCTTAGGTTTAAGTATCTTTATTTTATCCCCAGTAAAATATGGTTTTTCTTGATAAAACATTGTTGCTGTATCTTGACCAAACGAAATAGTATTGCCTTCATTTAAAAAAGCTTCATCTTCATTAATGTAACCTTTCTGACCATTGCTTGACCCCATTCTAACTACATAAGGAAATTTACCGTTTTTCAACACAGTAACTTTATTAGCATCAAATCGTTTTTTGTAAGTATTCACTTCAAAAACATCACCTACCTTAAACTTTCCCCACTTAACACTATTTAGTTTTTTGTTAAGTGGGCATGCTACTTTCCCAGGCTGTCACCTTGGTTTTTTAGAATATTGCTGACTTCCCAAGCTAAGTAATCGCTAACTGTTTTTTTGAAATCTTTTAGGGTTGGTTTAGTGTCTATTGGTGCTGACTGATTCCAGTCTGCTCCGTTTTCTGGATCGATGACATTCTCGTAAAATTCCTTTTCACTAAAAATATTAAGCTTGCTTTTGCCAAAGCGAACCAGACTAACCAGCTCTTCATAACGCTCTTTGGCTTTATCTACATCCTTAAGATTATTATTCGATTTTCTACGGCTAGTTCGTAAATACCCGTCATCACTAAAATCAATAAATTTCACCATCTCGTCTTTATGGTGTGTTTCGTTAACTTTAAATACATAGATGTACGTCTGAACACTAGACTTACCAATAAATATATCTATCGGCATTTTGATGCTTGCTGAAAGTGTATGTTTCTTTAGGATTCGTTTGTTTATTTCTTTGGCTTTTCCCGAACCAGCTGAATTTTGAATAATAATTGCCGCATAACCTTTATTCATCATCCTAAGCGCCTTCTCCACAAAGTTCATTCCGTTGCCTTTTGCGGAATAAGGAGGGTTCAAGATGAAGGCATCAGCAGGGAAGTTTTCATTAGTTTTGCCAAAACCATATTTCCCGTCAAAACTTAAAGAATCTTCGTTCAATATATTTGAACTGCCATCACCCATAAGAATCATATTTAAAATGGCTAACATATAAACGCTAGATAGCACCTCCAATCCGAGTAATTGTTCAGCTTTTATTTCTGCTTCTTTTTTAATCAGTTCTTCAGGTGATGTAATTGTATTTTTAGCATCGTTCAGCATTTCATTCATTGCGGCAACCAATAGACCAGCCGATCCTGTAGCAAAATCCCATACATACGAGTCTTTATTGACTCTCGCAAGTTTCGCTAAAAGAGTCGCAATATATGAAGGGGTTAATACAACATCATTTAGTTTGTCTTGAGAAAACCCAAGCCAGCCATACATTTCATTGAAAAGCTTACCAGTGAAATCAGTAGATAAGCCAATTTTGTAGTAAATTCCTAAGTCATCAACAATCTTGGTGAATACTCTTTTTAACTGACTTTCGCCATTTGTCACTTTGCTGATGTTTTCAGTTGTTAGTGTGTTTTGCAGTGTTCTTAAAATCAAATTCCTCTTTTCTTGTGGAATATTCTTGGCTTTCAAAAATGCTTTGATTTTTCTGACAACAATATCTCCATCGCGACTACCTTCTTCGGTAGATGATTTGAGTTCTGCTTTTTCAAGAGGCCTTACCTTACCTGCTATGCCCAAAGTGGCCATAATTGAGGCAGCAACCAAATAGACCCTATCGTTCTCTCCTAAGCCTTTTTCATCTTGATAAATGTCATTATTAAGCCTGACTAAACTAGCATCAATTTCTTTTTCACGTTGCTGTTTGAGTTCTTCTAGCTCACCCGCTGAAAGGCTAAGGGTTTTTACTTTAGTTGTAAAATCATCAAAGTGTTCAGACGATAGAAACGAAAGGTCAGTAAATTCGCCAACTTTTTGACCAGCACCTAAGTTGTTTTTAGATACATAATATACGCCAATTTCATGTTGGATATTGCCTGACTCGTCTTTGTAGCCAGTCATTCCAACTGCAATAATGTCTGTGTAGCTTGTATGGTGAAGTATGGCATTAGAATAATGCACAGCACCATTAACAGCGTAACCGTTGATGTTTTTAAAATGAGGTTCGTTTTTAGCTGTGCGATTCTCAACCCTTCCATCAGCATCGAGTTTCTTAAGCTTACCGTCATGCCCCTTATATTCAATTAGGATAGGAAAATACTCGAGACTCTTATTCTGCAAGAGAAGCTTTGCGTCTGGGCGATTTGCGCCTGTTCCACCGTTTTTAGTAAAGTAATCAGACAATGCTTTATCAATTTCAGTATTAAGTGATTCTTGCTCTAACTTATAATCAAGTTTATAAGACTTAAGCCAGCCATTAGCTAAATCTGCAATGTTCGGTTCTATAGATTTTGCCATTATGCGGTCAACTCCTTGTAAGTCAGTTTTATAAATTTTGCGCCAGTAACTAATGATTTTATTCGATCAATTGTATCAATTTGACAGTTTCCTTCGTTCAACCGAAACGTAAACTCGTTTACATAACGATCAATGTGCTTTTTACTAACGTGATGGTAAGTGACGTGACAACCTCGTTTTAACACTGCCCAAACACTTATAGTTCCTTTAGTGCATTTTGAGCTGTGTTTGTTCTTTCCCGACCATCCATTTCAACGACACTGCTAAGTAAACCGCCTCTCGTGCCATTGTTACACGCTTCACGAATACGCTGTAGTAAAAACCACGCTGTCTTTTGTGTGATGCCTAATTTTTTTTGATATTTACAAACTTGATACGCCCTTATCTTCTTCTTGAAAGCACCATCCCAGTATTTTTTATACATAGCTAGTTGTAAACAAACGGTATCCTCCTAATTTTTCTCCCTCGATTTGCTTAATAAAGCGGCAATGATTAAATATTCATAAGCGGTAAATAACCCCCCATAGAATATTTATAAAGGGCCGTTGCCCCTCCTAGCTGCCCCCTCCAGCCAACGGAACGAGGGGATTTTTTTCAAGACACCCATAAAGAAGGCTTTATGCAACAGAACAGATTTACGTATCAAAAGTTTGTCAAAAACATGTTGGATACACATGCCATCGCACTTTTGCCTAGTGGCATGTCACGAGAAGCAATGGCTGCAGGAGCTCCAGACAGAGGCGAAAAACTTCGCAAGGAGTTACGAATGGCTTGTGATGGCGTTGCCAGTCTCAAGGGCTATCAGCGGGTAAAGGAAAACGGCGTCACGGGTTACCTTTATCAGCGCATACAAACCCCTTTTCACCCACTGAATAATCAACCAAAGAGAATAATATGACACAAACAAAAACGATCCTAGAAGCACGAAAAGACTACGAAACCCAATTATTGGAAGCTCTAAGCAACACCTCACGTGAGATTAATAACGTAACTTGCGAGTTTGAATTGGAGCGCCAAGGAACGATCTCTATTGAGTACAACAACCACTTGATTTATGCCACGCCGTTATTTGAAAACGACCTGTTAGGCGATAAATTCAATATCCCGATTGAGATTCTCAATTACGACGGAGTGCAAATAGCATTTGATATAATTGAGTACCCGCTAGGTTTTGACAATATCGACAAGGACATTAATCTTTATATCAGCCTTCTTAACGAGTACGTCGCATCTCGACTTTGAGTGCGATGCTATTATTGGAGAGAAACACTTATAGTTCGATTCGAAAAGATTGTTGTATTTCGACAGACTGGCTACAGAACCATCTAAGGACTTTTAGTTCTTCAAGGGTTACATCTTTAACTATTGTCTTAATTGATGAGCTTTAATTCCAACGAGGCGTAACGTCCGGCGTTTTTGCTTTGTAGCCTTGAACAAATTCTATTACGTTGAAAAGAGCTTCTTCCAAGGTCTCAATCCGGAGATCTTTATGGGAACCTAGTTCATCGTGTTGCTGAAGCGGATTAAGTGTAGCCATTTCATACCGCTTTTTATTGCTTTTACGATCGATAGAAAAGCCTATGCCGCAAACCAACAGCTTTTCTTTTTTATCATGAACGTCAACAAAAAAAATCGGGTTGTCACCCTCGATTCGGATTTCCTGTTCTTTTTGAGTGACCTCAACCTGATAGTGTGTAAGAGCGTCTTCAAGAGTCTGTTTCATCTTGATGCTCTCATTTTGTAGGTCTTTAAGGGTTTTTACTTTCTTGTGCATACATTCCTTTTGCTCTTGTCTTCCATAGCTCCAAATACTACCTCAATTTGCTAATTTGTTCTTACATAAGAGAATATCTTTATAGATAACTTATGAGGTTTAGGCATGAAAAACAATCAAACATCCAACTGTTCAATGGAGACTCAATAATGGACTTCGTTAAACACGATGGAGGGCGAAAAGCGGCCGGGTTTAAGGGTGACACAGGGGATTGTGTCGTCCGTGCCATTGTCATAGCGACAGGCGTGAAATATAGGGAGGTGTACGATGAGTTGTTCAACATCGCTAAACATTTTGAGCCGTGTCAAAAAAGAACAACTAAACACCTTAAGATGGTTGAAAAAATAAGATCAAAACCATCGCCTAGAACAGGGGTTTTCCTATTGGTTTCTGATAAGTATTTAGACTTACGGGGTTACCGTCCCGTTAAGACATCCTGCTTGCTCGATGACGACCTGTTTAAAAAGGGAACGTACATCGTGTATACCAGAATGCACTTCTCGGTCATTAAAGATGGGGTGCTCTACGACTCTTTTGATAGTCGAATGACAACGGGCTTGTATGCAAAGAAGTGCCTTAAAACTGTGACTCGGTATTGGTCAATCTAAAGCCTTTTTAGGCTATTTAGAGCAAACTGAAATGATTGATATAATGGATTTATTTATCGGTTTATTATGAAAGAACTGTTTTTTGAAAAGCTATCTGAACGCAAGTGGATTTCTTGCTTTTTTATAGCATTAATTATTCTGTTAGCTATATGGTTCAACCCTTACTCTGGTTATCTGGAAAACGCGTCGAAGGATGCTCATAAACAGACTATCGTGATAGAGAGGATTAAAAACGAAACTTTAATGAAGCTAGATAACTTGGACCCAAGCAAAAAATAAGGTCAATTTCATTTTGAGTAGCGCTATCTCGATTAGGGTAAGTTTTCCCACGTCCCTCCTTGCAACATGACCTTTTCTATATCACTGGGTACATCACGCTCTGCTTCTCCCCAATATTTCTTGTATTGTGGCGGCTGAAAGCCCTCTCCTTTAAATCCGAGGTCTTCTACCGTCACAAAAGCATAATATTTGCCCATGCTTAAACGCCAATCAACCCGTTTAAAGCGCATGTTATTCACATCAGGTATTTCCATTTACTAACTCCTGGTATTAATCAATCGCATAAGTGGAAGGCATAAATTGCTCTTCGGTCTGTATGTTCTCTGTGAGCAATGGCGACCTTTCAGGTAGTTTTCTAATGACTTTAAACAACCCTTCAATATGATATTGCACAGTCTCAAGGTAAACAAAACTATCATCCCAATTATACCGTCTTAATTGGACCACAAATGCAAAGACACCATTTGGCCCCTTTCTGTTATACCCTTGAGAAATAGTATTAATACCAGACAAGCCCCCAAACATTGTGTCTCTAAATTCGAATAAATTCATCAGCTTTGTATGGTTAATATGCTTTATAAAACCATCCATTGTTAGCGTTACTTTAAGACTATCACCCCACTCATCTGACTCGAAGGAATACTGATATTTTATTCGTTCATGATGGTTAATCCAAAAATGAACCAATTTATGGATTTTCAATATCTGCTGGTGACTGTTATTAAGATCCAGCAATGCTTCTTTATCCTGCTTAACAAAACGATCGAGTGCTGATAGTTTTGTGCGTTGATGTAAAACCGTTTTCACGACGGGTCGCGGAACACCCTTAACAAGCGCCAGTGTATTGCCAGGAGCCTCCAAGTAGATATCCATAAGCCGTTTAACTTGCTCTAACGCCTCATATTTAAACATTTCTTCTTTCCCATCGCCGAAGTCAAACTCCAACTTATAAGGCGCTAAGAACACATGCAGGCTTCTTTCTAACTTGTATACGTCTTTCTCGTTCTGCTCAAGAAAATAAGAACCGTCGTAGTCTACTTTCCCCCAGTGTCTAGTCAGTACGTCAATCCGGTTTTGAATGTTGTTTGCTTTACCAATTTTGATTGCATTTATTTTGGGGAAATGTAGTAAGTATAAATTTGAACCGGAGTCTGAATGGGGCATGTTTTCCTTAACTTGCATAAAAATAATTACACGGATAATAAATGATAAACAACAAGGAAAGGAAAGAATTATGCAAACTAACAACAAAGAGCCATCATGAGCGACGACATCTTCAATAGTATTTTAGAACGTCTTTACCTCAAAACCTTACAGCCCTATTTATCCTCTCAAGGGGTTCCACAATGATGCGGGAAGAATTGGAGGAGTTCTGGTCTTATAGAATCGTTAAGATTTGGGTGGTTCGACTCTCAGGAAATAGGCGAAGCAACAAAGACCCAGAGAATATTATTGTACGGGCTAAAACGTCTGACAGTGCTATTCGTGTTGCACGTGCCAACAGCATTAAATACCGAAGTGGCCGTTGTTTTGGCAGCGCTCGATACGCCCACCCTGTTTCAGACCTTAATTGTACAGAGACAACGGGTGAATATGTCAGACCCCCCATCTATGACCTGACTGAAGCAGGAATAAAACACTATTACTCTCACTGTGCTGAGCAATAACGTGCTTCGTTTGCTAATTACTTAGCGGATGTTCTTATGACAGTACAATTTACTTAAAAACGGGGAATATATGAGCTACGACATCATTAAAAGCATTTCAGTAAAAAACAATCAGGTCTTTGTCACATCGGCTTGCAGCAATGTTTTCCCGAAAACCTATTCACGAGGCATGAGTCCATCTTTAACAGAAATACTAGCTGAAGAAGGCCGTGAGCAGCTGGACAGCGTTTTAAAGGGGGATTGCAGCTTGCTTTAGGTGGCGTCCCAATTCTTTAGTACAAAATCCTTTAGGTCGGGTAATTCAGGCAACGTAACACTTTTAGCAAAACTAGCATCTTGTTTAGCTGTTAAAACATTATTTGTATAGCTACTAGTATTCAAAACATCAATATCACCAAAGCGATCGATAATGGTTTTATCGTGTATTTCTAATTTAGCCCTTAAATGTTTAAGAAACTTTATTTCATTATCATCATGCCTACCATCAGCATTGGCTATTCTTAATGCAACCTCAAGAACAAGTAATTCTTGTACTGGGTTCAGCTTTTCACTGCGTAATACCTTAAAAAGCTCTTCGATAACCTTAGCTCCAACGCTTTCAAGCCTTTGAATCAAGAAAATCAACTCTTCTGACAAATCAACATCATTAAAAAATGAAGTGGTTTTATCCATAACCTTCATTTCTTCTATTTCTTTTTTATCTATATGCCCATCACACGCCATTGTGCAAAACGCTACATTAAACAACAGCTTCTTGAATTCTACTTTTTCCATGTCAAATCCTTTTTAGTCATCCGTTTGTATAAAACCTATAGACCGTTTTTTAGTTTCAATAGCACCTTTTTTATTTTCAAGCTGCTCTTTTAATTGTTCGTATTTTTCAATTTCAGAATACGAAACTGATGGTAGGGTTTCAGATAGAACGGTAATTAATATTTCTTGTGATATTTTGGCTTTCGTTTTTAACGCCGTACGCGAAGCCTCATCAATTAAAAATTTAATATCACTAGAAACATAATTTTCAGTCTTATTAGAAAGCGCATCATAATCGACATCTAGATCTACAGGCCTGTCCTTTAAGTAAAGCTCAAACATTGCCTTCCTAGCCTGATAATCTGGTGGTGACAGATAAATAACTCTATCTACCCTACCTGTCCTAAGAACGGCTGGGTCAATTTTTTCAGGTCTATTTGAAGCCGCTATTACGAAGATACCTCTTTCTGAACAGTTTGACATCTGAGCAAGTATTTCATTAACAGCTGATGCGGTACTTTGATGCAGTTCGCCTTCTCTGCTTGGAACTATGGCATCGAATTCATCTATAAAAATTATTGTGGGGGCATTTTCTTCCGCCTCTTTAAATATAGCCCCTATCTTTTGTTCTGTTTCATTTAACCATTTGCTTTTCATATCAGATGGCTTTAATTCAATAAAATTAAAACCTACCTCTTCTGAAAACCTTTCAGATATAAATGTTTTTCCACAACCAGGTGGGCCATACAGTAACATTCCATTTGGGATAGTTACCCCGTAACTCTCATACAATTCCTGTTCGTTTAAAGCACGAATAACATCGTTATATAAAAGCTCTTTTAAATCGCCCATTCCTGCAATTGCTGAAAAACCTTGTCCTTCCTTTTTAACCCTGCTCGCCTTTGGCTTTTTCTCACTACTGCCTTCTAAAACTTTTTCTCTATTTAGATATTTAATGAACTCATCAGCACTACGAAATCTGTCATCAACGTCTGTTGCTAATGCTCTCTTAATTGTTTCCTTTAAATACTCATCTATTTCTTCAGCACCAAAATTCAGCTGTTTATTTCTGTTCTCAATTAAGGCATCAATAAACTTTTCGTCCGTGCGCTTAAATTTAGGAATCTCAATATACCAAGGAGGAATGCCTGTTATTAATTGATATAAGAGGGCACCAACAGAAAAAACATCGCTTTGAGGCGTAAATACACCATTGTATAACTCTGGCGCTATATAGAAGGGGTTTAGCCTTTTTAAATTTATAGAGTTACTTTTACTAGACAAGTACCTTGCGGCTCCAAAGTTAGTCAAGGTAGGCTTGCCAGCAGCATCCGAGTAATCCAATGCCACGTGTTGCAAATCAATATTATTGTGGATAATTACCTTATTATGCGTATGCATAGCACTCAACGTTTCAAGTACTTTTATAACGATCGGAACAGCAGAATGTTGAGAAAAAGCGCCCTCACGCTGGAGTTTATCTTGTAGTGTTTCACCACTGATAAAATCAGTAATTAAGTAATGGTACTTTTTATCGCCCTTTACAATTTCTCCATTATGATGAAGCCCAATAACGCCCTCTATATCTAATTGCTCCAGTATTTCAACTTCTAACAGTTGCTCTTTAGAGAAGTCATATTTGGATAATTTTGAACTATCGTAGATCTTTAAAAAAAAAGGATTCCCATGTTCATCAACAACTCGATATTTTTGAGAATAAGCATCGCCGTCTACGTAAAACTTCACGTCGTATAGCGAATCTACTCGTTCTCCTTTATTTAAGATTTCTTCCATTAGTTACCCAACTAACTCCGTTCCATCACCGCCACCAACAATTGGCGCATCGGCTCTTGGTAACAACTTATAAAGCTCCCTAACGATAGGCTCTAATTCCTCTTTAACTGGGTTATTTGCAGCTAAGTTCAGCCCCCTATCTAACACTGACCTTGCTGTACTTCTATCAGTCCAATCCAAGGTATCAAAATCTTCATTCAGATAGCTGAGTTGGCCGATCTCCATTTGAACACCTAAGCCTTTATCAAGAAGCATATAGTTAATGCCCCTCATTGTGTCGATTAGCTCGCTTGCTAGCTTAATATCTTGACTCTTTATGGTTTGTGTTACTTGCACTTTTAAGTCTGCAACTAAAGCATGAATCTTATCGTCGCCGTATTTATTATCGTTCTCCTCTAAACGATAAAAAACATCTTTTAACTCCTCTTCAGTTTTAGGCCATTCACCTTCAGCTTCAATTTTGTCTAATGTTTTAATAGATTGTCTTAAATTATTCAAAACAGTCTTTTTTCTATCATCATCCGTTCTACTATTTTGAAGATCTTTACGAATAGCCTCAATGTCAGCTTCCAATTTGTTTAATTTATCTTCGTCAGCACACGAACCTTCTTCCCTAATTAAATTAGTCGTATATAGCGATTTTTTAATCTCAGCCTCTAACCAATCAGCATCAATTTCTTTTTGTGTCGTATTACTTGGAACATCAATCTCTTCCGAATGATCAAGCGTAGGGAAATACACAGAGCAACTAACCCTTTCGGAGGCATCCACTTTAAAAGTTAAATCCACATCACTTCCCTCAGGCAATAACTTAGGCAAATCCGCGCCTGTAATTACAATGTCATACACATGTTCATTGTGTATCGCTTTTGTTCTTTCGGAATCATGTCCGCCTTGGTATAACGGTATTTTCAACACATCCTCTTTTATCCCAGGCCGTATTTGCTTTTGTGTCTTCAGCCCATTGGTTGTGCCAGTAGCGGGGGTTGATTGATTCTTCTCTAGCCCTTTTATACGTCTAAATTCAACTTTGCCAGACACAATATCTTTTATCGCAATGCCATAAAAATATGGCAAGGTTGCGCTACCAATCTTAGACCCTTGTAAAATGGTAAAATTAGAAGGTTCAACGTCTAGCACATCACCTTTTTCATCATAGGCTACAACAGCAAACCCATTAGATTTCCCTGAGTTAAGCATTACCTCGATAACTTCACCATTAGCGTCTACTTGTGTTTTACCACTCGACCATCCGGCGTCATTTCTGACGAGTTCGACAAGTAATTTTTCAGGGATGTCACCGATCGTCTTATCCCTCAATACCTTCACGGTAACAAACTCTTCGTCTTCAACCGAAGTAGCTTCGTAACCAAGCTCTAACTGTATTTTAGTCTTGTCTCTTTGTTTTTCTCTCACTTCATCCGATACATTAATTGTTGAAGCAAATAGCGCAGCGCCCTTTGCAACAACAGTCATCGGGTCTACGCTCAAATCTGGCTTCGTGATTTGTTCCTCCAACATCGCACGTAAAATTGGCGAATAAGTAGGCCCACCAACAAGTACTAATGAATCCAGTGATTTACCGTCTAAATTATTTCTTTCCAGCAAACCAATAGAAATATCAATCGACTTTTGGAATATAGGGCCTAACGTCTCCTGCATCATGTCCTGAGTTACAGTAAGATCAAGCTCAAATTCTTCGCCTTCTTCATCCTCACCCGGTAATTCCCCTAAATCAGTTAATACGTCATGACTTTCATTAAAGGACATCTGGATTTTCGTTTCTTCTGCACGTTCTTTCATTGCATCCTGAAATATCTTCTTTTTTGCATCATCTTGAAGAATCGTCCCAACGGCATAATTATCATTTATATAAGGAAGAATAATGCCATCAACAATCGCATAATCTAGGTTTTTTCCGCCTAAATGGTTATCACCTTCAGTATCAATCACTTTCATAATACCTTCTTCCACCTTCAGAAGAGCCGCATCAAACGTACCGCCGCCAAAATCAAACACCAACCAATAACCGTTTTTATTATCCGAGTCCAAGCCATAAGCCATTGAGGCTGCAATGGGTTCCTGTAATAACTCGCAATGCGTGAAGCCCGCTAACGTTGCCGCTCTTAATGTGGCATCTTTTTGATTAACCGTAAATTTTGCAGGGACTGTCACCACTATGGAACTAATACTTTCGTCAGTAATAAAGGACTTTAACTTTTTAAGCACTTCTGATGAAAGTTCCTCAGATGTAAGTCCTGTATCCAAGTTTGAACATTGGTAGCTTTTATCAGTGCCCATCGTTCTTTTAAACTCAATAAAAGCACTCGATTGGCTACTATCAAAGTTCTTCATCGCCTTCATTTTTTCTTTATTGAATACATTAAATGCACTTTCACCCACTAGAATGGCTTTCTTTTTATTTACAGCCACACAAGATGGCATGGTGTCTTTTAATGTATCTGATCTTTTAGTGATCGCTTCACCATTTTCCATTCTAGAAATAGCTGAGTTCGTCGTTCCTAAATCAATACCATAATCTATTTTATTTCTACCCATAATTACTCACCTATACTCACTTCAATTTGTGCTGACTGAATCATCACCCCTTGATAATTCACCTGCGGCTTAATAATTCTTGATATAACACTTTGCTCCGCTTCTAACTCTTCATCGACTATGAAATTCACTGTTGCTTTCATTCGTTCATCGTATGGCTGACCTTGCATCTCGATAATTTCATAGCCATTCGCAGAAAAATTATCTTGAATCCTTGTTACAGAGGCGAGCAACTGCTTAAGCCCTTTTGTGCCTTGATCCATCCGGCTAGTGTTTTTTCGTATACGAACTATTTCATCCGCAACTTTTAACGCCAACGTATGGTCTTCGTCTTTGTTCGCGTCCTTGTTTTTAAGAATGCTTAATTGCGACTCAATTATTTCGATTAACTTACTATCCAGGCTTACCTGTTCTGCTTTAAGTGAATCGCTTGTTTCTTGGAGTCTTTTACTAACGTCTTCCTCATTTTTTGAGATTTTCTTTCGCATCAAAACAAACAATATCGTTGAAAATATAGCCACTACTAATAGAGCCAATACCCAATACAGCATCTTCTCGTTGTTTTTTTGGCTTAGCATAGAAATACCTTCTCTAGCTTCTTTTGCAACCATGCCAACTTTTTCATCAATTAAGGTTTTAGTAGCATCAAGGTTGGTAGCATCAAGGTTAGTGTTCTTATTGGCCAACCCTTGTAGTTCCTGAATTTTTATGTCCGAACTTGATTTATAGGCCACAAAATTTTCTTTCGCCAATTGCTGTTGTTCTTTTAAACTTTTATTTTGTCGGTTATTTGCAATAGTTGACTCTTTAATATTCTTCTTCAGTTGCCTCTCAACTCCGTTAGTTTGGCTAATATTCGCCTTAATTTGGCCCTGCAATTCAGACATTTTAAGTGCGCTACTCTCCTTGTAAGCTTCGAACTGAGAAATCAATTGCCCATAATTTTCTAACAATGAATTCAATTCGAGTTTTAGCTCTTTGATTTGCCTTTCATCATTACTCTCAGCTTCAACAACGTTATTCTCCTGAGCTATCACTTGATTTACTGATAACGCTATACATACCATTAAAAAATATTTCATCATTTTATATACCCAATAAGTTTATCCAATCCGTGCCTTATTAAATTATTGATTTGTTTTTGATCCTTCAGCAGCTTCACCATGTACGGCGAAGTTGCATAATAAATTCTTATAAAACATCTGCCTAAAAATGTATTTGCCAACGTCTCATCACGATACTTTCTTAATATCATTACCTTTGGATGATCATAATCACCATAGGCCATAGTCGCTATGTAGCACCAGCCGTTAGATTTTGTTGGTAAAGCTTGGCTTATTGCTGCATTTAATAACTGGTTTCGAGATTCAGTGAATGCTTGTTCGTTGGTTTCCAACCTATTACGAGTCTCTTGTGTCATATCCATAACAGATAACAATTCAATTACGGACAGTGCATCCGCAAGGGCATCTCTAAACTCGGTCAGCCCGGAACCAGCCAGTTGTTTTTGCTTGTTATTAAGAGTAACAATGATTGCATTTAATGCATGGTTTACAACCTGATCACAAAGCTCTATGTAATATTCGTCGTTGCAACCAAGCTTTGACTTAATATCTTCCAGTTTATCTTCACACGTGTTAATAAAACGTTCAGCCACGCCAATATCAGCCGGCAGCTTTATAAAAGCATTCAGTTTAGCTGTAAGAAAATCATCACTATCTTTAATGCTTTGATCAAGTAATGCGCTTTCATTCCAGCCCTCCATAGTCTTAAGGGCTTCATGAATTCTCATCTCAGCACGCCCTGTGGCACCTAATGAATTTGCATAACCCGTCAGGCGCAGAGCATCTTTAATAGGGTCAAAGGTTTCTTTTTCATGAATATACATATTAAAAAAATCAATGGAACACTGAAGTATTTCTAAAGCCAGCTTGTTCACTACGCTCTGAAATTGTGCGCTATCACGACCTAAAACCGACTCTAATTGGGAAACGTTACGTTTCGTAGCTCTATAAAGCTTATCTCCGTACTCTTCTGCGTCGCCAGGGTCATCCTTTCTATTTGCAGCGGTATCTAAAATAAGCTTTTCAATTCTTGATATCGGTTCAGCAGTATATTTATTGCTAATATGCTTTTGAACATCACTTGGGTAATCAGCGAATAAAGTAATTAATTCTTTCGTTGTCAGGCCTGCGTTATTTGATATAAATGGGGCGGCTATTTGAATAATCTCATCAGCAAATGACTTACTTATACCCACTTCGTTAATGACCAGCCTATCGCAAGCTACTAACTCAGAAAACACTCCCATTGAACTTGACTGTATCAATGATTTTTTTAAATCTACGCATTTTTTTAGATAGGCTAAATCTATTCTTTTGTTCGTGACAGATAAGAATAAATAAAGCGTGGATAAATTATGATAAGAAGAGTAATTCTTGTCCGAGACCTTATCTTTTAAAGTCTTTTTCCATATATCAAACGCTTTAGAGAAATTCTCATCCTTTAAATTGTTCAGTGCAATTTCATCGAACGGGTTGCATTTGATAAACCAAAATAAAGAATAAAGTAATTTATTATGTGATTGCTCTAATTTACTTGATGCCTCTTGGATATCAGCAGTACTTCTAGGGACACTACCCATAAAGCTCAAATCGGTGTCAAATTCTTTCACTTTGCCAACCTCAGCAAAGCGCTTAATAGCCCCAACTTGTTTTTGCAACTCACGCTCAGAAGAGTTACCTAATAGCCCAAGTACTCTGTACGGGTTTCGTTTAACGATATCCATATCTTTACTTCATCCACTCTTTCTCAAATTAGAAATTTCGCCTACACCACTTTTCTTGAAACTCAACCATCAAGCTTCATTTGTGATTCAAATGAAATTTATTTTTTTAAAACGACAGACAACACTATTCAAACCTTTCACTCAGGGTTTGATGCATCAGTCCTATCTTCTATTGTTTAACTTTTTTGCCGCTTCAGCTGCTGACCTAGATTGCTTCCCCGCACAATCTCTGTTAAACCTAGCTGTCATCTGCCCATGCTGTTTAACTTTCTTGTTGTAGCCATTCACAGACGCACTGTCATAGTTATTAACCTGAGTAGCACTAAGATTTTCCCCCAGCCACTTTGCATTGTTATAAAGCTTTACGCATTGCTCCATTGCATTGTCTGAAATAATTGGAACTCCCGAGCTAGTGCTAGCCGTTGGTGGAACCTCATATCGTTGCGCATAAACATTTTGGGTTACTAAAAGAAATAACGATACTAGAGCTATACCAAAACTTGTTCTTATAGAAGGTTTATCATTCATAATTCATCCTTGATTATCACTTTCAGCTATTCTCAACTTGAAATAGCTTTTTCTGTTTATGTACGCTAATGCTTTACATAATTATTTTTTTTATAAAACTATTCAGCCAATGAGAAAGGTTGTAATCCTCCCCCCAATAAGTAATCGGTGTTTTCAGTAGAACATTCTTATAATGAAATAATAGCCCTTTTTGCTTATTTTATTTGAATTAATTCTATTATTTATCACATACCTGACTCACATACTAATTTTGATTAGTGAACTCCTGGTGCATGCATACTCGGGACTAAAGTTCCGGATGCCCAAATGAAAATGCAATTTTTTCTGGAGTATCATAGCCAAGCCTAATTGCTGGGCTTAACGAGTTGATTAACTCAGCTGTCAAACCCTCTTGAAGCTCATAAGGATCACTTTCTGAAACAACTCACGTGATCAACCCCATTAAAAAAGACAATCCTCTAGGCAGAACTTAACCTATTAGCTCTCTTGACCGAGTGCATACTCACCAGCCCAAGTTGAAAAATCATTATAAAAATGGAGGCTGATTCATTGAACCGGCATTACTAGCCAAATAGAGAACTCGTAAGCTGCGGGGTCGGTACGAGCGGATTGTCATTTCTAGCTACATGCCCTTGCTCTAACACCAGGTATAGGTATTTTCTAGCTCTAGAAGAAATCACATAAAGAAGGCGTCTAGCCATATAGTCTCTATGATCCGTGATGTACAGTTTATATTGTTACTAACCAGGTCAGCATCAGGCGGCTTAATATTGGGTTCTCGATGTTATCCACATTTTTTGTGGATAACTTTGTGAGTTTCGTTATTTGAGCCTATCTATACTGGGTGAAATAGTAGTGTTCAAAGCTTGAACAATTTAACCGTTTCTATATAGTCTTAAGAAGACGTTGGACAGTGTAAATTAAATAATAAGGACATAATAATGAGCAAATTAACAAAAAAAGAATTCATCGATGCCATTGCAGGAAATATTGATTCAGACGTTTCAAAAGCAACGATTGAGAAAGTGTTAGCAGGCGTATCAACCGCCATTACGTCGTCACTAAAAAACGGCGATCAGGTTGTCTTACAGGCGGTTGGCACTTTCGAAAAAAGAGAGCGCCCATCACGTAAAGGCCGTAACCCACAAACAGGTGCCGAGATCACTATTGCTGCATCAAATGTTTGCGGATTTAAACCGGTGAAGGCAATGAAGGACAGCTTGAATAATTAATAAATGGGTGCAAATGAAATTACGTTAGTTTTTATGATGGGTAGTGGAGCCGGAACACTACTATGGGTGGCTTGATATTTCAGTAAAGAAGACTGATAGATCAATGAAAGAGAAAAAACCCACGTTAACCGTCGTGCATGAAGCTGAAGATACCTCAATGTCTCCACTGGGGTATGCCTTAGTTAAGGCGGTCTTTGAGGACGATCACGAAGGCATAGCAAAAGCAGAAGCTAAATTAATTGCCACCACACCCACTTTATCCGTGGTTGCCAATCAAAGTAACGGGCATAAAAAAACCACCTAAGAAACTAGGTGGTTTTTTTGTTATTTATTTTCCAGTTTAAACAAACAATGGTGAGCTAAGATCTCTTCATCAATAATTTTTATAACCAGATTCAATTCGGACGCCTCATATTGTCCTGACGCTACTTTTTGAGCCAACGTTTCGCGTTTTTCGTTCAAGTCTTCTAATGAAGCAGCTTCGATCCACGCAATGAGTTCTTTCAGAAATTGCTTGTTCACAATACTCTCCTTTAAGATTAAATAAAAAAGGGGGTATTGGTCCCAAAGGGGTCAATACCCCCTGGGTTTATGGTTTATCGTGATTAACGCGTTAAACCTGACAAGTCTCGTTTAGCCTACGATTGTCTAGCAATAGATGAACCATATTTAAGCAACAATCTAACGGCATACGTCTGTGACACTACCGTATCAATCGCAGAAACAAACCGTGCTACTTTCTTATGTATAACCTCATTATGGGCCGTTAAAGTTGTCGTAATTAATGCATTTCTACCTTCACTTTCATAGACTGAAGACAGATGCGTAATATTATGATCAAGGTCGTCCCTAGTCATGTAAATAAACGCCATCTTCTTGCCAACTGCACTGTCGTATTCTTTGAAAGAAACTATAGATGTATGCATTAACCCAAGACGATCCGGTAACTGCCAGCCAAACTGTTGCAACTCCTTAAGAACGGCTAGTTTCACAGACAATCGTTCATCACTGAGTGTCATATAGCGCTCCTATTATTGTGCTACCGCTAATTCAGGTTGAACATGCTTCAGAATGACGAAATGTACATCCTTCCGCCAAAAGAAAGCCGGTGAAAACAGGTGTGGGTTGTCATCTAACTCAACGCCATACCGTTTGGAGACTGAGAGCTCTTCAAAAGAGACCACTGTTCCTGGTCCTTGTGGCGTTTGGACATAATCACCGATCTCGATAACGTCCATTATTGCAACGCCTTATCAATTTGAATTAACCGTTCAACTTGTTTTGCCTTAACAGCTTCAACAGCGGAAAAACCGAGTGTTGAAGTCAACATAACGCCAAATACTAATGCTAATAAAATTACTTTCATGGTTACTGCTCCTAAATTTAAACAAAAAAAAGGGACAGCAACGAAGATCCCTAAGGACATTCAATTAACTGTCCCGTGGGAAGGTATTAGCAAAAACTAACACCCATAAAAAAACCGCAGACTAAACAAGCTTTAAAGCCTGATTAATTCTTACGGTTGTAGAGTTCTTAAACCTGTGTCTAAGAACGATTGAACATTAGTATTTTAAGTCACTAATGAAAGACTCAGCCAATACAAGATTGGCAAATGAAGTTAAAGTTTATCGGATATAGCGAAATACTCCATCTATAATCTTTGATTTAGGTGGAGATGGATAGCTATTGTTTTATTACATAATATAATAATTTGAAATGAAAGTAGTCACCAAGACATTAAAGGTACGTATTAAAGACAAGCACGCGAAGCGCTTGTCTGCGATGTCGCGCTCGGTTAATTATGTCTGGAATTATATCAATGAGCTCAGTGAACGCTCGATTCGTGAGCGTGGTAAATTCCTCTCAGCTTATGATTTGCACCCCTATACTAAAGGTGCCGGAAAAGAGCTACTACTTCACAGTCAAACCCTGCAGTGTATCGCTGGTGAATATGTCACTCGACGCAAGCAATTTAAAAAACGTCGACTTAATTGGCGTAAAACATCGGGGGTTAAGCGATCGTTAGGCTGGGTCCCATTTAATACCGGTGCCTCAACGTACAAACAAGGTCAAATATTCCATAATGGTCATTACTTCAGCGTTTGGGATAGTTACGGATTAGGTGATTACACGCTTAAATCGGGTAGTTTTAATGAGGACTCTAGAGGTCGTTGGTATTTTAATGCGGTCGTAGATATACAGCTCAAAAAAACCACTGGCACTCAATCTGTCGGCATTGACCTGGGCTGCAAGCAGTCCGCTACCGACTCTAATGGAGACGGCGTTATTGGCCGTGAATATCGAGGGTTAGAGAAAAAACTCGGTATGGCACAGCGGGCCAAAAATAAAAGTCGCGTTAAAACAATGCACGCCAAAATTAAAAACCGTAGGCACGATAGCCTGCACAAATACAGTCGCAAACTGGTAAATCATAATGCGGCAATCTTCGTTGGAAATGTAAGTTCAAAAGGTCTGGTCAAAACCAAAATGGCTAAGTCAGTGCTTGACGCTGGCTGGGGCTCACTCAAAACAATGCTGGAATATAAATGCGCTCACGCAGGTATTGTTTTTGAAGAAATCAACGAAGCATACACCACCGTAACCTGTAGTTGCTGTAAAAAGCGCACTGGCCCTAGTGGCCCGGAAGGATTACGAATAAGAGAATGGATCTGTACCGAGTGTGGTACCCAGCATGATAGAGATATTAATGCTGGACGGAACATTCTTGCGCTCGGGCATGAGCGTCTAGCAGTAGGAATCCCCCACTAAAATCTTTGATTTAGTGGAGGGAGGATGTCAAGGTGAAAGACTTGGGGTGTCAAGTAGAGGGCGTTAAGACAAGGACATCTTCATTCTGGCCAGCCATCGTAAGCGCCCTATCCGTGTAACTAGGCCAACCTGATCCGACAAAGCGTATGGCAACATCGGTGATATCCCGCTGGTACGACTCAAGACTTTCATCACTGGTTTCATCGCACATTGAGGGCCAATGAAACGTTCCAACGAACGCTTGGCAGCTGGGGCAGCAATTCACCCAGTTATCTTCATGTGTGGTTTTAGAGTGTCGATACTGGATTGTGTGTGGGCGTTTATCGGGTGGTGGTGTACCGTCAGCACGACCCGGCCAATCAAACACTAGAAATTCAGTCTCACATGTCTCAACCCAGCACTCATACCCCGCCACTCGAAATAGTTTATTTCTGGGTAACCAAGTCTTTGTCTCTTGCGAGAGCATGTCTAAATAGCGCCAATGCTTAACCAGTGCTTTTTCACAGTGAGTACACTCAACCGTTGAAAAGGTATTTTGAATCGGCTGCCATAACATCGGGGAGTCGATAACGTCTTCTGCTATAAGCTCGATAAATGGCACATCGATATTAGCTGCCTTATTCTCATCTACCTCGTGAGAATATTTAACCTCTATCGCAAGTACGACGTTTTCACCGTCCATCAAGGCTACATCAGCAATAAAACCACTGACTAGTGTTTTTTCAACCACCACAGAGGTAAATTGCAGGCCGTCGAGTGATTGAGGGGTGCGCGTATTGCAACTATCGCAGGCACTTTGGATTGTTGGCGGCATGCCCTGGTCTATGAACTCTTCACAGACCTCTTTGATGAGATATTTAGCCGTTTTATGCAGGATATTCTCTTGGGAACAGCCGCTCGATGGGTGAGAAAAATGATGAACCTTCGTTGTTCCCTGTCTAAGCACGAGCGTCCTCAGACACGCTGGACAGCGATATATATTATCTTTGGAGGCGCTTTCTGCAGCCACCCACTGATTTTTTTCGTCTAAGGCCAGAGGAACTTTGAGTTTTTTCAAGAAGACATCCGTGTTTTTTAAGCGCCGTTTGCTGACGCGTTTGCTTAAATTTTATTCGATGAGAATATTGAGGTATTGAATATATTTTAACCGGAGTCTGAAGATGATAGATCACCAATTTTACCCCACCCCACCTGACCTCGCTCAAAAAGCATGGAAGATGTTTAATGAACACGCTGTTACGGCTTTGCTAGAAGGCTCGGCTGGCCGTGGAGACCTTATTACAAACTCAGGCGCATCTCGCTACAAAGGCCGGTGCGATTGTATTGAGTCGATGGGGGATAATATAGCGGTATTAAAGCAACAATCGTTTCGCGTGATCGACACCGATTTTCTCACCTTCTCGACCTCTAAGGTTTATTCACATATTTTGATTAACCCCCCTTTTCAAAGTGGCGTAGACCATGTATTAAAGGCGTGGGATGTTCTTATCGATGGCGAAATGGTGGCCATCATTAATGCCGCCACCATTGAAAATCCAAACAGTACAAAGAAAAAGTTCTTAATCAGCCTGATTGAAGAATTTGGCGAGGTGGAATTTGTCGAATCTGCTTTCTTAACACCTGAAACGCAACGCAAAACAGCGGTTAAAGTGGCCATCGTTCATCTAACCAAAAAAGACCAAAACTCCCCTCTATTTAATATCAAAACGTTTGCCCTTGATAACGACACTAAACACATTGATGACAGCGAAGAAGAGGACACTAGCAACCCGTTCGCTCAGCAAATAGCCCTTTCTAACTCGAACATCAAAAACGCTGTTCTAGCCTTCAATGCTGCGGCCGGTAGTCTTGAAGATCTGGCTGTAGCAAGAAGTAAGGCGCAGTATTACAAAGACCTTGTGAGAGCACCCAAACACATCGGGCAATGCACCCTTAAAATCGATACTCGGTCATTCAATGAAGAATACGACGAACTCAAAACATCCGCATGGGCGCATATCATCAACGCCACTGAATTTACCTCGCGCTTTTCCAAAAAGGTCGTGAAGAACCTCGAAGCTGACCTAGACACAATTAAGGTGATGCAATTTACGGTCAAAAATATCTACGGTCTGTTAGAAGGCCTCATGCTAAATAAAAACAAGCTCGATAACGATATGATATTAGATACCTTTGACAGCATTACGGCTTATCACAGCACTAACCGCAATTTATATCGTGGCTGGAAATCCAACGATAAACATAAAACTCATGCGTTTCGATTGAAGCATACGCGCTTCATCTTACCCACAAAGTCGATGTCAGACGCGTCCTATTTTTGTTATGAGTCGAAACGGGAGCTAGGTGATTTCGATAAGGTGTTCGCCTTGATCGATGGGAAAATTAAACCCGAAACCTCCTTACTCTCACTGTTTGAAAACAAAGAAAACTATAAGCGCCTTGTATCTGGCGAGCGTTTAGCCAGCTCATATTTAGAATGTCGCTATTACCCCAGTGCCGGCACTATTCATTATTTCCCAACCAAGAAAGGCAAAGTCCTAATAGATCGGTTTAACCGCGTTGTCGGTAAGTTGCGAAACTGGATGCCAGACAGTTCAACCGTCAGTCCTGCCTTTTGGGAACAATACGAAAAAGCTGAAAAGATCACCAAAGAGATTGAAAAAGACCGTGATTACCAACGTATCTCTAACTATGAGCTTAATTTTGGTGAGGGTCGGTTTGAATTTGAACAGGTGCATAGCCAAGCGTGTAAAGACCTGAATATCCCTGTTTTTAATCGCCTAGAGGCTGATGCAGAGCAGCTGCACCCACAACAGCAGCTTGCGCTATCAGCCTAATTTTTTAGCCCACATTAAAACTCAATAACGGGGCGCGAAGACCTACGCGCCCCTTTGCTCAATCGTTGGCCGTAATTGAGTCTGTGGACAGTAAAGTGCTACAATAGTATCACTTGAGCTATTTTGGTGAATTCATATGAAAGTTGAACTGGTAACTTCGTTAAAACGTCAGGCTACTAAAATTCTTGCAGATCTTCATATCAGTAAAGAACCGGTGTTAATTACTGAACATGGCAAACCTTCAGCCTACCTTGTCGATGTAGAAGACTACGAGTTTATGCAAAACCGTCTATCCATTTTAGAGGGAATCGCTCGTGGCGAAAAAGCAATCGAGAACGGTAATGTAGTCAGTAATATTGTTGCTAAAGACAAAATGTCTAAATGGCTGAAATAATTTGGACAGAGCCAGCTCTGTTAGACCTTGATGAAATTGCCGAATATATTGCTATTGAAAATATAATTGCGGCTAAAAAGTTGGTTCGTTCTATTTTTGATAAAGTCGATAGGCTTGAACAGTTTCCAGAGTCGGGACGTATCCCCCCAGAAATACCGCACTTAAATCACCGAGAAGTTGTTGCAAGCCCTTGCAGGGTGTTTTACAAAATAGCTGATGACAACGTATATATTTTATTTGTTATGCGAGAAGAACGTGACTTGCGTAAGTTTTTAATAAGTAAGCAATAATTTTTTTTACGGCTAATAAATGGCTTAACCAATATAAGCCCCCGCAACCGATGGCCTGTTATGGCCCAGCTGTTCAGCAACAAACCGTTTAGCAAATTTATCTACCTTTGAACCTTTCTTTAAGGAACTCAGTTTTTTTATCGGTGCTGTTCTACCCGAATAATCCGCATAGACACCTTGGGCATACATATGCCTTATTGAATGTGGGTTCAATTTGTTTTCTTTAGAAAGACCAATATGTTCACAATATCGGTTAAAGGACCGTATAAAGCTATCCGTTTTCTTTACATCCTTGTGCATGATTCTGTCTTTACAATACATCCGAGTCTTTAGCTCCTGCAAAAACTCAACTTGCTCACTTTTATGGAGATACACCCGCCTACTACGCCCTCCTTTCGCACCTTGTTTTCTAACGACGATATAACTACCACCTTTTTCTGCGTCAATATGAATGTCGTTTTTTGGGCTGAAGAATGCCGCCTCTGCTGTCCTTAACCCAAACCAATAAATCAGCTTTAACATAATGATGGAGCGCCGCTCTTTTTCATATTCGTATTGCTTTTTTATACTCGCTCGCCCCTCAAAGTGGTCCAATAAATCCGGTACATCGCACAGGGTGAAGCTCTCATCATATTTGAATGACGCTATATCTTTTTTAATATCACCCAGTAAGGGCAATAACTCACTTCGATAGTTAGCCGTAAATGATTTATCAGTGGTGGTCTTCAAAGGACGGTATATACATTTAGGGTCTTCGAATAAAACATCCATTGGTATTTGATCGAGCATCTCTGCTTTACCCACCCAATGCAACACCGTTCGCAAATACGTCTTGTTATTAGAAATATTAGCCGCTTGATATAAGCTCTCCCAATACCGACACAAGGCAATGCAATGCTTCTGTTTTATGTTATTTACTTTCTCAACTCGAAAGCCTAAATAGTACAACTGGGCCACCAGGTGATGAATAAAGTACCATCGGTCTGTACAGGTTTTATCGCCAACCTTTTTCCCAACTTTGGTGAGGTGCATTTTGCCGTACTGTTTATGCAGTGCATGAAGTTCTTTCAAGACATGCCCCGCTCGTCTCTTTTTACCCCCCTTTAAATTTTTATAATACTCTCCGGCCTCACTGTTCGGCGTCCACCCTACAACGTCCTTTTTCCGCTTCTTGTTGATCTTCATTACTATCTCCTGGTCAGCCATTTTGTTTGTTTTGATGTACTACTTTCTTTAAACGATTTCGCTCACGCGTTGAATGGAACTCAACACCCTGTTCTTTCATCAACCTAAGAATCTGTTTCTTAGCGTCTTCTATATACTTTTTCTTCTTTTTCATTGTTCTTTCACCACTGTTAGTTAGTTGCGTTGTTGTCATACCTCGCATGTCCCCACTTCAATGTTTTTTGTTCCCGTGCTAAATCTCAACGTGTTCAAACAGTACTGGCATCCTTAAGAGAATTTTATGTATCGAGCACTTAGCGGTTAACCAAGTGAGTGCATTGCTGCCATTGATACGTTTAGATCTGATATTTCCTTTTTCACATACGTGTTTGTGCCGCTGCCACTGCGACCATATGCATTGCTGTTCGTCTTTATTGTTCCACCACGGGATTTATCAATAACAAACGAGCATCCTTTACAGGAAAACGCTGGAAATATTTTGTTGAGTTGAATATAGCCCAAGCCATATTCGTATTTAGAGTGTGTTACCGAAATACATAACACCGGGAAACTGAATTGATGATTCAGCTATTACCTAATCAAGCCTGACTAGGTACATTGAAAACGATAGAAATAAATAACGCGCACGATAAATGTGACGTCTCTATTTTGTATCGGTGAGTTTATGGGAAACCTTTTTCTATGGGCCCCTGACTTATTAATTTTCTTTAAGTCTTTTTAATGTGGCTAAAGCAACTACGCATGAAGCCGTTTGAACGCTCAGATTGTCGCTGAACGACGATATGGATAACTGTGTGTTATCCGATATGACGACTGCATTCTGCCATAGTTGTTTTTTGACGGTCAACCTTTTTTGGTCATGTTTTTGTCTACAAACTACACCCACCGTCAAATTTCCACAGACTGTCGTGGTAGAACTATTTGATTTACCTAGATAATGCCTAAATCGTTTCTTCCTCGGTCAGACGGGTCTTTTTTTTGCTCCGAAAATGGTGTCAATAATTCTGCTTATATTTACTCTAAAATGATGTTTATTCAAGGGGACTATCTTGGCTAATATCAGTCAGAAAAAGAAGGTTCATTACCTCTAAATAGCACCAATAATATTGGAAAATTGGTTGCCCGATATTGCCCAGACGCTCTGCAGAACACCTAGTTATACAAGGCGATGGCTTGTTTTATCGCCACACGTTCTACAGACCCTCTGGAGACAGCCGGCTTTGAAAACTAAATAATTTGAACAATACTGACACGACGTGCAGAACCTCTGTAGAACACCTCATATTCTTATGTTAATATGGCCCATAGCTAAGGACGTTAGCTTCTCGCTTAATTAAGCGCTCAAAAGAACCTTTTTCGTATGGGTTCGATAGTTTTTTGAAACTATTAACTGAACTCAACACCTGAGTTCTAAGATTTATTAACTGAATCTTCAATTGAACACCTCGTTCAAAACAACACATTTTTAAAATATTAACTTATTTGCTGCGGACTTTTGCGTGCGCGGCATTTATATAACTTGGAGAATCACAATGGGTACACAATTAAAGAAAATCATTAGAGCGCTCGACATCGGATATGGCGCTTGCAAGCTTATTCGCGGAATTGGCAGAAAAGGTTTAGCTATGACAGATAGCTTTCCATCAATAGTCGCTCGCATAGACAAACCTTGTCACAACGGTTTGATGTCAAAAAAGGACACCTGCTGTATCAACATTAACGAACAGTATTACGAGGCTGGCAAAGACATGGATGCTGCTTTCGATGGGGGATCTGAACGCACACTTCATGAAAATTATATCGGCACTGATGAATACAAGGTGTTGTTAAAGACGTCCCTTTATTACATGGATGAGAAGAACATAGATTTACTGGTGGTTGGTCTGCCTGTTGATTACATGAATAATAAGTCAGAAGAATTAAAAAAACTCATTATTGGTTCGCATACAGTTGGTGATAAGACCTTCAACGTAAAGGACATCCACATCGTTCCGCAACCGATTGGTGGTTTTATGTCATTGGTTAAATCCAAAAACATGCCACCTGAGTTGGTACGCAGACAACGGAACCTTCTCATTGATCCTGGCTTTTTTACCGTTGATTACATCGCTGCGAGGGGGCTAAAGACGATTAACAATATCTCAGGAAGTACGCCCTACGGTATGCACGCGTTACTGCATAAAGTATGTGAGCATATCAGTAAAGATTTCAACATCAGCTACAACAATATATCGAGTGTTGACGAAGGGCTACAAAATGGCCAATTCGCCTTATTCGGCAAGAAAGTAGATTTAAAAAAATACGTTAAGAAGTCTCTATCTGTCTTTAACCCGGTGATTAAAGAGCTCTCAAATCAAATTGGTGATGGCCGTGAAATAACGAATATCATTTTAGTCGGTGGCGGCGCTATTTATCTGCAGCCGCTCATTAAAAAAGCATTTCCAAATCATCAGATTCTTTTAAGCGATACGCCTGAAAAAGCTAATGTTATTGGGTTTCAGTTTATCGGAGAGCTTGCTATGAATGACAATGCACAAGGAGATCAACATGCCGCATAAAGTGAATGTGATAATCGATGATGCTAATAGCCCTCTACACAAAGCTCTAGATGGTGTTCATAAAAGAAAGCGGGCTGAGCTCTTAAGGTCCTTAGCGACCATAGGGCTTTTGGTTCAAAATCGCACGATCATCACCGATAACATTGATTCTGCAAATGACAGCTCTAATAAGCCTACTGAGGATGAACCGTTACCCTCCTCTAGCGTTGCCTCACACGGATTATCTGATTTTTCTTAAACTTAATAACCGACCCAACCTTAGTGTTGGGCCGGTTTTTTTAACGTAATTGTCTTCTTGCTGTTTTTATCCAACCCACCTTTACTTTCGCCATCCCAAAACAAGGTTGCTTTAAGCTTCATCTTTAACTCTGAAGGTGACTTCGTATACGCCTTTAGACCAGCTGGGTACAGGATCGTCATAGACCCACTGTTAAATGTAATAAGTTGATCTGTATCTTCGCCGCTTTTTAGGTCATCAAGTATTTTATTAAACAAGTCTTCAACAGGTCGATCCAGCCAGTCGATATCTGTCACTTCAGCTGCAGGCATAACAACTTCTTCATTTTCTATCTGTTCTTCAACGGCGGTATTTAAGGACTCTTCATCTGGCAATGGCGCTAAATCAATATCGTCCAATTCGTCAACTTCATTCAATGTATCTTGAACAGCTTTTACCGTCGGTTCCGATTTGCTTATATGTTGATTGGCTTTTTTAATAATGGCCATTAGATCATTGTTTTCATCTAACGTACCTCCAGCCATGTATGCCAGTAATGTCTCCATCACATTATCATTGCTCAATAACCAATTAAGACTTTTAGGGCCTAGCCACGTGGGTAATACTACGATTGGAAATAAGCGCTGTAATTTTTTCGTTTTATTTTCTAATGTACGAATTTTATAAAAGCACATAGTCTCATCAATTTGACTAATGCCTGGCCAATACCGCACTTCATTTTGTTTATTTTTTTTGTTGAATGACACCAGCTCAAAGTCATAAAAACCTTGGCCGCAACGGTGAAACAATGCGCTCAGGAATACGGCATACGTCCATAGCTCTTTTGTTTTGGCAATATGCTCTGCTGTCGAACCAGAAGGCAATAAATAGGCTTGTCTTACTCGTAACGATTGCACAATCAACAATAACGACTTTTCAATAGCGCCACCTAGCTTTGAAAACTGCCCCTCTGTTGCAACGGGCATCAGCTGCATAGACTCTGCAAACCGTTCAATAACAGGTAAATAATAGAGATCGAAACCATCGCTCGAAGCTGACGATAAGCGCCTGATATGATTCATAAGCTTCTGGTGTGGTTCAAGTAACTGAGCTCCAGTTTGGAATAGTTGTGTATCATCTGAGACCTCGACAGGCTCTACTTCAACGTCTTTCTTACCCAGTAGTCCAAATAACATAATTCTCTCTTTTTTAAAGTTTTGTCAGTATCAACATACGATTTCTCAGCTGATAAGCAAGGCCGCGAACGTATATCCAGTTATTGTTTGTCATTTTCTTCAACCAATAAAAAAGCCCTAATTCAAATGAATCAGGGCTTTTGTTATTTCTTAATCAATCGATTGACTACATCAACGAATGACTGTTTGACTTTCTTTGGAAAGCCAACGTTTAACCCATTACTTGTAATAGGTTGAATCACAGTAAAATCACCATAATCCTGTATTTTCCATCTACCGCCAGATAAACCCATCGCATTCACAGAATGAATAGGTTCCACAGTAAGTGGATTCATGTCTCTTAGTGATGCTCCTCGTGAAAAGAGTTCCTTCCAGAAACACAAGTGTTTTTCTCTCATCGCAGGACGATGATACAAAAGCCATAAATAAAGGCATATCATTACAAACATATTAATCTCCTTAAATAAAAAAGGAGATTCCCAAAAGGAGTCTCCCTTTTGGGTGTTGTACATCTAAAGTCCCTAGACAGTAGATATTTTTTATATATTAACTTTCCCTAGAAAGCCAATCATTGGACCTTGTTTTTAGTGAACAAGTAAACACTCAAACCAACAAAATTAATTGTTGGAACGAAAGTTAAATTTTAGCATGAAATCAACAGCTTGTGACTTAATTATTAATTTTTTGTAGTCTTAATTTGCCATTCATTTTTGCAATGATATTATGGGCTAACCTGTGTAAATTGTATGGGTGTTTGAATTAACTAAAAAAGGGAATTTTCAATGAATAAATTATTAATTACATTAGTCTTGGCGTTTAGCTTCTCGACGGCCTTTGCTAAAGATACTTGGGAGCACAAAGTAGAATCCAGAGGCAGTCTAAGTACAATAAACCCTGAATATCTTGCCCAACAACTAACTAAAAGCGGTCAAAAAGGATGGGAGCTTGTTGATGTAAAAACGGAAGGCAGACGCTCATGGTTCTTTTATAAGCGTAAGAAATAACAGGCTTGAAGCCCCGCTTTGAGGGGAGGACTTCAAGGCGGTTTTTGCTAATTTCCTTATCTATGCCATAATCTTAAATATGAACTATCAAGCAACTAAAAATTTACCATCATTCAGTGTTCTTTCTTCCGCATGGAAGTTTTTAGAGCTGTCATGGTTGCGCGTTTTATTTTTAGCTATCGCTTGGCTTTTTGTTGGTTCTTTAATCTTTAAATCTGGTGGTTATAACGCTATTGAACACGCGATCTTTCACGGTTTTGAGTTTATTGCCATCTCAATATTTCAAGCCATTCTTTCTGGTTTAACATTGATTTTTTGTGCTGGCGCAGCATTCTTATACTTTCGTGGCGGTGGTTACAGACCTGACCCACTTCTTGATGATCAGGCCTTTAGCGACAACCCCAGTAACATTTATTACAACGATTAAGTTTACTTAGCCGCTGACGAGGCGCCTTGTGTCCCTCTATCTCCTGTCGTTTTTGCTTCATTCGACCCTGTTGACACTGCGGATGCAGCCCTATATCCAGCCCAACCAATCATTCCTAACCACAGTGCGGGTAAAATTAGCCACATAGTAGCTAAAGCTAAATCAGTCACTCCCGCGCCCAATGTTGAGGTTGATGCAGAGTTTAGTAACTGATTTCTTGAAAACTGATTCGTTGCTGCAAATAATGCCGTATCCAAATAATGCAATAAAGCAAAAATCGTAGTCAAAAAGCGTATTCCGAATACAACAAACGTAGCTGTAATAATCACTTTCCATTGATAACTTCCCATTACTAAAATAAATGGCAATAGGAAATATATAGACATTAATATCAGTGCTTGTAGGTTCGGCGCCATGTTTTGTATCGTAATCAACGATGTTTTTACAAAAGCCCATGCCGCTAACGTTGTAGCACCGCCAAGTGCCTGCTTACCCACGCTAAGCACCGCATCTTCTACACTAGAAATTCCTCCAGCAAATGATTGCCCATTTAGCTGCATCCTCTCTAAAGCATTAATATTCACATCACTATTAACAAGAACCGCTTTAACAGCATCTTCTCTTTCTTCGGCCAAAGTTTTACCGAATAAGCCACCAACCAATCCTAAGCTCGCATTTTTTGCTGCAGGAACCTCATTATTTAGTCGGGCATTTAAACCTGTCGTCGCTGTAGTCCACCAATCTTTACATGTAGGACGGCCATTAACTGGGGTCGCCACGGTTGAATCGTACTCTATATCTCTTGTTGCACTATAAGCAAAACCATCTACAGGGCTTCTTGCACGTATCGAGTCATAATAGCCTGCTGTATTCGTAAAGAATTTTGATCCCATCCAGTCCCTGTCATCATCGACAAAAGTTCCTGCATTAAAGGCTGTCTGTGAAGCAGTAGGGTCTTCTGCAACTTTAGCTAATCCCTCTACATAACACTCGCTCTGGAATCTAGCCAAGTCATCTTTTAAACCTTTATCTTGTATTTGGATGTTATTAATTTCGTATTGAACTTGCCTTACATTGACCTGACAATTCATTCCTGCAATAACCGAATCATTTAGAGCGCCAGATAGGTTCATGACCATATACCACCAAATAGGTACTTTTGCTACTGCACTACCAAGTGCGACTGTTGAAAAGGATGTGTCATAAGTTGTCCCAGTGGAACCACCTGTGACCACTGGCGCTGTGCTGCAAGCTTCTTTATAAGAATTGGAAGCAACATTCAAATTCATCCATGGCGATACTACAATAATTACCGCCACAAACATTGCAATGATGTCCAACTCCATACGGCGCTGAGAAACACTCGCGGCATCTTTTGCCTCTTGGCTCATATACGGCTCAGCAAAGTTTCTAATAATTACCGTAAAAAATGGGATATACGCCAGTCCGGTATCACTTAAAACACTCCATACATTGTCATATAACAACCAACCAAATAACGTTGTATAAACCTCTAGAAAGCTGCCGACACCCATCTTATATAACCGCCATATCTACTAATTTAGCCAATACATTCTGAACAATAAATAATTCCACCAACACCATATACCCCGCGATCTTCCAACGACTATTAAGCGCATGTGACAACTGATTCGAATCCCATCCTTGCTTATCAGCAAACCAATTCATAAAAAAATCCCAATAGCCAAAAACCGTCACAAAGAGTGCACCACGCATTAATATGCCGATACCCTTTAGTTCCTGAAGCTTCGCTTGCAATGCTACGCCGCCCATCTGATATTGAAACAATATGGTTACAAATATAACGATGAAGGTAAGCACAACAAACCCAATAACCATGTGCTTTATCATGGTTTCATTGCTCCGCCTTTTAACTCTTTTTTATCGTTCGGAGCTGAAGGTTTAATAAGAAGGCCACGCGCCTTTCTATTGCGCTCCATTGCTAGCAATACGGGTACTGTGTCACCCACTAACTCTTTTCTTATACGCTTTTCGAATAGAACAGATTCAATCTGAACGTTAATCTTTTCTAAAACGGGTTTCATTTCAGTTCTCATGTCTGCATGAGCAACATTTGGCTCATCTGAACCCATGGTTATCATTCGACGTACCAACAATGCTTTTTCAATTAAACGACTCATCGCAATTTCTTCTGAGATTTTGTCTATAAAAATCCCACGCTCTTCTACCTTAAGTCGGTTTAAAGCGTCTATTGACTGTTTAGATAATCGAGTGCCTGGAGCGGCGATTGCTTCAAGGTTAGCAACCGTTGCTGTTCCGGGGTTTGTAACCATCGGGACGAGTAAAGCTGAAATTGTGTTTTTTTCTGCTTCAATAAAATGCAATAAGCCTCTACCGGGGGTTGATTGATTTACATGTCCATCAAAGGTTTGAATTGATTGACTTCCGAGCAACTTATCTGAAAAGTCCATCGCCGCCTCTACACTTCCCCAAAGATCTTTAACGCGACCCGTGCCCGGAGGTATGCCCGCAGCATAAGGCACTCTGTTCATTGCGATGTTATAACCTGCTTTAACTATATCTGTTGGAATACGAATCGGAGGTTGCCCAAGGCCGCCCCTCGTTCCACCAATCCAATCAATACCATTTTTTCCGCCGTTATTTTCAATTGTTTGTTTTGCGCTGATGACGTTATTAGATGATGAGCCGCTTCCGCCTGTACCCATCTGAACTTTCCAATCACGGCCTACAGCTAATGTAGCCCACTTATCAAATGGATTAATGCCTTGTGCAATTTCACTCTCCATTTCTTGACAGGTTTTTGTCGCCAACGTTACTTGCTCTTGAGCTGCCAACAAGCCGCCTTGGAAGAGATCATACAAACCGGGGTTGGCTCTTTGTAAAATCAGAGCCGGTAATGATGCAATTGATGATGTTGCAGCACTCAACATGTTATTCATAAAAGCATCAGCACCCGTCTTAATATCATTTAAAACGGCACTCACACCAAGAACAGGATCAAACTTTCCGCAACTGTAATTCACTCCCCAATTCGCAGACGCATTTAAAGCCGTTGAGCCTTGATTTATGTTTGGGGCGACGCTTATAGACTGAGCACCACCTATTTGGTAATACCATTCACTTTCTTCTGGTGGCGCTTGGGTTATTGAATATGTCGATGTTGATACAACACCAAAAATCATAAAAGCTACAAGTTTCTTTTTGTTCATAATAATCATCTAAATAAATTAGGGGTATGCCATAAAATCTACGGAGTATAGAAATGCGCCTTTTACCTCACAGCACTTATACGGTCGCCACAAATTCCATGAGTACCGTCCAGACTTGGAAACTTTTCCTCCTCCCCAACCGGCCGTACTAGCTAAATCATTTGTTCCAAAAGCAGAACATGAGGACTCTTTAATGGGCGTTAACATTTGCCATGTTCCCGTTTTTGGGTCGCCTTCCTTTATTCCAGCGGGCTCCCAAACCTTCATACCACTCGAACCCATACTTGGCCCTGAAGGTACAGGTGTGTATACATGTGGTTGATAGGTTCTAGTAACAATATCACTAGCCCTTTGCGCTACGACTGCCGCCGCTTTTGATGGAGATGTTTGAGTTACAAATCCAGAACGTGGATATACCGCCCCCCATGTATAACTAGGGAAGCTTCCAATTTCTCGCACACCTGGAATTAGGGCCTGAGGGTATAAACTTTCTGGCAATCCATATCTCCAAGATACAGCGTCGGATGAAGAAAGAATGTATGGATATAAGGGGAACGCCTGACTTGGGCATATATATCCGGTCGAACTTGCAAAAATTGGTGCAATAAGCGAGGGGTTTCCTATAGCCGCAACTTCTTTAAATATTAAATCTTTATGTGACTTTTTATTAGTAGTTCCCGCTCCACTAATTCTATCCATCCCACCGCCTTGAGCTACCCCACCTGACAAAGCCGCGTAGATCGAGCCAGCTGACGCCTCAATTCCATTCGCTTCATTCCACGGGTTCTCACCGACTCTATTATAGGCACTCACAACAAGGTCTGGGTTATAGTGACCGACCTTTAGAGAAACCTTAATGCTATTGGGGTATACATACCAAAAACACAAACCAATGATTTTATAGTTTAAGCATGCCAGACTTCCCGACGAGGATATTATCTCGGTGCTTGTTATTGTTTCAGTCGCCGAATAAGCAGGAGAAGAAAATACAATAAAGAAGAGAAAAATATATTCTTTTATTTTCATTATTGATTTAGCTCTTGATGAATTTTTATTCCTTTTCTGATATTGCTTACACCATAGATAACAGACTCACCATTATTGAAAACTAACGCTGGTATCTTTGTTACCTGATACTGCTTTGCTTTTAATACTCCTAAATAGGCATTAGCAATATGCTTCTCCATGTACTGTTTCGGCATTTCATGCACTTGTTTTATAACTGCATTAGTTCTTTGTTCATGGGTTATATTTTTTAAATCTATACCTTCGCTCAGTATTTTTTCAAATTTTTCTGGCCCACTTAAATCATAGACAATTACCTCAACAGGCTTTCCAAGTCGATTTGTAATTGTTTTCGTAACTATCACTTTGCTGTTTACAAAAACCTCTATGAGTTGTACCGACTCATATGAATAAGCATGGCTACTTAATAAAATAATGGTAAATGTTACAAGGCCCTTAAGCATGTGCATTCTCTTGTCGTTTCTTAATGATTTTCTGAGCGACAACTTCAGCAGCTTGCGCTTCTGTACAGCCTGTTTCATCCATGATTTCCATACGCTCCGACTTCTCTTCTTTTTCCGTCATGGCCAATGCAAGAGTTAATGCAGGTGGCACATTCCTAAAAGACAGATTGAGTGAATCAGTCAAAATCACACCCTCTGTATATTGCCCCGATGATTTTTTAGCTGAGAGCAACTTCCCCTTCTGTTCTGCGGTTAAATCTTTAAAACGAGCGATCTGTTCGATTTCATCTTTTGGCATAACCAAACACATCCACCACTCAAGCATATTCAACATTTTGCGACTGGCATCTGGAAAATCTTCTAAGTTTTGCGTTGCAATCCAATACCAAGCACCTAGCTTTCGCCACATTTTCACAATCTTTATAACGTAAGGCGCTAACAACGGATTTGTCGTAATAATGTGCCCTTCATCAGTGATTACAATCGTTTGTCGATTGCTGTGTTGTTCTCTTTCGACTAGTGAATGGATATGGTTCATTAAGCCGATATACGCGACTGTTAATTGATCCTCGTACCCTTCCCTTGCCAAGATACCCATATCAACAATCGTTAGGTCTTTATCCGGCCAAGAAATACCTTCTCTGTTAAAAAATTTACCCGCTAAACCCGTACAAAAAAGCTCCATCCCATCAGCCATTAATTCGGCTCGTTCTTTCCTTTTACCTTCCAAGCCATCTATATTCCTTAAACCATAGACAACATCTTCTGTCAGCGTTTGCTCTCTTCCTTCGCTTCTAGAATATTCAGCCGCGATAAAGATGGCTTTACGAATAAGTGTTAAATCAGGACGCATTAACGCAGCCGCCTCTTTTGGGTCGCCGCCAGTAATCATAATTCTTGCAGCAATCTCCATTTCGCCTAGTAAGTCGCGATCTTCATCCTCCTCATCATCTGCCAACTTCACACCTTCCGCATCTAACTCATCAAGCTCATCAAGCTCAACACCTAATGAAAGCTCAAGTCCGATAGACCGCTCATCTAACAAGCGTTGGGCATCTGCAAAAGGTGGCAAGCTGACATTAGCTGATTTGTTCAGTGTAATTTGATTAACACTAACATCATGCTCTTGAAGGTAATCACCTAGTAAACCAAAGGAATTACCTGCCTCAATAACAAAGATTCGGGGTCTATATATGGCTAGAGCTTGTTGAATAAGGTAAACCAAGGTTGCGGATTTGCCCGCTCCTGTTGGTCCGATAATTAAAGCGTGTGCATTCTTTGAACGATCTAAGCTGTTGAGGGGATCAACAGTGATCGGTTCACCACCCCGATTAAAGAAAGACCAGCCGGGGTTACCCGTCCCTCTTTCTCTGCCATAGATTGGCAACAAAGCTGCGATTTGGCTTGAGTACGCCAGCATTGAACGATGACTATTTTTTTGATCATGGATAGGGTCATAGTTCATGGGTAAGTTTCTTATATAAGAATCTTGTATCAGAACATCCGACTTTTCATAAATAGGCTGAAGGTTAACGGATAATAGTTGCGAGTAGACGTTACGCTCGCGCTCAAGTAACTGTTTTTTATTTTTTCCTTTGATGTACACCGCCATTTGAATGGGATACAGCTTATTTGCTCTAATAATGTGTTGCTGGGCAATAGAGGCTTCTTCTGTTGCAGCTTCCGCCTCAGCACTATCTCCATAACTGGCTTGTTTTATTTGTGCTATATGATTTTGAAGTTCATCTTGTGGTTTTATTTGAATTGTAAAACTCAAAATACTGTCATCAGGAAATCTATCGAATGAGGCAAAAAGATGATCGCCTTGTTGTCTTTCCCCTGTAATTAACCCTGTCTCTGGGATCCGACGTAATGCGCCAACCGTTATAGTTTTATGCGGAACACCATCAAAGTACCAAACGCCATCGTCATCTGATTCAGGATACGTATGAAGTAGCATTTCAGATAAATCATATCCAATAGGTAAACTTTCATCACCAGGGTATGGGCACATATCTAAAAATTTCTCGACGTCTCCCTCTGTTGCTAATGGGTTGGGGTTAAACCACCTAAACATCCAGTCATAGAAAGACTTCCCATCGGTTCTCCATATATTGATCCCCGTGGTAGTTAATTGGTTTTTAAATCGGTCTCCAATTTCATTAATTTCCTCTCGATCATTTTCCCACTCAGGCTCCATGTCATCAGCAATATATCTATAGATACACACACGAACACGCCTAACTTTTCCGGCCCACTCGGTACCTGTCGTTGCATGATCAACAAATAGCCCGCCATTTTGTGAAATCTGCTTGTAGTGCTCCTCAAGCTGTTGAAGGTACTCTTCGGTAAACTTTGAATTCTTCGCCCCACGCTTTACATAGCGACGTATCGATTGTATTTCTTCAGCTATGTTCGTATCGTCTTGGAGAAAAAACTGGACGACCCAGTTTGCGGCGTGATCTTCTGGAATGGTTTCGGTCAAAGCTGTTTGGATAACCCGCTTTAAATTCGATAGGTAATCTTCCGTAGCACCCTCTGTTCCGATCGCTCGAAGCTCAAACGCAATACCGTGACTCTTGCCATCACTTAAAACAAACGTATTTGATTCAGCGTTGTATTCATGCCACGGCAGTAGGTTAGTAAAGGAACTGGGGCTTTCATGCATTTTTTTAATGCGCGAAACTGTTGGTGGCTTATCCGTCTCACGCCTTTTATGCTGAACTACGGATTTTTCCTTATTATTATCAAAAAAACCCGTGACGTTATTTACGAAACCATTCTTCATTTATTGTGAAACCTCGCCCGGTAAGGCATATTGCACCGATTCATAGAATGAAAAACTGGTGGAATAGCCCGGCACAGGATGATTGGACTTCCCTGCTAAGTGAGGATAGACGTACATCACCAATGTTGGATTCGGCAGGGTTGGAAACTGGTTATTTATTTCCGTTTGAGCCGTTCTGGTATAGCCAACTAAGTCCTCAGAGCTAGTCTTTATTGTTCTCGACGGTAGTAACGCTCTCGGTTGATTTGCGTTAAGACTATTACTCATTTGACCTTTATAGATTTCAATCATCTTAGGGCCATTTTGTGGCAATAAATCATCCTTGGTTCCAGTCGCACAGCCAACTAGACCAATGCTAATCAAGAGTAGTGGTATGAGCGGTTTTAATCTGGTTTGCATAATTAAGTTTCCTGCCATTAGTTTCATAATCAATTGGTAATTCGATATCTATATGTAGAGCGACCTTTGCTCCTGAATTAACGTAAATAACGTCGTATGTTTGTGATTGCCTTTCTTTTAACCAATCACCTAACTCGCTTGCACCGCCCGACAGAGTTTCATAGCCGGCATTCTTAAGCGCATTTCCGGTGATATTCGTGGCCGCTACACCAGTAACATTCGATACAACCGTTGTTGTTTCTGCATCTGCTACTGCCTTAGCACCAGCCTCAAAGCCTTTAGCTGCGACCCGCGCTAATAAAAAGCTCGTCGCATTGGAAATTCTTTTCCCCGTCACACATGGAATACCTCTTTCATCTGAGATCCACGCTAACGCCTTGGCTTTGGTATCACCGCCTGATTGGGCTGCTTTTAGAGACTGGTCATCTGAGGATAGTGTTTTGATCGTTCCATCCTCGAAGACAAAAGTGACCGACTCCATTTCGCCACGAACACATGAAAGCGTCCAGTCACCTATCGCTTTGCCTGAGAAAATCATATTACGGACACCAGGAACCTCAAGACCATTAGCAGCTAGGTTGTCCTTTCCAACAATAACTTTAAAAGGATATGCGTCTTCAATAGAGCCTTTTGATGGCACTCGTCCAATCAAAGCGGTCATTGATACAGAGCCTATTAATGTTGCATTACGGGGCACAGTGTACTTAGGTATCGATACTGGCCTTTTCAACAAAGCAGGGTTGGTATTACTTTGTTTTAAAAAGCCACCCGTCCCTTCTGTTGTTGCTGTTGGAAGAGTGAAAGATGATTTGTTTTTCCCAGAGTAGGATGCAGGTTCGACCCATTGATCCTCCCCTCCAGAATACTCATCAAGGCCTAGTCCTACGGGAACATCTCCCGTTCCTATTGTGCCAATTTTCGTTTCAAGCTCATTGTATTTATTAAGCAAACGTTGGTAAGGCTCATTAGTTGCACTGGCCGCTACCTGCTTGTCTGCTTCAATCTGACCTCGAAGCCTCATCAACACATTGTTCTCTACCGCTTCTTGTTGATTCAATAGTTCTTTTGCTTGGCCTGATAACTGCTGATTATCAGTTTTAAGCTGAGCGACGGTCGCCGTTAATGTTCTGATCGTATCAGCCGGTGAATCGGCTTCAGGGTTTTCGGCGACAGGATATTCACTTAATTGGGTTGTGTCCGAATCCGTATTTGTTTTTGAAAAAACAATAAAAGCGACGAGGAATACAAGCCCAACCAAAACGGGTAATAATTTATTGCTTGATTTAACAGCCATTACTTAGACTCCTCGTAGGGACGCTTGGAGATCAGATATAAGGTAGTCGTATCTTCTAGTGTGCCTTTAGCACCCAATGTCACATGTTGAAAACTGGCCGCCTCCCATCGTCCACGTATATCACGTGGGTCTAATACAATCTTACTGGCTGTTAAATTAACCAACTTAACGGCCGTTACATATAGGCCGTCTGACTGCCAACTGATCAAAGGCAGTGCATTTATAATCTGTCCTCTTAATAACGTGTCTATAGGCTCGACATCAAGCTGAACACGCGAAACACTAACGGGTGTTTTAATCAATCTTTCTGGCGCATACATGCTTTGTGCTGCAAATCTCGTTAATTGCACATAATCTAATGACGGCGCATTTGGGTTGGCTATTGGTGCACGATCAATGGTTGGTTTCCCACTCGATACGAGTATCTGAATATCACTGACCTTTGTTCTTTTTTCAGATGCCGCAAGGTCAATCATGACAATCTTTCCACTGTCTATTAACTGAACTTTTACCCTTTCGGCTTCAAACTCACTGTCCGCCTTCCAATACACAACACCATCATTGCTTATTGTTCTTAGTGTATGTGCAATTTGGGCTGGTACTTGCACCCTGACATCGGATGGAAATATGACCATTCTTTCTTTACCAACTGGCAAAGTAATGGCTATCGGCTTTTTTTCCCACTTAATTTTTTCTGCATCGTCTGCCATTGCTATTGCTGGTATGCTGATGGTGAGAATCACTAATAATATTTTTTTCACGTTAAATCCTATTTAGCTACGTCTTTTAATTCAAAAGGTGGTTGCGTATACCCATCTATTATTAAGCCCCAAGGGTTGGTATCTGGCTGTGAATCTATTTTCTTGATTTTGATTGGGTACCTAATATTTAAACGTTTGATTTCCAACCCTTTGACATGCTCCGTCAATTCGATATCCAACCAAACCACCCACGATGTATCGCTGATGATGTCAACATGCTGCTCATCATATCCAGCCAACAACTTTAACTGCCTAGTGCGCCCCTCAAGCTCTCCACGCGCACCTTTTAGTTTTGTTTCCCCTAGCAACTTCTCCATGTAGGATTTGGATAGGTAAGCTTGTAACTTATAAATATTTTTTCCATAATCCTTTGAGCCATCAACAGGCCAATCATTAAGCATTTGAAAAATATATGAGGTGAAAGCGAAGACGTTAGCTGGGTGTGCTTTCCCCAATTCAACGGTTGCTCCTGAGCGTAAATCCGGTGGAATTGAAACCGATTGCGTTTTTATAGATTCTTGTAACGAAAGCCACATCGCTGCAACCACAATGAACATCCCAAAAATAACAACCCTTAAGGTATTAATATGACTCTTAAGGTTTTCGTGCTCTGACCGCATCCCCATTATTTACTCCGTCCTAACGACCACTGACCGCTGTGTTTTATAATTCTAGATTTATCATCTAGTGTTTTTTTATGAACATGCTTGTTCATTGCAAACGCTAATTGATGTTGATAGTAATAACGTGGTCTTCCCCGTTTTATCTTCTGTAATAAAGTGCCAGACAATAGAACGGTCAATAGAATGAGCACCATTGCCACACCAAGCCCCATTGCAAAGTTTCCCAATAGACCCGCGATGAGCAAACAGACCGGTATCCAAAAAAACAAAGCCACCTTAATCACCATGACAAGCTCTGAGTTAGAAAGACCTCTTAGCACGACAGGCTCAACATTGAGCCTGTCTGCTAAGATTTCTGGGATTTCTTTAACGTCGGACATTAAATAACGCCGGCCGCCTGTCCTAAGAAGTAAGAAACGAATAAGAACCCAGCCGCCCCAACAACAGCAGTTAAGCCCACTTCAGCCCATTCTTTTTTGCCACGACGAGCTTCGTTGATATCAGCAATAACCATCCACGATAACCACAAGAAACCTGAGACCGCGATAAACAAGCCGATAACCAAACCACCATCTTTTATATAACCTTTAATAATAGCTAACCAATCAGTTGCCGCAGGAGCGGTTGATGGTGCAACGGGGGCTGGTAGAGCTGCCAAAGCCTGCGCTCCATAGAAGCTAAATAACAACACAATATTTTTTTCACTTTTCTTCATACTTATTTCCTTTATCTAATAAACCAAAAAACCAACAGCAACAGCCCTGAGGCTCTTACTACTGACCAAACCAGGTCATTCAAATCACCTGATGTACTTCCTTGACGCCAACTTTGCATTCGAAACAAAACCACCCAAGCCGCCCACAAAAACAAAGCCACAGCAATCATCGCGGCTATCGTTGTTGCGCTTGCAGCGGGTGTATACCCAACTGCAGCCTGATAAGCCGAGGATTGTGCGGTTGTCATTGCCATTAGCGATAGTCGCCTTTTAGCGCCGGATACGATCTAGGTTGAACCCTTGGTGACAACACATGTCTACGAATGCCCTGCTTAACAAGTTCTAAATCTGCTTCTAATGCTTGGTAATCGAACTGTATGCGTTTAGTTCGATCTGATTGAGCTTTAGCTGTCTTCACTAAAGCACCCAATGCTGTAATTTCGTGGTCTATTTTGGCAAGCGTTTCAGCTTCAGTTGATGTTGATGCCAATGTCGTTGCGCTATGCGTTATGAATAGCAATAGCGCTGTAAAGATCAATTTGGATTTCAAAATTTCGCCCCTTTTTTATTGAGGCTTTATTTTCGCTAAACGTGATTTTGTAACAACAATAAATGGGTTTTATATTGCGTCAGTTTTGAACAATTATAAATATTTCTTAAATGAACTCGCTGTTATTGACACCGCTATAGCAAAGCAAATAGCAAACGGCAAAATCACATAATTGGGGTGAATAGTTTCTGGCATCGCAAGGTAAACAATCCATGGCATTGATAGAAATGGAAGGATGGTGCGCTTCGCATTGTGATATAAAAAAGCACTCTCTCGTCCAGCACCCCATCTTCTTAAGTCGCGTTGAACTAAGCCATCGATCATGCCGACAACACCGAACAAAGCAAACGCTGGCAAAGCAAGAACCAATATGGATAACCGAACAGCAAAGAGTTGTATGATGGTAATCGCTGCTACGATGTAATCAGCAAACCCTCTTATGAGATCTTGTGCTGTAGTGACTAGCCATTTTCCAGATGTCTGAGAACCAAAAGACCATTCAAGCATGGACTTTATACCGCTTTTTTCAAAGGTATACTTAAGAAACGTCTCTGAATACGTTTGCGCCATTTGCCCCGGATTGTCTGTCACCAAACTCTTCTTAAAATCGTTGTTAACGTATCCGAGCTCAACCTTCAGCATATCTTGGCTATGATTGATTCCTTCATCCGGCCAATATGCTGTCATCCCCACCCATTCAATAATAATGGATGTTATCAATGAGATGAATAACCAAAATATAACCTTTAAGATGAATACAAAAAACCTACCAAGAACCGTATCAGGGCGTTGTGTTTGTGTCGTTGATGTTTCAGCCATTTAGTGACCCGTCCACCAATTTTCTCGGGTGCTGTAATTTCCCTTCATTTGCTCAGCAATTTCTTTTATATTTTGTGGAACATCTTCATCGGTCTCACCTTTTGGCAATGGAATTCGAATCTTCCATAAGTCCCCGCCATCTTTCAGAACAAAAGCCTGACCCTTGGACAACGACATGAGATCCGCAGGTGCGAGTAACGGCGACTCGACAACACTCACCCTGTCTTCATTCTTTGAGGTGAAGTCAACTTTTGATTCAACATCAGCAGAATCGTTCGCCCCACTGACCTCCATCAACGTATATAACTCTACTAAATCTAACTGTTCAGTAAGCAGTTCAGCCGTTTTCTTTTCCTTAACCCTGAGCATCACAATCGTATTAAAGTTACCAACAATTTGACCTGCTTTAGCTTCACTACCAATACGCGCCTCAATATCTGACATCGTTTGCGTATATGCGGTAACTTGAAAACCAGCACCGCCAGCTTTGTTTACCATCGGTATAAATTCATCGCCTATCAATTCGTTAAACTCATCAGCATGCAGGGAAATCACGGCCTTCTCTTCCGCTTTTTCTATCGCCTCTGGATATCCTTTCTCTATACCGTGTTTATATAAATCACCCGCTTCGGATACCAGATCCGCGAACATCGTGTTTCCAATCGTTGCAGCAACATCTAAGTCCTGCATTGCATCAAGGCCAATGTAAACCACACCCTTTTGACGTATCACTTGTTTCCAATCGAAAACTGGCCTTTCATCGTCTAGGTCTTCATAAATAGGTGAAACCAATTTTGATACTTCTCCGGTTATCAACTTCTCTAACAGCGGTAACAAAGAAGCAACAATTTTATCAAAATAGGTTTTATCGTATTCAAACGCAGACTTTAAGCCATTCGCCACCATGTCATTCATGCTGTGTTTATTCGAATACATCACCAATGCGATTGCTTCTTTATTCCTACCTCTCATTGGCATAGGCAAGTTTCTATCATTAATATTGCTTTTGATAGATTTAACGTCTTCTTCCCAACCCTCTTTTGCATCGTTACTAAACCAATGCGTGTAATAATCAATCAGTAAGATTTCTATCTGCTGGATGTGTTGTGCTATTTGCCCGTAATCTGGTCTACGCCCCAATGCAACCAAGGCTTGTGCCACGATATTTGTAAACCGCCACCCGAACTCTTTAAACGCCGTTGAAGAACCTTCACTTGCCAGTTGATTAGCTGTACGTGTTGCCACCTCTGTAATACGATTGAAGTTCCCAATCCCATTGTATCGAGCTGATATTTCTGGATGGCCCAGATGAAATATTGTTAGCTCATTCTCACGGCCAGCTTTTTTTGCTTCGCCTATCACTCGTTTCATCAAATCCGCGTCCCCTTTCGGATCAAACACTATCACTGTATCGCCACGCTTAATATCCTGTGAGATGAAGACTTCGGATAACCGTGTCTTACCCACTCGAGTTGTTCCTAGAACAAGCATATGCCCTACTCGTTCGAGCAATGACATAAAGACATTTTTTTCATTGTTGCCCACAGAATGTAATTGAGGCTTACCGCCGATTGGTGGCAGTGGTTTTACAGGATTTAATTTAGATTGCGACGCTAAAAATGACGAAATATAACGTAATCCAAACGTATGCTCCCAGGCCGTTTCTTTGTCTCTCGCCCATAAGTAGAGCGGTGGCATATCAATGTATTTTCTTGAGCTTGGGTGTAAAGTTTCTTTAAGTCGCTGAGTATGCATTTGCGTCCATCTGAAACCTCTACCTAAATATAATTTATTCTTTGAAACGGGAATATCCTTAGAGGCTAAAGAGAACGTAGGCATTCTCCTAAGATTTTTTTGATACTTCCAAACCGTTACTAACTGCCTTCCTCGATAAATCGCAAATAGAAAAAGAAACACTGCTGTAGCTACAGCAACTTGTGGGGTCATCATGAGCGCCCACGGTGCCATTGCTGCTACTGCAGAAGCTGCCAAGCTTGATACAACAACCCAAATCTCAACTTTAGGTCGTAACATTACCTCTAGTGTATTTGACGACATTATTGCTCTATATGTTGCTTACTAATTAAAACCGGATAATGGGTGAGTTTTAATTGCTTTGCTAAATCAACTGCAGGTGCAGGTATGATCTTTAAACCCTTCCCCATTATTACTATTCTTTTAAGCTGTTCTTCAGTCTCTACATTCACCAAAATACCAATGGCATTAATTCTTTGGAGTAACGGCTTATTATTTTGTAACCATTTCAAGGAAAATGGATCTGAACCAAAAATAAACATCGGGTTTGATAAATAGGGTTGATTGATAGTGCGTTTAGTAACAAGCCCCGGTGTTAAGTTTGACGTTACAATTGGAAGTGGGTTAAATACTTTTAAAGGCAGTTTTTTCTTTGGGTTATATATTTTAATAATGTCTGTATAACGAGCTATGGACTCCGTATTACCAGCATCATAAATAACCGTCGGAGCCGCTAATAATGAAGACGACACGCATATACTCACTATTAATAGTGCTGTTTTAACCATCATTAAACGACCCTTCTATACTGTCTTGCTACGCGCTCTCTATACTGCTGCGCTCGTTCCTTTTGTGCGGCTTTTTGCCCTGGTGAATGATAGCGTCCCACACAAACCCACCATGTTTTTTTAGCGTCATAACAGGATTTAAGGATTTGCGCGCTAACACGCATATTATGAAATGGGTCAAAAGCTAACCACGTGGTTTTTAGTTTCTTTTTGTGCCACCGCCAGTTGACCTGCATTAGACCTATATCGACTATTCTTTTATCCTTAACGAATGAATTTAATGCCAACCATGCCTCTTTCCTCGTTGCGTATCTATAGGACTTACCCTCAACATTTAACGTCCAAGGCCACGGCATCACCTTTGTTCCATGGATACTTTTTCTACTTTCAACCAATGCAATAGAAAAGAATATTTTGGGTGGAATTCCATAAGCCCGCGCAACCTTCACATACCCTGTTGGCACGCTAATGTTTTTAACAGACGCTGACGATAGCCCTGCTATAAGAAATAAACACACACCAAAAATTAATTTGATCTTCACGCGGTTAACGGTGACTTTTGTGTGTCTTGAGGAATATATAGCGCTTGTTGCACTTGATCTAGGATTTTAGCAATCATCACCTCCCCCATCCATTGCCTTGCGGCATCTTCGTTTTCTATCTTAAAGGCCACTGTGATCTCGCTGAAAGTAGCACCCGGATAGACGACCCATTTACGTTTCATTGCATTAAAATAGATAGGCTCTTCATCGGTATATTCAGGGATGAGCTTTTCCAATATCACGAAAATATGTTTTTTGACCTGCTCTATCGTTAGTGCGTTTTTTACCTTGTTCACTTGGTACAAGCAAACATCCCAGATGACAGATAACTCCATTCTTCGTTCAATAATTACGCCCCAAGTAAACGGGTAATACCTGAGGTCTTCAGCGTGCTTGGTTTCTTTAATACCATTAAGGTTTCTTAGAGCGACAATATCCTTATCGTCTTTAGAAAAAACACGGCTCCAATTAGCTTGGAAATAATCCTCGCTTTGCTTATTTATGCTGATTATTTTAGTCATTTATATTTTACTGATCTGATCGTTTCTAATGACTGCTGCAACGGGTACTGTCGAGGTAAACCCGAAGTATTTGTTGATCAGTTTTTTATCATGATTAATGGTGATTTTGCCCTTGATCAACATCTTCCTGTCTAGTCCTACTCGTGTAGACCAGTCTCGAATTTTTTTATCATCGGTACCCTTTTCGGTATCAACAAAGAAGATATCAAACTGGACGTTCTTTTCACGTTTAACACTATTTTGTAACATCCGTGCTTTGACCTCACATGAACCACAGTTGTTATGTTTGATAAACAAAACCACCCTATCGCCTGATTGGATAGCCTGTTTGTTTGTGTTAGGTTTGTTTCTTATTTTATTGAGCTTGGTCATATCAATCATTTTGTTGCGATTATTGATTTGACGAGCCGCATCATCAAAAGCGAACTGAAAACGAAGAACACGTTCAGTATCCTCCTTCATCACCTTGGCCCATGCCATTGCGTACTTTTTACGATCTTGTTCTGATTCAGCATGAATCCCCAACACTTCTAATGGGGAAATATTATCTACACTTAAACTTCCACGGATGCCCTTCATCAATTCTTGATAGCGTCCCCACTCAGTTTCATCTAGACCCCACTGCGTTCGTATATTGCTATTCTTATCAACCGAGGTTTGCTTATAAGAAGACTGTTTCGTTTGGCTTTGTTCAACCGCAAATATTGATTGGTTGATCAGTGTCAACAGTAAAGCAATTATGAACTGTAACTTCGTTGTCATAAGCTTATGCTTGAGGCACTAGAACCATTAGCACCCCTTTGCTATTCACAAGGACAACTTTCTTCTTCGATATTTTATTTACTTCCCACCCATCAACAGACTCAGATTTTCTTAATAACCTTAGATTTCCCTTGGTATCCATTAGCTGTACATATTGATAAGCACCCCATTGGTCAACCCCAATCACTTTATATTTAGGCTTCGATACTGCTGCTACCCTCTTCTTCTTTCTCTTATATGTCTTTTTTGCTGCTACTTTTTTCTTTGGTTTAAAAAAATCAGTAACTTTGTTACTTACGCCACTTAATTGAATTTTGAGAGATTCAAATAAACCTGTGTTCTTGGTTACTGCTACCTCGATGTTTGAAACATTAGCTTCAAGCGCTGATATTCTTCCATCAACAGTCAAATTCACCTTTTTTTCGTTCGCCAATAAAGTCACTATTTGAGCTTTTAGCGCCTCAATTTCCTTTCTATTATCCGCGGGGGTATAAACGATAGCGTTTTCTACGGCAGGATCTTGTGCTGTTGTTTCTACGTCATCACTGCATGCGCTCAATGTTAGAAGACAAGCCGCTATGACAATAGTTGATAACACGTTGGTTAGCTTTTGCATGATTATCCTTTACTTCTTTTTATATATAATTGAGCGATATACATCGTTTTCTTTTAGATCAAAAGCCGGCCCCGCTAACATAGATAAGGCACTTCTAAGCGGCATTGACTGAATATTTCGGTGGGCTTCTGGTAGCGTGTTGCTCATCATGATGCGGGTTTCTTCACTTTGTTGACTAATATCTAGCAACGAGTACCCACTTCTCATTAACAAAAATTCGACAGCCTGCTTAACCGTATCAATATCGTTCGGGATTTTTGTAGAAATAACGACACTCAGCAAGTCTAGTTGTTCCGGTAATGGTTTTAGATCTACAGATGTATAGCGATCCGTTTTAACGCGCTTAGTGTCCACCAGATGTTGTTTAACCAGTTCTACTGCTGTGCCTTGAACAGGCTCGGTTATGTCTTGTGACGCTTGTGGTGATGTTTGTTGAGTTGTGGCACAGCCGCTAATAACGACTGTTAACAACATAAGTGTGAGGTGTTTTTTCATTAGATTATCCACTAAATATGAGCGGCTATAATCTAATTAAGGGAGCTTCCCTTCAATAATAAATGGGATTTATTTATTTGTGTTTTTTAACAATTTAATCTTTTTCGATGATGTATTCCAAAACTTCATCAGGATTATCAATCTTTTCGAAGATCATGTCGACCGTACCTGTTCCTGAAGACGAGAACATAAGTGTCCCTATATTAAGCAACCTATCGGAGTATGATTTTTTTAAGGTTGGTGTCTTTATGTCTTTGTATTTAATGATTTTTGTGTCTTTTGCCCAGAATCCATCTATGAGCCGCACTCCTTCCGCATCGATCAAATATGTTTTTGAGAAAATTGCATGTAAGTACTTTAAAAAGGTCAGCCCAAATAATGCTGCACCAATAAATTCAAAGCTACCGTTTATTTTCTCAACAATCTCAAGTATGCCTTTATTATTCAATATCTGGACAATGGCTACCGTAAACTCTTCGGACTTTACATAAATTAGAAGTCCAAAGACTAACGGAACCATATAACTTATCACGAGCTTATTTGATGGGTGCAGCTCCAGCGTTTCTCTAACGCTGTCCTTATTACTTGCTTTGATAGATGGCTCGCAATAGAACAGCCCATTCTCGTCTTGGGCTACTTTGTATTGATTCCCCGTTCCAGCAATGAGTGCATCTCGCTCACTTTCAGCTTTACTAAAGTCCTCGTGTTTTTTATTGCTCATACGCTAAGAGTTCCATGTATCAATACGCTCTCCGGGAATGGAGAAAGGTCCAAAATCTTGTATTGGCGATGGCGGCAATATCTCTCGATACGTAACCTCCTCTGGTTCGTATACCCCTGTTGCATGGTTTAAACACGTCCTTACACCATAACCAGCTGATAACAATGACATATATCGATGGGGTGTCCCTATTTTGTAGTTCACACATTGTTTTCCCGTTGAGTCAGAAAAACGTTGTACATCTTGTATCCACAAAGCCCCCCAATACGGTTGCTCCCATGAAATAATTTCACCAGGTGACATAGAACCTATTCTTTGTTGAACCTTACGCTCTAACCTTTCATCATAATTAACCGTATGACCAGGATAAGTCATATTATCCCTACCGCGTTGTGTTGATCGCCAGACCCCCATTGATGACACAATTAGGTAGCCCTTTTTCTTTAACTCGTCTTCTTTAGTATTCCCTGGTAACTGAACAAAGTTACTCAGCTGCGTAGCATCTAATATGTCTTGTGCTGTTTGCTTTACGTTCTCTGAAGCCAGTTTTTCACTTATATTAGTTTCTTCGTATGTTTTCACAACACTATCGATGGCCGACGTTGTTGCTTCTGTCACATCATTGACTGTAGGAACCGTTTGGCATGCTGTAAGGATTGGTAGCGCAATGGTTAGTAGAGCAAGTTTATAAAGCATTTGAACTCTCTCCACTAAACTCTTGTACTGCCTTAACAATATTTCTTATGTTGATTTGTTTTTCTGAGATGCTGTTAATTTCTTTATATATTTCTAAATAGGCCTCACCCTCTGGTAAGGGTGAATGTTTTAACCACAGGTTGTATACAGCAAGGGCCTCTTCATCTGAAAGTAAGCGTGGCCGACCAAACGCCTTCTCAAGTTGATATGCATTTCTAAGAAATTTATATTTTTTTGGAGGAAGCAAATACACCTCTTTCATGTAAAGCTTTGATGCTCCAGCCTTTACGAGCTCCTCAATGAGTGTTTGACGTTTATGACTCTTTTGGCGCTGATGGATAGCCATCTCCAACATTCTTGTATTTACACTGACTTTTACAATGTTGTTTCCCAAGGTATTGGTCAGGTGAACAATATCGATGTATGACAAGCTGCGTAGTTTGATGATTTCTTTTGGACTTAAGGTAAGTTCCAAGGCTTTTTCATCATCTAATTCTGATAAAAAACAAATGAAAGCATACTGCGCTTTCCTTTCGGGTAATAATGATTGAGCGTCGTTTTTATGTGGCTGGAAGGCATTGATCGGTTGCGAATTTATTTCGACATTGATAAGTTTACAAGCGCGTAAAGCTGATATTTTCTTAATATCATCCGGTCGTAATCTACTATCCCTGTACTCCCCTTCTGCCAAAAGGAAATGTATGACTTTTTGTTCAAATTCCATTTCAAACTCCATTGCTGACTTTTTTATTATCAATTAATTTTAATTGCAGTGCAACATTCACATTATGTTCATGTTTTCCATAATGGTGTCACGTGACACTATTTATCCTTTTTAAAAAAACGGTTCGTCAAAGACGGACAGTATATGAA
>ERZ1027208.52-NODE-52-length-63311-cov-16.704423_pt1 | contig 63311 bp, 60 predicted proteins | sample MGYA00520867_ERZ1027208 | MGnify/ENA primary metagenome ERZ1027208 (study PRJEB33311, sample SAMEA4378413) | marine metagenome | biome: Marine biome; feature: Fjord; material: Water | collected 2014-07-20T08:00:00Z/2014-07-... | depth 75 m ... | reverse complement strand
CCCTTTACTGTTTAATTTAAAATTTTACACTATTTTAAAATTTAGTTTAAGCTGTAATTAAACTCATGATAAATTAAGTTTTCTAACAGGATTTCAATAACTGATCTAAGTGACGTCGGTATTGATATTAACCCATAACCAATTTTCGATTGTTTGCTAAATCCTTATGAATACATAAACTCAAAATCGACGTATAATTGTGTTATTGAGTGAATTAAGCACCGCTGACATAAGGGCCAAGCCCGCGAACCTTATACAGGTCTGTTAGCGACATATTGCCGAAAGGCATTAGGTGAAAGCATTGAGCGATAATCAAGATTCAAATTTAGTCCCCGGTCGAGAATGTGGCGAATGCACAGCATGCTGTGTGTTCTTGCTGATTGAAGACGGCGACTTTAAAAAGCCAGCCGACAAAGCCTGCTCACACATGGTGGAAAAGGGCGGTTGTAAGATCTACGCCGAACGTCCGTCGGTTTGCCAAAGCTGGCATTGTGCTTGGCGCTTCATGGGGCAGCTGGGTGATGAATGGCGACCTGATCGCTCTGGAGTGTTATTACGTTCGGATGAAAGCGGCATTATCTTTCAGCCTATTCGTGACCCTAAAGAAGTATTAACCAGCGCCAGTGCTATCGAGTTAATTGGCGGCGGGGTAGATCAGGGTGTGCCCATGTCTATGTCGATTCCGACCCGCGAAGGCTTTCGCAGTTTTAGTGTGAGTTTGAATGAGCCGTTGGCGGATGCGGTTAACGCTAGAAGTTTTCCGGCGATTAAAGATAAGTTGATTGAACTGGTTGAGTTTGCTGCTGGGCAGAAGACCAGTGCGATTGTTGAGGGTTAGTGGTTAGTGCCTTAGGTGTTCGCTTGAGATTTATCGAGTGTAGGGGTTTGGTTTTAGGTTTTTTTATAGTGCCTAATGGATCCCAGATCGCTCGTTCCTCACGTCTGGTATGACGGTATATTTTATCGGGCACAAAGTGCCCTCGTACGAATAAATACATCCACACCGTAGGAAATGAGATGGACCCGTCCATCTCATTTCCTACAAATATTCTTACTTCGCAGGGCATCGCTAGAATTAGAAACAATGGATTTATGAACGTCATTCGCGTGCAAGCACCCTCCTACAGAGTATCAACTTACCCATTAACGCCAAACATCTGCCACCACATCTTTTAACACCTGCTTTAACCAAATAATCTCTGGGTCTGTATTAAATAATGGATGTGTGACCATATTCATTTCAATATTCGGAATGTGCTTTGGTGGCTGAAGCAATTTTACCGGCAGCATCTTGTTAAACATTAATGCCATGTGATGTGGCAGCGTCATAATGGAATCGGTTTTGGTGACAATGCTGGCTGCGGCGGTGTAGTTCATGGTGCGGGCTATGTGCTGGCGCGACTTTCCTTTTCTACCCTTAATAATTAGCCAATCATCTATGCGGTTACTGGTATCCGATGTGACGTCTGAGAACACCACGTGCGATGCGGTTTCGTATTCTTTAAGGGTTAGCTTGTCACCGTAAAGCGGGTTGGTGTTGCTGCACAGGCACATCACATCTTCGCTTAACCAGTGTTCGCTGATCAGGTGTGACGGTAGGGATTGTTTGGCATCTAGTCCAATTACAATGTCGGCTTTGCGTTGCGCTAATGCTTCTTTTGATCCGTCTTCTGAAATCATTTGCACTTCAACTTTTACATTGGGCGCCACTTGCTGAATGTGTTGCACAAAGTTGGGCAAGATAACGGCTTCAAAATAATCGGTGCAGGCAATGTGAAAGGTTCGATCACTGGTGGTCGGATCAAAGTTGGGTACGGGTTGAATGGTGCGTTCGATTAGCTCTAGAGCGCTTCTCACTTGCGGCAACATGGCCAATGCTTTTTGGGTGGGCTGTAAGCCTTTTTCTGTTCTTACTAATAATGGGTCGTTTAATTGATCACGTAAGCGGTTCAGCGCATGGCTGGTAGCCGACTGACTCAAAAAGACTTTTTGCGCTGCACGGCTCACATGACATTCGCTGATTAGGGCATCAAATATGATCAGTAAATTTAAATCGAATGTGCGTAATGGGTTCATAAACCAGCCAGCGTTGTATTCAGTGTGGCCCTTAATTGATAAGGGTTTTTTATCAGTTTTAGGTATGTATCTGGTGCATACCTGTATCTTAAGTATGCATTTAACGAATGATGTTTTAAAGGCTATGCTGAACTTAATTAGATAAAAAGTTAAGAGTGTTTCCATGAGCGGATCAGACAAACAAGGCGGCAATGCCGATATCCCATTGTATGGGGCAATGGGCATGACGTTTATGCAGTTTCCTTTGCTGCAAGATTTATCAAGCGACAAAGCTGACGTGGTGGTAAGCGGTGTGCCATTTGATATGGCCACTTCGGGTCGTTCAGGTTCGCGTTTTGGCCCGCAGGGTGTACGGCAGGCGTCTGTGAATATGGTGTGGGAAGGGGCGCGCTGGCCTTGGTCGTTTGAATTAAACGATCATTTAAACGTGGCAGACATTGGTAACGTATTGTTTAAACACGGTGAACCACAAACCCTTGTGGATAACCTTGAGGCGCACATTTCAAATATTTTAAACGCCGGTAAAAGCCCGCTGACCATTGGTGGTGATCATTTTATTACGTTGCCCATTTTACGGTCTATTGCTAAAAAGCATGGGCCAGTGGCCTTGATACATTTTGATGCGCACACCGATACGTATGCCGGTGGCAGTAAATACGATCATGGTACGTTTTTACATCACGCGGTTGAAGAGGGTTTGGTAGACACCGCGCATTCTTTGCAAATTGGCATTCGTACCAATTACACGCAAGCCGACTACCCGTTTGAAGTATTAGACGCCGCCTGGGTGGCCGACCACGGGCACGCGGAAGTGTTGAAGCGTATTCATGAGCGAGTAGGGGATAAAAAAGCGTACGTGACGTTTGATATTGATGCCCTAGACCCTGCGTTTGCCCCAGGCACGGGCACACCTGTGACTGCGGGCATGACCATAGATTGCGCATCAAAAGTGATTCGCGGTTTACAAGGTTTGAATTTAATTGGTATGGATATGGTTGAGGTGGCCCCTGCGTATGATCATGCCGAGATTACATCGCTGGCGGCTGCGTCGTTAGCGTTGGATTATTTGTATGTGTTGGCGGCGAATAAGCAGAAAGGTTGATCGTTTTGTTTGGGGCTTAAAAAACACTCACAAGTACGTAGAAAAATTGTAGGAGACTGCTTGCAGGCGACAATAGAATGGTAATCAAAATTGATGCTGAAACATATGGTCGCCTGCAAGCAGTCTCGTACAGGTTTTTTATTATTGCTTAACTTAAACGGCTGCGTCGTTAGTGTTGGATTATTTTTATGTGTTGGCGGCGAATAAACAAGCAGCTTGATTGGATTGGATTCAATCTGGGCTTCGTGCCTCAGCGCAAGCCTACATTGTGACTGTAGGTTGGGCTAAGGAGGAACGACGCAGCCCAACATGATTTTAAGCCGCCACCGCCGAATCAATTTCATTTAGGTGTGTTAAAAACAGGGTGAATATCTCAGATTGAGAAGAGGTATTTAACCGAGTATGTATGTTCTTTCTGTGAACTTTCACGGTTCCCAAGCTGATATTCAATTGATCGGATATGGCTTTTGATGAATGCCCTTGTAAGATCAAACCTACAATCTGCTGTTCACGTTTTGTAAGTATACCATCACCAAATGTGCTGATGGCTTGTTTCATGGCGCCGTCTGATTTTTCGTATTGCACAAAGTCTTGTGATTGCGACAACCAAAACTGTCTCACCAGTGAATTAATAATCGGGTGCAATTCGGTGAGTCGATTCAGTTCGCCGCGAGTAATGCTGCCAAGGGTTTCGGTGCGCCCAATGGTGATGGCAATAAACACGCCGTTATTAAGTGGTACGGTAAGATTGATCTCGTCTTTGAATTTAAAGCCCCGATAAAACTTTTGAAAGTATTCGGTGCTTTCAAACGAATCCGGCGCGATGTCGCTTAAGCGGCTAACGGCTCTTGGGCTTCCGGTTTGAATTTCGTTGTACAGTGGGTCCAGTACGTATCCGTTTTCTAAATACAATTTTAACGTTGAGCTGTGCTGTGCTTGATCCAGTGGGTAGATCATGACGGGCTTATAGGTTTCTTTGTAAGCCACTAAAATGATGCTATCAAAATTGCATATCCCAGATAAAAAGTTGGCCAGTGTATTTGGAAAACTTTTTAAACGAGAATGATCAATAAGCGATGCCAACTCTTTAGGGCTGCGATATAACTCGTGCATGCGAATGTCCCTTAAATGAATGGCCGAAGTTATTCGGCTGTAATAGGTGTTGGCAGAAGTTTGTTCACTGACGCTAGGGTCAGGTCAAAGCAACGCTTGGCTTTTTCAAATAGTTCGTCTACTTCGGCACGGGTGATCACCAGTGGTGGCGATAGAATCATGCGGCTGCCTGTGGCGCGCATAATTAATCCGTTATCAAAGCAGTGGTCGCGGCAAATTAATCCCACGTCAATGTCGTCGGGGAATGCACCCTTGGTTTGTTTGTTGTGCACTAATGCTATACCTGCCACTAAACCTACGCCGTCTATGTGGCCGGTTAGTGGGTGCTTGCCTAATGTGTCGCTTAGTTTTTTCTGAAAGTACGGGCCGATATCATTTTTCACATAATCAATGATGTTTTCTTCTTTCATTAATCGAATATTGGCGAGGGCAACGGCGGCACTGACTGGGTGGCCTGAGTAGGTAAAGCCGTGATTAAAGTCATCCTTGTGTTCGATAAACGCGTTCGCCACTCGATCGCCCACTGCCACGGCTGAAATTGGCAGGTAACCAGAAGACAGGCCTTTGGCCATGGAAATTAGATCAGGCTGTACGCCGTAGGTTTCACAACCAAACCAGTTGCCTGTTCGGCCAAAGCCACAGATCACTTCATCGCACACCAATAAAATGCCGTACTTTTTACAAATGCGATCTATCTCGGGCCAGTAAGTATCGGGTGGCACAATCACACCGCCTGCACCTTGAACCGGTTCGGCTACAAATGCAGCCACGTTGTCTGGGCCCACTTTTAAGATGCGTTCTTCTAATGCTTGTGCGCATTTTAATCCAAATTCGGCTTCGCTTAGATCGCCACCTTCGCCATACCAGTACGGCTGACAAATGTGTTCAACCCCAGGCATCATTGGCATGCCTTGGCTGTGCATGCCACCCATGCCACCTAATGCGGTGCCGCCAATGTTACTGCCGTGGTAGGCGTTTTCGCGGCTGATTAATATGTTTTTGTAAGGCTTGTCTTTGATGCACCAGTATTGGCGCACCATACGAATGATGGTGTCGATGGCTTCAGAACCCGATCCTGCAAAAAATATGTGGTTTAGGTCACCGGGTGTGATGCTGGCAATCTCTTGTGCTAATTGCGCGGCTGGCATGTGGGTGGTTTGAAAGAAGGTGTTGTAGTACGGCAGCTCGTTCATTTGTGCTTTGGCGGCTTCGGCAAATTCGGTACGGCCATATCCCATGGCGACACACCAAAGGCCTGCCATGCCGTCGAGTATTTTATTGCCTTCGCTGTCCCAGATATAAACACCTTGTGCCTTGGTGATCACGCGGGCGCCTTTTTTGTTTAGCGCGCCAGTGTCGGTAAACGGGTGCATATGATGCGCTGCGTCTAGGGCTTGAATGTCTTGGGTGCTCATTGCGCTTTTCTGACCGCTGCTAACGGCATGTTTAATCGTATTGCTCATGGCAAACTCCTTTAGAAGTTAGGCGGTCTGGCGAGTATTAGTATGCAATTATTTTGTGATCACAAAATAAAATTGTCAATGAAATCTTTAGATTAATGTTATCTATGTAAGCTTAGGCTCAAAACCCAAAAACGTCAGGGCCTATGTGGGCTGGTGTGTAGAGGCGTTTATGGATTATTGGGTGGTAGGGTGTATATCGGTCAGGGGGCTGGGGATAAGTCTATCAGGACTAATACGCCATGATTGTTAGAGGGTTTAAGCTGTGAATCAAAGGGAGAGAGGCTAACTGACGGTGCCCGTTAGCGAATCTGATTCGAATGATCTACAAATGACTGTAAGCGCTCAGGCTTGTATCGGTGGCAATGGCCAATGTATTAGCGAATCTGATTCGAATGATCTACAAATGATTGTAAGCGTTCTGGCTTGTATCGGTGGCAATGGCCAACGTATTAGCGAATCTGATTCGAATGATCTACAAATGATTGTAAGCGTTCTGGCTTGTATCGGTGGCAATGGCCAACGTATTAGCGAATCTGATTCGAATGATCTACAAATGACTGTAAGCGTTCTGGGGTGCTAGCAAAGGCAATGCCTTCACGAATGTCGGCTTGAATGGCCAGCTGCAAGGCAAATGGGTCTTGGGCTTTAATGGCGTCTAGGGCTTCGATGTGACGGTCTACCAGGTAAAACTCTTCTAACTTACTAGAGGCTAATCGCATGAACGGGCCCAGTTGCAGCCACAAGCTTTCGATCATGGGCAAGCACACCTGATGGGGGTTGGCGCTGTATAACAGGCGATGAAATGCTTGGTTTAACGGGCTGGCTTGATCAAGCTTGCCATCCGCAATGGCTTGGTCCCCTTGCTGGTTTAGGTCGATCAGTTGCTCAAGGATCTGTGGGGTCACAAACGGTAAGGCTCTGGCCGCCGCATGGGGTTCTAATGCAATGCGCGCTTCGCAAAGTTCATTGAACTTTAGGGCGGTCATTTTAGGCACGGTGACACGACGACTGGCGTTAATTTCTAGGGCGTTTTCTGCGGATAACTGGCGAATGGCTTCGCGAACTGGCATGGGGCTAACATCGAGCACTTGTGCTAAGCCACGTATGGTCAGTGCCTTGCCAGGCAGGATCTCTCCGTTCATTACGGCGCTGCGTAAGGTCTTATATACCCACTGGGCTATAGTTACACCATTAGCGCGCTCAAGTAATGTAATGCTGATTGGAGACTTCTTATCCATTGTGTTGATTGCGTATCCGTAGGCTGTCCATCGAGACGTTATTAAATTGGGTTTACGGCTTTTTATCAACACTAATATGCGTATTTCCACATGTTTGTGATCACATATAACATTTATTTGTGATCACAAACCTGTGTATTATGGCTTAATACTTACAAATACATAAATTGCATTGGCTCTGAGAGAGCCCAGTTTAAGGTTACGAGAGATTCCACCATGACTAAGGCAGAGCATAACAACGACTTTGATTTTTTTATCACCGATCTAAACGGTAATCAGCGTGGTAAGCGCTTACCGGCTTCGTATTTTAGTAAATTGCATACCGAAGGCATGAAGCTTCCTCGCTCGGTGGTGGGCTTGGATATCTGGGGCGATGATTGCGCGGGTAATGGCTTGGTGTTTGAAACCGGCGATAGCGATGGTGTGTGTAAACCTGTTAGCCCTGAGTTAACCCCCGTACCTTGGGCACGCCGTCCTCACGAACAAGCATTGGGCATGATGTTTAACCCTGATAACAGCCCATTTTTAGCCGACCCAAGACAAATACTGGCCAGTGTTGTGGCCCGCTATAAAGCAAAAGGCATTACCGCCGTTGCAGCCACCGAACTTGAATTTTACCTGATGGACATTAACAGCGAAGCGTCGCAAAGACCTTGCCCGCCTGTGCTAAAGCATGGTCATGGTCGCACTATTACAGAAGTAGACGCGTATTCAATTACCGAACTAGATGGCTTGTCTGACTTTTTTGCAGATGTTCGTGACGCTTGCCGGGTGCAGGGCATTCCAGCGGATACCATTATCTCTGAATTAGGCCCTGGTCAGTTTGAAATTAACCTAAATCATATTAATGATCCTTTGCTGGTGGCTGACCAAGCCATTTTGTTTAAGCGCTTGATCAAAGGGGTTGCCCGTAAACACCAGCTTGCAGCCAGCTTTATGGCTAAGCCTTACGTGGATCAAAGCGGTAATGGCTTTCATGTGCACTTTAGTTTGTTAGATGAAGACGGCAATAACATTTTTAATAACGGTGCTCCAGAAGGCACGGATACCTTGCGTCATGCCATTGCTGGTTTGATGAACGCCATGGCGGATAGCATGTTGGTATTTGCCCCTAATTTAAATTCGTATCGCCGCTTTGAAAAAGGCGCCCATGCTCCAACCTACGCAAGCTGGGGTTACGAGAACCGCACTGTTGCGTTACGTGTGCCAGATAGTCCAAACGTGGCACGCAGGATCGAACACAGGGTCTCAGGTGCTGATGCCAATCCGTATCTAGTATTAGCGACCATTTTATCGGCGGCGCTTGATGGTATTGAAAACAAAACAGAACCTAGTGCTCCGGTTAAAGGAGATGCTTACAGCGCATTCGATGAAGCCCGTGCATTACCAAATACATGGGAAGGGGCCATTAGCGCGCTTGAAAACAGTGACTTATTAAGAGGCTTATTAGGGGATGAATTTATTCGGGTATTTACGGCGGCCAAGCGTCAAGAGCAAGCCAGTATTGCCAGTCAAATATCGGATGTGGAATACCAGTCATATTTAGGTATATTGTAGTGCGTGCTTGCTGCAAGATGCACCGTAAATAAGCATGTATAGCGCTTAAAACAAGCATTTTTTGGCGCTTTTGGTAAAATACCCCCGCGGGGGTATTTAGATAGAAAGTGGGGTTACGTAGATTAACCCTATGAATTAAATAGTAAATTTTAGCGTGATTATTTTTGAACCAATCAGGCTTAAATTTAACCGGTTCATTCAGCCTATGGATTGGGTGAACAAAAAATTAGTAATAAATTAGTCGCAAATAAAATAATAAGAAAATAACGTGCAGGCCCTAAACCGGTGTTGCATGTCAAAAACTTAAAACCATGTGTTATTAAGTTAGAGCCCTAGTAATGTTTTTAAGTGTGAAAACACTTTTAATTGAAATTTATATTTGTCGCTATTTTTAAAATTGAATGGAACTTCAGGTATTTATTGGTTCAGTTTCTTCAATGTAAATTTAGAAATTTTAAGAGGTTACGATGGCGCAAAGTCAAACAGAAATTCAGGAGTCAAGCATGGCATCGACGGATTCATCAACAGAGCAATCGACAAGCTCTTCTACAACGAGCATGCCCTTGTGGAAGCAAGATGGTGCATTGCCTTTTCTTAAAATAGAAAACGTCACTAAAAAGTTTGATGACTTTACAGCGGTTGATAACGTGTCGTTGGATATTTATGAAAACGAATTGTTTTGTTTGTTAGGCGGTTCGGGTTCAGGTAAGAGTACTTTATTGCGCATGCTGGCGGGTTTTGAAGAACCAACAAGTGGCCGCATTCTAATTGACGGTGTTGATATGGCCGGCATGGAACCATGGAAACGTCCCGTTAATATGATGTTTCAATCTTATGCTTTGTTTCCACACTTAAATGTATTTGAAAATATTGCGTTTGGCTTAAAGCGCGAAGGCATTAAAAAAGCAGAAGTGAAGCAGCGTGTTATAGAAATGCTAGAGCTGGTTCAGCTGGCCCACTTAGCAAAACGCAAACCGGATCAATTATCAGGTGGTCAGCGCCAACGCGTGGCATTGGCCCGTTCGCTGATTAAGCGCCCTAAATTATTATTATTAGATGAGCCACTGGGCGCATTGGATAAAAAATTGCGAGAAGAAACGCAATTCGAATTAATGAATATTCAAGAAGAACTGGGTGTGACCTTTGTTGTGGTAACCCACGACCAAGAAGAAGCCATGACGTTAGCCACCCGTATTGGTGTGATGAATAACGGCATTGTGGTTCAAACGGATGAACCTCGTGATGTATACGAATACCCTAATAGCCGATTTGTGGCTGGCTTTGTTGGGTCGGTGAATATGTTTGAAGGCCGAATATCCAGTGACAATATTGACAGCGTGACGGTTATTTCAAAATCAGCGGGTTGTGAATTGTATGTGAATCACGGCATTAACTGCGCACCAGAGCAAAAAGTGGCCGTGGCCATTCGACCTGAAAAAATCAAAATATCAAGAACCAAACCTAATCAATTAAATAATTGCGTGTTCGGTAAAATTGAAGATTATGCTTACATGGGCAGTATGTCTACGTATCGCGTTCGCTTATACACTGGCATGGAAGTGCGTGTTACCCAACCCAACACCGATCGAACGTCAGCTGAAAAACTCACATGGGAAGATGAAGTGTATTTGTCTTGGGGTGATGATTGCAGCGTGGTGTTAACAGTATGAATATGAAAGCATTAACGTTACCCAATTCCATATTGGATACCATTGGGCGATACACGGTGAAATCCAGTTTCTTTGCCAATACCAATTGGGGGCGACTGTCGGTTATCTCGGTGCCAACCTTGTGGCTGGCCATTTTCTTTTTTGTGCCGTTTATTGTTGTCTTTAAAATATCGCTGGCTGAATCGGCCATTTCGATACCGCCTTATACTTCACTTTTTGATTGGGATGCTGAAGAAGCCTTTCTTTCTATAAAATTAAGCTTGGCAAATTACCTCTATTTATTTGAAGACACACTTTATATCGAGGCTTACTGGAGCTCGATTAAAATTGCAGCGGTATCCACCTTTTTTACTTTGATCATTGCTTTTCCAATGGCGTACTTGATTGCCAGAAGCCCTCCTGAAAAAAGAACCTTATTACTAGCCTTGGTGGTTTTACCATTTTGGACGTCTTTTTTATTGCGTGTGTATGCATGGATTGGTTTTTTGAAAAAGAACGGCGTGATTAACGATGTGTTAATGGGGCTGGGCATTACTGATCAACCCATCACCATGATACAAACCGACTTTGCTGTTTACATTGGTATTATTTATACCTACTTACCTTTCATGATTTTACCGCTTTATACCGCGTTAGAAAAAATGGATGTGACGTTATTAGAAGCGGCTGAAGATTTGGGCGCTAAGGCGTATCAAAGTTTTTATCTGATTACCTTGCCACTTGCGGTACCGGGTATTATTGCAGGTTGTCTGTTGGTGTTTATTCCTGCGGTAGGTGAGTTTGTGATACCAGCATTGTTAGGCGCTTCAGATACCTTGATGATTGGCCGAGTATTGTGGGATGAATTCTTCTTGAATCGTGATTGGCCCATGGCGTCAGCCGTTGCCACAGTGATGTTATTAGTATTGGTATTACCGGTTATGCTGATTACCAATCGAGCCGAAAGTAAGGAGGGTGCAAAATGAAACGTCGATCCATATTTTTAAATAGCTCTTCTATGCTGGGGTTTCTATTTTTATACTTACCCATGATTTCATTGGTGGTGTTCAGCTTTAATGAATCAAAGCTGGTTACCGTTTGGGGTGGTTGGTCATTAAAATGGTACACCGCATTATTCCAAAACGAACAGATCATGACGGCCGCTTGGTTAAGCATAAAAATAGCCATGATCACTTCTACGTTAGCGGTAGTGTTGGGCACCATGGCAGGTTACGTATTAAGCCGTATGGGTCGCTTTCGTGGAAAAACAATTCTGTCAGGTTGGATTGCTGCGCCTTTAGTTATGCCTGAAGTCATTACGGGTTTGTCATTGCTGTTATTGTTTGTGGCGATGGAAAGTATGTTTGGTTGGCCAGCTGGCCGCGGCATGGGCACCATAATTATTGCGCATACCACTTTCTGTTTGGCATACGTGGCGGTGATCGTTCAGTCAAGATTGTCGATGTTAGATGAAACCCTTGAAGAGGCGGCCATGGACCTTGGAGCCAAACCTTCATCATTATTCTTTTTGGTTACCTTGCCATTGATCTCACCGGCCATTATTTCGGGCTGGTTATTATCGTTTACCTTGTCATTAGATGACCTGGTGATTGCAAGCTTTGTATCCGGACCTGGTAACAGTACATTGCCAATGGTCATTTTCTCGAAAGTGAGAATGGGTGTGACACCTGAGATTAATGCACTGGCTACCTTGATGATTGCAGTGGTTGCAGTGGGTGTGATCGCGGCTATGTATCAAATGCGACGCCAGAATAAATTGTCGGCGCAATTTAAATAAACTTTGAATCAAATATTAACAGCAATATTTAAAATAAGACTCAATCTTGTTGAGTCTTTTATTTGAACGCAGTAATGGGCATGAGTATGAAAATTGGTGTATTAGCCGCAGGTATTACTCCGGAAGAGTTGATTGATCAGCACGGCAGTTATGCGGATATGATCATGAACTTATTGAATACAACGGATCAAAAGTTTGAGTTTGTTGTATTTGACGTACGATTAGATGACTTTCCTAATGACTTGTCTGAGTTTGATGGTTGGGCCATCAGTGGCTCTCGCAATAATGTATCTGAAAACCTACCTTGGATGCCAAAACTAAAAACCTTAATTCAACAGGCTTATGCCAATAGGCAACCCATTGTGGGCATTTGCTTTGGCCATCAAATTATTGCTGATGCATTTGGTGGCAAGGTTGATCGTTACGAAGGCGGATGGGGCCTTGGTTTGCACGAATACCAGTTATCAAAAGGTTTTGAGTCGGTGGTGGGTGATGCTACTGAATTTTCGATTAACGCTGTGCATCAAGATCAGGTGATTGATAAGCCTGATAATTCTGAAGTATTAGCCCATTCTGATTTTTGTAAAAACGCCGGTTTAATTTACGGCGATTTGATCATGACGTTTCAAGCGCACCCTGAATTTAAAATGGAATTTGAAAAAGACCTGATTCATGTGCGTGCGGGTGATGCCTTTCCGGTAGAAGAATCTAAAGAAGCGCTGGCGTCTCTTGAAGGCACTAAAACAGATTCGGAAGCAGTGGCTCAGTGGTTTGTTGATTTTTTGATTCAGCACCGCTAAAAAATAAGTAAAGTATTCGTAAAATTTGTCTGTAGTCAGAAAGCCCATTTAACGATGGGCTTTTTATTGACTTAAATATTCGTAACATAAGGCGGGCGTCATGACAGTTAAACACGACCTATTTGTATATGGCACCCTGGCGTTTGACGGTGTGCTGCAAGCGCTACTTGGGCATGTGCCAGAAAAAGAATCAATCAGTGTGTCAGGTTATGTGGCAAGAACCATTCACCTGGATGGCTGGGACCCGTTTCCAGTGTTACTGGAAAGCCCTGAGCATTGTGTAGCAGGTCATATATTAAAAGGCTTATCAGAAGTAGACTTTATAAAGTTAGACCGCTACGAGTTTACTGAACGAGAGTATTACTTTCGAAAATCATTGCCCATACCAGGTCGCGAAAACGTATTGTTTTACGAACCCGCCAAAAACTTATTTGCGCTAGGTGAGTTGGGCGACGTTTGGGATACATCAAGCTTAGATCCTTCCATTGAATTTACCTATGTGAACTCATTGGTGCCAAAATTCAAAAGCGAAAACCCAGATATATTTGGATAAGTAGCTAAGCATTATTGTTTAAGTTCACATGTTGTCGATAAAAACCAAGAGTTTCCTTGGTTTTTTTATGGCAAATATAAAAGTATGTTGGGGTGTTTTGGATTTTATTGGACGTGAGGTGTTAGAAGAATTGCTTGCTTGAAAAGAGGTAGCAATAAGCCTTAAAGTCAGGTGTTTAAAAATAGGGCAGGGATACGAGATCTGGTCATTCATATTAATCGAAACGAAAAAAAACCAAGGCAAGCCTTGGTTTTTTCTGTATGAAGCTAGGGGTTAAGGATTAACGACCTGTTTTCATATCCGTCCAGAAACGAGTTAACAACTTATCGATTTTTGGAGTGTGAACCGAAAGTGAGAACAGTTTAGCTTTTGTTTCTGCTATTGGGTAAATACTTGGGTTTTCTGAAATTTCTTTATCAAGCATTTTCTTAGACGCTGGAATGCCGTTTGGATACCAAACGTAGTTAGAGATATCAGCCATGATGTCAGGACGCATTAAGAAGTTAACAAGCTTGTGAGCGTTGTCAGCATTTTTAGCATCTTTAGGAATGGCTAGCATATCGAACCACATTGAAGTCCCTTCTTTAGGGATTGAGTATTCAACAGTCACACCGTTCTCTGCTTCATCAGCACGATCAATGGCTTGTAATATGTCACCAGACCAACCAACCGCTACACATATGTCGCCATTTGCTAGGTTGTTAATGTACTGAGAAGAATGGAATTGTGTAATGAAAGGGCGAACTTTTTTAAGCAGCATGGCTGCTTCGCTTGTTTTTTTATAGTCTGATTTATTTTTAGAACCAGGATCTTTTCCAACAAAGCTAAGCGCCAGTGGGAAAATTTCATCAGCACTGTCTAAGAAGCTAACGCCACAGTCTTTTAGTTTTTCCATGTACTTAGGATTGAATACTAATTCCCAGCTATCTGTCGGTGCGTCTTCGCCCAATGCTTTTTTAACTTGATCAACATTGTAGCCAATACCCGTTGTGCCCCAAAGGTATGGAACGCCGTGAGCATTATCTTTATCTAATACAGATAAAGTTTTCATTAGCGGCTTATCAAGTTCTTTGTAGTTAGATAACTTAGATTTGTCTAAAGGCTGGAAAACACCGGCTTGAATTTGGCGAGCCATGAACGTAGCGGATGGCACAACTAGGTCAAAACCAGAACGACCAGCAAGCAACTTGGCTTCTAGTACTTCGTTCGAATCAAATACATCGTATGTGACCTTGATGCCTGTTTCTTTTTCAAATTTGGCTAGAGTATCTTCTGCAATGTAATCAGACCAGTTAAAAAAGTTAACGGTTTCTTGTGCTTGAACAGGCAGTGATGCTGCCAAGCCTAGTGCGATAACCGCAGCTGACTTTTTAAAGTTACTGAGAAGTTTTTGATTCATCATTATTCCTCGTTTTTTATTAATTGTGATAATTAGTGAACCTAGAGAATGCCATAAAAAAAACAATCTAACTACGGTTTTACTTTATATATAGACAAGAAATTTGAAATAAAATTAAGCGGTAAAATTGTGCACAAAATTGGAATCAAAAAATGTGAATTACGACCGCTCATGTGGCGCAAATGCGCATGAATAGTGCGTTACTTGATAATTAGGTGCACGCTATAACGTCTTGTTTTATAGATATTTTTTGATCTTTTTATTGGAATTGACTTGATAAAAAATACCGTCAAAAACATAGGCATAAACCGTCTACCACCTAGGGGATATTAAAAATTATCAATCAGTTAAGCAGGGTTTGTTTGATCGTGTTTACAGTGTTTATGTGAGCGTTTATATAAGGCTTATGTGCGTAGCGATAACAAGTGCCTAATTGAGAATGCATCGAGATATTCAGTAGCAGAAGAGAATAGATAATGAATAGACATAAAAAAGCCCAGCTAATAATAGCTGGGCTTCTTTATGTGCTGAAAGGTGTGGATTTACACGTTTAACAGCAAGTGTTCTCGTTCCCAAGAACTGATTACTTCATGAAAGGTTTCAAATTCAGAGCGTTTAACGCTGGTATAGGCGGTTATGAAAAGCTGGCCCATTATTTCGGCTAATTCAGGACAGTCATCCAGTAAGCGTAAGCCCTCTTCAAGGGTTCTGGCCACTTTAACCGTTTCACCATCTTCACTGGCAGAACCTGTTGTGGGTTTAGTTGGTTGAATTTTATTCTTCAATCCAATGTAACCACAAGCAAGGCTTGCCGCGATGGCCAGATAAGGGTTGCAGTCAGCACCTGGAAAGCGGTTTTCAATGCGAGTGCCTTCAGGCGATGAATAAGGCACGCGTAAACCTGCAGTGCGGTTATCTATGCCCCATTTCATATTAATAGGCGCAGATATATCAGGAGCAAAGCGACGGTACGAGTTTACATTCGGTGCGTAAAAGCTAATGGCGCTAGGCGTGTATTTTTGAAGGCCGCCCATGTAATGGTAAAACGCTTCACTGTATTCGCCTTTTTTCTCGCCGGCAAAAATGTTTTTACCGGTTTTTATGTCCACAAAACTTTGGTGAATATGCATGGAGCTACCTGGCTCAGATTGCATAGGTTTTGCCATAAATGTCGCATAAATATTATGTTTTAAAGCGGTTTCACGCAAAGTACGCTTAAAAACGAATACTTGGTCAGCCAGGTCCAAAGCATCCCCGTGAAGAAAGTTTATTTCCATTTGCGCGGCGCCTGATTCGTGGATAAGTGTATCCACATCTAAGCCTTGGGCATCGCAATAGCTATAAAGTGTATCAATAACAGGGTTGAATTCATTTACAGCATCAATGCTGTATGACTGGCGCGCTGTTTCTTGGCGTCCAGAGCGGCCCACTGCAGGCTTTAATGAATAATCAGGGTCGATGTTCTTTTGCACCAAGTAAAATTCTACTTCGGGCGCAATAACGGGTTTGATGCCCATGTCTTCATATAGTTTTAATACGCGACGCAGCACAGTACGGCATGACAACGGGTGTAGCTCACCTTCGGTGGTGTAGCAGTCATTTATAACCTGTGCAGTTGGCTCATCGGCCCAAGGCACGTTACGGATTGTGCTGGCATCTGGCACTAGGATCATGTCTCTGTCAGTGGGATCCACAAAATCATCGGTATTTGGAGCCCAATCACCAGTAACCGTTTGCACTAACAAGGTTTCAGGGATTCTCCCACCTTGTTCAGCTAGAAATTTTTTGGTGGGATAGAACTTGCCGCGAGCGTTACCTGTCATGTCAGGTAGGGTAGACTCTACTTCGGTTATACCATTTTCGTCGAGAAACCTTTTGACGGCTTCCATAAATCACCTTCTCAATCAGACTTGATTTAATTAATGTCTTGAGTGTTATGTTTTGTTTTTACTATTATCAATAGTATAGATAATGACTCATCAGCTGCGAATACAATTTCATTGTCGCATATTCTACTGTGTTGATGTTTACAGTAATATGATTTGCTTTAAACCGAATCATTATTCGGAATATAGGTTATTCAAAAAAAAGCATTAAATCAACCTTTAGGTTTTAATATGCCTATTTATATGGGTTGAAGCATCGCCTAATTAGAAGTATTATTCGGTTTCTGAATCGTAAGAATATATAAGAACCTGGTTGTAAGCCTTTAAAAGTAAGGGGTTGGGTCTGGGTTTAAACTAAAATAAGAGGTGTATTATGGGATTGTTAGGCTACGAAGCATCATATTACGCAGAAACCGCGAACGATAAAGCCGACTTTCCTAAGTTAGAAGGGGAAGAAACGGTTGATGTATGTATCGTTGGGGCTGGATACACAGGCCTTTCGTCGGCGTTGCATTTAGCTGAAAAAGGTTACAGCGTGGCTATTCTGGAAGCCGAAAAAGTAGGCTGGGGTGCTTCTGGGCGTAATGGCGGGCAAGTGGCCCCTGACCATAATATGGCTCATGACGAGCTAGTGGCAAAGGTGGGCACGCAAGCAGCGGACAGCTTATGGGATATGTCATTAGAGTCGGTCGATTTGGTTAAAGATTTAATCAAAAAACATGATATAGAATGTGGCTTAAAAAGCGGTATCTTGCATGTGGCGGCTAAAAAGTCGCATATGGATGATATTAAAGAAGCGGTGGCCTACAAGCAGAATACGTTAAAGTATCAGGGCGTTAAATATGTGCCTGAAGATGAAGTGGCCGCCATGCTGGGCACCGATAAGTACTTTAATGGTGAGTATCTGACGGATGCGGCTCATTTACACCCATTAAACTACGCTTTAGGCCTTGCAGCTGCGGCGGTTAAGGCGGGTGTTAAAATATATGAGCACAGCCGCGTTATGGATTATAATGGCGGCGCAGGGGCGCAAGTCACCACTGAACAAGGTGTGGTGAAAGCCAAATATGTACTTTTGGCCTGCAACGGATACCTGGGCAAGTTAGCGCCTAAGGTAGCGGGTAAAATTATGCCAATTAATAATTTTATTCTAGCAACCGAACCCTTAAGTGAAGAATTGTGCCGTAAGATTAACCGCGACGATGTGGCGGTGGCGGATTCTAAGTTTGTGATTAACTATTTTAGGTTATCGCAAGACAATCGTTTGCTGTGGGGCGGTGGTGAAAATTACAGTTCTAAATTTCCAGCTGACATTGGCAGTTTTGTTAAAAAATACATGCTGGAATTTTACCCTGAGTTAAAAGACGTAAAAATAGATTACGGCTGGGGTGGTACGTTGGCCATAACATTGAATCGTATGCCGCATTTTGATCGCATCGAAGAAAATGTATTTGTGGCACAAGGGTATTCAGGTCACGGCGTTGCATTAGCAACCTTAGGTGGCAAGTTAATGGCTGAAGCCATTAGCGGCAGTGCAGAAAAATTTGATGTATTTCAAAATGTACCGACACATACGTTTCCTGGTGGCACCTTGTTAAGGTTTCCAGGTTTGGTGGCCGGTATGTTGTATTACGCTATGCGAGACCGCTTTTTTTAATCGTTGCTTAATTAAAATTCGGTCTGAAGCTAACATGTGAGCAAGTTACCACTTGCCAGAGAGAAGATAGGATCGAAAGATTGAAAAAGATCGCAGATGTTGAGCCAAGAAATGCGCCGGTACAAGGCCGTTCTAAACAACGCTCAAAACAAATAATTGATGCCACCAGCGAGCTATTAGAGCGCGTTGGGTTTGACGACCTAAATACTATTTTAATTGCCAAAGAAGTGGGCATATCCATAGGGTCTTTGTATCACTATTTTCCTAATAAACATGCCATTCTGTATTCAATGGGAATGCGCTGGTTAGATGAGATTGAAATTGTACTAAAAGAATTTGATAGTTGGGATGTTGAAAGTATACCGTTAAGTGATTTATTAGACGATATGCTGACCACTAACTTTAAAGTTTATAAAAAGCAAAAAGCCATTTTAACCTTGGTGCAAGCCATGTTTGCGGTTCCTGAATTAAGGGAACTAGATGAAAGACATGACGAAATGATGATTACCACATTTGCGCGTTTATTTAAGCGCATGGGCATGACAAAACAATTAAAAGAACGTGAACGCCTTGGGCGAGTGTATTTAGAAAGCACTCACGCTGTGTTTGTGACAATGGCTACTCAGCAAGGTGAGCGCGCGAAGCGCACTCAGGCTGATTTGAAAGTGATGGTCATGGCATTGCTCATGTCACATTTGAATTAAAGGCTGTTCACTCTTTATTTTTTAATGAAATGTTTACGATCCGATGTTTAGGATCGTGCAACGTTCTCATAATGTAACAAGAGGCTGTATATGACGGATTCGATTAAACTGCTTAGAGTAAGTGCGGGTTTAGATGATCAGAAGTTTGACACGATTTCTGAAGACAGGGTGCTAACAGGTGCACCTACAGAGCGTTTGAATAACGTATTTACCAATACCAAAGAAAACTTTTTTTGCGGTGTATGGGAATCGACTGCCGGTAAATGGAACCTAGATTACACCGAAGATGAATTTTGCTACCTAATTGAAGGCAAGGCCATTTTAACCGATAGCGATGGTCACTCCGAAGTGCTAAACCCAGGTGATGGCTTTGTGATTCCAGCTGGCTATAAAGGCACATGGGAGACAATTGGATCGGCTAAAAAGTTTTACTCGATATACGAGCAAGCTTAAAAAATAACGTTTTTATAATCAGTGCATTTAAAACCAACCCCTTAAATAAGGCGTTGGTTTTTTTATGTTCAGGATGAACGGTATGACGCGGTGCCACGGAGGGCAAGGAGCGGCTATGTTCAGGGCAGCTCCTAGGCATCCTGCCTTCGCTGCATTAGTACATCCATGTACGTCATGAACGGTCAGAATGTTGGTTCTATACACATTCTTAGTACTTACTTCCGTGTAAGCAATGACGCGGTGCCATGGGTCGTTCCTAGGCGTCCTGCCTTCGCGACATTAATATTCCCTATATGTCATGGCAAGGAGAGGCAATGTTCAGGGCAGCTCCTAGGCATCCTGCCTTCGCTGCATTAGTGCATTCATGCACGTCATGAACGGTCAGAATGTTGGTTCCTACACATTCTTAGTACTTACTTCCGTGTAAGCAATGGCGCGGTGCCATGGGAAATAGCTGTGCTATTTATTTTTAAATAGTTCTTAATTAACATCTAATATATAAGTATAAAAATCATTGTCACGCTTGTAATCCAATGCCTCGTAAAGCTTTTGGGCGGTGGTATTATCGGTTGCCGTTTCTAACATGATATATCTGGCTTGTGTGTCTATGGCCAGTTGCTTTGATCGATTCAGTAACTGTGTGCCCACGCCTTTTTTACGACCAGCGGGTGCCACATATAAATCGTACAAAACCCAGCGTTTTGTCATGGTGACGGATTCCCATGTTGCATACAGTTGCACAAAGCCAAGGGGTGTTTGATTGTCATCCAGTGCAAGAAAAATCGTAGATTGATTATTCGCTATATTGTTTTCTATGAATTTTGTGGCGCCATCTAGATCGGGTGTCTGTTTGTAGAATTGGCGATAAGCATCAAATAGAGACGCTAGCTCAATAAGGTTGTCTAGATTCGCTTGGATTATGTTCATGATGCTTGCTCCTATTGTGGTAGGTGTTATTTAAGCCAAGGCATATCAGCGCAAACCGTTAGCATAGCCAATACTGAAAAATCCACATAAAATAGAGTGTTGAGTTAAACCATGGCTATAGTATTTACCTGTAATGGCAGTATGATCATATGATGTGTTAGAAATCTATACCTAGCTTGTGTAAACAGGTGTTGCACCTATGTGAACAGCACTTTAAATAAGAAGACCTTACCATTTAATAAGTAGCACTTATTGTTTAATAAATAATAATCTTGGTTATACAGTATGAATAAAAATAAACCTTCAATTTTCAACCTTAAGCTGCTTCCAGCCCGATTAATGGTGTTCACTTTATTTTTAGTGTCACAGTTGTCGCTTAAAAATAAGCACAAATTGGGCAAGTGGTTGGGTGTAAAGGCCAAGCAAAAAATTAAGTCGCGTGCGCATATCGCAAGAACCAACCTATCTAGGTGTTTTCCTGAGAAATCCAAAGCTGAGATCGAAGACATGGTTGAAGACTGTTTTGTGCAGTTGGCTACTGGATTTATAGAAGGCACCCATGCTTGGTGGCAAGATATGGCGCCGCATAAACAAGCCGTTAATACGGTGGGTTTAGAAAACTTAATTAATGCTCAAAAGAAAGGTAAGGGTGTTTTATTACTAGGCGGTCACTTTGCGGTGGTGGATTTTGCCATTCCGTTGTTATCAAGCAAGGTTTCTAATTTAGCTTACATGTATCGACCAAATGATAATCCTGTTATGGATAATATGATTGAAAATGGCCGAGCGCGTGCAGGGGTTTCGTCATTCACTAAAAAAGAACTGCAGCCCATGAAAGCGTTTATGGCTAACGGTGGCATTGTTTGGTATGGCTGTGATCAAGATTTTGGGAAAAAAGCGAATGTGTTTACTCCCTTTTTTGGTGTGCCGGCGGCCAATATTACTACACCAAGTTGGATTGTTAGAGAGACGGGCGCGGCAGTGGTATTGATGGGCATGCGTCGCTTAGACAATGGTGAATATGAAATTTCATTCTCGCCTGAACTACCAGTTACGGGTGAAGATGAAGTGGCTGACGCAAAAGTGTGGAATGAGCAACTAGAAAAAGAAATACTAAGGTTTCCCACCCAATACATGTGGGTGCATAAGCGCTTTAAAACACGGCCCGAGGGCGAGGCTGCATTTTATTAATACCAGTCAAGTGTTGAGGTATGTCTGAGCACTTTTGGTTAATAAATCCTTATAGAATTTAATTTTTTATTGTTGGGTGGGTTATGAGTGATTGGAATTCTGATACGGCTGAGTGGTACGCCAAAAAATATGGTGAATACGCGACCAATCAACTGGGCATCGCATCACTTTCTTTATCAGCCGATGCAATAGTGGTGGATATAGGCTGCGGCACTGGAAGCGCCTTAAGGCACGCGTCTAAAAGTGTTACGACGGGTACCTTGATCGGGATTGATCCTATTGCTCGCATGGTTGAAATCGCGAAAGAAAATACAATCGGCCACGCTGCAGCTGATCGGATTGAATATTTTCAGGCAGGAGCTGAAAGCTTACCAGTGAAAGATGCCTTTGCAGACTGGGTATTGGCATTTGATTCTTATGATCATTGGCAGGATCAGCAGGCCGGTTTAAGTGAAGTACGCAGGGTGCTTAAATCAGAAGGTAAATTTGTGGTGGTGAAAGACGGTGGACTGCCTAGTGGTGATGCCGCTAAAACTAATTTCTTGTCTGATTTGGAAGACGCCGGTTTTAAAGTGGTCGGAGAAAAAGACATCAGTGAAAATGAGGTGAGTTTTACTCTTTGGAAATGCGTAGTTAATAACTGAATGCACTTTCCAAAGAGATTGTATTTGAATCATTCATTTACAATATAAACATGTGTTATCAGTTAATCACCCCTTTTTCTTTTAACGCTTTTCTTAAGGCGTGAGTACGAGAACGATTGACATTCACATCCCAAATTCCCAATAGCGAAGACGATCTAACATTCAGTTGATTGCTTTTTGCCATGTATAGCACTTCAACATAATCCACAAAATTTAATACTGCACTATGGCTTTTTGCATATAGATAGCCATCGTATTCTACTTCTATGGTCGTGCCTTTCAGTTCACTCACACTTTGTTTAATAATGGGCCAAGCGCTTTTAAAATCCATTGCTAGCGGAAAAGGGTCAATGCTGTGAATCGGTGTAACGGCTTCGGTTGATGCACAATTTAATAAGGGTGGGCACCAGTACAAGCTGCGGTCAGCGGCGGTTTGCTTTAATGGCAAAACAAGGCAGCCTGAAAGTGTTGTTATGAATAAGATACAAACACTGATATTGCGAATGAACGTCATATGAAGCCTTATGATAAATGTGAATGAGTAGTCGCTTCATAATAGCGCGATCTAAGCTTGGTTTATAGATACGCCTAATGTACGGTATTGCTCATTATTCAATCTGAGGTTATCCCATGTCTTTTCTCGCTGCTTACCTTTATGACAAAGTTATGGCCGAAACTGAAGCGGCTTGCTTGCAGCAATGGCGAGAATCTCTTTTAAACGGTTTATCTGGTCGCATATTAGAAATTGGTGCCGGAACAGGGGCCAACCTACCGTTTTATAATCTTAAGCAAGCAGCGCTAACCCTGTGCGAGCCAGATGCCATTATGAGAAAGCAGTTGATTGGAAAGATTCATGATCAACAGTTAACAAGCATAACGGTATCTACGGATGGGGCCGAGGTAATTCAGGCTGAATCAAACAGTATGGACTATGTGGTATCAACACTGGTGTGCTGTTCGGTTACCGATTTAAATGCATCATTAAGTGAAGTTAAAAGAATACTCAAACCGGGCGGCAAGTTTGTATTTTTAGAGCATGTGGCTGCACCGTCAGGCACTGGGCGCAGGTGATGGCAAAATATTATTAACCCCGTGTGGCGAAAACTGGCCGGAAACTGTCATTTAAATCGCAATACCCAGAAGGCGATTCTAGAGGCTGGTTTTTCAATTGAATCCATAGAAAGTGAAAGCATGAGAAAGGCCATGGCATTGGTTCGTCCCACCATCAGGGGCATCGCAGTAAACACAGTGAATTAAAAATATTCGTGTATTAAAGGCTAAAATGCCCGTTTATCAATATGCAAAATAGGGAGATACAAGATGTATAAAGTATATGGCGATATGCTATCCGGTAACTGCTACAAAATTAAAATGCTGCTTACCTTTTTAAATATTGAGCATGAATGGATTCATGTGGATATTTTAAATGGCGAGACTCAAACAGAAGCATTCAAATCCATTAATCCCAATGGAAAAATACCACTGTTAGTGATTAATGATGGCCAAGTTTTAGCTGAATCAAATGCCATATTGAATTACTTGGCAGAAGGAACCGAATATTTACCTCGCTCTAAATTTGAGCGTGCCAGTGTTTTACAATGGCAATTTTTTGAGCAATACAGTCATGAACCTTACATTGCCGTTGCCCGCTACATTAATAAATACTTAGGCTTGCCCAGTGATCGAATGGCCGAATACGAATCCAAACAAAGCGGTGGTCACAAAGCTCTTAAGGTGATGGAAGAACACTTAACTAATAAGACCTATTTTGTTGCTAATAAAATCAGTATTGCTGATATTAGTTTATTCGCTTATACCCAGGTGGCACACGAAGGGGGCTTTGATCTGGCCGGTTACCCCAATATTCTGGCTTGGATTAAACGCATACAAGACTTGCCCGACTATATCGAAATGGCGAGATAAATGGCCCCTATGTTGAGCAAGCTGAGCAAGCTGAGCAAGCTGAATTTTATAATATGACTGTCTTTTTATGGATGCTGGGCACGCTGTCATCATTTTGTTTGATGGCGGTAGGTGTGCGTGAACTATCTGGTGAAATCCATACGTTTCAAATGCTGTTTTTTAGAAGCGTGATTGGATTGCTTGTGATAGCGAGTATCTTACTTTTACGTAAGCAAACCGCATTGGTAAAAACGCAGCGCCTTAAGTTACACAGTACGCGGAATGTGTTTCATTTTTTTGGTCAGTTTGGTTGGTTTATTGGCATTGCTTTAATGCCCTTGGCTAACGTATTTGCGTTAGAGTTTACCGCCCCAATTTGGACACTGTTGATCGCCGCGATTTTTTTAGGTGAGTCTCTTACACGTAAAAAAGTGACATCGCTGGTGTTAGCACTGGTGGGTGTTTTAATTATCTTAAAGCCCGGAAGCGAGCTTTTTGACCCCGTGTCGCTTGTGGTATTGATGGCGGCATTCAGTTACGCCGTGTCTTATGTGTCTACCAAGGCTTTAACGTCTACCGAACATGTATTAACCATCTTATTTTTCATGAATTTGATACAACTGCCCATGTCATTGCCATTTGCTTATTACTATTGGGTCACACCAGATTCTATGCAGTGGGCTTGGTTAGCGGTAATCGGCATGACGGCATTAACGGCGCATTTTTGTATGACACACGCGATGAAATTAGCCGATGCTTCTGCCGTGGTGATGATGGATTTTTTACGCTTGCCCTTGATCATTGTTGTGGGTGTGATCCTGTATCAAGAGGCTTTTGAGGTAAGTGTATTAGTGGGGGCGGGTTTGATGCTGCTTGCGAATTTAATCAATGTGAGTAAGCGTCGCTAATCGACTCAATATTTCTTAATCGACATTCGCTAACTTATAGTCACTTGGGGACATGCCTTGCCAGCGTTTAAATGCCTTGTAAAAACTGCTGCTATCTTTAAAACCCAGCTTTAAACTTATTTCTTCAATGCTGTCTTTTTCTGAGGTTAATAAATAAATGGCTTCTTTTTCTCTGACTGAATCGTATACCGTTTTGAAGTCTGTATTTTGTTTTTTTAGTTCCCGGTAAAGGGTTTGTCGGCTAATAGAAAGCGCGTCACTGATCTTATCTACGGTTATGGATTTACCCTGAGACATAGCGTCATAAATAATGTCTTCAATTTTTTTAGTGACCGATTTTTCGGTATGCAATTCATCCAGTGCTTTTTCAGCTTCATTTTCCATGATTCCTTTTAATAAATCATTACTGCTTATTATGGGCATGTCTAAAAATTTACTGTGGAACGTTAGGTGGTTGTTATCTGCGTTATAGCGAATGGTGTTATTGAAAATGGCTGGGAAACATTGTTTGTATGATGGTGGGCTGAATGAAAAGTGGGCTTCGGTGATCGGAAAATCATGATTGCTTAATGCTCTTCCCCAGGCCACTAATGCACTCATGCTGCGTTCAATGGCGATATCTGGGTAGCCTTTATCTTGCCTAAGGTCAAAAGATAATGTGCACACGCGAGCATCCTCTACCATTGACCAAGTTTCAGATGGATTCATTAATGAAATATTATTGATGAACGTGCTTAGGGCTTCTCTAAGTGTACTGGTTTGGCTGATCCAACTTGCCAGTAATCCTTTTGCCTTGGGGTTAATGGTTTGGCCGATGGTTAACGCAATGCTGCTTTGTTTGTTATTGCGATCAATCAAATTCCAAAGGGCGATAAAACGTGTCTCTGGAATACGTGAGGTTTGGTCTTGCAAGATGTCTAGCTGGATACCAATATTTTCTAGGTCGTGCTGGGTGATTAAGCCATGAGATAAGGATGCCTCGATCAAATCGATGGCTGCAGCGATTGAAACCGTATCTGGATTTTGAATGTGTATCATACATGTTACCAATGGACAGAGGCCTGTTACGACAGAACCTAGGTTAACAATATAATATTATTTAAGCTAAATATCCTGCGTTTTATCGGATTGCCTAAGTGAAAATATTTAATACAGCCTATATGGTTCTGTTGGTCTCTTTGTTAAGTGCTTGCGCGCAACCTGCAAGCACTGACTGGATACAGCAGAAGTATACGAATCAGACATCGAAATTTATAACGGTAGATGGCAACCGTGTGCACTATCGAGATGAACGGCGAGATGAGGGGCGAGATGAGGGGCGAGATCAAGGGCGTGATCAAGGTACGGGTGAAACAATCATCTTACTTCACGGAACCGCTTCGTCATTGCATGCATGGGACGCATGGGCGCAAGGGCTCAAAAATAACCATCGCATTATCCGCATGGATTTACCCGGCTTTGGTTTAACCGGACCCGATAGGCTTGATCGCTATGAAGTCAGTGACGATGTGGCATTCTTGTCTGCTTTTATGAACCAGCTAGAGATTAAGCAAGCCCATATAGTAGGCAGTTCATTAGGGGGGCGTATTGCTTGGCAGTACGCGTTAGAGTTTCCTGATCAAGTTGAATCCCTCACGTTAATCAACGCACTTGGCTACCCACAAGCACAATGGCCCCCTGCAATTGAAATGGGGCAGTGGCCGATTGTTGACCAAATCATGGAACACTTTTCCCCTAGGTTCATGTATGAAATTGGATTAAAAGAAGTCTATTTTGATAAGGGCATGGTTAATGATGCCCTGGTAGATCGATACTATGAAATGTCCCGTTATCCTGGAAATTTGGCGGCCTTTCCTAAGCGCGTGAAAGCACAACTGGATACAGACTCGTTATCCATTAAAGGTATACACGTGCCCACATTAATTTTATGGGGAGAAGAGGATATTTATTTTCCGGTGGCCCGAGCACATCAATTTAAACATGATATCAAGGGAGCAAAGCTGCATACCTATTCTAATGTTGGCCACCTTCCTATGGAAGAAGTGCCCAATCAATCTATGAGTGACTTTAATCAGTTTATAACAACCTTGATTCATTAACGTGATGAGTCTGCCACCCGTTGGTAAAAAAGAACAATGTTTAGCTCGGTTGTTCTTCGTTGCGTTCATATGGTTCTTGTATCAGTTGTTAGTGGTTGGCGAGTATTCGTACCATAGGATGAACAGTGAATTCGTAATAACAGCCAAATCAAACCCCTATAAGTTTTACTTTGCAATTGCATGGTGTGGTTTAATGTCGCTTATCACCTTTCTATTTGGTTTTATTGCCAAGCGTAAATAAAACGAGTGTGTTCGCTTCGATGAATACGTAAATAGATAAATGCCATATGATTAATTTAGAATGCATATATGCGAATTAAAATATTAGTTTTAATGGGTTTTCTGCTGCTTTTAGTTGCGTGCGGCAGCGACTCTAAACAAGCAAGCCCGGGGTTAGATCCAATCCCCGATGTGGATACACCCACCACATATTTGATGTTTAGAGACGTTGACCCTTCGGTGAATAAAATCGCAGGGACAATATTACTTGAATCTCCAAGTGCGGGCCGTGTTGATTCTGTTTGGGTTTACTGGGCGGATGATCAAGGGAATAGAGTGGGGGATGCTTGGTTAAAAACCGGTTTGGAATCTCCGTTACAAGTTTCTATTCCACTTGAAACAACGATACCTTCTAACACCCGTTCAATGGTTCTGGCTTGGCAGTCGGATACAGAGCAGGCATTACAAGATATACATATCCGGTTTCATGACTTTGTCGGTAATGCTGCATTATCTGGCCCAGGTGGTCACTACGAAGAGTCTTGGACATACGGAGTAGACCGCCCTCATATTCCAATATCCCGAATTGATAATCTATGTACGTTTGATAATGGCTTAGTCAGTGTCATTGATATGGCTCATGAAATGGATGAATCGTGGACCGCAAATAGCGGCTCGGGCTTACCGAATCAAGTTGATGATAGTGCGTTTCCTGCGTATTCATTTCAATGTGATGCGTCACCCGTGAATCGTCACCGTGAAATTTATGGGTATGTTGGTGACGAGCTAGATGATGAAATTTGGACCTATTCTACCATCAATGATTCTATGTATTACGGCACCTTGGTTTACGATGCATTTCTTAAGTATTTGGGCGAGCCGCCACTTAACGAAAAAATTCGAATTCGTGTTCACTTTGGTTCAGTCTCAAATCAAAGCGCTTATTGGGATGGGGAATACGCCAACTTTGGTGACGCATTTCCATTTTATTATTCAATGATGACACTGGATGCCGTTGCCCATGAAGTGGGGCACGGTGTATTGAATCGAATTTCAAACTTAAATGCGTTTGAATATGAAATCAGTACCGATGCCAGAACCTTACATGAGGCATTTGGCGATATATCAGGGTTAATGGCCAAGTACGAATTCACAGGTCATACGGATAACTGGATTCATGGTGAGCAATTTTATGGATTTGCGCGCCACTTAAATAAAATAGAGACCGAGTACGGCGCCATTGCCAGCTTGTTTGATTATGACGACGCGGGTCGAAACGTATATTTACGCATTGGCATGATCACCTATCCATTTTATTTACTGGCAAATAACTGGGGATTAGAAACCGCTTATAAAGTGTATGTTGCAGCGGCGCGTGAATGCTGGGTGGCAACAACGACACTAACCGAAGCGGCCTTGTGCATTAAACAGCAAGCAGGAATTGCCGGGCTGTCAGAAGATGATGTGATCGAGGCATTCAAAACCGTTAAAATAAAATTGTTTGATGAAGGTGTGCTCAGTCACTTTACATTCACAGTAGATGGCTTTAATGCCAGCTTTATCGACGGCAGTGAAAGCACCAGCCAAACGACCAGTTGGCTATGGGATTTTGGCGACGGTCAAAGCTCGGTACTTCAAAACCCCGTACACAGTTACAATCAGTCAGGCGAATACAGTGTTCGCTTAACCGTGACAGACCAATCCAATAAACACGATTACTTTGAGCGTATCGTATCCATCACTGATTAAGGAATTATTGACGCTTAATGCTAAGCTATTAACATTAAGCGTGTGCTTGTCCATTAATAGGTGAATCATGAACTATCAATCTTACGGTGATGAAACCTGCCCCTTGGTATTTTATTTTCACGGCGCCCCTGGCAGCATAAAAGAAGCTGCATTTTTAGAGGCATCGGCGAAGGCCAAGCATCTTAATATTATTTGTTTAGATCGCAGCTCACTTGACGTTGAAATCAAAGACAATGCCTACCACCTACTATTAGCCGATACCATTCAATTACACATGGATACCCACGCTAGTAAATCCACATCGGTAGACTTAATCGGGTTTTCAATTGGCTGCCATGTGGCGCTAGAAGTCAGCCTGTGTTTGGGAGATAAGGTTAAATCGCTGCATTTAATTTCGGCCGCTGCGCCGTTAGATGGTGGTGACTTTATCGATTTAATGGCAGGCAAGCCGGTATTTCAGCTTGCAGCTAATGCCCCATTTTTATTCAAGTTACTCACTGGGTGGCAGTCTTTGTTAATGCGTTTCTCGCCAAATGCGGTATTTAAAATGTTATTTGCCAGTGCGCAAGGTGATGACAAAGACTTGATTGAAGACCCCAAGTTTAAAACCCAATTGATTGAAGTATTAAAAGACAGCTTTTTAACCGGATCTGACGGGTACCTGAAAGATGTCTTCATGTACGTGGCCCCTTGGAAAGACCGAGTGGCCATGTGCCATACCCCCACCTATTTATGGCATGGGGAGCTGGATAATTGGTCGCCACTGGCAATGGCAGACTATTTAAGCGAGAACCTGCCGGATTGTAGGGGCAAGCAGGTGCAGGCAGGGGCGTCCCATTACTCTTGCCTATTATCATCAATCCCACTGGTGTGCGGCGCCATAGCAGGGGATTCATAGCGCCTAATCATGTCATTAAGGCCTAGCGGGTGCTGATAGCATCGCCTTTACAGGGCTTTAATAGGGCTTTTACAGGGCTATATAAGGTGTTCTGGTTTTGTTTGTCGCCTACCGGCTATAAATACAGTAAAATGCCGGTATCGATCTATAATATAGATCAGCCAGCTTTTATCCCCGTAGGATCTCAATGAAAAAGACCATCTCTTTAACACACCCTAAGCTTAAACCCGCTCGTTTGGTTGATTCCATCAAGAATGATGTTAAAAAGTACATTAAAAGAGAGCGTAATAAGACATTACCGGGTGATGCAGACTACTGGGATTTTGATTGCAAATACGGCGCAACAGAAGCGGATGCGAGCGAGATTCACCTGACTGAAATAGGCAAGTGCATTGACCGCGCAGTAGAACTGGATTTAGCGTCTTTCTACTTAGAGATTCTTGCTTTCCCAGCCACACGTGGTGTTCAAAGCGGCGAGTGATCTTAAGCTAACTGAATACCTGTCAGTTAAAGCACGATCAGCAAGAATATATGAAAGGGCCGCATGGCCCTTTTTTATGTTCAGGATGAACGGTATGACGCGGTGCCATGGATGGCAAAGAGCGGCTATGTCAGGATAAACGACAAAACATCTAACATCTAACATCTAACAGCTTATAAGCGTTAAGCCATTGTATTTGGATATTTGCCGCTTTAAAGGTAAAGTCCCATCCAATCATTAAACCGGTAATAAAAAACATCAAAGAGAAGGTGCGCATGATGAGAATAATAGCCATGTGGATAAACGTAATAAAAAACCGCGCAGCATTGATTTTTCTAATGGCATGCTCGGTATTTTCTTTGCCATTATTAGCCGCGCCAGATTTTTCGGCGATGAAACAAAGTGCCATTTTAGCGGGTGCTGCGTATGGCGAAAAAGCAGAGATACAAAAAACGTTATCGGATTTAAAGCTGCCTTTCATACAAACAGCGGTATTGCCCGGTTCTGAAGTCAGTTATTTTTTAACAAACATCCATCAAGAACAATCTAATAACAAGCAAGCCAAAACAGTACAAATGATCGCGGTACGTGGTACAGCCAATTTACAAAACGTGATGGTGGATTTGGACGTAAATTTTGTTCAAGACAAAATCTTAAATATACAAGTGCATCAGGGTTTTGCATCAGCGGCGCAAGCGGTTTACAACCACGTTAAGCCACTGCTTAAAAAAGACATGGCGGTACAAACCACAGGTCACAGTTTAGGTGGTGCAGTGGCGGTTATACTTGCCATGTATTTACAGAAAGATGGATATAACATTCAACCCTTTATGACATTTGGCCAGCCAAAGGTTAGCAATGTTGGCGGCACGCAGGCGTTTCCTGATTTACCGTTAACTCGCGTAGTGACTAAAGAAGACATTGTGCCTCTAGTGCCACCGCTTAGCCCATTACAACTGAGCAATCTTGATATTTACTGGCACAGTGGTGAAGAAGTTATTTTGTTAAAAGCGGACAAATACTCTATCACCAGTGGCTTAAAAAGCATGGCCCGTGCCACCAAGTTTACATCGGCGCTGCCCAGCGAAGACAATTTAAACGCGCATAAAATGACAACGTATTTAAACTTGATTGAATCTAAATTGCATCAAGCGAAAGAAGTGCCTTATAAAACAGGCATCAGCGTATTTGGAATGTCGTTTGATTAATCCACTTCAATAATTAGTACGTTTTAAAATTTAATCATAAAAAAAGGCGTCACTTATAAAGTGACGCCTTTTTATGTTCAGGATGAACGGTATGACGCGTTGCCACGGATGGCAAAGAGCGGCGTTGTCAGGATCTAAGCGGTATAGCGTTTAACTAAACGTTTCCCCAGTTGTGACATATGCACTTGGTCAGGACCATCGGCCAAGCGAATCGTACGGGCATACGAATACGCACGGGGTAAGAAAGTATCCTGGCTAAGGCCCATGGCACCGTGCAATTGCATGGCACGTTCAACCACGTTAATGGTCATCATTGGCGCAATGATTTTAATCTGAGCAATGATTTCTTGTGCCGCCTTATTGCCGTGACGATCCATGGCATCGGCTGCTTTTAATGTTAACAAGCGAGCTTGATCAATTTCACAAGCGGATTTTGCAATGTCTTCACGAACCGAACCTTGATCAGAAAGTTTACGGCCAAATGCTACGCGGCTTTCTGCACGCTGACACATCAACTCTAAAGAACGTTGCGCAATACCAATTAAGCGCATGCAGTGGTGAATACGGCCAGGCCCTAAACGACCTTGTGCGATTTCAAAACCACGACCTTCACCCAGAATGATATTTTCAGCTGGCACACGAACGTTATCAAACACGATTTCAGCGTGGCCTTCAGGTGCGTCATCCCACCCCATAACCGTCATAGGTCGAACGATGGTCACGCCCTTAGTATCCATAGGTACCAAAATTTGAGATTGCTGAATATGACGGTTAGGGTTAGTTGGATCGGTTTTACCCATCACAATCATAATTTTGCAGTGTTCGTTCATGGCGCCCGAGATATACCACTTACGGCCATTAACCACGTATTCGTCACCATCACGCACAATGGATGTTTCAATGTTGGTGGCATCACTTGAAGCCACTTCAGGTTCGGTCATGGCAAACGCAGAACGAATCTCACCGTTTAGCAAAGGCGTTAACCACTTGTCTTTTTGTGCTTGCGAACCGTATTGCGCAAATACTTCCATATTGCCTGTATCGGGTGCGCTGCAGTTAAATATCTCTGAAGACCAGATACAACGGCCCATTATTTCGGCTAAAGGTGCGTATTCTAGGTTGTTTAAACCGGCACCATGAACCGGGTCGGGTAAAAATAGGTTCCAAAGGCCCGCTTCTTTCGCCAAAGGCTTAAGCTCTTCAATCACTGGGTGTGTGGTCCAGCGGTTATCGGTGTTATCAAGGTGATCTAAGAAGTCTTGCTCACGGGGAAGCACGTGCTCTTCCATAAACGCTTCTAGGCGCGCAATGATGCCTTTTACTTTGTCGCTGTATTCAAATTCCATGGGGCATTCCTTGTAATAAAGGTGGCTTGCTAATTCTGTTACTAAGAATACGACGGAATGATGTATTTGTGAAATTCATTATTTGCATTTAGCACTATTAGTAAGGCTAATAGTGTGGGCGAATGACAGGGCGAAGGATAGGAGTGATTAGCGATGCTAATCAACGTCATCCCGGACAGGCGCAGCCGATCAGATCCGGGATCTCACATAGGACCGTCCCTTAAAACCCAAGCCATATGCACTGTCTATATACAGCCTATTTTTTGAAGTAGAAATTTAATGCTCGTGTACACCAAAAAAACGCCTATTTAATGCGCGTTTACACTGGCTGATTATTAAATAATGGTGCAAAATCAATCACTTATAAAGTAATGAAAAAGAAATAATGAGACCTCGTTATTTTGCTACACGAGCGTGCGCGTTTTTCTGGCTCAGCTGAAATGGATTTTTAGTGTTTTCTTTAATTCTTTCAAATATTTACAGCCGAAAATCACTTTTATAAAAAATGTGTAAACGCGCATGCTCACGATTAAAATGTTAGGCATTCACTCATGTCCAAGTTTACATATTATAGAAATCTTATATTAGCCATTGTTTGCTTGTTTCTTGGTGTATCCATTGGGTATGTTCAATTAACTCAAGTAAACGGTGGTTTTCCTTATAAAGAAGATCTAGCTAAACGCGAAGGCTTTGTTGATTGGGTTCAGGAATATGAATACGGGATTCGCTTTGCGTTTGTAGATGACGAGTATAATTTCAATTATCCCTCGAAATCTGACGGCCAAGGTATTGTTTATGATTCTTTACTTAATTCAAAGGGGCAAAGAGTAGAGGTACTCTTTGAGCCTAGAGAAGGTACAAAGCCAATATATACTGATAAAGAGTTTCATGATGTGTTTGACATTAAGGTGGGGGATAATGTCGTTCGTTCTTATGCAGAATCTGACAAGGCTTGGAAGTCAGATAACTTGCTTATGCCTTTTATCCTAGCACTCTTTTTAATTGGTGGGCCTTATATTTGGTGGAAAACCAAGAAAGAGTTTAAAAATGCCTAACAAGTTGCTTAAACGGACACAAACAGCTGGCTGTGCTCGTTCCTCGCTATTATAGCCAGCCATTTTTAGCCGCTTAGCAAAGCGTTAGGCAATACAACTTTTGGAGGAAGTATGACTGATAAAAATGACCTGAAGGGCTTAGGTGGCTGGCTGATACTAATTGGAATCGGTGTAGTTATTGGACCTTTCCGTTTAGCCGCTGAACTGGTGCCCTTGTATTACGAAATATTTACGGATGGGACTTTTGAAATATTAACCACCCAGGGGTCGAGTGCCTATCACGTCATGTGGGGGCCACTGATTGTCTTTGAAACAGTTTTTAACTCATTACTGATCCTTGCCTCATGCTATCTGATTTACCTGTATTTTTCTAAACACTACTTGTTTCCAAAGGTTTATATCGCAATCGTTATTTTTTCACTTGTATTCATACCTTTTGATGCTTGGCTCGCTTCATTTGTATTACCCGATGAACCAATGTTTGATCCAGCGACAACGAAAGAGTTTGCCCGAACAATATTTACGACTGTCGTATGGGTACCGTACATGCTGATTTCAAAAAGGGTAAAAGCTACTTTTGTAGAAAACATGCCTAACAAAACAAGTCAGCAGGACTCCAGCGAAGCTGGTGCCTCTGCTTGAAGCGTTATATTCGGGAAGTATTATGACAATGTACAAGCGCCATCCTGATGTATTAGAAGTCGTGGTTGATAAATCTGTCCTAGAGCAGCTTATAATTAAAAACCTTGAAACACCTTGGGGTTTAGGTGAAGAAGAGTATGCCTATTATAAGGGCGTTTTAATTGGTGAAGTTAAAGGAAGTACAAAACCTAGTGCTCGTTATTATAAAGGCGTAGGGGTTGAGTTTGAAAATAGAACGTCTATACATCTAACTCCAAATATTTTGGATAATAAATTATTACCAGTACCAAATATGAAGGATTTTATTGATTCGTTAATATCACTTCTAAAACTCAATTCTGGCTGGGCTATGATTTGTGAAGAAGACTGTGACCAGTACGATTTAGATAATATATCAATTACAAAAAATGACTTTAATCTAAGAATTAATGAGTTATCTGAATTCTGTATGGGTGGGAAATCACGTTGCCCAACCTTTATTTTGAAACCATGAATATAACAAAGCCAGCCAAAATCGCCAGCAAGCTGGCTGGACTCGTTTCACTCGCCTTTGCTGGCAAGCGTTCAGGCTGTAGAAAAATAGAAAACAACCTGAACGTACCGTCTCAAATAAGTTAAAATACTACTTTCCCGTTTATCTGACCTTTTCATGTCCAATTTCCTCGATGACAATCTCAATCAAAGTGTTTTCTTTGATATGAATTACCTAGAAGTTTTAGGAAATAATACGTTTGAATATTGCCTTTACCATCTTCTTGAAAGCGATGAAATTGTTTCTGACTTCCTTACACGCTACAAAAACAAGAATGTAGGGCGAAAAGCCTATCCGCCTGCCTTATTATTGCGTGTGATTTTTTATGCTTATTACCGCGGGCACACTTCGAGCCGAGTTATTGAGAGTTTATGCAAGACAGACTTAAAGTTCATCGCTCTAGCTGGCGGTCGCCAGCCCCACTTTACAACGATTGCAAACTTTGTCAGCGCCAATTGCGAAGCAATGGGTCAGCTCTTTCATAAGGTTTTATTGATATGTGATCAAAGTGGCTTAATCGGTAAAGAACATTTCGCCATTGATGGTTGTAAGATCCCAACCAATGCTTCAAAACAGTGGAGCGGCACACATAAAGAGCTGCGAAAAAAATCAGAAAAACTAAAGCAAGCCGCCGAAAAGATTATTGATAAGCATATGTCGAATGATTCAGACACCGGTAATGGCAAGAAACTAAAAGACGAACAAAAACAAACCATTGAAACCTTGCTTAAAAATGCAAAGAAAATAGATGACTTCTTATCTGATAATGAACCTCGTATGGGTCAGGGTAAGCGCAAACAGGAAGTACAGAGCAATATCACCGATAATCAGTCTGCAAAGATGACTACAAGCAAAGGTACTATTCAGGGAATGGCCTGCGTAACGGCTGCGGATGAGAAACATCAAATCATTGTTCATGCGCAAGCATTTGGTATGGGCCAGGAACAAGCGACATTGATTCCAATGGTTGAAGGAATTAAAAATAACTTCGGCGATGATATTTTCAAACCATCGTTAGTTTTAACAGCAGACACCGGGTTTTCAAGTGAAGCGACCATGCAGTATTTGTTTGATGAAAATATTAATGCCGTGGTGCCGGATAATCAATTTAGAAAACGAAATCCAGTGTTTGCAGATTCCGATCTTTACAATAAGCATAAAGAATTAAGAAAAAAGACACGTAAAGATAAGGCCAAAACGAATATGGCCATAGACAGCTCGGAATTTAAAGTTAATCTTGAGAGTAATACCTGCATATGTCCTGCGGGAAAAGAACTTAAATTTTTAGGTAGTGATTATGAAGGAGTGAAAGGATTCTATTCACGTTTTCGTGGGGAGCTAAAGGATTGCCGAAACTGCAGTATGCAATCAAGCTGCATGAGAAATCCAGTTAAAGAGAAAGGGAGGCAAGTATCTTTTTTAAATGAAGGGCAAGAAAAGATAACCTGCTTAGATTTAATGAAGCAGAAGATTGATAGTCCAGAAGGTCGTCGTTTGTATAGTCGAAGAATGTGGGTGATCGAACCGGTATTCGGGAATATCACCAGCAATAAAGGCTTAAGCAGAATCAGTGTGCGCGGCGAAGTGAAAGCCACCGCGCAGTGGCTAATGTACTGTATGATTCACAACATAGAAAAGCTGTGGAAGAACAGTGAAATAGAGAGCTGGGCCTAGAACAAAGGCTGTATGCATGCTCTTTGAGCATATATCAGCTTCTATAAGCTCGTATTTGACAATGTAAGCGGTTTACTTAAAAATCATTGCCAATATTGTAAAGCTCAAGAAAATAGAGCGAAATTAAATGGAAATTTTGAGGAGTAGGGAAACATGTCTAAATATCGTATTTTTCTACACCCTCGTTAGGCTTTAAACGGATTTATCAATGCATATCTCAAAATTAGTAATTTTATTTATTCCAATATTTTCTTGTTTTGTAAATGCAGGAGCATGGGAGAAAAGAAGAAGCACCCTCGAAAAGGTTGCTGTATATGAGGATTTTCGAGTTTTTTATTCCTTATCCGGAAAAGATGAACTACCTAAAAATCGTCAAACTGATAGTAATTACAATAATGTACCTGATTTCATTGAGAATATAGGTAAGAGACTTATGGAATCTAATAAGTTTTTTAAATACGAGGTTGGCTTAAAGAGTCCTTTGAAAAGTAAACGATATAAAGGTCGTGCTCATTATATTGACGTGAATGTATTAGATTTTTCGAATAATAAAAAAGGTCCGAAAAATGGAGTCGCTTATGATGGCACTCCAAAATTCAATAGGTCTTTTGTTGGTAAGGCTTCCGTAAATGTTCTTGCTATGGATATTTCAGGTGCAGTAAATCTAAACAGTAATACTGTAGAGCATGAATTATTTCATTTGTATCAAAATGGATATACTTATTTTAAAAACCGATGGTATACGGAAGGAACCGCACGTTGGTCTGAACTAGTAATAAAAGGTCGTATTGGAAAAGGTAGTAAACTACCCAATACAAAAATTGCGAAAGAGAAGTTATTCAAAAAATCTTATGATGCTAACTCCTTTTGGAATGAATTAATTATAATTACAGATAAAAATAATCTTGGTAAAAGTTTTATAAAAAATTTGCTAGAGGAACTTGATAGTGTTGATGATATCGCAGCAAGATCAAGGGGGATCAATGTTAAAGATTGGAAAGAATCAGAGCAAAGAAGTACAAAGAACAACTTTTATATTTGGCAGGCAATAAACAGTGTTAGTAAAAAGTTTCCTTACTCATCGGAAATAAAAAACTTAAGTTTACTGTGAAATCAAGCCTAACAAGCACTTCAAACGGAACAAAACAGTTGGTTAGGTTCCGCTGCGCTACACATTTTAACCAACTATTTTTGTCCGCTTAAGTGGGCGTTATGCTCTCAAAATAAACAAGGCTCAGGAGTCAAAATGAAGATAGGGAAATTGGTTTTAGGCTATTACGCCTTTCTATTTATTGCTTTTGGTATTGCTGGTTTAATGATACCTGATCAAGTTACTTCTTTAATTCAATATGGTTTAAATAGTCCTGTTGCTAAAATGGAATTCATGGCTACTTATGGTGGCCTTTTCATCGGTCTTGGTGCATTTATGTTCTATTGCATTAAGCACAATGTTCAAGTTGGTTTGGTCAGCGTTATTTTTACAATGGGCGCAATGTTATTAACAAGGCTATTTGGTTATTTCTCATTTGGTGAGGCTAATCTTGTTCAGTATATTTATCTAGCCGGTGAACTGTTTACAGTGTTGTTGGTTGGTTTTATATTGGTCAAGTTTAACCATGAACTTAAAGCATAACCAGGCGCTCAATAGGACTCCGTAATAATGGCGTTATGCAAATAAAGAAGGTAGTTGTTTAATAGATCATGCCATTGTGTTTTATAATACTGCTCGAATACGGCACGTTAAAGCATTTACATAACGCTTAAGCGATTAAAAAATTTCCAACCCATCACTCATTAAGCCAAAGGAATGTGCTTTGAATACACCTTTTAATATTACCTTTACTCTATTTTTCTTTCTATTATCTGGGTGTGAGCTAGATATTTTTGAAGAAGATTAAAATAATCAAGACAATGAAAACGATATATCGGGTGTTTGGTCAGGTACTCAGCAAACAAGCATAAGTGTGTCCGATTCTGGTTTTAGCTCGTATCAGCAAAGCCAATCAGAATTGCACTGGGTTATTAGAAGAAAAGGCGATGGCACCATCGAAAATCCAAATTGTTACAACGGCTATGAAGAAGTAGAAGTTATAAACAATGCTTTTACTTACAAAAACATAGACTATCGCATCATTAATGAAGAACTGATCACCGCCTCAGTTGAAAGAAGTGGCTATACCAATATATCAACAACAATAGAGATGCATAGAAAGAGTAAAGATATGAAGCCTATTGGTGAAATATCAGGCACTTGGAGTGAGTATGGCAATCATATTTCTACTACTCCTATCTACTGCGCAAACATTTCCTCAGGTAGCATTAGCACAAGTAACGGAGATAATTTTTCAGAGGACTCCATTACCGTTCATAATGGAACAGACTATAGCCATCTATCTATTCGCACAGGTACAAATGCCCACAAATATATTCAAATAAAATATGATAATAAAGGGATGTATGGGTTTGAAAGAAACGGTTTTGAATACATAGATATAGAATTTCCTGGTGCTGAAAAGCCGTTTTTTAGCTTTTCAGCACAAGAAGGGGCCAATACTTTAGAAGGCCGGATTACGTTAAACGAGCCATTATAATAAGAGGCGAAAGCGCCTCCCTTTTCCATCACAATAATGTAATTCCGTTTTGTTAGTTTTTAATATTGAAAATCATCTTAAGTTTTGTATTGATAAGACCAAAAAACTTAGTAATAAAAACACATAACAAGGCGCTCAAGCTATAGGCGTTGTAAACTGCGCCGCTTAGCATGAGAGTTGATTTTAAAGGAAAGGAAAGGAGTTTCATAAAATTTGTTTTTCACTTTCAGCACTACTCTCATTAGTTGCATGCATTCAAATCCAATACCTTAAGCCTATTGATAGATCTGTGTCCGAAATTCTAAAGGTATTATGAATATGGAACTTCCTAAGGGAAAAGAATGGTATTTTTTAGCAGATAAACATGGCACTACTGTTTTTGGAAAAAACTTAAAGATAAGAGTCACACTTTTCTTGCATCAATGACTGCTGGTGAGGTGGGGTATGCTTTTAAAGATAGAGATTCTTTTCTTAAATTTGTCCGCTCATCTAGAGCAAACTGTACCAGTCCAGAACGAGTTAATGTTTTATTACATGATGAAGTTCTCGATTCTAAATATGGCGAATATTGTACAAAGTACAAGTATAAGGCCAATGAAATTGGTAGGGTACTTTAGAACTAAATGGATACACGTGCCTACACCCTAAATATTTACAATAGAATACTCAGAAAGATGGCAAGACAAGAGAGTAGATGATTCTGTACGTTTAGAGGGCGTAAACTTTATAGAATCTATGAAGTTTACATGGGGATAACAAAGCCTGCCAGCAGGGACGGCATTTCATGCCGCCTCTGCTTTGGGCATCAGCAAGTTACCCCTAGTTTTAATCCCTTTAACTACTTAGCGTGCAAACCACGCATTAAACCAACCTATTAGGCGATTTAAAAACTTTCGAACGGGGTTATCCGCTCTTTCAAGTACGATGGTGACTTTCGATTGAATCGTTTCTTTACCATCACTAATCACCAAATCAAACTGAACCGGCTGGCTGTTAGATATGTTAGTTTTCAATTTACCGGCTAGTTGGCCTGACGCGCTTAGTGTTAAGCCGTTTGGTAAACTGTTAGAGGAATACAGTAGCTCGTCATTATCAGAATCCATTACGTATTCTGAAAAATCTGTATTTATGCGTTCGCGTTTTCGGGCAATACTAATTTGTGGGATTTCTTGAATAAATTCGGGGGCTGAATTACCCATATTAAGTGCAACAATAATTGGATCGTGATCAGATGAGCGATAGGCATCCGGTGCTGCATAATTGTCTATAGAGCTATATGTCTGGCCATTGTCTTCAGTAAGGTAATCCATTGTCGAATCTTCTACCGAGTTAATGTGCCAAGCGTCAACACTTAGTACATTGTCCGTTAATGCTGGGCTAGACAGTGCGTGGTCTAGGCTGCCAAGAAATCCGCTGTATGAATATGAAAATGGCTTTTCTTCCGTTGCTTTGTTTGTGTACTTTAAGTTTTCAAAACCACGTTGATAAAACAGTCGCATAGGGTCTTCTTGGCTGTAGGCATTTAAGTCGCCTAAGATCATTACTTTATCGGTTGCTATTCCGGTTGGGTTTGTCCCTAAAAATTCAGCCAGCGCTTGTGCCGCATTGGTACGAGACTGATTGCAGTTACCTTGGCCATCTAAACCTTCGTCTGCTTCATCGCAAGCAGAGCCTTTTGATTTAAGATGATTAACAGACAAGGTGAAGGTATCCCCTTCAAACGAGAATGATTGAATCAAAGAAGGGCGGTTTTTAGTATCAACAAATAACACTTCACCATTTTCATTTAATGGTGAATTGCTGCTATCTAAAATGGCGGTGCTGCCTATGGCTTGTAGTTTTTGATTGCGATATAACAAACCCACACTGATTTCGTCTGTGCCGATGGTCGATACACCAGGGTTAATAAATGTGTATTCATTACCTTCGGACTGCATGACATTTAATGCGGTTACTAATGATTGAATGGCGCTGTTTTCACCGAAACCATCGTTTTCGATTTCCATTAGTGCGATGACGTCTGCGTTCATAACGGTTAACGCCGATACTATTTTGTCGGTTTGCATCACAAGAGCTTCGTAGCTTGGGGCACCTCGGGATGTTGGGAAGCCTTCACCTAGGCCGTCACCATTAAAGTAATTAAGAACGTTCATTCCAACAATGACTAAATTAGCATCTTGCGCAATAACAGGCTCTGCTGTGCGCGGTGCAGTGGGGTCGATTACGATGTTAGATGGGATAACTGTGTAATTGTTTTTCCAGCCGTGCATCACCCCCGCTAATGTTGGAACGCGATAGCCTATGCGCATGGGGTTGCTTGCGTTGTAGCCCGATTCATCAGGGAAAGGTATATAGCTTGGGTAAGACGCAGCGACGCCGTCATCGATTAATAAAACATCTAACGGTCGTGCTTCTGCTGCTGCAATGGCGGCATCGGATAATGGAGCTGCGATTTCTGTGGGTTGAAAATGCAGTTTTGATGACACAACAAATTGCCCGTAGTTTGCAAAACCATAACCTGTACCATATAAATCACTTACAATTAGGTTCTGGTTATTTTCAATTAACATTCCTTCAACCGCTTCCAGTTCGGTTAAGTCATCAACAGGCAAGGTTACGCTGATGGCGGTTGGTAGAGTTTGATTTACGGCACACACAGAAAGCTCACTGACGCTTTTTAATTGTGTTGCATTATTATATTCGGTGGCAGTTGCCATTAAGCGCACTTTATCGCCAATACTTACCGTACTTTTATAATCGTAAACGAAGACACCTTCTGATGTATTGCTGTTAGCATCGGCATCGTTGTCTTCTTCTTGGATCCAGTAGCCACTGTATTGATAGCTATTATCGCCATTAGGTAAGGTGCCACCTTGGAAGTCGGCTGTGATGATGCCTTCAACCACTACGGTATTGCCGTACAAAGGCGATGCATCATTTTCTAAGTCTAAAATATCACCTTGAACTTGGTGAATAAAAGCAAAACCGTTAACCGAGGTGTCACCGCATTCACCTAAGGTGGGTTCTTCAATTGGGTCAGTGTCACAAGCATTGGCTAAGCCCGGGGTAGGGGTTGTTTGAATATAGCCATCTGTATTTTGTGTGGTTAGTTCACCACAGCGCTGATTTGAGTGGTTGTCTTTATCCCCTGCGCCACCTTCATTAACTTGAGGTTGGTTTGGATTTAATAGCCCAAGTAATGCACCGTCGTCATTGTCATTGGTGTCATAAACCAAAGCATCAACAAGACCCACTTGCGTGATGCTTGAACTGGTTGGGAAGTCAGTGGCGTCTGCTTGATACAGTGCGACTGCATCTGCGCCATTTTGTATTAAGTTGCTGTTAGGGCTAACTTCTAGATCGCAGTTAGCCACACTTTCTGCATTGCCACACAATACAAAATATCCCTGTGCATTTGTCATTTGACCATCAAGATCGAATGATTGGTAACTTGAATCATTACTGCCGTTAAATAAAACCAAGCTATAACCGTCTAGTGGTGTATTGCCATTACCACCGTCAAATAATTCAATAAATTCTGCGGTATCTGTACTTGGGTTATCGGCATCTACTTCGTTGATAACGGGTAAGGCCTGTGTGATGCTGCTACCAAATAAGGCGGCAATCCATAGGGTTTTACGCATAGCGAACTCCATGTTTATATTTATGTGATAAGAGAAACAGCGATACGAATTAAATATGGCAAAGACTACAGTTGTAGGACGGTTTTTTTACATATTTGTGGATGAAATATTTCAATTGTAAGTGCACAGGAAGTACAGAGTAATATCATTGTTACCCAAAAAACTCCTGCCGTCGCGGGGCAAGCCTTTATCAATCAGAAAAGATGAGCACCACTAAAGGCACTATCCAAGGAATGGCCTGCTGATGTGAAACATTAAATTATTTGGGCATACTTCCGCTTCTATAAACTCGTATTTGACAATGTAAGCGGTTTACTTAAATATCATGGCCAATATTTTAAAGCGCAAGAAAATAGAGCGATATTAAATGGGAATTTTGAAGGGGTAGGGAGGCATGTCTAAATATTGGTTTTTGCTACACTCTCGTTAGTCGACCAAAATGGTAGTAAATGACGGGCAATCCATTGCAGCGTTGAGTCCCGCATTGTCTGCGGTTATCATTCAATAAAAGTTATATTCAGTAGAGGTTTTCGATGGTTTTGTTTTGGCCAATTCAGCAAGAAATTGAGTGCATTAATGGCAGTGGCGTCATTCTCGGCAGGATAAAATTTGATGGACCGAAAGAAGTATTCACATTCTCCCCTGACAATGAATCCGTTGTTTTATCCAGTATAGAAAAATCAAGCATTGATGAGAGGTTGTCTGGTCTTGGTTCAGGTAAGTATTCATTACCCATGCAAGATGATGATTGATTTAATTATCGATCGAAAGAAGGTATAACTAGGTGACTCAAGTTGATTTTATAACGGATATTTATGACAGAATCGAAAAGTAATATATTAGAAAACGCTGCACGCACCCTAGTTTTTTTAATGGCGGCATTACAAGGTGCTTACGCAATCTTTGCGTTTATTGATCCTATTGCTTTTTCTGTGGTGAGGGGCACTGAACTGGCTAATGTGGTTGATGCAGACTGGGTTCAAATTTACGCGTCACGCACGTTATTTGTGTCGTTAATAATTGGCTTTTTGTTATACCTTAAACACTACAAGATATTAGTTTGGGCCGCATTGTTTGGAACCGTGATGCCGATCACGGATGCTTACCTTGCTATTGAAGCGCATGCTGAGAACAAGGTGGTGTACAAGCACATAGCGACAGTGATCTATTTATTGATCACGTCTTTTTTGTTAAATCGAGTTGTGAAAGCAAACGACAATTAATGGGTCAAGTCTTAGCTGATGAATGCAAGGATGCTTGGGTGATATTAAAAGTAGCTATCACCTGATCATCAAGCAAATAACTCAATATCATCATTGATAGAATCCGCACGGTTACGAGCATTCAGCTCCACCAGTAGCATTTCTTTAAGTTCGTATAATTCTTCTATGGCCATGCTTGGAAAGTGAAGGTTGTTAAAGCTTCGGTCATTGACAGTATGTTGCTCATGGCAAGAAGAGTGGGCTGGGCCTTCACCAAGGATCATGACCACTTTTGAATGGCCGACGACGTTCTTTTGGCAATAAGGGCAGTTCATTGTTTCACCTTGGCTGGAATATTTAATACGAGCATTATAAGGTTTTAAACTGGCTTTACCCTCTGCCGAATGGCATAGATTCCTCTATCAAAGACCTGGCTATGAATGCGTTACGCTTCAGTTATGACTGGTGTATTAGTGCTTTTGTATGTGCTTGATCTACGCAACAGATCAGGCATATGTGATTGATGGGTTGTTTATTTTTACGGCATAACAAGCACACTGCTGGCAGGCGTCAGGTTATGAAAGAGAAGGAATTAAAATCTAGCGCGCACACTTATCTCATACGTTCTGGGGGAGCCTAGCACCACTTGATCGGGATAAAATGTATCACTCCAAGGGGCATATATTTCATCGGTAAGGTTGCGTACATTAAACCCAAGCCGATAGTCATCAGCCTTGTACGCTACAAATACATTAAACAGTTGATACTCATCTAACACAGTGGTGTTTTCTGTATTGGCAAAGCGCTTATCTACTCGGTTATAACCCAAGCCCATTTCTATGGGTAAATTGAAAATCGTATTATAACTAAGCCATGCACTTAGCATGCTTTCGGGTACATTCACTGGGCGATTATTCGAAGCGTCTACCCCCCATTCTGGGTCATAATAGTGTCCGTATTTAGCATCGGTATACGCTAGGTTTCCACCTATTCTAAATTGCGCATTTAATTCGTGCTTAATGGCAAATTCTGCCCCTTGAGAAGTTTGTTCGTTGGTTTTTAATGCCGCATTGTCAGAGGATTGATAATCCACTGTTTTTTCAATGTCGTATATTGCTAAGGTAAGCTCTGTGCGATCTTCATTAAATACACTTTTTAAACCTAGCTCCCACTGGTTCACATCCGAGGGTTTAAAGTTACTCAAATCATAAAAATATTTAATATCGTTTTCAATTGGGTCGTGTTTCATGGCGTAATTAAGGTAAATATTATGCTGCGACGATATTGGATGCATCAACCCTAGGTAATAACTCATTTGATTAATATTCGTATCTAAGCTTTGACGTTGGCGGATAGTGCCATCAAATTGTATATACTGGCGATCAAATGATATATGTTCGGCACGGACGCCTAGGTCAATAAACCAAGCATCTTCTATGCTTACTCGATGTTCAAGAACCAATGCGTTCAGCGTTTTAATTTGCTTATCTTGACGCTGATCCACGTCACCAAATACACCGGCTTGTGGTGTATATAAGTCTACAGAATCTATGTCGTAAAAATCGGCAGCGTTCATATCGAAACCCGTTATACGCGTAAAATCATTTTCACTGCTCTCTAATTTTATGACGAGATCATGCTTTAGGTTTTCATTACCAAAACCATGGTTAAGTGCAAGGTTAAGCCCTTGTATTTGACGCTCATGTTCGATCAATAGACGATCGCGACGAATATCATTTGAGGTGGTGTTATATGTATAGCTTTCGGCATTCTGCCATTGTCTATCGGCATCAAACTGATAAATAGTCGCTTGCATTGAAGTGGTCGCCGAGAGCGTCCAGTTCATATCAATTCGAGACCATAAGCTGGTTGAGTCGATCACACTGTCGGCCACGTTGTAGTTCACATACCGAGTTGCCTTATCGATTACTCGGTTATCCTCAGTGCTCACCACAGAACCATCTGCATCCTGTGCCACACTGGCGGGCACCAAAGGTGTTCCCCAATAAGCAGGCAGGCTGTCATCCTCATAATTAAGGGAAGCGGTAATATTAAAGCTATCGCTGGGGGCAAATAAATAAGAGGCCGTTGTCTCTAATGTGCTTGAATCTGTATTACTTACCCAGCCATCGCTGCTATAGCGACTCACACCGATGCGATATGCGCTCTTTTCATTGATGGCACTTGAAATGCCCACGTTCGTAGAGCTGGTATTGTAGCGGCCGTAACTGGTTAAGACATCTATTGCGGTAGCCTGATTTAATTGTGGTTTTTTGCTGATGATATTAACACTGCCACCTGCGCCGCCTTCTTCGGCTGTTAGAGAGCTTACGCCTTTGGCCACCTCAATTTGCTCAACATTAAAGGTGTTTTTGGGGCGCATATTCAAGGTAGACATGCCCATAGACAGGCCGTCGTACAATACATTAATAGAGTTACGGCTAAACCCTCGGGTACTAAAACTATAAGGTTCAGAAGGGGACTCGCCGGATAAAACACCCACCATACTCTCAACCACTTCCACCACATTTTTTAAGCTACGGGCTTCGATGGTTTTTCGGTCGACCACCTCTACAGAGGCACTGATCAATTGGTTGTTGAGTCTATGGGGGTTATTAGAATGAGGACGCTTGTTAAGGTTTAAGCTACGTACAGCGGCACCAGTCACATCAAAATTGGCCAGCTCTCCTAAGCTCAGCTCAAAAAAATCGGCCTGATCAGCCTGATCGGAAACGGCTAGATTAACTGTGATGAATGCACTTAATATGCATGTCATAAGACAAGACCTGTTTTCCATGCTTACGCAGCCTTTCCATTTTTCATTTCTATGGGAGTAAGTCTAGTATAAAAATTGATGGTAATAGGTTTGCAGCCGTATTATTTTCAAAGGTGACCAGACTTTTAGCGACATACGAATAAATACTAAATTTGACTGGTCCTTTTAGTATTTATACGGACAGCATTTTCACTTCCTTTCCTTCCGTTCACGATTGATTGTTTTGGTGTGCGACAGGGCATTAGCGTGGTGTATTTGGATGTATGGCAGTTAGGCGCCCGCTTGCATCAGCTTCCCCTTTGCGCAGGGCAGTAAGCGGATATTCTAAAGGCAGGGATTGGGCCAAAAAGTCGAGTATCCATGTGAGTTTTCGGCGGCCGCTTTTAAGCATCACTGCTTTCAATAAAAGACAAACATAAAAAAGGCGCTACTTTTCAGTAGCGCCTTTTTCATTTTCTGAGCCTTTGTTTACTTTAACTCAATCCAGGTGGTTTTCAGTTCAGTGTAATCATCCATGGCGTGCAGCGATTTATCGCGGCCATTGCCCGATTCTTTAAAGCCACCAAATGGTACGGTGATATCCCCGCCAAAATAGTTATTCACACCCATGGTGCCTGTGCGAACCCCTTTGGCCACTTTAAGGGCTGTGTTGATGTTCTGGCTCCATACTGCGCCTGCTAAGCCATAAGGCGAGTCGTTGGCAATGCGAATGGCATCGGCTTCGTCTTTGAATTTAATCACTGACATGACGGGGCCAAAGATTTCTTCTTGGGCAATTTGCATGCTGTTGTCTACGTTGGCAAAAATGGTGGCGTCATGAAAAAAGCCGCCGGTTTCAGATTGTGTGGTATTGCCACCCAATACTAATTTTGCCCCTTCTTTTTTGCCTATTTCAACGTAGCGCTGAATGTTATCTAGCTGCCCTTGGTTGATGATGGCGCCCATCAGGTTGTTGCCATCTAAAGTGTTGCCTTCTTTCCATGCCTTAGAGTGCTCGATCACTTTTTCTAAAAAGGTATCGTAAATAGATTCTTGTACCAGCAAACGAGTACCCGCAGTACAGGTTTGGCCGCTGTTATAAAAACCGGCTACGGCCGCCATTTCTGCCGCGGCTTCTAGGTCGGCGTCGGCGAATACTATGTTGGCACTTTTGCCGCCTAGCTCTAGAAAGGTACGCTTTAGATTGGATTGACCAGAATACTGTTGCAGCAACTTGCCCACATTGGTTGATCCCGTAAAGGTTTGGCCGTCTACATCTGGGTGCAATGAAATGTGTTTGCCCAAATTAATGCCATCACCGGGTAATACGTTTAGTACGCCATCCGGCAGGCCCGCTTGTGTGGCCAGCTGTGCAATGCGCAATGCTGTAAGGGGGGTTTTTGGGTCGGGCTTTAAGATCACTGAGTTACCCGTGGCTAACGCTGGGGCTAATTTCCAAGCGGTAGTGGATAACGGGAAGTTCCAAGGCACGATGGCGGCTATCACACCCAAGGGTAGACGGGTTACTAGGGCGATTGTGTTGTGTGCGGTGGGGGCGATTTCTTCATAAACTTTATCAGTGGCTTCGGCAGTCCAGCGTATGGTGTTGACGGCGCTGGGCACGTCAATGCCATAGGTGTTCGATATGGGTTTACCAGCATCTAGGCATTCGAATAACGCCAGTTCTTCTAGGTTGTCTTCTATGAGCTGAGCCCACTTTAATAAAACCTGCTTTCTGTCAGCGGGTGCCATTTCGGACCATATGCCGCTTTCGAATGTGTCGCGGGCTATTTTAATGGCAATGTCTGCATCTTCAGGTGTGCAGTCGGCGATGTGAGCGATCACTTCGCCGTTTGATGGGTTGATGGTTGCTTCGGTCTTACCGCTTACCGAATCCACATTTTTACCATTGATGAACGCCTGGTGTGGATATTGAGCGGTTTTGGCTTTAGCAGCCCAATCAATGCTGGTCACGTCTGTCATAAATCTCTACTCATACATATCTGTTACAGCAGCCGCAGCTGCGTCTAAATTGGGGTTATATTTCACTATAGTGCAAGCATGTGCAACCAGCGTCTATATAGACTGGGGGGTATGAGGCCAAAGCCTGCTGCTAATATTAAACTGGCTGGCATGAGTTGGGTGTAACCTTGGTTTACTTTTGCCTTTAAGCAACTAGGATAGGTCAAGCTTTACAAGCTAGTCTGCTTGATTAGCCACCGTTTTCTCTGTCACCGTTTAATGGAAAAAATATGAATCAATATATTGTGAGTTATCTAGGGGGCGATCATCCATCTAGCCCTGAAGAAGGCAAAAAGCATTTTGCCAAATATCAGCAGTGGATTGGTTCGCTAGGCGATGCCGCTATCAAACCCATGGTGCCATTCAAAAACGCACACACTGTAAAACCGGATGGGACGGTCACTGCGGGAAGTGACATAGACATGAGCGGGCAAACTGTTTTGCAAGCTGAGTCCATTGAAGCAGCGTTAGAGCTGGTTAAAGGTTGCCCATTTTTAGAGATCAATGGCACGCTAGAAGTGTCTGAAATTGTTGATATGTCTAACTGATATGAAGTGTTCTGTTTTTATCGCATTGAGCGTAGATGGCTTTATTGCCCGTAAAGATGGCAATGTGGACTGGCTGCAATCATCGGGCAAGCAAGATGCTGACTTAGGCGATGATGCTGATATGGGCTTTAATGCTTTTATTGATACGGTGGATTGTCTGATTATGGGGCGTAATACCATGCAGATGATTTCAGATATGAATCTAACTGACGAGCAGTGGCCTTACGGCGATATTCCGCTGTTTGTGTTAAGTAAAAGCCTGAAGCAGTTGCCTAGTAACATGCAGACTAAAGCTAAGCTGGTGTCTACTGATATTCCGAGTCTGATTCAGGAATGTGAAAGCCGAGGGCTTAAGCACGCCTATGTGGATGGCGGTAAGACCATCCAATCATTTTTAGACCTTAAGCTGATAACCCAGATGACATTAACCCGAGTGCCTATTATATTGGGGCAGGGTATTCCGTTGTTTGCAGGGGCTAATCAAGACATAAGCCTTACTAAATTCAGGGTTAAAGCCTTTGCTAATGACTACGTACAAGAAGTTTACGATATTCAATAACACCCAGTATTAGCGATCAAATCGCTTTTTTGCTAAGCGTGCAGCCTAAAAATTGATCTACACTCATATTCTATATATAGAAAGTTTCTCTATGGGAGTAATGGTATGTTTTTGGTGCGATTGGTGTACGCCAGTGAAGTGGTTAGACCTGTTAATGATGGGGATTTAGAGCAGATACTGAACTCTGCCAGAGAGAGGAACTTACAAGCAGGCATAACAGGTATGCTGTGCTTTCATCGTAAGTACTTTTTACAATGCTTAGAGGGTTCACGAACAGAAGTAAATAAAGCGTATCAGCGGATTTTAAAAGACCCCCGTCATACCAATATAGCCATTTTGGATTATCAAGAACTTGTTGTGCGCGAGTTTAATAAATGGACCATGGGGTATATGCCTGAATCTACATTAACCGCTGAAATAAACATGCGCTATTCTGGCACTCCAGAATTTACGCCATTTGAAATGCTGGGTGAGAGCTGTCATAGAATGATGGTGGAGCTAAAAGATACTGTGCCTATCATGTAGCTTAAAACCGAAGTTCGCTTGCAATGGTATATATACTTGCCATTGTGATTGGATTGGCAGTATTTAGATTATTTTTAGATTTAAACTCTGATATATTACTCCCGCATATTTTCTTGCGTATTACCGCTGATGATCAGTTAGTTAGGCTAGGGTAAGCCGTATAATCACTTAATCGATATGTGAATATATCTATCATCAGCTGCGATTTTATTAGGAGAACATTGGATGTTACTTAAGCCGTTTCTTGGCTGTTTATTATTAGCGTTAAGCTTGCCGTCATTTGCATTTGGAGAATGGGAATTCTCTGGGTTTGCATCGATTGGCGGGGGTAAACTCAACCAAGAGAACCTTCGATATATTGACTATACCGATGACTGGAGTTTTGACTCTGACAGCGTACTGGGATTACAGGCACAGGTTGAAATATCAGACCATTGGTCGCTGATTTCTCAGGTGGTGGCAAACGGTTATGATTTTACCGATGACGATGCCTATATTCCTAAAATAGAATGGTTTGTATTGGGTTATCAAATCAACCCTGAAACACAATTGCGCTTAGGCCGATTCCGTACTCCGCAATACATGTATTCGACTTCGCTTGAAGTGGGGTATACCTATCAATGGGTTCGCCCATCTCAGAATGCTTATCCGTTATTTCTTTCTCCGTTTAAGCACATTGATGGCATCGACATTAATCATAATATGTCGGTAGAAGATATCGACATTGGCATACAGGTATTTTTAGGACAAACCGAAGGGGAATATGAGGGCACACGTGCCAATGCAGATTATTCTTTTGGTGGAAACATTCATGCCGCTTGGTCAAACTTTTCAGCGCGTATTAGTCTTCAGCAGTTAAACCTATCCATTGATTACCCTGGGTTTAACGAATTGGTCACTAACTACGATGCGCTTGCAGCTACTTACGCTGGTAATGCTGAAGCTGTGCAGGCGTTGCAGACCATTCCGAATTCATTTAATTCTGAAGATCAACAAGTTAACTATCAATCTCTGGGTTTGTCTTGGGAATTGGATCGTTGGACGCTGGCCACCGAAATATTGAATTTTCGCAGTGCAGATCGAAACTTTGCCAACGATGCCGACGGCTATTACATTTCAGCCGCTTATCAATTTAAAGATGTATCACCGTATATCATGATCGGTGAATACCATAATCGCTTCAGCGATGATGTAAAAAATAAAGTGTTGGCCAGTGAAGGTGTTGTGGCTGTTGGTGATAACCCTTTATTAGATGGGTTACGTGACATGACAATTGCAACGTTTGACCTGTTTAATGTGGACCAAGAAACCATCACCGTGGGTTTGCGGTATGACTTTCATCCGCAAGCGGATTTCAAATTCGAAGTGGAATACTTTAATTTCTTAAGTAACAGTTATGGTAATTTCTACCCCGATGAAACGTTTGATACAAAAGGCAAGGGTGGAAATGCCGTTTTAACCAGCTTTGTTATCGATGTGGTGTTTTAATATGAAACACTTAAAGCGATACCTCATTTATTCTCTTGTAAGCTCTGTGTTAACCGCAGGTGCGGCAGTAAATACCTTTGCGGATGTTGCCGTGATTGTGCACCCAAGCAGTCCTGTGAATTCTCTTAGCCATAAACAAGTGCAGAAGTTGTTCTTGGGTCGTTCGCTGATGTTTCCGGATACCGAAACCAAGGTGTATTCCATTGACCAAAATGAAAGCAGTCAGATCTTTCACGTGTTCTATGAAAAGGTCATTAGAATGAAAACCAATAAGCTGAAAAAATACCGAGCGTATTACTTATTCAGTGGTAAAGGGCGACTACCATTGCCTTTGAATGATTCTAATGAGGTCATAGAGCGTGTATCTAGAACAGAGAACGCCATATCGTATGTGAATGTGAACGAGGTGTCAGACAAGGTAAAAGTTGTTTATACCATGCCCTAGCTCGAAGGCTTTAAACCCATTGTTTATTGTGTTCAGCTTCGGCCATTGAGTAATTGTTTATTCATTGTTGATTTTAGTTTATCCAGTGAGACAGGCTTTTTAAGATAGTCATCCATTCCCGCTTTAAGACACCGTTCTCTATCCCCTTCCATGGCATTGGCCGTTACTGCAATAATCGGTGTGTGCGAGCCTGATTTTTCTTGCCGTCTAATTTGTTTGGTTGCATCAAAGCCATCCATAACTGGCATTTGGCAATCCATTAAAATGATATCAAACTGATTTTCTTTGATTAACTTAAGGGCTTCTAGACCATTCATAGCCGATTGAGACTGGTAACCCATTTTGACTACAAATGATTTTAAGACCAATTGGTTTACTTCATTGTCTTCAACAATTAATACATTCACCATTTTATTGTTATCAAAGGCCACTGGCTGGTCTGTTGGATCTTGTATTGAATGCAGGCAGAGCAGGGCCTCGAATTCAAAGGTGACTTCTAGTCCACCCGTTTCTCTATTACAAATACTTAAACTGCCGTGCATGGCTTTGGCAATGCTGGCGCACATGGGAATGCCAATGCCAATGCCTTGATGCTGGCGGCTGAATGAACCATCTATTTGGTGGAAAGGTTCAAATACATCCTGAATCTTTTCTTTAGGGATACCAGGGCCATTGTCTTTTACCGTAATGGTGATTACTCGGGCGTCGGTTTTGTTACTTATTTGTTTGGATGACACCAATATGTCGATGACGCCAAAATCAGAAAATTTAACTGAATTTCCTATTATGTGTCTCAGCGCATGGCAAAGACGCTGTTCGTCTCCTAATAAAGCAAGGCCTTGAGTATTGTCCGAATCGTACGTGACATTTATTGCGATGCCCTTAAGCTGGCATTCACTTGAAAATAACTTAACGGCATTTGATATTAAAGGTTCTAATGAGAAAGGGCGTTGAGCAATGTTAATGCTGCCAGACACCATGCCGCTGAATTCTAAAATATCGTCTACCGAGGTGCATATGGTTTGCTCAGATGATTTACATGCATCAACCAGTTCGGTTTGCTCGGTGGTAAGTGATGTGGACTTTAAAAGCGAGAGTGCACCCGAAATACCATTAATAGGGGTTCTTAGTTCATGACTCATGGTATCTAAAAATATTTTTTTGAGTCGGTTACTTTTGTTTACCGCGGCGATAACAGTTATCGATATTGTCCAAGCCAGTATGACTAAACCGATAATGAGTAGGGCCCCTAAAATAGCGCCAAGCTTGTTAGCCGATACAATTTCACTGTTTGTGTAAGCCAGCGAGCTAACATAGTCCTGTTTTCGCAGTTCAATAAGTTGGTCGATATCCGCGATTAATAAATTACGTTTTTTATTAACGTCTAAGATTTCAGTTTCGTATTTACGAGAGGCTTCAGGGTTCTCGATAAGCAGGTTGGCAACGGTTCGAGATGCGAGGTAATAATCATCAAAATCTTGCGTCAGATCATTCGTAAACGATAACGTGGTGCTGTCGACTTTATTAATATCGTTAATGTGCGTTAAAAAGGTATTGGCAGACTCTAGCGTTTCTTCTAGTAAAAAGTAGTTTTCAAAAACCAGGGCAGTAGAAAATGCACTGTGTACATCTTCAACATCACCTTTAAGTAGTAGAAGTGTTTCTAAGACAGGCAGCTTTATGGTTTGTAATTCAGTGATACGACGTTCGTTTTCATTCGCCACAGAAACATTAAATTGCACATAACCAAAAAAACTAATGCCGCCGATTAAGGCGATTAGCATAATGTATAAACGAATTTTTACATTTTGTGAGTGGTTAGTCATGGATCTTGGGCCTTGTTTCAATATCACCGGACGTTTTTTGTTTTTATTTCTAGAACGTCAATGGCCAGTTCGGCAATTAGATTAAGAATATACGCATTATAACAAGTCTTTTTATAATGATTAGAATAGCAGAAACAAACCCAATTGAGAGGGCTTTGTTAAGCTAATTTGCTTTTAATAGCTCTTCTAAATACGCATCTAAAATTAAATTACTGAGCGCACCTTTTCGAGTCACGGATGAAAAGTGCGTATTAAAGCTTCTTGTGTGCTCACCAATGGCTCTGATTTTATCTTGTGTGACCCAGCGTTCAGCTAAGTGAGTGGGTAAAAAGCCAATAAACCGTCCGGTTAATATTAAAAAAGCAATGCCTTCACGGTCGGTACTGGTCGCCGTGGCATTTAGCATGCTTTGCTGTCGCTTAATTTCAGCAGGCTGTGGGTAACTGGGTAATACCGCATCGTATTGGCTTAATGCTTGATCGCTAATACTTGCTAAGTCTTGATCAAATAGCGGGTGGGTGTCGCTGCAATACAGCAACGATTTTTCTTTATACAGTGGCTGATAATTCAAACCGGGCAGGGTGCGTAAGTCGGGTACAACGCCCACATGCAGCTGGCCATCTAATATGGCGGTTTCTATGTCATTGGGAGGCATCATACGAATGTTAATGATGATGTCGGGGGCTCGGTGTTTTAGAGTGCTGAGTGCCTGAGTAATGCGCATTTGCGGAATGGTCACCATGTTATCGGTGATGCCTATGTTCAGTTCGCCTTTGAGCTCGGTGTTTATGGCATTGATCTGGGATTTGAAGGTTTCAAGGCTGGACAACAGTTGCAAGGCTGATTGATATACTTGCTCGCCGTGCTCGGTGACCGCAAAGCCAGAACGGCCCCGTTGGCACACCTTCATATTAAGCAATGATTCTAGCTCATTAATGGCTAGGCTTATGGCCGGCTTACTGATGTTTAATTCTACTTCGGCCGCTGAAAAGCCTCCAGATTCTACCACCGTTTTAAATATGCGCAGCAAGCGTATATGGGCGTCACCAAGCTGCCTAGGTAGTAGGTTCTTCTTTTGCTTGCTGGTATTCACCATATTTATAGACAGCCTTTATTCATACTTAGCGTGTGATTAATGCCCAGTTAAGCGGAATTAATGAGCAGCAATTTTGCGACAAGCTTATAGTTAAGTAAATGGTTAACTAAGGTTTAATAATGTTGAATTTGTTAAACATACAGCAGGGTAGATAATCAGGCTATACCTAATAACAATACAACTAAAAATAAGTGAAAGGGCGCCCCATTAAGTGGTTGGAGGTTTCCTAGAATTGAGGCTATTAAAATGAGTCAGCAACCAAACCCTGCCTATGCAGGCCTTAGCCAAGCCCAGCTTGATGCCCACTGGATGCCATTTACGGGTAATCGCCAGTTTAAGCAGGACCCTCGCATCATTGTGAGCGCCGAAGGTAACTATTACACCGATGCATTGGGCCGTAAGATATTTGATGGCTTGTCGGGTTTGTGGACATGTGGTGCAGGCCATGGTCGCCCTGAAATTGTAGAGGCCATTGCCAAGCAAGCCAAGCAACTGGATTACTCGCCAGCGTTTCAATTTGGACACCCTAAATCGTTTGAACTGGCCCATCGCATTACCGAATTAATGCCTGACGGTTTGAATCGTGTGTTTTTTACAGGGTCGGGTTCCGAGTCAGTTGAAACGGCATTAAAAATTGTTCGCGCCTACTGGCGTAAAAAAGGTCAGCCAGAAAAAACCCGATTTATTGGTCGAGCAAAAGGCTATCACGGCGTGAACTGGGGCGGCATCAGTGTGGGTGGCATTGCACCTAACCGTGCCTTGTACGGTCAAGGCATTGAAGCGGCACACTTACAGCATACAATCCTGCCAGAAAACGCTTATTCGAAAGGCATGCCCACTGAAGGTGCTTACCTAGCCAATGAACTGGAAGCCATGATGGGCATTTACGATGCATCAACTGTTGCGGCTGTTATTGTTGAACCCGTAGCAGGATCGGCCGGTGTGATCCCGCCGCCTGTTGGTTATTTAAAACGTTTGCGTGAACTGTGTGATAAACACAATATTTTATTAATTTTTGATGAAGTAATTACCGCATTTGGTCGCATGGGTTCAAATACCGGTGCTGAAGAATTTGGTGTGGTGCCGGATATCATGACAACCGCTAAACAGTTAACCAATGGCGTGGTGCCAATGGGTGCGGTGATTGCCAAACAAGAAATTTACGATACGTTTATGGAAGAAGGTGGGCCAGAATATATGTTGGAGCTGCCCCATGGTTATACGTATTCTGCGCATCCGGTTGCTTGTGCGGCTGCACTGGCTTCATTGGACATTCTTGAAAAGGACAATTTGCCATCTAGAGTGAAATCCATGTCGCCCCAGTTTGAAGAAATGCTGCACAGTTTAAAAGGCAGCAAACACGTGGCGGATATTCGTAACTACGGTTTTGCAGGGGGCATTACCATTGCAGCCAAAGATGGTCAGCCAGCACTTCGCCCATACGAAATTGCCATGAAGATGTGGGAGAAAGGGTTTTATGTGCGCTACGGTGGCGACACCATTCAGCTAGGATTGCCTTTTACCACTGAGCTTGCAGAAATCAGCAGTGTGATAAATGCGTTAGGCGATTCATTAAACGAAGTAGATTGATATTTTTGGGCTTTTGCTTGAGGGGCCCTTCGACGGATGTTCGCAAGCTCACTGCTCAGGACGAACGGAATTAACAGGTTTAAATCCGTTCATACTGAGCGACGAGGTACGGGTCAGTCGAAGTGTGGCAAGATTAAGAACAGAATTAAGTAAAATATAAATAGATATACAGAATTTAAAATTTTAAGAATATAAAAAGGAAACACACATGACACAAGTAGTTGGTCACCTAATTAATGGCGAGATAGTAAACGATACAGCTCGCACACAAGACGTATTTAACCCTGCAACGGGTCTTTCTGAAAAGAAAGTCGCGCTCGCGTCTAAAACCACAATGGAATCAGCCATTGCAGCCGCTGAAGCCGCCTACCCAGAGTGGAGAAATACACCGGCTATTAAACGTGCCCGCGTGATGTTTCGTTTTAAAGAATTGTTAGAGAAAAATTCTGACAAAATTTGCCAGTTGATCGGTCAAGAGCACGGCAAAATTTCGCATGACGCCGCGGGCGAATTACAGCGCGGAATTGAAAACGTAGAGTTTGCATGTGGTGCGCCAGAATTATTAAAAGGTGAGCACAGCAAAAATGTTGGGCCAAACATTGATTCTTGGAGCGAGTTTCAGCCATTAGGTGTGGTTGCGGGTATTACACCGTTTAACTTTCCTGCCATGGTGCCAATGTGGATGTTTCCTTTGGCCATTGTTTGCGGCAATACCTTTATTCTTAAGCCATCTGAACGTGATCCATCGTCAACACTTTACATTGCACAATTGCTTCAAGAAGCGGGCTTACCAGACGGCGTAATGAACGTTGTAAACGGCGACAAAGAAGCGGTGGATGTTTTATTAACAGACGAACGTATTAAAGCGGTTAGCTTTGTGGGTTCAACCCCCATTGCTGAATACATTTACGCAACAGCAAATGCAAACGGCAAACGTTGCCAAGCATTAGGCGGCGCAAAAAATCACGCCATTGTTATGCCAGATGCCGACATCGATAACGCAGTAAATCAATTATTAGGCGCCGCGTTTGGATCGTCTGGCGAGCGCTGCATGGCGTTATCAGTAGCGGTTGCAGTAGGCGATGAAGCCGGTGATGCACTTGTTAGTAAAATGCAGTCAGCCATGAAAGGCTTAACCGTTGGTGCATACGATAATGCCAGCAACGATTTTGGCCCAGTAATTACTGCGGCACATAAAGAAAAAGTACAAGGCTACATTTCAAGTGCTGAAAAAGACGGTGCTAAAATTGTAGTTGATGGCCGTAACCCAGAAGTAGCCGGTTACCAGGATGGCTTTTTTGTCGGTGCAACATTAATTGATAACGTAACGGCCAATATGGAAAGTTACGACGCTGAAATTTTTGGCCCAGTACTGCAAGTAGTACGTGTTAAAACCATGGAAGAAGCCATGAAGTTAATCAACGATCACGAATACGGTAACGGTACGTGTATCTTTACCCGTGACGGCGAAGCGGCCCGTTACTTCTCTGATAATATTCAAGTGGGCATGGTGGGCATTAACGTACCGCTACCTGTTCCAGTTGCGTATCACAGCTTTGGCGGTTGGAAGCGTTCATTGTTTGGTGATCTTCATGCATACGGTCCAGACGGTGTGCGTTTTTACACAAAACGTAAAACCATTACGCAGCGCTGGCCCTCAAGTGGTGTGCGTGAGGGTGTGAGTATGTCATTCCCTAGCTAGGTTGCTAGTTTTCTTTAAGAGATAGGGTATTGCATTACCGCTCATCATCCTCACTGGCTTTGCCAGAACGATCTTTAGATTGGCCGGAGGAGAACGCTGTGAGTCACAATTAATATGCAATACGGCATGCTTACAAAGAAAATGATATTCCGTAGGATGGGTTAGAAGTTGAGGTACGAGATTTCGTAACCCATCAGATTAACTTCAAATGATGGGTTACGCGGATCATAAAACTCGCAGCTAACCCATCCTACAATTTAACTTAGCGGCTTTGATAGTATTTGTGGATCTGGTTGCGGATATGATAATAGTTTACAGGGTGAACTTTGCCTTGTATTAACTGCCTGGCATACGCTTCTAGTTATGTGGATTATACTGACAATATAAAACGTCACTTTATGTGGCGTTTTTTTATGGGTAATGCTTATGAATAATTAATGGATGAATATTGGAATGTGCTTGTGGGAGAGCGCTTGCGCACGGTCGTGAAAATGAAAGAATCGCGCGCAAGCGCCCTCCCACAAAATTGATATGAGTTCACCCTAAAATATCATGTACTCATGAGCGGTGTATTACGCTCTTTGATCTAATACACCTACGGTGTTTTATAAAAACCGTTATTTAAATTTAGCATCATAAATTCATGTGCGGTGTATTATGTAAAACCCGTTATTTAAATTCTGCACCCTATATTCAAGTAGGGTGTATTAGCACCTTGTGCGTAATACACCGGAGGCAAAGATACACTTCATTTGGAAAGAGTGAAACTCAGGAATACTACGGATTTGTCGATACTTATTATTTTTGTGGGAGGGCGCTTGCGCGCGAATAATGTTTCCATCGTCATACCGGACGCGCGAAGCGCTTTGATCCTATATCCATGTGAATGATCGAAAGTACACTGTTCATATATTAAAATTGATTGAAATCGTGGGTATGAAAAATTTGACCTAGGCCAATGTTGTCCTCATGATTGCTGCCTTAATAAAAATCATATGGCGAAAGTCGTTTATTAAAAGGCGTCGCCGATATATATGTCATGGAGACGTATAATCAACTGTTTAATTGATATGACATCAGAAAAGAAAATTAGAAAATTCCAGTGGATAATAATTAGCTACACATTATCTTCGGTAGTTGTTGCATCCACTCAGGTTAATAATGGGATAATCGCCCTAAACTTCTTTGTTGGTTTTGTGCTTTTCCTTAGATATTTGTACTTAATATATACGACAGGAATAACCATTCCGTTTAATAATTCAAGAGTCATATCAAAACAGGAAAACCCAGTTGAATTTATGATGGAAGTCGTTGTCGGTTTATTGTTTTCCTTGGTGTGTCTTTTGGGTTCTTTCTATTATTTGCTTAGATTGTAACCCCAAAAATTAAATAATACGCTCAAGTTTAGGACGCAGTAAACTGCGCCGCTTAGCATGAGCGTTAATTTCAATAACTTACACATCCAGAACGATCAGGTTTTAATGAAATGAATAGACTCGATCCATCCCCTCTAGAGAATCACCTTGTTTAGAGCCAATGCTCTAGTTAATAGCCCTTCTATAGCCATAAAACCCCGATTATCGAGCCTTAAGCGTGCAGATTACAGTACGATGGTTCAGCGATTGCTCACATTCTGTGCTATTATCCCGCCACCTATCAAACATCGAATGAGATAATCATGACTGAACCTAAAAAAATGAAACGCCGCATCCGTAAAAAGCTATGCCTAGGTGAATTCGCGATTATCGGATTTGAATTCTCTTGTTCTATTGAAGAAATGGAAGAAGACAAGGTAGACGGTTTTTTCTCTGACCTATTAAACTTCTTAGAAGTAGAAGACCTTCAATTTGCAGGCGGCGGCAGCAAGCATGATTTTGGCGGTTACATTACCTTGCCAAACTGCAATGTGAAAGCAACGGATGCTGATCGTGAGAAAGTTCAAAAATGGCTTTCGGCTCAAGCTGGTGTAAGCGATGTGAATGTTGAACCTTTATCTGATGCTATTTATGGCATTGACGAAGCGTAATTAGCTTCACATAGATGCGCTGTTTCTGGCGCATCTATCCTCTAGATTTTTCATGACTTCTTCTACACGCTACATTTTTTATTGTTTCTTTTTATCTCTGCGCACTTTAAACACTTCTATTGGCGGTACTTTAATGTGATGTGCCAAATGCCATCTATTAAAGAAACCAGCAGGCCCATGGCCACTGCCATATAAATGAGCCATTCCTGATGCAATACCTCTTCGTTTAAAACAAAATACGCCATGATAAAAATTAATGTGGGTTCTAGGTAGCTAAGCAATCCTAAGATGCTTATGGGCAGGCGTTTATTGGCCGCGATAAAACACAGCATAGGAACAGACCCTAATGCAGCGACCCCGATAAATAGAAAAATCCAATCTAGAGAATATGCAAATGGGTGAGGCAATGAGCCGCCATCGATGTCTCCAAATAATAAAATGGCAACTAATGCAAAAGGCAATAATATAATGTTTTCAATTAAGAATGCCGAAAAACTGGGCAGGGATTGATAGCGGCGCAGCATTAAATATAAGGGGTAACCGATAATGATGATCACCACTACCCAGGATAGTCCATCCGAATTCAGATACGCCATTAATACACCCATAGCCGAAAACATGAGCGCCAGCCACTGCATGGGCCGTAATCGTTCATTTAAAAAAACGCGCCCCACAAATACCATGACAAGTGGCATTAAAAAATAGCCCAAAGATAAGTCTAGGGTTTGACCATTAAGTGGCGCCCAAACAAAAACGCCCCACTGTAGGCTGATTAAAAAGCTGCCAGCTAACAGTCCCGGCCATGCTTTAGGATTTCGCATGGATTTAAGGTTTTCTTTGAGTTTTCCTGTGAGTGCTAAAATACTTATGACTAAAATACAAGACCATAAAATACGCTGAGCCAGCACGATATAACCTGATATAGGATCAAGCTGTTGCACATACACGGGCATGATGGCAAATAAACAGAATGCAATGCAGCCAAATATTATTCCGCTGAGTTGAGGTGTTTGACCCGTCATGTTTTTTTGAGTGGTATGCGCTTAGAAATCATATGCTAGCTTTACTGTCATTCTTGATCACAGTAATCGCCAATGACAGACCAAAGTTGCTTGAACGTAGACATCATTAAATCACCGTCTTGTTTGGGGTATGATCCTAGGGTAACAATCATTAGATCACGATCTAAATCAAACCATGCGGTTTGCCCATGAATGCCTAACATGGTGAAGCGGTTTTGCTCTGGTTCTAGTACCCAAAATTTATTTTTATACTGACCGTTTTTAAATACGCGGTCTTTGTTATCTTGATGGTATGCAGATTGTGCTTTAGGGTCTGGCTTTACGGTTTTGTTAATAAAGTTTGCAGGAAGGACTTGATCACCTGATAAGTTTTTACCTTGTCTGATCATGTGTGATGCAATTTTGGAAAAGTCTTGCAAGGTGGCATTGAATTGCCCTTCGGTGATCGGAAACCCCTGGGGGTCTGTATTAAAATAGGCGTCATCTTTTGCGCCTACTTTTTTGTATAGCTTATCTTCAAATAATTGAGCCAAAGATTGTTTGTAAATATTCTCGAGTACCATGCCTAATACATTGCTTAGCGTGGAGTTATAAACAAAGCATGTTCCTGGCTCATAATTCCGTTGGTTTAAATTTTGGGTTACCCAAGCGCGCACACCAATTGTTATTTCACTGGCCAATGGCGGGTAGTAGCCTGCCGCACGGGCATAGCTCCAATAGTCGGCGTCTTTTTTGGTGTAGTCCTCGCTGTATTTTATGCCCGCTTGCATATCCAGTATGTGCTGAATGCTGACACTATCCCATGCGGGCATTGATTCAAATTCAGGTATGTATTCTTGTACCGGTGCTTGCGGGTTTAATAAACCTTCATCAATGGCCATGGCCGCAATCATAGAGCATAAAGACTTGGTGCATGAATGTATGACATGGCGATCATCTTTTTGCATACCATTGCGATAAGATTCGTGTATCACCTTGCCTTTATGCATGACCAGCAATGCATCATTAAATAATCGGCGATTTAAAAATGTATCTCCATCTATGTTTCGTTTTGGATTCAATACATCTTTGAAAATAAGGTCTTGAATATCAAGTTGATGATTGGCGTAAGCTAGATCAATGGTTTTACCCGATTCGATGGCCAGGGTTGGAAACACTTTTTCCATTGATATTTGCCCAATGGCTAGGTGCTCGGGATTGTCCCAGTTTTGCTGGCCAATTGAGAACTCGGAATTAATATCATACGAAGGTATTTTAGTGATTGTTTTCACGATATCAAATCCTATCAATGCTCAATCAATTTTTAAATTATTCTATTTAAAACGAATATATTTGAAGCGCTAAGAT
>ERZ1027208.51-NODE-51-length-65245-cov-19.036846_pt1 | contig 65245 bp, 56 predicted proteins | sample MGYA00520867_ERZ1027208 | MGnify/ENA primary metagenome ERZ1027208 (study PRJEB33311, sample SAMEA4378413) | marine metagenome | biome: Marine biome; feature: Fjord; material: Water | collected 2014-07-20T08:00:00Z/2014-07-... | depth 75 m ... | reverse complement strand
TGGGAGATGGCAATAATGTTTCCAATTCATTAATGATTATGGCGGCCATTTTAGGGGTAGATTTCACGTTAATTAGCCCAGAGGGCCATGAAGCACAAGCGGATATTGTTGAAAAAACCAAGCAACTTGCAAAGAAATCAGGATGCCAATTAGTCCTTACTAATGACATCGACGCTATTGGTAAACAAGATGTAATTTATACAGATACATGGGTTTCTATGGGTGATGAAGATAGTAGCAAGAAAGCTGAAATATTAGCTAAATTTGCACCCTATCAAGTAAATCATGATTTGATGGAAAAAGCGCAAGCGACCATGGTGTTGCATTGCCAACCGGCACATTTGGAAGAAGAAATAACCACTGCGTTATTTGATAGTGATTTATCAAAAGTATTCCAACAAGCTGAGAACAGAATGTGGGCACAAAATGCCGTACTTGTTGCGTTATTCCAGAAATAGATTAACAACGAGTAGCAACAAACACCGAATTAAAGTAAGAAATTAATCAAACAAATTTAAGATATTTAAGAGAGAAGAACATGGCTTTAGCAAAGAAAAAAATTAAAAAAGTAGTATTAGCATACTCAGGTGGATTAGATACTTCAGCGATCATTCCATGGTTAAAAGAGAACTATGATGGCTGTGAAGTTATCGCATTTTGTGCTGATGTTGGTCAGGGCGATGAAGAACTTGAAGGCGTGAAAGAAAAAGCTATCGCATCAGGCGCATCAGAATGTTATGTAGTTGATCTTAAAGAAGAATACGTAAAAGACTATATCTACCCAATTTTGAAAACTGGTTCAGTTTACGAAGGTCAGTACTTATTAGGTACGTCAATGGCACGCCCTATTATTGCAAAAGCGCACATAGAAGTTGCGCTAAAAGTAGGTGCAGATGCAGTGTGTCATGGTTGTACTGGTAAAGGTAATGACCAAGTTCGTTTCGAATCTTGTTTTGCTGCGCTAGCACCAGAGCTTACTGTTATTGCTCCATGGCGTGAGTGGGATATGGTTTCTCGTGAAGATTTACTTGATTACTTGGCTGAACGTAATATTCCTTGTGCTGCTTCATTAACTAAAATCTACAGTCGTGATGCCAATGCTTGGCATATCTCTCATGAAGGTGGCGAATTAGAAGACCCGTGGTGTGAGCCGTCAAAAGAAGTATGGACCATGACGGTTGATCCAATGGATGCCCCAGACGTACCAGAAAAAGTACAATTAAGCTTTGAAGAAGGTGAGTTAGTTGCTATCGACGGTAAAGATTTCTCTCAACACGGTGCAGGCGCATATGAAGCATTAATGTACTTAAATGAGAAGGGCGCGGCTCATGGCGTTGGTAGAATTGATATTGTTGAAAACCGTTTAGTGGGTATGAAGTCTCGTGGTTGTTATGAAACACCGGGCGGAACTATTTTAATGGCTGCTTACAAGGGCTTAGAATCGCTTATCTTAGACAAAGAGTCACTTAAATACCGTGAGTCTGTAGGACTTGAGTTCTCTCATGTTATCTATGATGGTCGTTGGTTTACTCCACTTGCTAAAGCACAGCTAGCCTCTGCGGCATCGTTTGCTGAAAAATTAACAGGCGATGTAGTCGTTAAATTATATAAAGGTATGGCACAAGTGATTCAACGTCGCTCACCAAATAGCTTGTACTCTGAAGAATTTGCTACCTTTGGTGCTGATGATGTTTATGACCAAAAACACGCAGAAGGTTTCATTCGTTTATTCAGTTTATCAAGCAGAATTACCGCGTTAAGCCAAAAAGATCAGGAGAAGTAGTCATGGCTTTATGGGGCGGACGATTTAAAGAAAAAGCGAGTTTACAATTTAAGAAATTTAATGACTCGCTACCGGTAGATTACCGTATGGCAGTACAAGATATTGTTGGATCAATGGCTTGGGCGCATGCTATTCATGAAGTGGGCGTATTAAACGATGACGAACTGATTCGTTTAACCGCTGCGCTGCAAGAATTAAAAGCATCTGTTGAAGATAATCCTAAACAAATCTTGTTATCTGATGCAGAAGATATTCATAGCTGGGTGGAAATCCAACTTATTGAAAAAACCGGTGACTTAGGTAAAAAGCTCCATACTGGCCGTAGTCGAAATGATCAAGTAGCGACGGATTTAAAACTTTGGTGTAAAGAGACTGGCGGCGATTTACTCTTCGCTTTAGTCAACTTACAGCAAGCTATGATGAACTTAGCTGAACGTGAAAAAGATACTGTGTTACCGGGTTATACCCATTTACAAAGAGCACAACCCGTTACTTTTGGACATTGGTGTTTAGCCTATGTAGAAATGTTTAACCGTGATATCGGCCGTCTTAAGGATGCACTTTATCGTTTAGATGTTTCGCCGTTGGGCTCTGGTGCACTAGCGGGAACAGCATATCCGATTGATAGAAATGCATTGGCTAACCGTTTAGGTTTCAGAACCGCAACCATGAACAGCCTTGATGCAGTGTCTGATAGAGATCATGTTATTGAGTTATTGGCTTCAGCCAGTATTTCAATGATGCATTTATCACGTTTTGCAGAAGATTTAATTTTCTACAATTCAGGTGAAGCTGGCTTTGTAGAAATGAGTGACCTAGTTAGCTCTGGCTCATCATTAATGCCGCAAAAGAAAAACCCCGATGCGTGTGAGTTAATTCGTGGTAAAGCGGGCCGTGTTTTTGGTTCTTTAACCGGTATGTTAACTACCATGAAAGCTTTGGCACTTGCTTATAATAAAGATATGCAAGAAGACAAAGAAGGTTTATTTGATGCGCTTGATACGTGGCAAGAATGTATGGAAATGGCTGTGTTGGTTGCTGACGGTTTAAAAGTGAACCGTTCACGTACCCTTGCAGCGGCTCAACAAGGTTATGCCAACGCGACTGAGCTTGCTGATTATTTAGTAGGTAAAGATATTCCATTCCGTGAAGCACATCATATTGTTGGTGAAGTAGTTTTAGCTGCCATAGATAAAGGTGTGCCTTTAGAAGACTTAACCATAACTCAATTGCAAGAGTTTAGTGATAAAATTGAGCAAGATGTATATCAACACCTTTCAATTGAATCAACGCTCAATAAACGTGAGGCGCTTGGTGGTACTTCGCGTTCTCAAGTTGAAAAAGCGTTGGCAACTACGCAATCTGGCAATGAAGCCATTTTAAATGAACAAGTTGTTGGTGCGCCAGGCAAGCAAAGAATCGAAGGGGCACTTAAGCAAGTTAAACAGCGTTTAAATGCGCAACGTGCTGCTGCCATGTCTGTTCGTCGCGCCAGAATGTCGGATGTTGATAGTATTCATCAATTGACTAACTATTGGGCTGATAAAGGCGAAATTTTGCCACGAACGCGTGACAATATAATTCACGATATCCAGAACTTCGTGGTCGCTGAGCTTGATGGTAAGGTTGTTGGTACAGCGTCACTATATATCTATCAAACAGGATTAGCTGAGATCCGTTCTGTTGTTGTGCAAGATGATGCGCAAAAACAGGGGCAAGGTGAAGCACTTGTTCAATATCTGTTAGAGTTTGCTAATCAAATGGAATTAGAACAAATCATTGTTTTAACTTATATACCACAATACTTTAGCCAACTTGGTTTTAACCTAATTGATAAGAACTCACTAGCGGATAATATTATTGAAGATAGCGAACCAAGCCCGGATAAAGATCCTGCCGATGAAGTAGCGATGGAATATATTGTTGGTCAAAGTAAGTAACTCTTACTGGAAATAGCTAAGTAATATTAAAGAATGGAAAAAATGAATAATAGCGAGCAAAATTACGTTAAATGGTTTAGAAATGCAGCACCCTATATTAATGCTCATCGTGGAAAAACGGTGGTACTTATGTTTGGTGGTGAAGCAGTTACACACCCCAATTTTGCTAATATTATTCATGATATTTCATTATTACGTAGTTTAGGTGTTAAATTAGTGGTGGTGCATGGTGCAAGGCCACAAATTGTAGATCGCATGCAACAACGGGGACTTGAGGAGAATGTTGTTGGCAACATTCGGGTTACTGATGCACAAACATTAGTAGCTGTGAAAGATGCTACTGGCTCTTTACGTCTTCATATAGAAGCACTGCTTTCTACAGGTGTAGTTAATTCACCTATGCACGGCTCACAAATTCGAGTCAGTACAGGTAATTTTGTCATTGCAAAACCTATGGGGGTTCGCAGCGGCATTGATTATAAATACACCGGCACCGTGAGAAGAGTAGATTCAGATGGCATTAATATGCAGCTGGATTATGGCTCTATTGTTTTACTTTCTCCCATTGGTTACTCACCAACAGGTGAAGTATTTAATTTAGCTTTAGAAGATGTTGCCACACAAACCGCTATCTCACTTAAAGCAGACAAGCTGATTGCATTCACCGAAGACGAAGGGCTTATTGATAAGTCTGGCGAATTAATTCGTAGTTGTAGTGTTCGCACAGTCAAAACCTTACTTGATGAAAACGACTGTCATGTTCGTCAGTTATTGCTTCGCTCAATTATTCAAAGTGGTGAAAATGGTGTAGAACGTTGTCATTGCGTTAGTTATCAAAGTGATACAGCATTATTGCAAGAATTATTTACCCGTGATGGTGCGGGTACTTTGGTGGCTAAAGATCATAAGGAATTGATTGCGACAGCAACTATTGATGATGTTGCCGGAATATTAGAACTAATTCAACCACTTGAAGAAGAAGGTGTGCTAGTGAAACGCTCTCGGGAATTACTCGAGATGGAGATAGAATACTTCACTGTGCTTAAAAAAGAAGAGGTGATCATCGCTTGTGCGGCGCTGTATCCTTATCCTGAAGCGAAAATGGCTGAAGTTGCCTGTGTTGTAATTGATCCTGATTACCGTAAAGGTAATCGAGGTGAGAGAATAATAAGTGCCTTAGAGTTGAGTGCAAAAAAGAAAGGCTTAACATCGCTGTTTTTATTAACGACCGTTAGTGGGCATTGGTTTCTAGAGCAAGGCTTTATTGAAGCACCGCTCGACAGGTTACCTGAAGGGAAAAAACAGCTGTATAACTTTCAACGTAATTCGAAAGTCTTTATTAAAGATATATAGGTAATTGTTATAATGCTGATGTTTCGCTAAGTACGGGATCTGATAAAAACTATATAAATAAAAAGCAGTTAGTGTAAATCACTCGCTGCTTTTTTGTTTTTTAATTGAAGATAGTATCTATTTTTCAGCGGTAAGTGGCAGTTAAAACAACTCTTCTTCTTCCTGTTGTTGTTCTCCAGATAATATTTCACTGCTGTTATCTTCAGTAACATATTCTGTTGGTACTTTCCCAAAACGGAAATATTCAAACTGACTGCTTTTATCTGTTTTAGTGGTTAGTTTTCCTGTGGCCTTATCAATGCGAACAGAGACAATATCCACGGGCGGTTGAAATGCTTCAGGTTCAGTTTCGGCAAGAGCAATGCGCATAAAGTCAATCCATGCTGGTTGCGCTGATTTGGCGCCAAACTCTTTACCTGTAGTTTGATTTTTACCTAAGTTATTATTGTAAACTGATTGGCCTAGAATGTGCCGTGGATCATCAAAGCCTATCCATGAGGTAGTGACTATATTGCGGCTAAAGCCAGAAAACCAAGCATCTTTTGCTTCGTTTGTGGTACCGGTTTTACCTGCAATATCACGGCGTTTTAATGTTCTAGCTCGCCAACCAGTGCCTTGCCAACCATGTTTAGCAGACCAATCTGCTCCCCATATAGCGCTATTAAGTGCTTGTGTGATTAAAAAAGCATTTTGCGGGCTGATTATACGATTTGCTTGTTTGATCTCAATGGTTTGCTCGCTTTCTGATTGAGCAAATCGTTGCTCATCTTCAGTTATTATATTGTACTCTGAATTATTATTACTCATTGGTTCAAGTGTAGGGTCAGTATCAGCTAATGAATCAGTTTGCATGCATGGATCACATGCTATAACTGGATCAGCTTGATAAATAATCTCCCCTTCACTGTTTTCAATACGCTCAATTAAGTAAGGTTCTACTAAAAACCCGCCATTAGCGAATGCAGCAAAACCTGTGGCGACTTCTAACGGTGTTAAGGAGGCAGAGCCAAGCGCTAACGTTTCGTTGCGTGGCAAATCGGTAGCATTAAAGCCAAAGTTGGTTAAGTGTTGTATGGTATTACGAACACCAATACTTTTTAATAATCTTACTGCAATCACATTTTTTGATTGTGCTAAAGCCAATCTAACTCTTAACAGGCCGACATACGTCTCGGGAGAGTTTCTAGGACGCCAAACAACGCCTGAGCTTTTATCCCATTGATTGATAGGAGCATCATTCACTAGTGAAGCAAGCGTAAAGCCATGTTCTAGCGCTGCTGAGTAAATAAAAGGTTTGATATTCGAACCGACTTGACGTTTTGCTTGCGTAACGCGATTAAATTGACTCTGTTTGAAGCTAAATCCACCAACAGCGGCTTTAATTGCACCATCATTTGGTGATAAAGATACGATGGCCGCACTCGCGGTTGGAAGTTGTCCAAGACGGTAATGATTATCAGTCATTTTACTAACTAATATCACATCACCGTACTTAAGAACGTCTTTTGCCGCTTTCGGTGGTTGACCTTGTTTTTGGTCGTTAATATAAGGACGTGCCCAAGCTAAACCTTGCCACTTAATGGTTGCTGTCTCTTGGTTACGCAATTGAATGCTGACTGATTTCTCTTCAACCGCAATAACGATGGCAGGAACAAGCATTTGATAATATGTAGCAGCTGAAAAGGCCTTTGTTAACTCTTCTTGTGATAATGGAACTATGGCGCTGTCAGACGTTTTTTCCGATATAGGCCTAAGTGAAGCGACAGGTCCGCGATAGCCATGACGTTGATCGTAATTTAATAGATTATTGACAAGCGCTTGTTCAGCCGCGGTTTGCAGTTTTGCCGTTACCGTGGTGAATACTTTATAGCCTTCGGTATAAGCTTTATCTTTGCCGTAGCGCTTAAGTACTTCATTATGAGCCATTTCAGCAACGTAAGGTGCATTCAATTCAATTTCTGCACCGTGTTTTTTACCCGTGATTGGAGCATTTTTTGCTGTTTGGTATTCCAGATCTGAAATGTAACCGCTAACTAGCATACGTTGTAGAACGACCGAACGACGCGCTTTAGCTCGTTTGGGTGAACGAATTGGATTTAATGTCGACGGGGCTTTTGGTAGACCCGCTAGTACAGCAATTTGGGCAAGATTAAGTTCTTGAATCTCTTTACCATAATAAACTTGCGCAGCGGCACCAAAGCCAAATGCTCTGTGACCTAATTCAATTTTATTAATGTAGAGCATTAATATTTCATCTTTGGTCAGTAAGTTTTCAATATGAAATGATAAAAATATTTCACGAATTTTACGCGTGTAGGTAACTTCACGGGTTAAGAAAAAATTACGTGCAACTTGCATCGTGATGGTACTAGCACCACCTTTATCTTGACCCATTAGCTTACCAAGCACTGCTCGACCCATCCCTATCGGGTCAACACCAAAATGCAAATAAAATCGGTCATCTTCTGTTGCCAATAAAGCATCGATAAGTTGTTGCGGAACCTGCTCTAATGTCAATGGAGTACGTTTTTTTTCACCAAATTGTGAGATTAACAAACCATCTTGGCTAAAAATTTGCATTGGTGTTTGCCAATGCAAGTCCTTGAGTGATTCAACACTCGGTAATTCTGCTCTCATTGAAAGATATAAACTATATACAGCAATTGAGACTAAAATTAACAGTATCAGGCTGACTTTTAATAAATTTTTGATTGACAACACAGCAAAAGACCATTTGGTGGATAAAAATGTAAGATAGTACTAGTATATCGTGTAAAAGCATGTAATAAATGTATTTATGCGTATTTTGCGTCTAAAATAATTACAAAAATAAAAATTGTAGGTCGTTATGCTAGACAAACTATGGAAAAAGAAAAATTCTATGATGGTGGGAATCGATATTGGTTCTCATTCTGCAAAAGCAGTACTGTTAGGTCAAGGAAATGATGGCTTTGTAATTGAAGATTTCGCAATTGAGCCAATGCCAAGGGGTTCAGTTGTTGACCGTGAGATTCAAGATATCGAAGCTGTTGGTATCGTTATAGCTAAACTTAGAAAAAAAATCTCTGCAAAAGCGACTGATGCAGCAGCCGCTGTGTCAGGACAAACCGTTATCACAAAATTGATTTATATGGATGTTGCTTTGACAGAAGATGAGCTTGCTAGTCAAATCGAAATTGAAGCAGATAGCCTGATCCCATTTCCGCTTGATGAAGTCAGTTTAGACTTTGAAACCCTTGATGTTAACGAATCAGATCCTAGTAAAGTCAATGTTTTACTCAGCGCAGCTCGTACTGAGTCGATTGAAGCGCGCGTTGCAGCACTAGATGCTGGGGACTTCCATGCCAAAGTTATCGATGTTGAGTCTTATGCCGTTGGCCGAGCTTATGATTTATGCTTAACTCAGCTCCCAGATGATGCGAAAGATAAAGTCGTTGCGATTGTTGATATTGGCTCAACAGTAACACTCTTTTCTGCAACTGATGCGGGGAAACACATTTATAGTCGTGATCAAATGTTTGGAGGAGAGCAATATACCCGCTCTATTGTCTCTTATTATAATAAATCCTTTGAACAGGCAGAAGAAGCAAAAACCTCTAACGATTTACCTCCAAATTATACTTTTGAAGTATTGGCTCCTTTTCATACTGTATTAATGCAGCAAATACGTCGTGCAATTCAGATGTTTTTAACAACTAGTGGCCAAGAGAAAGTTGACTATTTATTAATTTCTGGCGGAACAGCGGCGTTAGAAGGCATTGAGAGCTTGCTTACAGAAGAATTAGGAATACATACTGTTATTGCTAACCCATTCAATGATATGTCATGTGGTGAACTTATTGAGCAAGATGAACTTGCAAGTGTTGCTCCTCAATTAATGGTGGCAACAGGTTTAGCCTTAAGGAGTTTTACGCCATGGCACATATAAACCTACTCCCTTGGCGCGAAGCTGCACTGAAGGCTCAGCAAAAAGAATACTTTACCCTTTTAGCTGCTGTGGGAGTAATTACCTTAGCTCTGATCTTAGCGGTTAATTTTTATTACCAAGCGCATATTGATGGTCAAAATAGTAAAAACCAATATTTGAAAAATGAAATTGCACAACTTGATATTCAAATTGCTGAAATAAAAACCTTAAATGCGAAAAAGTTAGCATTACAAAAACGCATTAATGTTGTTGAACAATTACAGCGTAGTCGTAATGTAGGTACACAAGTATTGGATGAAATAGCAAAAATTATCCCTAATGGTATTTATATAATTGAGCTAGAAAAACGAGGCAATACTTTACAACTAACTGGCAAGAGTGAATCAAATAACCATTTAGCTAATATGATTCGTGCGGTTGAGTTATCTGATCTGTTTGTTGATGCCACCCCTGAGTCTATTACTTCAGATGACGGCTCGCCTAAATTGCTTAGTAGTTTTAAAATGAAAGTGAAAATTAAAGGCTTAGATGATGCTAAGAAAGGGAGCAAATAATGAAATTTGATGCATCCCAATTTGACAATCTAGAACTTGAAAATATAGGTCAATGGCCGGCAGCAGCCAAGTTGCTTTTAGCCGTTTTTCTGGCTGCAATGGTTGGCTTTTTAGGTTATATGGGGTTGATTAGTGATAAAATGGAACAACTAGATCGTGCCTTTTACGAGGAGACGACTCTAAAGGAATCCTACCGTGCAAAATACCATGTCGCTGCCAATTTAGATTTATTTCGCGCTCAAATGGTTGAAGCTGAAGATACTTTTGCTAATCAATTACGTAGTTTACCAAATAGCCACGAGATCCCTGGTCTGTTAGATGATATTACCTTTGTCGGTACAACAAGTGGCCTTGATTTTGTGAAGTTAGAGTGGCAACCAGAAATAAGTAAAGAAATTTATATTGAATTACCGATTGATATTGAAGTTATTGGTCCCTATCACTCATTTGGCCAGTTTGTCAGTAAAATTGCAGGCTTACCAAGAATTGTGACCGTACATGATTTTAAGATAAAAATATCACAAAGCGATAGTGATATCTTAAATCTAAAGTTGCAAGCTAAAACATATCGATATAAAGAGGTGGCAGCCAAATGACAAACGTTCAACGAATGTTGATAAAAATAACTCTCAGTTTCATGGCGCTCACTTTAGTTTCAGGGTGTTTTGATGATACTTCAGAAATAAAAACTCATATGGCTCAAGTGAAGGCAACAACCACCAATTACATTGAGCCTATGCCAGAAGTTAATCCTTTTAATCATATTGCTTACTCAGCAGACGACTTACGTAGTCCATTTGTATTACCTAGGCCTGAAGCTATTCAGCAAAAGATGCAACAAATGGCAGGGTGCTTAAGTCCCGATACTAATCGTCGAAAGCAACCATTAGAAAAATATGCTTTAAGTGACTTAACTATGCGCGGCACCTTAGGTGATGCAAGTATGTTGTGGGCCTTACTTGAAGCTTCAGATCTAAGTTTACATCGTGTTGCTCTAGGAAACTATCTTGGTTTATATAATGGTCGAATTACACAAGTGAGTGCAAAAGCAGTGAAAATAATTGAATTAGCTCCAGATGGTGCAGGATGTTGGGTAGAGCGTGAAGCTACTTTAAATATCGTACAATCTGAAGAGTCAAATAAGTAAAGGAATCAATAATGCTATTTAATCAAATTAAAAATTATAAAGGCTTTACTGCTATTAAAGAGCTATGGCTTATTAGACTGTTTTTATTTTCCATGTTTATGTTGTCATTTTCGGTAAATGCAGTAACTGATAATACTCTTATTAATGACAATGAGTTGGTTGGTATCTCTTATAACACTATTCAAAGTGATCAAATTGTATTGGTGTTCAGTTTTACAGAAAAGATAACGTCCTTGCCCGTAGTTAAAACATCAATGACTCCCGCTTTTGTTGAAGTGACATTTGATGCCAATACTTTTGGTAAAGACCTAAAAGAAACTTTAGTTAATCATGCAGGTGTAAAAGAGATCAATTTAGATGCGACGACGGGGAACGTTGTCGCATTAATTAGTTTAGAAAAACTTGCTGTTTTTGATGTCTCTTTGAATAATGAGAATGAATTTTCTATTACGTTTAACACTGGTCAGTCAGCTGATGTTGTTGAAACATTAAGTCCGGCAGGTGATGACTTTATTAATTATATCGAGTCAATCGACTTTAGATTAAATGAAGATAATGAAGGGCAAATTTTAGTTTATCTAAAAGACAGCATGCTAGCTGCGGACGTTAATGACAAATTGGGTAAGTTAAATGTTGAATTTCACAATACTGAAATTATTGACGATTTACTTTATAAGTTGGATGTTACTGACTTTGGCACACTCGTTACCAGTATTGAAACGTTTAAAGAAGGACGAAATGCACGTTTAGTTATTGATGTTGAAAGTGGCTTTATTTTTACTCAAAAACAAGAAGAAAACTTATTTATATTAACGGTAAAGAAAAAACCAGAAAAAGCGCCTACCTACTTAGGGGAAACGGATGACTTTACTGGTCGAAGTATTTCATTAAGCTTCCAAGATATTCCTGTTCGTACAGTTTTACAGATAATCGCGGATTACAATGAATTTAATTTAATTATCAGTGATACCGTGACAGGTAATATCACCCTACGTTTGGATGGTGTGCCATGGGATCAAGCGCTAAGCATTATCTTGAAAGTGAAGGGTTTAGATAAACGCATGCAAGGTAATATCTTAATGGTGGCACCGAGTGACGAACTCGCAGCACGCGAAGCGCAAACCTTGCAAGCAAAACAGCAAGTTGAGGAATTGGCTACTTTATATTCAGAATATCTGCAGATTAATTATGCAAAAGCAACAGAGTTTTCTGAACTTATCAAAAATGAAGATACTAGCATTTTATCTCCGCGCGGCAGTGTGTCCGTAGATGAACGTACTAATACACTTTTAATACGCGATACAGCAAAGAGTATCGAAGATATTAAACGAATGATTACCATCCTTGATGTGCCTGTTCGACAAGTAGTTATTGAGGCTAGAATGGTAACCGTCAAAGATAACATGAACGAGGAATTAGGCATTCGTTGGGGAGTGACAAACACGGATGGTGAGTTTGCGACTTCAGGATCTATTGAAGGTGCTAGTACAGCCAATGGCACTAGATCCGATACACCTGGAGTGGGTCAAGTTCCTTCTGTTGGTGATGGACTGAATGTGAATTTGCCAGTGGCTAATGCCGCAGGGACAATTGCTTTTCAAGTAGCTCGTTTAGCCAACGGTACTATTTTAGACTTAGAGCTTTCTGCTCTTGAGAAAGAAAATAAGGGTGAAGTCATTGCTAGTCCGCGTATTACTACAGCGAATCAAAAGGAAGCTTATATAGAACAAGGTGTTGAAATTCCGTACCAAGAAGCAGCCTCAAGTGGTGCAACAGCAACTCAATTCAAAAAAGCTGTATTAAGTTTAACGGTAACCCCACACATAACACCTGATGATAAAATAATCTTAGACTTAGTTGTGACACAAGATACTATTTCGGATATAACTAGTGGACTTGCACCAGCAATTGATACTCAGCGTATTGGTACTCAGGTTTTAGTTAATAACGGCGAGACCATTGTACTTGGTGGTATTTATCAACAAGCAATTATCAGCACCGTTTCTAAAATTCCTGTTTTAGGTGATATTCCTTACTTTGGTTGGTTGTTTAGAAACTCAAGTCAGTTAAATGAGAAAAAAGAATTACTCATCTTTGTAACTCCGAGAATTGTAACTGATCATTTTTAGTTTATATCCGAAGAAAATCCATTAAATGCTGTAATTTTTCACCATTTAGTGGATTTTTTGTTTTAATAAGAGAGTTTTTAACTAAGATATCACTATTGTTGCTTGCAATTTATGCTTAACACTTGCGATAATTACGCCCTTGAAATTTCCGAGGGAGACCTCTTTTGCGTCAAAAGCTTAATTTCACAGTATTTAGACTTTTGACTGTTCTGTTAACCCAACGAGTATTAAGTAAATCTAATGGCAGAAAAACGTAACATATTCCTTATAGGCCCTATGGGTGCTGGCAAAAGCACTATCGGTAGAGAAATAGCAGACCGATTGCATCTTGAGTTTTTTGACTCTGACCAAGAAATAGAGCGTCGTACAGGAGCAGACATCGCTTGGGTTTTTGATCTTGAAGGTGAAGAAGGTTTCCGCAAAAGAGAAGAAACGGTCATCGAGGACTTAAGTGAAAAGCACGGTATTGTATTAGCGACAGGCGGTGGCTCAGTAATTAGCACTAATGTTCGTAATCACTTATCTGCTCGCGGTATTGTTGTATATCTTGAAACTACGATCGATAAGCAAGTCGCTCGTACACAACGAGATCGTCGTCGTCCACTTTTACAAACATCAGAAGAGCCACGTACAGTTTTAGAAAATTTAGCTGTTGAACGTAATCCGCTTTATGAAGATATCGCTGATATTATCGTACAAACCGATGATCAAAGCGCCAAAGTTGTTGCTCATAAAATCATAGAGCGACTCGACTTTTAAATTTAATCTGCGTTGGAGTCTAGTAGTACCTTAATATGGCAATTCTAAATCTTGAACTAGGCGAACGTAGTTATCCTATCTATATTGATTCAGGTCTGATAAGTAAAACAGACCTGCTTTCATCTCATATTCGCGCTAAACGCGTGTGTATTGTAACTAATGATATAGTTGCACCTTTATATTTAGACTCATTTAAAGCAAAGTTAACCGACTTTGAAGTAGATGAAGTAATACTCCCAGATGGCGAAGCTGAGAAAAATCTAGCAAACTTTGAAGTTATCATTTCCCACTTGCTTAAATATGAGCACGGCAGAGATACAACTTTAATAGCATTAGGTGGCGGAGTCATCGGTGATATAACTGGTTTTGCTGCAGCCTGTTATCAGCGTGGCATTGATTTTATACAAATCCCAACAACGCTTCTTTCACAAGTTGATTCATCAGTCGGTGGAAAAACAGCGGTAAATCACCCGTTAGGTAAAAATATGGTGGGTGCATTTTATCAGCCTAAAGCGGTATTTATCGATATTGATAGCCTTACAACTTTACCTATTCGTGAGTTTAATGCAGGGATGGCTGAAGTTATTAAGTACGGTATTTTAGGGGATAAAGACTTTTTCATATGGCTTGAAGATAATATTGCCGCGATTAAAGCAGGTGACAAGCAAGTTTTAGCACAAATGATAGAAAAGTGCTGTCAGTGTAAAGCTGATATTGTTGCTAGTGATGAGAAAGAATCAGGTGTTAGGGCATTGCTTAACCTTGGCCATACTTTTGGTCATGCTATTGAAGCCGAACAAGGTTATGGCAAATGGTTACACGGTGAAGCCGTAGCTACTGGCATGGTACTTGCTGCTAAATTAGCAGTAGCAATGAATTTGCTTGAAGTGTCAGAACTTCGACGAATTGAAGGATTAATTGCAGCGTTTGATTTACCCATAACAGCTCCTCAAAATATGGGCTTCGCTGAATTTATTCGTCATATGCGTCGAGATAAAAAAAATATTGCCGGCAAGCTAAGATTTATAGTACCAACAGCCATTGGGCAATCTGAAATTCGTGACGATGTCACACAAGATACGCTTCAAGAAATTCTATAATTACCTTTCTCGTAGGCATACTATCTACGAGAAAAACTTAAAGAATAGAAAGGACTAAGCATGTCTGCATCTGCAAACTCTCGCTCAACAAACCAAGTAACACAAAGACTAACTGAGAGTGAATCTTCATCAGCAGATAGAAGCATAGCTATCAGCGTAACTGCGCGTATTGACTATAACTTACGTTTTGCGAAACAAGCGGTATTAGTTGTTGGTGATAATACTGAGCAATACTCACAGTTGGCTAGTCAATTTTTAGTTAGTCTTTCAAAGGGGAAGCCAAGTGCTATCCATCGTGATACGCAAGATAATCATATCAATGTTGCCTTTGTAGCCGCTTCTTCAAAATTAAATGATATCCAGATGCGATGTCGTTTAATCGAACAATTATTTGTAAATACCTTATTTGATCCTGAACAATCGCTTGCGGTAAGTGTTTTACGTTTTGCCAAGCAACATGGTGAAGCTATTTCTATTGTCATAGACCACGCCCATGCGCTTTCATTACAAGTTAAATATGAATTATGCCAGTTAGTTAACTTAGCTAAAAAAAGTAAATTAACCATTAACGTAGTGCTTTTTGGTTTAACTGAAGCTGCACAGCAATTGGCAAGCAATAAAAGCTTGTTCAAGAATAAAATGGTTGTTATTGATGCTGATTCTGGTCAAGTCATTAGCTTAGATGATAAAAGAATGATACTTACCAACAGTGCTAGCCCTTTAGGTCTGTGGCAAAAAATAAGTTTGGCTAGCGCTATTGTGATTATTGGCGTAGCGCTTGCTTGGGTCTATTTAATAATAGCTGATGATGTTAATAAGCAAGCGTTCAATGTAAAAGAGCAAACAGTGCTTGAAAGTCAAACGTCTCAGAATCTACTCCAGCCTACCTCAAATGACATCTCGGGCAATGAAAATACGAGAACAATGCAAAAGAAACAAAAAACAGCGCTTATTGGCTCATCGAGTCATGTTAGTAAATCGTTAGGCACGGTACAAGCAACAAGTGAAGAGATTAGTCACGCTTTAATGACTAATCCATTAGTTAGCCCCAGTAAGAAAATTCCAGCCGAAGCTGGTGATGTTCTTCAAGCATTAGCGGCTGCGGATAAGAAAAATGATGCTAATGTTATGGGCAACATGGACAAAGAGATAATTAATCAAAATTTTACTGTTGAAACCAGTAATCATTATTATCAAAACAAAGCAGAAGAATTTGACAAGGGTTATGTTATTCAAATTGCTGGATTTTCAGATGAAATATTAGCGAAACGATTTTTATCACTTTACCCTGAAGAAAACTTTTATAGCTACCAGAAACAACTCAACGGGAAAAATTTCACGGTTATCACAACGAAAGTCTTTCTAAATAAAACTGAAGCTAAGTCAATAATTCAATCGTTACCAATACAACTGATTGAACGTAAACCTTGGGTCAAGTCTATTTCATCAGTTATCAACGAAATTAATACCTTTAAACGATAATTCAAGCTACAATCCGCCCTTAAATTATTAAGTAGACCACAGCTTAGGCTCTGTAACAAAAAGAGTAAGAACAAGCATAGTGAAGAAAGTAAATTTCTTTTATTCAATATTATTGATATTAGACTTGTATACTTTGTTCCTGCTAAGATCTAGGCGAAAGTTACAACTGCTATTATTCTTCAGAAAATAACGCCAGCATCAATTACAGTATTGGCAATAAGGTCTAGAGTGAGTAAAGATACATTGCAAACTGATATGCGATCACCCTTGAAATGGGCGGGCGGCAAGAAAAGAGTTGTAGGTGAAATCCTAAAGGTTTTACCTGTAAAAGGAAAAACAAGACTCGTCGAACCTTTTGTTGGTGGAGGCTCTGTTTTCTTGAATGTAGACTTTGATGAATATTTGTTAATTGATATGAACAAAGATTTAATTTCGCTATTCAATATCATTAAAAATCAATCTTCGCAATTTATTGCCGATGCTCAAATATACTTCAATGGTGAATATAACCATCCAGAAAAGTATTATGAGTTACGAAAGCAGTTCAATGAATCCAAGGATTCATACCAACGGTCATTACTTTTCTTGTATCTAAACCGACATGGTTACAATGGTTTATGCCGCTATAATAAAAGTGGCGGCTATAATGTACCGTTTGGACGATATAAACATCCATACTTCCCGAAAGCGGAGTTAGAGTTTTTCTCAAAGAAAGCGCAAAGAGCAACGTTTCTGCAAGGTGACTTTGAAACAGCATTCACTCAAATTAAAAGTGATGATGTTATTTATTGTGATCCACCATACTCGCCAATCAATAGAACGTCTAATTTTACGGCTTATGCTGGTAATTCATTTACCGATGAAGATCAGATCCGATTAGTGGCTTGCGCTGAAAAAGCAAAGCAACAAGGTGTTGCTACTATTATCTCTAATCATCATGTAGATTTTACCCGTGAACTGTATAAAAATGCGGATAAACGAGAGTTTTTTCAAGTACAGCGCTCAATTAGTCCAAAAGGAAAAGGACGGGTAAAGGTTAAAGAAGTATTAGCGCTTTATAAATAATCTTTTTACACTCACAGATAGCAAGTAAAGAGGGTTAGCTTGGCATAACTAAGCTGACAACCGCTACTAAACACCCAATAAAAATCAATACAGCGATGATACCTGCAATAATAAAGTGGGATAGTCGACCTTCAGAAAAGTCTCGCTTACGGTTACTTTCATTCTGCACACCAAAAAAAGCAGCTGCGACACTTTTGAAAGTGTTTTTTATGCTGCTTTGAATGATAAAAGCTAAAGTTGTTTTAATGGAAGCTATAATGAATAAGCTCAACTAAATCTAAAAAATGTAAATGCGTAGATTTACTTTCACCTGATAACCAAGATATCCAGCTTTTACTAGACATACTACTACTATGACAAGGGTGATTTATATGGCTCATGGGCAAGTTAGATTCAACAGCCATACATGAGCTTAGCAGCTTGGCTTGAATATTCTGATTGTCAGAGTAGCTACTTAGCGCAAATAAGGTGATAAAGGTAAGGGTAAAAGCAAAAGATAATTGCTTAAATTTTAATAGAAAATTGTTTGTCATAATCCATTTTGACATAGTTTTTCACTGTTAAAGAAATGAGGTGTACCACTATAACTCAGGCCCACCTCAAAGTCTTTGACTATTTATTCAGCTGCTTATCAAATAGCTGAACAACAAACGATTTTATAAATCGATATCAATAGAATATGAAACTGTAAATTTCAAGTCATCGTTATCCATATCAGTATCTGATACCGCGAAGGTGAAACCATCTTTGCTTAAGCTTACACCGTAGTCACTATAATCATCACTTTTGTAATCATCATCGAAAGAATAATCACCGATATGTAGTGCTAAAGTTAAACCTTCAGCTACTTCAAACTCAGCGTCAGCAGAAATATAGAGTGCGCTATCAGCCCACTGCGCACCATCATCATTATTTACACCGTAGTTAGCAGAAACTGAAAAGTATGAGTAGCTTAATGAGCCGTAGACTTCACCAAAATCATATTCATTTTCACTGTCAGTTTGAGCTGAATCAGGGTAAGCATAATAAATGTAACCAACATCGTAACCAAAACCTTGGCCTAATTCACCACCAAAACCTAAGTAAAAATCTAGTTCAGCACTAGCATCATCACCAAAATCTACATTTGAAGCCCAAGTACCAGCATAAAATCCTGATTGGTGTGCATAGTCAATACCACCAGAAATCGCAGCAGCGTCATCTGTTTGTGTTACGCCACGCCATAAATAGTTGCTAGTTGCGCCAACGTTTGCTGATAATCCTTCAACAGCAAATGCTGAAGGTGCTGCAATAGAAGCTGCTACTAGGGCAGAAGTTAGTGCGATATTTACTAGTGTCTTTTTCATATTAGTCTCATTGTGTGAAAGTTATTAGATATGTTAGAGATAGTTTTAAGCTAATTTGATAATTGCAAAGTTGATGCCTAAGTTTTTCTTTATATGTTATTTGAATTTTTATTCAATAAAAACAGTTGGGTAGGTGGTTTTTTCTAAGTTTTTTCATATTCACATGAGTGTTGTGACGCGCTTTTTTGGTGCGTTAATGTAAGCAATGTTCAAAAGCAGTGCGTTATTGGATTCATTTATCTATTCTCTGCGGGGCTATTCGCATTTAGCCTATTCGCATTTAGATAATGCTTGGGCATATACCCGTTATCAATCAAGATGCATGTTTAAGAGTGCTTAAGTAATTTCAATTTAAGATGCTGTGATGAAATAATGTTGCTCAAGCGCTTCTTCGATGAGGTTAAAGTGACTTTATACGGCGTCAAATAATCAAAGCGTAGAATAACGATGCTTAAATCATTTTCCTTGCCTAAAGTCATTTTAATTCCCACTGAAATCGTGCACTTTGAATGGTAACGGGTATAATAGCGGCATATTTTTTTAGGAAACTTTGCTCATGTCACCATTTTTAATTGCCCCTTCTATATTATCAGCCGACTTTGCTCGCTTAGGTGACGATGTTGCTAACGTTCTAGCGGCGGGTGCCGACGTTGTTCACTTTGATGTAATGGATAATCACTTTGTACCAAACTTAACCTTTGGTCCGATGATTTGTAAGTCATTACGTGATTACGGTATAACGGCCCCAATTGATGTTCATTTAATGGTTAAGAATGTTGATACACTCATTCCAGGTTTTGCTAAAGCAGGTGCCGATATCATCACGTTTCATCCTGAAGCCAGTGATCATATAGATAGAAGCTTACAGCTAATAAAAGATAATGGATGCAAAGCTGGTTTAGTACTGAACCCAGCGACACCTTTGCATTGTTTAGATTTTGTTATGGATAAACTTGACGTGATTTTGTTAATGTCGGTAAATCCTGGCTTTGGTGGTCAATCTTTCATTCCTACCACATTAGATAAATTACGTTTGGTAAAAGAAAAAATTAAGCAAAGTGGCTATGACATTCGTTTACAAGTTGATGGTGGTGTTAAAGCCAATAATATTGCTGAAATTGCCGAAGCAGGAGCAGATATGTTTGTTGCTGGCTCTGCAATATTTTCTCAAGATGACTACAAAGTAGCAATCGATGAAATGCGTAGCGAGTTAGCGAAAGTATCGCAATAAACATTAGTGAATAACAGAAGAAACCAGTAAAGCATTCTGAATTTAAAGGGTAAAAAAATGACAAGTAAACCTATTGTATTGAGTGGCTGTCAGCCGTCAGGCGAGTTAACTATTGGTAATTATTTAGGCGCATTAAAACAATGGGTTGATATGCAATCAACACACGAATGTTACTACATGCTAGTAGACCAGCATGCTATAACCGTTCGTCCTAAGGCAGAAGATTTACGCAATGCAACCTTAGACGGTTTAGCCCTCTATTTAGCTTGTGGCGTTGACCCTGAACAAAGCACTATCTTTATTCAATCGCATGTTCCAGCACATGCACAATTGAGCTGGGTGCTAAACTGTTATACTCAAATGGGCGAGTTAAATCGCATGACTCAATACAAGGATAAGTCACAAAAATCTGAAGCTAATATGAATTCAGGTCTATTTACTTACCCAGTACTGATGGCTGCTGATATCCTGCTTTACGGTGCTGACCGTGTTCCTGTTGGCGATGATCAAAAGCAGCATTTAGAGCTCGCAAGAGATATTGCTACCCGTTTTAATAACCTTTATGGCGATATTTTCACCGTACCAGATCCGTTTATTCCTGAGCATGGTGCTCGTGTAATGAGCTTGCTTGAACCAACTAAAAAAATGTCTAAATCTGATACTAATCCAGGTAACTTCATTGGTTTATTAGAAGACCCTAAAAAGATTGCCAAGAAAATTAAACGTGCAGTGACTGATTCTGATGAACAAGCTCACATATACTATGATCTCGAAGAGAAACCGGGTGTGTCCAACTTATTGTCATTATTATCGTGTGCCACAGGTAAAAGTGTTGCTGAATTAGTGCCAGCGTATGAAGATAAAATGTATGGTCATTTAAAAGGTGATGTAGCAGACGCGGTAGTAGCTCTGTTAGAACCTATTCAAACTAAGTTCCATCAATACCGTGCAGACACTGAATTCTTAGAGCAAGTAATGCGTAATGGTGCTGAAAAAGCATCTGTTCGAGCAAATAAAGTACTTGCTTCGGTATATGAAGCAGTAGGTTTTATTCCTCGTCCATAGTTAAAACGTTGATTATTTAATAATTAGCAACTTTTCAAAAAAAAGCTTATTTTCATCAAGAAAATAAGCTTTTTTTTTGCTTCACTATACCTAGTATTATTTGATTTGGTATTAGTCTTCGTCTAATGCCGCTTTACTGGCTTGCTCAAACAAATCATTACTTTGTTTAATAAAATGATCAACACTGTTGCTGGGGGCTATTAAAAAAACAGGTGCCATTATAGTGGCATTATAATTAGGGTGCGGATTAAACTCTCGCTTTTTACTGTATTGCAATAAATAGGTACCGCCGAACAGTAACGCAGTAATGCTAAGTGCTACGATAATTCTCCGTTTAGCACTCATATGAAAACCAATATAACTATTTAGCCAAAATAAGCTAACAGCCAACATAATTGGTAACAATGCAATTAATAGGCCTAAAACAGAGCTGCTAGCAGAGTTAAAGGCAACAATTTCCTCAAGTAAATCACTAAACCACATCAGTATGAAAAAAACGAAGCTAATACCAAACTGAGCTAAAATCCTCGGTTCATTTTTAGTGAGGTGAGATACTAAGGCAACGCCAGCAGGCCATAAAGAAAATAATAAGCTCATACTAAAAGCGCTAACAAATAACTGACTTATATTAGTTTCTACTTGTTGATTTAAGTAAGCAATATTACCGGCTATTAGCATAAATAAAGTCACACTAATAAAGACCGCAATAGGGTGTCGGATTAAATCAATAAGTGACTCAAACGGACTAAATGCAATAGTGTCTGATACTTGATGATCATTAAATAACACTCTTAATTGGCTTTTCCCTAAAGTGATGACATCGCCATCGTTGATCACTTGTTGATGAGCATTCTGTCGTTTGTGTAAATTATTTTCTAATAAGGTGCCATTAACTGAGTTGTTATCGCTAAGGTGCCAAATACCTTGAGAATGTTTCAAAGAGAGATGCTTAGGACAAATATGTGGGTCAGTTAAAATAATATCATTTTGGTAATTTCGGCCAATAGATATCTCATTTTGCTTAAGTTTATGGCGATGTAATAATTTATGGTTGCGGCTGATTTCTTCAATAATTATCTCACCTTGCTCAAGTGATAAATCATCGTTATCCACTGCTTTCGTGGATTCTATTTCTGAGGTGCAATCTTCAGTGCGTTGAGTTATTTCCATCTCTACTTCCATGATACCGCCTCCATAAACTTACCGGTAAAGGCCATAGCATTTTCTTGGCTGACGCCAGCAATAGTAAAGTGACTCACTAACGCTTGTTGATTCTTATCGACACTAGCCCCTAAATACAAAACATCAAATAATCCAGAGAAGTCTTTGTAAGCACGAGTACAGAATATACTCTTGTTATTAATAGCTTTATTTGTGTTAGCAGTACTTGAAGGCGCGACTAAGTCATGATGACATTGATATTCACTGACATCATTTTTTCCCGCTCTATTACCAGCACCAGCTCTGGCTATTTGTTGCTGGTATAAGTGATAAAACTTATTATCACTTAAATTTTTAGCCTGCATATAGCGAAATTCAATCTCGACACTGCCAGTAAAAAAGTGTGATGAAAGGTAAGTGTTTTCATCGAGCGAGCAATTTGCGATGGCTGCTAAAATAAGCGCATCGGTTTTATCTGCATTGGAATCACCCCAACAGCGAATAAAGGGGACTTCGATAATTGGAATCATTGCTTTACCTGCCAGCTCTTTGCTTTGCCAGGTATTATTAAGCAACGCCTTCATTAGTTTGTTTTGGTTTGCTAATAACTGTTCGGCCATTTGCTGTTTAATATTGGCAGGAGCTGTTTTGTTATAATTATTAAAAAGTGTTACCAACTTATCATGAGGGACTAAAAAGCCAATTTGATTGCCTGACGTGGCAACGTTAATCCCCACTACTTTTTCAGACTTATTTACTACAGGGCCACCACTCATGCCAGAGTTTATCGAGCCAGTGAAATGAATACGTTCATTAAAAGATTCTTTTTTTAAACCGTTGTAAGTGCCGGGTACCACAATCATACCTAGATCATGAGGGTTGCCTAAGGCAAACAGCTTTTCACCCTTAATAGGTTTTTGATCAGAAAGCTGGAAGTAAGGCATTTCACCCTCAACTCGACGTTTAACTAGAGCCAGATCATTAATGACATCAACGCTCACCAACGCTACCTCAGCCATTTTTCCTCGGTGATCTAAGTACTCAATGCGATATTTTTCGGGATGACGAGCATAGCTAGATATCACATGATAGTTGGTTGCAATAATGCCATCTTTACTGATTTGAAAACCCGAACCAATAGAAGACTTCTCGCCACTGGCTTTATCAATTAATTTAATTTGGTAAAGAGAGGGGGTGAGTTGCGCAAATATTTCTTCAGCTTGCTCTGAAGCGAAAGTAGTAGAAGTTAAAAATATAAAAACTAAGGTAAAAAAAGCTTTCATTCATTTTCCTGTTGATAACCTATATAACCATTGTGACACTAAATTTGTATTTGTCACCTTATCAATGACATAAATCACCTTGCTTGATATATGTTATTGCTACCTATGTTGAAGCTGCGTATTATTTTTCTTTTATGTATGCCTGTTATGCTTCAAAATACAAGTTCAATGGATTGGCTATAATTTCCTATTCAGTTTTCCTATTAAAGAGGTTTGTGTGAAAAAAGTTATCAGTATTGTTAGTGTTTTAGCACTGAGCAGTTTTACCCACCAAGCAGTTGCCAGCAATGAACTTTGTCTTGCTAGCAATAATGATTGTACTTTTGTTTTACTTAGCGAAAAGAAAAGTGAAGCGATGACACAAATAGTCAGTGAGACAACGAGTGAGGATGTAAATACTCACCATGGCGCCAAAGTGACTCAAGGCTCTTCATACACAGAAGAAAATGAGATGCTATCACTGGTAAATGACGAGAGAGCAAAACAACGCTTGTCCCCTTTTTCAACCTTTAAAATTGCCAATAGTCTTATGGCATTGGATAGCAAGCTAATAGCTAACGCACAACAAGTGTTAACGTTTGATAAAGCAAAGTATCCGGTAAAAGCGTGGTGGCCATCGGTTTGGAAACTTCCAGAGTATGACCTTACTACAGCATTTAAGTTTTCTATGGTGCCTATTTTTCGACAAATAGCGTCGGATCTTGGTCAAGATAAAATGCAGTCTTATGTCACAAAATTCAATTACGGGAATCAGGACATTTCCTCGGGATTAGATGATTTTTGGCTCAATGGCAGTATGAAAATTTCGGCATTAGAGCAAGTACGTTTTTTACAAAAAATGCATCGAGGTCAATTAGGTATTAGTCAGCACAGTATTGATACTCTAAAAGAAGTTATGCTAGTTGAAAAAAATGCTGATTATTTACTCTATGCAAAAACAGGAGCAGGCAAAGCGAACAGTAACGATAAAAGCAGTAAGGCCATGTTAGGTTGGTATGTTGGTTTTGTTGAAAATGATAAGGGGGTGCACTATTTTGCCTTTAATTTTACCCGCGGTAGTTATGCTGAAATGAAAGCCGTTCGCGTTAAAATTGCTAGAAATCATTTGAAAAAATCAGGTGTTATTTAATATTCTTTAGCTGTCAGTTTCTGCTTTTTTGACCTAGCGCAACTAAGCGAGTTTTAAGGTGCGACACTTTGTCGCACATTGCCCAATTCCATTTGTTTCCAAATGTAATCACTTACAAAATAGCGTTATCCCAATTTTATACCCGTTAGCATCTTGATTAGCAACGGGTCTATTACTGAATTTATTTCATATTACTGTAAGTGAAAATCACATGAATTTTACTCTAAAACCTCTTGCTCTCGCTGTTAACCTCGTTATCTTAGGTAGCAGTGCTATGGCGCTTCCTGCTTTAGCCAATAATGCTCAAGGCACGATTAAAGATATTGAAGTTATCACTATCTCAAATCAACGTCATAATTCTCTCGAAGACAATCAAAGTTATGCGCAAGGTAAAACGACTGAAGCTGATTTAGCCAATTGGCTAGCTTCTGTCCCCGGCGCAAATATTAACAGTAATGGCCCAATTACCGGCATAGCGCAGTACCGTGGTTTATTCGGAGACAGAGTTGCTACTTCACTTGATGGGCATCCTATTATTGGTGCTGGCCCTAACGCCATGGATACACCTTTAAGTTATTCAACCCCACTTATTGTTGATTCTATGACAGTGTTCCGCGGCATTGCGCCAGTCTCTGCAGGTATGAGTACGATAGGCGGTGCAATCGATATTTCAATGCGCAAAGCAGAAGTAATGAACTCGGAAAATGTGCACGTATCAGGTGATTTGCAAGCTGGCTATCGTAGTAATAACAGTGCGAGTACACTTTCAGGGGTAACCAATATCGCTACGGGTGATGTTGCGGTATTACTTTATGGTAATACTCAGGCTGGCGATAGTATGGAAAGTGGTGATGGAACAATTATTGAACCCACTGATTTTGATAAAACTCAGGCAGGTTTTGATGTAAGACACGCGACGGATAATAATTCTGTCGGTTTGAGTTATCACTATACGAAAACGACTGATTCAGGCACGCCAGCACTACCAATGGATATTGAATATATTGAAAGTAGCCGAATTAATATAGATGGTGATTTTCAATTAGGTCAATGGCAAGGTGAATGGTCAGTAGGTTATTTAGATGCTGATCATGGTATGACTAACTTTTTAATGCGTGCCCATGATCCAATGAAAAAACGCCGTAATACAGCACTTGCTGATACGACAGATTTTAAGTTTGTTCTAAATCGTGAGTTCAGTTTTGGTGAATTGAGCTTTGGTGTTGATGGTTACCTTGCAACGCACGACTCGGTTATTACCAACCCAACAAATGCTATGTTTGAAGTGGTCAATTTTAACAATGTGCAAGATGATCGTTTTGGCTTTTTTACTGAATGGCAAAATCAGTATGGACAAACTACCGTTCAGTTTGGCGTTAGAGTAAAGCATGCTATATCAAATGCTGATGAAGTAAGTGGCAATATGGCGATGAATATGAGTGACATGGACTCAGGCATGGGTGGCATGGATTCAGGCATGGGTGACATGGACTCAGGCATGGGTGGCATGGATTCAGGCATGGGTGGCATGGATTCAGGCATGGGTGGCATGGATTCAGGCATGGGTGGCATGGATTCAGGCATGGGCGACATGAATTCAGGTATGATGCCAAGTATGGCAAGTTTATTAGGTGATCTAGAAGATGACTTTAATAAGGCAGACCGCAAAGTTTCAGACACTAATGTAGATATTGCCCTAAGTACGCAAACCCAACTCAGTGAAACTTTATCACTTTACGTTGGTGTGGGGATGAAAAATCGCGCACCATCATACCAAGAGCGTTACTTGTGGACACCTATGGAGTCAACGGGTGGCTTAGCAGATGGTCATACTTATATTGGTGATATTGATCTTGAGTCAGAAACAGCGTACCAAGCTGATCTTGGTTTAACCTGGCAATCAAGTGACTTTATGATTGCCCCACACGTATTTTATCAAAACATTGATAATTATATTCAAGGCACGCCATTGGATATGACAGAATCGTCAGCGAAAATGATGGCGTCGATGATGGCAAATGATGACAACCCACTTAAATTTAGTAATGTTGATGCTAAGTTATATGGCGCGGATGTTAATTGGTATTACAACCTTACGGATAACTTCCAGTTATCGGGAATTGCTAGTTATGTTAGAGGCGAACGTCGTGATATTGATGATAACCTATACCGTATTGCACCACTTAATGGCCAATTAAGTGTTAGTTACCATGATGAGAATGTCATCAGCAACTTAACGTTAGTTGCTGTTGCGGCACAAGATGATGTTTCTGCAACGAATACCGAGCAGGCAACCTCTGGTTATGGTCTAGTAAACATTGATGTTGAGTATTTTGTTACCGCTGATTTTACCCTACGTGGTGGTGTTGATAACCTGCTCGATAGAGAATATCAAAATCACTTGGGTGGCTATAATCGTGTTAAAGAAGTTGCTACACCAGTAATGGATAGATTGCCAAGTGAAGGATTGAGCGCCTGGGTAGAAGCGACATATTCTTTTTAATGACACAATATTGAGCAGATGATGTAAATCATTGCCTCATAAAACTCGATCAATATTAAATACAAAAGCCTTTACTTTTTAACGTAAAGGTTTTTTGTTTTTATATTGCCTCGGCATCTTTAAGTTGTTGATTAATAACGGTATTGAGTTTGTTTTTTTATTGCGTTTCGCGACAATATGACGCACCTTTAGGTACTTTTAAACTGCTAAAATAATGCAAATTTTCACACTAATTAACATTATAATTATGCACTCTTACATTTTTACTCCATCCTTGTTGGCTTTACTTATTGCCAATACTTGTTATGCAACATCAGCTGAATTATTACCCGACGGCTCTGCAAAAAGTGATCTCGAACGAATAACCGTTACGGCAAACCGTAAAGAAGCCCTTGATACAGACTTGGCTATGTCTGTACATGGTATAAGCGAAGAAGAACTGCAAATGGATAATGGCCAGCATGTTGCTGAATCATTAAACAGTGTTTCAGGGGTGTTAATTGATCAGTTATCAGGTGGTCAAGGTCATAAAACATCAATCAGAATGCCGATGAATACCAGTGGTTACTATTTATTTCTGCAAGATAATGTGCCTTTACAGTCCGCTGCATTTTTCAATCATAATGCTTTATGGTGGTCTAGTTTCAATTCTAATGTTGGTCGAATGGAAGTACTTAAAGGGGCAGGAACCGCTTTATATGGCTCTGGTGCTGTGGCCGCCACGGTAAATATTTTAACCAAACCGGTCGCAGAGCAAACTGAAACCTCGATGGATGTAGTGTTAGGTCAAGAGCAATACGGTAAAGTTCAAGTTAGTCACAGTAATAAACTTTCAAATACACAAGGTATTCGAGCATCTGCTTCTTATGTAACCAATGAAGGCTGGCGAGATCATACAGCCTCAGAGCGTGCAGAGATCAACTTGCGCCATGAATATGAACTATCAGCCAATGAGCGATTAATTACCTCTTTTACTGCCTCTGATCTTGAACAAGAAATGGCAGCGAGCTTGAATGACGAACAGATTGAAAACGATCGTACTAACTCTGGTTTATCTGATGAAGTACTCGCGAGTGATCCTTTGCGTAAAACGCAATATATGCGTTTAACTACGCAGTGGGATCAAATGAATGAAGACAGTTATTATTCTGTCATTCCTTATTTACGTCACCGCACAAATGATTACACGGCGACATGGAATAAGAACATGCCTAGAGTGCAATCGACAGTGAATACGGTAGGTTTATTAGCGCTGGCGAATTTTGTTCACGCGGCTGACAATGAAACAACCCTAGGTATTGATTTAGAATACACTGAAGGTGAGCAACTCTCTTATCAGCCACTAGATTTCACCACCACAGGTTGGGGCGCTGATACCTTTGTCAAAGGGGAGAAGTTCTATGATGACACGACCAGTTACACCAGCATTTCCCCTTATCTTCAACATAAGCGCGCATTGACAAAAAACCTCGACTTAGCTGTTGGCGTTCGTTATGACTATGCGAAATATGAATTTACCAATCACCTTGGCGTTTATGGTGATATAGGACATGGAAAAATAAGCTTAGAAGACAGAGATGATGATTTTTCACATCTCAGCCCTAAGGCAAGTTTGAACTATCACTTATCTGAAAATACTAGTACCTATTTTAGGTACGCCAACAGTTTTAGGTTACCAACAGCAGGTAGTCTTTATCATTTAACCACTAAAGATAGTGAAGTTGCCGCACCTGTTGATCCTGAAACCTCTGACACCTATGAGTTAGGCTATAAAGGTAACTTCGAAAATATAACATTTGATGCTGCTCTGTATTTTATGGATGTTGATGACGGCATAGTACATGCCTATAACGAACAAGGTCAGCGTTATTTAACTAACGCCACCCGAGTACTTCATAAAGGTATTGAGTTATCGATTTTATGGGTAATCAATGATGAATTAAATTTAAGCGTTGCTTACAGTAAAAGTAAACATGAATTTGATGAACATGAAGACTATTCAGGTAACGAGTTGCGCATGGCACCAGATTACATTGCTAATGTTCGATTACGCTATTTACCAAGTTACCTTGAAGGGTTCTCAAGCCAAGTAGAACTACAATCGGTTGGCGAATACTGGATGGATGATGCAAACAGCACAGATCCTGAAACAGGTTTAGACAGAATATATGATGGTTATAGTGTGGTTAACTTAAAAGCGCGTTATCAGTTAAACAATCAACTCTCTTTCAATGCAAGAATTCTTAATTTAACAGATAAGGTTTATGCCCAAGGTGGCGAATATCGTTATGGCAAAAATTCTTGGTCACCGGGTGCGCCAAGAACTGCTTATTTGGGGATGAGTTATCAATGGTAATAGTAACGAAAATAAGAAGCCCTATGAAAAATTTTAAAAATAGATTATCACTATTAATTTTGCTGAAGGTTAGCTTGAGTATAGGTTTTAGTCAGCAAGTATTGGCTGAGTCCATGGATCATAGTCAGCATCAAGGTCAAAAACCAGCAAAGCAAGCAAAGACAAGTTGCCAAAAAGTTGCAGTGACATGTGGAAAAACGGTAACAAGTGCTTTTGCACCTAACGGTGATCTTTGGCGAGTTTGGAGTCAACAAAATAACATTTATTATCAAATATCACCTGATAATGGCAAAAACTTTGGTATAGCTAAAGCTGTTGCTATACCAAAAGAAAAGATATCAGCACGAAATGAGAATAGACCAAAAATAGCGTTTGATTCAAAGCTAGGTGTCTATTTGTCGTGGGCTACTCCGCGTGAGAAAAAATACACCGCGGATATTCGATATAGTTACTCCAGTGATTATGGAAAAACTTTTTCTACACCCATTACTGTAAATGATGACGGTTTACTCACAGGACATAGCTTTAATGAAATGGTCGTTGACGAGGAAGATGACGTTAGCATTGTATGGTTAGATGGGCGTTTAAAGCAGCGGAAAGATGCAGGCAATGGCTCTGCTATTTTTGTTGCAAGTGGCAACATGACTAAAGCAAGGGAACAATTTGTTAATCAAGAAGTTGTAAATGGTACTTGTGTTTGCTGCCGATTAGCCGTGGATTATAATCAGCAAGGTAAGCTTGCTATATTATGGCGTCACATTTATGGAGATAATATCAGAGAATTCGCCATTACAACGCTAGGTGAACAGAGTACTCCCTATCAAGTAAGCCATGACCACTGGAAAATAAACGGTTGCCCACACCAAGGTGGCGCCTTATCTATAGCTAAAGATAATCGCTATCACATGGTGTGGTACAACCAAGGCGATAAAGGCAAAGGTATTTTCTATAGCTATTCTAACGATGCAGGTAAGTCACTATCGTTACCTATAGCGGTAGGAGAGCAAGCAGCACAAGCGGCTCATCCTCATATGAGTGAAAAAAATGGTGTGATTGACATTGTTTGGACGCAATTCACAGGAACAGAACATCAACTATGGCATCAACAATCAACTGATAAAGGCGTGACTTTTGGCTCTGCTAAGGTATTAGCAATATCAACCAAGGGGTCTGATAGACCTTTTATAGTTCCCGGAAAAAATAATAGTTTTGTATCTTGGCATCGCTTTCAACAAGGTCATTGGTTGAGTCAATTATGAAAAGACTAAGGTTGGTAAAAACACGACTCCAAACTAATGGACTGCTGCTTACTAGTATGCTGCTGGTGACTACGCTTGTTATGACTGGCTTGGCTCAAGCAGAGCCTGCAAGTAATGGATCTACTGCGTTTAGTAAACTCCGTTTTGAACAAGTAAAGCAAGAGAAAAAAGGTCAAAAGTGGTTAGCGTTACTTTGGTCTGTTGACTGTCCTCCTTGCATGAAAGAGCTCGCATTAGTGCAAAAGTTACAACAAAAACAGCAAAACTTAGCGGTAGTGATAATAAATACAGACACTGAAGAGAGTAGTGAGCAGGAAAGAGTCGACATTATCAAACACTTTAATCTAGTGAATTTGAAAAACTTTCACTTCACACAAGGGCAGGAGGCTCAACAAAGATACCAAGTTGACCCTCAATGGTTTGGCGAATTGCCGCGCAGCTACTTTATTGATGAACAGGGAAAGTTTCATGGAAAAAGTGGTTTAATCGCTGAAGAGCTTTTAATACAATGGTTATTAACTATTTAAAATTAATGAACATCAGTATTTTACCGTTACTTCATTGCATTTTTTTATGGAGTAGCGTGTGAAATATTTCACTAAAACTAGCGCTAATCAACCAATAATACCATGGTTTGCTCGTCATGGTATTTTTCTGTAGTGAAACATTATCTTTATTCTGATCAACTTGGGTCTGCGCCAATATAGCTTTTTGCTTTTTTACCTCTCGTCGTTCACTTGCCTCATTGGCACGTTCAGTAAACAGTTTTCTTTGTTCTGCATTCATCTGAGATAAAATACTAACGACATTGTTTGAGGTTTTTCCTTTAATTTTTTGCTTTGGTTTTGGTGTACTACACATAAGTTCACCTGCGATTTAAAATTGAATTTATACTATAGAAGAACTTGATACTGGGATTTGTATTTCATCTATTATTGAATTGCGATAGATTATTAGTCAGGATTTTTTTCGCAAAGGAACCAAGCTATGACAGATAGCCCAAGCCAATCTCAAGCTGAACAGTATTTACTTAACAAACCAGAAGCCACGCTAGACTTTCCATTTGGCGAAGAGGTTAAAGTATTCAAAGTGAAAAACAAAATGTTTGCGACATTAGCCATCGGAAAAATGGGCAAGGGTGAGGGTAAAAGTGATGCCTCCAAAAAAGGGGACTGGTGGATGAATTTGAAGTGTGATCCTGATGAAGCCGTTATGTTACGTGATATATTTCCATCCATTATCCCTGGTTATCATATGAATAAGCGCTTGTGGAATACAGTCATTCTAGATGGCTCAATTCCACAGGGTGAAATTGAGCGCATGATCGATAACTCATTTAAATTGGTGGTGAGTAAAATGACCAAAAAAGATCAGCAATCGATAATGCTACATTTCTAAGGTGTGGAGTCTTTAAACGCTTTTTAAGTCAAAGGTGTCTGCATTGTTGATACCGAATCTCGGGTTTTATTCTATACCTTCCTCCATAAATAAAGTGAGCAATGCTTATGTTTAAAATTGACAAAATGCTGCAATACGCTGAGTTAATCATGACAGGATACAATGGTAAAAATTAAATCTGTTTAATATTTATCATTTTGCATTTTTATTTTCAGATCGCGAAATAACTTCTCTCTTTAAATTACCAAAAACAATAGGTTACCTCAAGTCACTGTTAAGTATGGTTATTATTTTTTGGCATTGTTGTTGCAAAACTCACTGTAATAATTATTTTATGTGGAGATTTAACTCACTATGATAAATTCAGCGAGAAAAAAAACAGTTAAAGGGATTTTATTTGCTATAGGTATGGGGAGTGCAAGTTTATATGCACAACCCTTTACAGAATGTCCAACAGAAGCCTTTTTAATACAGGACAAATTAGCAAATTTGTATGGTGTGCAGCTAGCAACGGGATTTTATGAAAAGTCTTCACCTGCAGATTGGAATCAACAAAAGATGAATGCACTGGCATTCAGCATACATGACCGTTATCTGTACGCGTTCAATTACTACTATGGCACTATTGTAAGAATTGGTGCTGATTTTCAGGTCGAGCCAATATCGTTATCTAATTTACCTAACAAAGGCTTTTATGTTGGCGACATTTCGGTTGTAGAAAACGCTTATTACCTATATCGCCCAGGAGAGAATTTTGGTTTGTTTCGTGTTTCATTAGATGCGAGCAGTGAAGACTATTTACAAATGGAAAATATCGTTAACGGAACAACTCTCAATCTTGCTATTTATGATTTGGCCTTTCATCCTGATAATGGTTCAGCCTACGCGGTTGATCGCTGGGGTAATCTTTGGAAAATTGATGTGCAAGCGGGAACCTCGGTCAAGCTCAGTAACGTAGGTGAGTCGGGTACGTTTGGTGCGGTTTATTTTGATGTTACGGGTAATTTATACATTAGCCGAAATAATGACGGAAATATCTTTAGAGTGAATACTAATTGGGATTATCCGGTAGCTGAATTTTTTGCATACGGCCCTTCCTCTAGCAATAACGATGGCGCACGTTGTGCGCTTGCCCCTATTGTTTCTCAAGACTCACCCACGACTGATTTTGGTGATGCCCCTGACTCTTATGGCTCTAGTATAAATAACAATGGTGCACGCCATGATGTGGGGGATGGTACCTTGTTTTTGGGTGAAAACGTATTAACTGAACCAAATGCTTATGCAGATGATGGCTCTGGTATTGATGACAATGATGGCATTCAATTTGTAACGGGTATTGAGGCAGGTAAAACAGCGATTGTAGACATCACCTCTTCAGCTAACGGCTTTGTAAATGCTTGGATTGATGCTGACAAAGATGGAGAATTTGATGTTGATGAGCAAGTTATTATTTCAGAGGCTGTGAGTGCGGGCAGTAATATTGTCGCTTACGACGTACCAACATGGAGTGAAACGGGCTCAACTTGGTCGCGGTTTAGATTGAGCTCTGAAGAGTCTTTATCTCCTATTGGTGGTGTATCAGATGGTGAAGTCGAAGATTACCAAATTGATATTGCCGAACAGAGTGTCACTACGATGCATTACCCATCTTCTGATACTTGGGCTACCTTGGCCTTTGAAGATAATTGGCCACTTGTGGGTGATTATGATATGAACGATTTAGTTGTTCATTATCGTCTTTCATCTTACGACGTAGAAGGGACTTTAATGCGCGTTAAGATAGAAGGCGAGATCGTTGCCATTGGAGCGTCTTATCATAATGGTTTTGCCTTTCGACTGCCTGGGCTACTTCGTAGCGAAGTGGACACTAATCGTTTGGTTTTTAAAATTAATGGTGTTGTGCAAAGTGTTTTACCGCTTGAAGAGGGCAAAGGTGAAGCGATATTCATTATAGCGGATGATCTTTGGGATTTTGTTACCTCGGGTGAAACATGTAAATATTATCGAACTGAAGCGGGTTGTGGTTCAAATGTTCAAATGACGTTTTCACTCGAAATTCCCATGGAAGCTAATGTAAGCAAAGATAATGTTGCTGACTTCCCTTACGACCCTTTCATTTTCTCATCGGCAGGACAAGAAAGAAACTACGTGTTTGGCGAAGCACCGGGCAGAAGGTTTGAGGTTCATCTTAAAAACCAAGCACCGACAGAAGCCTTTCAATCGAATTTTCTAGGCCGTGGTGATGATGCTTCAGATGCAGACAATGGAGAATACTTTATTAATGCTAATGGTATGCCATGGGCTATAAATATTCCGTATGAGTGGCAACACCCAGTAGAGTATATGGATGTTAAGTATGCCTACCCAGACTTTCATAGTTTTGTAACTTCTTCAGGTGCGCTCAATGTAGATTGGTTTACGGTAGAAAAAAGCAATACTAACAACGTATTTAAACAATAAGGAGACGATCATGAAACTTACTAACATAGTTTTAATCTCTATTCTGAATTTGTTAATAGCAGCATGTGGTGGCGGGGGTGGCGAAAGTGATTCATCGACTTCTACACCGCCAGTTTTATCGACTCCTGATCCTGTTGATCCTATAGTTGAAGAACCTGTTGAAGAAGTTGAAGTCGAACTAGATCCCAACGCTACTTACGAAACAACCGCAGAACTTGTTGTTGCTAGAGCATTTATTATTGAGCAAGAGTATGAGTTGACCGTAAGTTACAAAAATGACAATAACCTGAGCGCTTACTTGTCGGTGTGCACTGACTTTACTGAAGGAAAAAGTGGAATTAAAGTCAATTATAATAGTTGTTTGTTACGAACTTCTATTGAAAGCGATTACGCTGGCACGCTAAAGGTTGCTAACGACAAGAATCGTTTGGTTATGGCCATATGGTATTTAGATGATACGGATAACCCAAGATATGAGATATGGGAAAATGACAGCGACGCTATGGAAGTCAGAAAATTTGAGGTAAATTAATCAAATACTATAGCTAAGGCCTAGAGTTAGAAAAAGTGAAAATGCTGTAGAAATTGTTTTGCTCAGGAAGAACTAAACCATGGGCGAGGTTTATACCAAGTTGATTAAGTTCTTTCCCACTCAGCGAGAATTAAAAGGCTTATAGGCAAGGCATTGATTGTAGATAATGGTTATTCAGGAGAATAAGCTCCTGCATTCTCTAATAAGCTGCATCCATGCAGCGTCCTTATCAAAATCAATAACGTCGTATATAGGCCTTTTAAACTCGCCCTTGGGAACTCATTGGTAAACTGATAACATCAAAAAATTAATGAAATATAGAAATAACTATGTTTAACAAATTTTGTTTGTTCTAAGCTCACCAATGTAGCTCTGAGTAGGGAAGAAATTTAATAAAATTGGTATTAGTTCTTGTTAGCGGCTATAGCACTTATCTACTATTTTAAAATAGATAGTTTTCAACCGATAATTAAATACCTTGATGGGGTCTGTGAACATAAATAACCCAATGACTTAGGCACTTATATAGTTTTAATGCTTTTCTAACCAGTTTAAAGCATGAACCCATAATACCTGAGACTTTCTACTAAAGAATTTCATATGTCCTATTTCATCTAAGGCATAGTCGTCAGCAGATAAAGTGAGTTTTTCTGCACCTATTTTTGTAAAGACACTAAGCATGTCCTCAACATTTTCATTAATTGCTATTTCATCATCTACTGCATTCACCCACATAGATGGTGTAGATAATTCATCATATAAATGAGTATGAACTGTTTTACCAAACGCAGCTTTTACGTAGCCTTCGCTATTACACCATTCTCGCCATTGTTGAGCGACCGCCTTAGGCAATGGCTCGCCCATACCTAGCCATTGAGATTTAGTATGACCAAAAATTTTATTACTCACGGGGATAAAAAAATTCATAAAAAAATGTGCCTTTATCGCATAGGCAGTGTTCATGTTCTTTAATTGACCAGATGAACAAGCAAAATTAAAAATGGAAGTGAAATCTTTCGCATTATGCATTAAGCCGACAAGTTGACCTCCTGCACTATGTCCAATCAAATGATATTTGGTATTAGGGAAGGTTGTTTTCATTTGCTCCAATACAGCTGGCATATCTTTTTCACCCCAACATTGTAATGAGGCATCACTTTCGCTGACCCTTCCCACTAAAGAGTCTCCAATGCCTCTATTATCAAAGGTGAATACGCCATAGCCTTTTTCTGCAAGAAAAGCAGCAAAGCTAGCATAAAATGGTCTTTGTATGCCGGTCGCAGGACCTATTAAAACCGCCCCCTTTAGCTTTTTTTTGGGCGTATAGATTGTTGCCGCAATAGTGTACTGATCTACACAGGTAATTTTGGTTTCAGTTAAGTGAAAGTTAGCCATAAAGGTGATGTTTTTAGTTTTAATATACAACTGTCTGGTAAGACCACTTTACAGGGCTTATGATAAAAATCAATAGCTGGCGATCTTAGGAATAAAGTCAAACAAATGTTCTTTCACTTTTTGAACTTACCTAGCCGTCACTCGATTTAGTTGCTGTTAATATCGATTATATTAATATTAGCGACGGTCTTGGTATACCTTGTTTTCTTGGAGAGTAAGGTCTTGATTTTAATTCTACAGCAAAAAATCATCCCACGTGTTCAATGCAAAAAAATAGGGGGGTATACCATTGTCAATCAGCTTGAATTTACCGGGTTTTATCTAGTTTAAATTTTTTATAAAACAAAGCCTTAAATTGCAAAGCAGGAAGGGGAGTAAAGTTAATTACTGTTATGTTCAATTGACGTCTATAATAGTAATTTATAACCCCTTTTCAAGCGATAAACTCAATAATGGGTGAGTATTCAATTGCTAAAAATTTTAATCAGTTTTTTCAAATCAAATTTGCTGATACAAAATTACTGCGTGAAGAAGCGTTCAAAATTAGATACGGCGTATATTGTGACGAATTAGGTTGGGAACCAGAAAATGTTCTTCAAATGGAAACTGACGATTGCGACGATTATGCATATCACTGTTTGCTAAAACATAAACGAACTGGCGTATATGCTGGTTGTGTTCGTTTAGTTATTCCTCCAGTACAAATTCCCGATCTTGCTTTGCCTTTTGAGAAAAATTGTTTACACAGTGCTCGTAAAGAGGTTTTAGATTCTACTAAATTGACTCGAGGAAGCTTTGGAGAGATATCAAGACTTGCGGTACTCACTTCTTTTCGTCGAAGAAAAAGAGAAAAAAAGGCTCCATTCATTATAAATGCTGTTAATTCGGGCACTATTTATACAGAAGAGGAGCACAGACATTTTCCTAATATCGCCATGGGGTTATATATTGCAGCCGTTGCCTTAGCTGATATATGCAATCATGTCGGCTCTTTCGTCATGATGGAGCCAAAATTAAATAGGCGGTTAAAACGATTCGGTCTGCCTTTCGAGCAAATAGGTGATGAGATTGACTATCACGGTATGAGAGCCATGTTTTTTTTGTCCAGAAATAATTTTTGCTCACAATTAACTCCCGAATTAAAAGAACTTTATCTGCAGATTTACAACGACTTAGTCAAACAAGTCTTTTTATTGCCACATACTGATGTTACGGATAAATAGACTGGATCAATATTATGCCCGTCGATTTATTTTTAGAATAGAACTGACTTTTGAGAAAAGGGGTGTTTATGGATATCAAACAAGCAATTACGCAATGGACTGAAATTCTCCCACCTGAAAGCGTCTTAACTGACGAAGCTATTTTAAAAGAGTACGAAACAGCAACTTATCATACACCCCACTCAGTTGTGGCAATACTCAAACCTCACAACAAAGAACAACTACAGCAAATTGTAAAAATAGCTTCCAAGCATAAAGTCCCACTTTATCCAATAAGTACAGGAAAAAATTGGGGTTATGGTTCGAGCGTACCAACATCAAATAACTGTACAATTGTAGATTTAGGTAAAATGAATAAAATTTTGGATTTTGACCAAGATCTCGCTTATGTAACACTAGAACCAGGGGTGACCCAAAAACAACTCTATGACTTTCTTCAATCGAAAAATGCGCCTTTATGGATTGATGCAACTGGCTCTTCTTCACAATGCAGCATTATTGGTAATACGCTAGAACGAGGGTTTGGCCACACACCTTATGGTGACCATTTTTCAAATGTTTGTGGGCTAGAAGTGATACTTGCTAGCGGCGAAAGTTTTCATACCGGTTTTGGCCGTTTTTCTAATGCAGAAGCTGCAAATGTTTATAAGTGGGGCGTAGGGGCGCACCTTGATGGACTTTTTAGCCAATCCAATTTTGGTATTATTAGTAAGATGACTATATGGTTAATGCCTGCGCCTGAATATACACAAGTATTCTTTTGTAATGTAAATAAAGATGAGCTGTCTGAGCTTGTTAACTCTCTCAGACCATTACGTCTTAATGGCACCCTTAAAAGTGCTATGCATATTGTCAATGCACATAAAGCTGTATCTGCTTTTGGGCAATACCCTTGGAAAGAAGTAAATGATGTTACGCCGCTTCCTAGTGATTGGTTAGAAAAGCAATGCAAGAAATCTAAAATTGGTGGTTGGAATGCTTCAGGCGCTCTTTATGGCACAAAGGCTGAAGTAGCTTTGGCACGTAAAAAGCTTAAAAACGCCTTAAAACATATTAAATCAGTAAAATTTTTCTTTCTTGATGATCGCCTAATCAAGATGGCAAAAATGATTAAAAAACCTTATCAATGGCTCACAGGTGTGGACCTAGAGAAAGCGTTAGAAATCGTTGAACCTCTCTTTGCCCTAAAACAAGGCATACCAAGTAATACTTTTTTACCTAGCACCTATTGGCGTAAGAAAACGCCCGCGCCAGCTGCAGATGAAGCCGATCCAGACAAAGACAAGTGTGGTCTACTTTGGTTAGCACCAATAGCACCAATGACAGGGCAACATGCGGTTATTCTTGAAAAAATCATAGAAGATACATTGATTAAATATGGATTTGATCCTGCTATTTCTATGACGCTTTTAACAGAGCGTTGTATCGATAGTGTTATCGCCATTACCTATGATCGTGAGCGGCCAGGAGAAGAAGAAAGGGCTCTTACTTGTCATGATGAATTACTGAAAAAGTTAATTGATAAAGGCTATTATCCCTATAGGCTTTCTACTCATGCAATGGGACAACTCCCACAACCTGAACAAGGTTACGAGTCAGCAATCAGTAAAATAAAACAATCACTTGATCCTGATAATATATTTTCGCCGGGACGCTACGAAAATTAATAAGCACCACTTGAATAAGGACAGTATTTTGAAAACATTAATGAGTAATGATATAAAACAACCTAACAACAGACTTTTTAAAGTATTAGTTTTGTTCTGCCTTTTTTCAATCCAAGCATGTAATCCAGCGCAGGATTATAGTAACTACATGGTTGAAGTGAAAAGTCAGTTAGAACAAGGCACGCCTCAAAATGCTATTATCCTTTTAAAAAATGTATTGAGTGAGAACCCTCAAGATAGTGCAGCTAGATTAGCTTTAGGAAATATCTACTTAGATATAGGTAATCTACTTTCAGCTAAAAAAGAAATAAATATTGCCTACAAGCTTTCGCCCGAAAGTCCAGAAATAATAGTTGGCTTAGCCAAATTATTTATTCATTTAAACGAGTTTGAAAAAATAAACCAACTGTTTTCCAATAGGGGAGATTGGCCATCTGAGTTAATTGTTGAGTCTTATGCTATTCAATCACAAGTTGATATTTATCAAGGCTATTTAGAACAAGCGGATGAAATTTTAATCAAAGCGGCTCAAATAAATGCAAAACATCCTGACGTTTTATTTTCATTAGCACTGTTAAAAAGTCAGCAATTATTATACTCCAAAGCGGATGGGTATCTTGAACAACTACTAGATCATAATCCAAACCACTTTACGGGTATTTTACTTAAAGGTGACATTGCTTTGAGAAATAAATATTTCGATGAGGCTATTAAGTTGTTCGAAAAAGCTAACAAGATAGTTCGTGTCGATAACTTGGCAAAAATAAAACTTGCGCAAGCGTTAATAGAAGCAAATAAGTTCGATACCGCCAAAGAACAACTACTTAATTTTTTAAAAGCCTCCCCTGATGATGCCCACCTAAATTATTTATTGGCTTCAGTTGAATTCACACAAAAAAATTATAAAAATGCCGCACAATTTGCTGAAAAAACCCTCAGTAATGCTTCAAATCACCCTGAAAGTTTATATATAGCATCGGCATCAAACTATTCGATTAAAAGTTATGAATCTGCATATAACCAAGTTCGAAAACTCCTTGTAATAGCGCCAGAACATGCCGCTTCTCTTAAACTCAGAGCCGCTCTGGAATTGAAATTAGGGTTAAACGAACAAGCAAGCACAACCTTGGCTCAAATAGAGGATAGTACCTTTACTGCAAATGATAGCGAATTAATCATAGCTGCAGGTTTGGCTTCCATCAAAACTGGCAAGATTGAACTGGGCAAGCAGTTTTTCGTTAGGGCAGGTGCATTAAACGAAGACAAGCTACACAGTAAACTAGCGCTGGCAAGCGTAGCATTACAGCAAGGCGATGTTAAGTCGGCAATAACTGTGCTGGGTCAAGCCGTAGAAACAGCCCCGCAATCACTGCAAGCAAAAATAGCCCTGACCCTAAGCTACTTCAAAGACAGGCAGCCAGAGCAAGCGCTGAAAGTTGCACAACAAATAAGTCTTGAACATGTACAAAGTCCCTATGGCCCAATGCTTGAAGGACTTACCTATGTAATGAAACAGCAATTGAAAAATGCAGAAAGTGCATTTATGCGAGCACTGTTAATCCGTCCTGGCCACCCTAACACCACCCATCTATTAGCTGCACTGATAATGCAACAAAGCAAGGATGTGAAACGAGCACGTAGATTATATTTATCTGCAATTAAACAGTACCCCGATGATGTCACTTCGTTGATAGAATTATATGTTATTGACCGAGAAGCAGGTAAAAACGAGCAAAGCATTAATTGGCTTGAGCAGGCCATCGATATTAGCCCTGAGAAACTGAAACCTAGGTTACTCTTGGCACAATATTATTTAAGCAATAATGAAGCTAGCAAGTCTTTGGCGATCAGTAAACAAGCCTTAAAGGTGCACCCGGAACATCCTAGTTTATTAGCACTACTCGGTGATGCTCAAAGGCATATCGGACTGCAAAAAGCATCGATTGAAAGTTATCAAAAACTTCAAGAAATTGCACCTGAGATGTTTTTGCCACATTATCGCTTGGCAGAGGTTTATGAAAAAATAGGGCAACATGAGATGGCGCGGGAATCAGTAACCCGTGCGCTGAAGCTGAAACCTAAACACTTGGAGGGGTTGGTGATTAAAGCTCGACTCGCCCTGAAAGAAGGGGATGTGGAAGGAGCAAAAGACATTATTAAATCGTTAGATGCGTCAATGCCTTATAGTATTTATGTCGCCAAATTACAGGCGCAAATTGCGTTGAATGAACAACGTCCTGCTGATGCGGTGAACTTGTATCAAGAGATACTCGCGAAACAAGAGACCAACTACAATACCATTCACCTATCGTCAGCGTTTTGGCAGCAATCTGAGCGGCAAAAGGCAATAGATACCTTAGTAACTTGGCTAAATAAACACCCTAAGGACATTATGACCATCAATGTCCTTGCGGATTATTATTTGAATGATAATCAAGACAAAGAAGCCGCTAAGCTTTATAGTCAACTGGTTGAGCTAACTCCTAATAATAGTCTTGCCCACAATAACTTAGCTTGGCTATTACTCAAGCAGAATAATAATGTAGATACCGCCTTAAAGCATGCCATTAAGGCTAATCAATTATCGCCCAATACATCTGATTTCTTAGACACCTTAGGCCTAGTACATTATAGTAAAGGAGATTATAGTGCGGCTAAGAAGGCTTTTTCTGACGCGGTATCAATCCAGCCAAACGTATTGGATATACAGTTTCATCTTGCCCAATCCCATGCAAAAGTAGGAGAGACATTGCAAGCAGAAAAAATGTTAGAGCATTTGCTTACTCAGCAAGATAGCTTTTCTTCTAGCATAGATGCTAAGGAATTGCTCAATCAGTTGAGAGCAGATCAGTAGCTAATAACCATTTCTCTCAGCTACTATGGCAAATTGCTCACTCTGATCTCCAACACACTAAGTTACACGGTTGTTGGAGGTTAAAGTACAGCATTACAGTTACACCTTTTCTAATCTTCATTGCGCCCTCAGGCATAATAACAACGGCCATTTTTTGCATGGATAGTTGCTTTTCTGAGACATTTCGACTCAATAACTTATCCTCGTATTACGCGCCACAAAAAGCATAACTTACTTGCTATCCATCTACTAGCCATAAGTACAGTAATCTCAGTAGTCGAAGACTGGGAAGGTTTTGCAGACTTTGGATATTTAAAACTTGATAGGCTTAAACAGTATCGACCATTTAAAGTAGGTATTTTAGAGGGTGAAATATTGAAGGATAAAATAGTGGGCTGACATATTTCTGCGTATGCATTGGATAGTAAGCAAAGTAGTAAAGCGCGTAACTAATGTACTCAGCTTGTTCAAAGGTATAAGAAAGTCTGGTTAACTTTGTAGGCTATTTCGGCTGGGTTTGGTGTTATTTTCAACTTCTTATTTTGAGGTGATTTTCCATGTACCGGTTGAGCCCATTTAAAATGAGCTTAAAGCTGGTAAACGGCAGCTTTAAGCTCAATAGGGTGATGCTCAATTTTTGCTAAGGTTATGCATTATTAAGCGGCACAACTAGGTTTTACTACGGCGTGTAGAAGCCAAACCCATTAAAGCTAAACCAAATATCGCTAGCGTTGCTGGCTCAGGTATTGGTTTAATTGCGTCAAATCTACCTCTTGTTGTTTGATTAATACTTAGGGTATAGGTATTTGCTGCTAACAGTTGACCTGTTGTTGTTGAAAAATGCAGTAAGCCCGAGTCATAACTTGTACTTCCCTCATCCAACTGCGTTCTAGCTTCGTTTAACTCGCCAGGAGCAAACGAGAAAAAATCCACCCCATTGGTGTTATCGAATATGTTGATACTAAAACCAAGCGCGGCAAAGGCACCTACATCATCTTGGTGTAACAAGGCCAGAAGCATCGCCTGGGCATCAAATTCAAATCTGATAGTATCATTAATGCCAGTAAATGAGAATTGAGTACCTGTTCCTACATCGGCATTACCGGAGCCAGCATCGGTCACCTCCGTTTGTCCTTCAGTGAGTGCATTGGCAGTAACAGAAGAACCAGGACCAAGACCTGTGATCAGCGCACCCAATAACTCGGTATCGCCACGCATAAAAGAATTGTTTGCAGGCGCGACTTGCATCATATATGAATCTTCATAACTACAGCCCAAACCAACACACGAAGCGTTATCGTCAGGGTTACCACCACCTGCGGTTGTGTCTAAATTGCCACCTACTTGGCTATCATTACTTGCAAATCCATGATTATTGGTAGCTGCAAAAGTGGTAGAGAAATTACCAATTTGTAAGTCGTCAAAATCCCCTGCGTCATATTGAACATCATTACCGTTAAAGATTTGAAAGTTGTCAATCAACAGGTGTGAATAAGTCTTGGCCCCTGCATGCGCTTGACTACTAAGGCCCGTTGCTAACATCGCAACCGTGGCTAATGCCAGTGCTTTTTTGTTAAAGTTTTTCATCATTATTTCCTTGTCTACTGTAAATTCTGTTTTAAATTCTGTTTGAATTATGTTTGAATTTCTACTTGCTAACTAGACGAAACATCCTAATTAGAAGGCGACTAGAAACCTACAATGGTATGAAATGCATAAACCAAACCAATAATATTTAACCCTGTAAAATCAACAACAGAGAAAAAAAATTTAATTTAAAATTAATTAAAAGTAAAAAGTGTAAAATTTTTCGACACTGTTTTTGCATATGTTCACATTGATATTTCAATAAAGGCTCTTTTGAGTGCTTATTCTCAGATCATTTAATTAGCCTGTGCCCCCCATTAGATAAGCAATGTCATTCATTTTAGGAAAGTGCAATGTTTACAGTATATTGCTTGCAGGCTATCTTGAAGTTGGAGCTGCTTTTTAAAAAAGTACTTATGAACTGTTCATGGTGTAATTCAAATAGTACAAAATCAGCCAGTTACATTCCCTCTACTGTGCTGAATTTTCAAGCCGATGAAAAATCTCGATTTCAGTCGAAATTAAACTTTAGTTTTTTCGAACTCAATCAGTCCTGTGTTCAATAAAATTAACAAAACTAGAGAAAGTGACCTGAGACGTTTTTTTAAGTAACTCTTTAAGGAATATCTTTAATATGACGAGTATTATCTAAATGAAAAACAGCATCTGCAGAATTTGAAAGAGTTTCACTCCCCTGTACGGTAAGTCTTTGGAAATACAGAGTGAAGTTTAATACCTCTGAAGGCGACATGATTTTTGTATGAGACAAGCCAATGTTTTTAGCTTGTAATTTTTGTTCTTGCTCTAATCGCCATTGGTAAACACAATCGAAAGACGGCGCTTGTAATGCTAACCAAAAATCCATTTTTTTGTACAGTGGTTCATAAGCCGCTTTAAGTTGTTGATTAACGTAACTGCGCCATTCTCCATCTGCATCGTGTTGCATTTCGAGTTCATTTATTGGTGCTTGTAATTGCTCGTCGGTTTGAGGTGTTACGCCCCAGCACCAACCTTCTAATAAAATAATATCTACTGGTTTTTCAACTGAAGTCCATTGGTTTTGTGGAAATGGCTCATCGATAGCTTTGTTGAACCTTGGAATTGAGAATCCTACTCTGTGCTCTGATAATTGGCTCAACACATGATTAAGTGCCGTTATATCATGCGTACCTGGAACACCTCTAGTCGCTAAAAGGGGGTGAATGTCTTGAGCTAACTGATTACGCTTTTTGCTGGGTAAGTAAAAATCATCTAAAGACATGACGATAACATTAAGTTGATATTGAGTGTTTAAATAGCTAGCAATGAAATCGGTCAGTGTTGATTTACCGCTACCTTGGCAGCCATTGATACCGACAAAATAGGCATCACTTTTTTTGTTGAACAGCTTAACTATTCGATCAGCTAGTGGTTTGTAATGCTCTTTTACTGTTAGCCTGAATTCTTCAGGTAATTTATGTTGTTTAATAAAATCTGAAAGCATTTTTCACCTTTGATAAATAATAAAGACAATTATGGTCTTATCGCTTACACCACTTTGAATAAAGCTGACTATTGTTTCAAAGTATTATTGCTAAGTATTGTTGAGCGTCGAGGTATTTTTTTATGATATAACGGCAAAATATGAACTTATTTTGTTGTTCTTACGTACTGAAATTATGATCTTAACCGTCGGAGCCATTATATGTTTTACTTGTTGATACCACCACATGATAAGGTTTTATTTCTATGAGTAATAACACCTTAAAATATAGAGACTTTTTATTTATTTTTAATTTAATATCAAGCAAAGGTACTAAGTTAGGGAGTGAATATGAATTCTTAGGTATTCGAGCGCAGCATGATTTTGATGGTTATACTTGTTGGTTAGCTTATAAAGATCTAACCATCACCTTATTATTTCATGGAAAATTTGACGTTCAATTTGATAAAAAAGACACCTTTAATGAGTTTTACAAAAAGGTTAACTCAATGATCGCACTTAATTGATAAGTATTGTTGATTACTTTCAATTGCATGATGCCAATGATCGGAGATATTAAATAGTGTTAACACATAAACTGCTAGGCGTTATTTTTGACCTTGACAACACCTTGGTTTCTTCCTCTTTAAATTTTGATAACATTAGAGAAGCGGTAGGCTGTTCAAAAGATATCGATTTATTGAGTTTTGTTGACTCACTACCGCAACAGCAAAGAATTGCTGCCCATCAAGTGTTAGTTGACTATGAAATCAATGATGCCCATAGCGCTAGTAAGTTGGCTGGTGCTGATGAACTCTTAGCATTATTGGCCAAACTCTCTATACCTTGCGCTATTGTCACAAGAAATTGCAAACAAGCGGCTTTGATAAAGTTAAACAATAATAATATTGATGTTCCTATCCTATTAACGCGGGAAGATCATAAAGCTAAACCCGCTCCTGATGCTTTATTACATTTAGCCCAATACTGGAATACCCCACCAGAAAACTTATTGTACGTAGGTGATTATTTATATGATGTGCAAGCAGCACAAAATGCCAATACCATGTCTTGCCTTATTACTTATGCTAAAGCGCTGAGTTATGCAGATTTAGCGGATATTGTAGTGGATGACCTTACTGAGCTAAGTGATGCTATTGCACAAATATTTCGGCTTCAGGAAATTAGTATTTAACGCTTATAAGTAATAAGTAATAAGTGATAAGTAAATAATGAGGCTATCTATGCGATTTAATAGTTACGGGTTGTTATTCTTTACTTTATTTATTCATGATGTTCTCACTGCTCATGACATGCCCAAGCAAATAGAACAACAGAATTTAACAGCCAAAAAAGAGTCATCAATTATGATTAGTTTTACTGATAAACAAAGCGTTAATAGCTGGCGCATAACAAATGATGGAGTCATGGGAGGAAGATCGGCAGGAAGTTTTGTTATTAAGCAAGACAAAGTGATTTTTTTCGGTGATATTTCACTTGATAATAACGGTGGATTCAGTTCAGTATTTAAAGAAATTGAACCGCTAGTTGAAAATCTGAAAACGGTTACAATTGATGTTGAAGGTGACGGACTAACGTACCAATTAAGAATGGTAGTAAACCTCAACGGTTATCGCTTAGCGTATAAACACAACGTTGAGACAGTTGCTGGACAAAGAGATAAGTTAACTTTTACGCTGGCTGATTTTCAAGCGTCGTTTCGAGGCCGTAGTATAGATAATGCACCAATATTAAAATCGGAAGATATTCGTGAAGTCGGGTTTTTAGTTACCAGAAAAACTGCTGGAGCATTTTCCTTATCGGTGTTTAGTCTTAATTTGTAATGGTGTTTGTTATTAAGTAAAAACCTTCAGAGGTAACTCAAAGCTAAATAGTTCACTAAATGAAGATAAAAATATGAATAAGATTATAAATAAAGTAACCCCTAAATCACTGCTTCACAGTAAGTGGACCAAGGTCGATATAACGAATAAAGAAAAGCACTTTATCGTTACGCTTGTTAAATTTGATGAAGACCAAAAGCTTGTTGAATGTATTATTGAGGCGGTGATGACTAAAAGCGAATACCGTATTGATTGGCGTGAATTAAAGGAAAGTAATAGTTGGCTTATAGGTTGGCAGTAATCTTTTGAAATGCCTTCTTTAGGTAGCTAATATGACCTTTTTAGAGCGTTTATTACATTGTCGAGGAATTACCTTGTCGCCAAATTGTATTAACTCCCCATACGAGAAGTTAAACATTACTTACCTTACTCCTACTGTTCACCGTCCAGTGATAATGTCATTTGTTGCTTACCGGGTTTAGCGTAACTTAAACGTGATAACCTATTACTGGTGTGGTAACTGTCTAACCCTGAAACCATAATTGTATTTAATGACTCTATATCTATATAACCGTCACTTCTTATCGCTTCCTTATCGCAAATAATATTCGTTATTTCACCAATGACTAGCAAGGTTCCATTAAGCTGAATTGGCACTATTTCTTTCAACGTTAAAGCGTATTTAAGTCGACTTTCTTTGACAAAAGGAGCCTTAATCTTGTCGATAGTCTCGGGGGTTAAACCTGTTGCTTTAAATTCACATTCACCTTCGCTATAACGAGCAGACGTTTGATGAGCTTGTTGCCAAAAATTATTATTTACTTGGTTGATAGTAAACTGTTTGCTGTGCTGAATGTTTTCTAAGGTGTGTCGCTCGACGCTGTTAGGGCGTGTTATAAAGCCAACTAGTGCAGGTGAAGAGCCTAGGTGAAATACAGAGCTGAAAATGGCTAAGTTATTTATATTTTGCTTATTACAGGTGCCGATAAGATTGGCACTTTTAAAACCAGATAAACTGTTTATCACCTGTGCCCGATAGCGAGGTGACATTTTAATTAATTGCTCTTGATTTATATACTGCATTGAATAGTCACTCTCTACGTTAGTCAATATTTTCCGATACACTGTGAATTGTTATCGGCATCATGATTTATTAGCGGTTAAATGATTTCTTAATTGGTTTAGGGCATCTACCGAAAATCCTTCATCGTAAAAGTGAACTATGCTGCCGTCTTTAGTGAGCAATACCACTCTTGCGTTATTAGGGTGTTCATTGCCAGTAAAGGATTGTACTTGTTCCCCGTCTTTATAAACCGTCACCACGCCTTGCCACAAAGGTTTAGGAATACCTGCACGCATACCATTATCAATAACGGTACTGAACATTCTCGGGAATAAACCCTGGATGGTAGGTATTTCATAAGTAGGCACGTTCGTTTTAGTCATGTCTAAAGCAATTAACCATCGGTCGATATCAAATTGTGAATTTTGTTTGTAACCAATGAGTAGCAGGGTAAAGTCATTATCAAAATCTCCGGGTATGTTCATTGTCTCTTCTTCAAGTGTTTGACCACTAATTGATGGAAAGACTTGTCCGGTAATGTCTTGATTAGGATAGTTAACGCTACACGCAGTAACTTGGGTGATGAAAAGCAATAAGGTAAGTAAACGCATTTATAAGTACTCGTTGATTAATACAATTAACAACTTATACGTGCCTGACTCTACTTCAGTTCACAAAAACTTTTATTGAACAAATATCTTTTTATTTCCATAGTGAAGGAGCATATCAGCGATTTACCAATTGATTGATTTACCTTGCCAATCGAGATAACTCGCGGTTTGATCGTACGAGCTATTTTCAACAATTGTTAACAGCTGGCTGGCAACAAAATCACAGGTGAAAAGTTTATTTGTAGGCACATTTTTTTGAAAGGGTTTTGATAAGGGCGTATCGGTAGTACCGGGATGAAATGCAATTATTTTAATATTCTTATTTCTGCGCGCGACTTCAATTGCTGCAGTTTTTAGCATCATATTTAATGCTGCTTTAGAAGCTCTATAACTATACCAACCACCTAAACGGTTATCACTAATGCTACCAACTCTCGCACTAAAAACTACAATCTTACAGGGAGAATTTCCTGCTAAGGTTGGCATCAAATGTTGAATCCATAACATTGGGGTTAGTGCATTCGATATCATCACTTCACTAAAAGATTCAATCGTTAACTCTTCTATACGCTTTTCCGGTTGAATGCTTTGGTTATGAAGTATGCCGTTACAGATAAAGATGCGGGTAATAGGAGCATGATTATACGTGGCCATCTCTTCAATGGCTTGTTCGATAGATTGTGACTGGTAATCTTTAACGGTAATCACATTTACATGGTTATTTTTTTTACCACGGTAAAGCAAATCATCAGCGATCATGTCACGACTAATAAGAATTAAACCGGTAGTTTCACACTCTACTAATTGTAAAGCGAGAGCTTTAGCAATATCACTATTTGCGCCTATGATCAGTGTTTGTTGAGTTATCATAACAAGTCCCAGAAATACATTGAGTGTTTGGTAAGCCAAATATTTTGGCTAGCAGCGCAGATATTTGATGTCGGTATTTAGCTAAGCCTAGATAAACCCAATGACTTAGTGTTTTAATCACAGGCCAGTTCAATGGGGCAACCCAAAAGCCTTTACCGACGATTGTCCAAGCTCTATGAGTGACTTCCAAACCGAGTAAAATTTTTCCGTCATAAAATGCATGTAAAATCTTCATTGCATCGTCAACGTTAACTGCTGAGTAAATTGTTGCAAAATCCTCTTGATGTATATTAACTAAGTGGATCTCATTATCGACATCAAATTTTTTTAAGTGATTCATCTCTGCCAAACACATAGGGCAGTTACCATCATAAAATATCGTTATCATTCAATTACACCTAAAAATTGTTACATTGCTGTTGTTATTCTAAACAGCTTTTACATGATGAATTTATACGTAAGCAGTATGTTTAACGATCACTTAAAGGTGTTAACTAATGAAATCAATGATGAGCGATTTAATATATTGCGTGCGACTATTTTCAAAAGAAAGACGATTTTGGCAAAGATATAAGGTTTCATTAACCGTATGTTGTAAAAAATGTACGGCAATGTCGTCTTGCTTATGAAAAGCATTCACAGCATGTAGCGGTAGTACAGTAAAACCTAAACCTCGACTAACGGGTTCTAAAATTAGGCTTATTTGATTTGAAAATCCACTACATTCAAACTGACGGATATGCTCAAACTCGCGATAATTTTCACTTAATAATTGTTGCGTATGATGCTCCGCATCAGGATGGCCGATAAAACCAAGAGCAATTAATGTTTGCCAGTTAATCTCTTGAGTTTTTTTTGATGTAACTAATACTAATGGCTCTACCGCAATTGGGGTGCTCATTAAGGTTGGGCTTTTTGTCTGCTCGGTAAGTAAACCTATATCTACCTTTCTATCGATTAAGTCTTGTTCTATGCCTGAATTTGGCGCAAACCTATAATCAATAACTAAGGCTGGATGGCGTTGTTGTATCTCCAATAGCTGGGGATATAACTTTAAACCAACACTGCCTGGTGTGGTAATTTTTACTGTTCCTATTAAGGGATCATCATGTTTAATCGATGCTTCTATTTCTTCTGAGCTTCTTAATAAAATTTGACCTTGCTGATACAGCTTATCACCGGCATCGGTAAGTGAAAATGATTTCCCTTCGCGCACAAGTAATAAGGTATCTAGATGTTGCTCCAGTTTCTTTATATGTTGGCTGACACCTGATTGAGTCATAAATAACTTTTCAGCCGTTTGTGTAAAGTGACCAATATCAACGAGGGAGCAAAATGTTTTTAACCAAACAAGATTAATCATTACAAAACGTACTCATAATTATGATTTATGATAATTGTACGTAATTTACCTCCCATCGTAAACTATACCTATCTGATACCAAGTCCATTAAGTTATTTCCCACTCAGCGAGAATTAAAAGGCTTAAAGGCAAGGCATTGATTGAAGAGAATGGTTATTCCCTTGTCAAAATCAATAACACAGCATGTAAGCTTTTTGAACACGCCCTTGGGAGCTTGTCAGAAAAGCAATAACCGCACAAATTTGTTAGATATAGAATGACTATACCCGCACAAATTTTGTTTGTTATAACTCTTCTGACATAGCTCTGAGGTGGGAATAAATTTAATGGAATTGGTATAAGCAATTGAGGAAAATAAAATGAGTAAAGCATATCCGAGAACATTCTCCCATATTGGGATCTCTGTACCTTCAGTAGAAAAAGCCGTTAAATTTTATACTGAAGTGCTGGGTTGGTATTTAATTATGGAGCCTACTGAAATAGAGGAAGACGATAGCCCTATTGGCGAAATGTGTACCGACGTATTTGGCGCTAATTGGGGCAAGTTTAAAATTGCTCATATGTCTACCGGCGATCGTATTGGTGTTGAACTATTTGAATTTAAAAACCAAGAGAACCCTGAAAACAACTTTGAGTACTGGAAAACAGGTGTATTTCACTTTTGTGTTCAAGATCCTAATTTAGAAGAGCTAGTTGAAAAAATTGTCGAAGCGGGCGGTAAAAAACGCATGGCAGAGCCTCGTTATTACTACCCAGGTGAAAAACCTTATCGCATGATTTACATGGAAGACCCGTTTGGTAATATTTTAGAAATATATAGCCACAGTTACGAGTTAACTTACGCAGCAGGCGCTTATTAAGCTGACTCTGTTACATGAATAATGCAGCGTTATAGCATTCACACGCTAAAAGTGTGAATGCTTACTTATCTGTTTCAATAGTCTCTCAGTCTATTTCTAATCACAGCACAGGTTATTTTATCCCAAGCTAAACTATTGTAACTAGCTACCATGTCATGTTCTATCTTTGCCCAAGATGATAATAGCGCTTCATCTAACTTAAACACTTCAATATATTCTTGTTCGACGACAATAAATTGATTTTTATAGGGCAACAGCCATTTCGATGTCGCGCTATTAATCAAGGCGCTTTTAGCTTGTGCGTAATCGGCAAACCACTCATTAATAAAACCGCCACAACCTCTAGGGTAAAAGAAACTACCCATGTTTATTATCGTTAACTCCGCTTTACTACCCGATAACAGCTGTTGAGCTTCATGCCAATCTTTAAAACCTAATTCCATTGAAACCAATGTTAAGCAATGTTTTAGCTTTAACGCTTCGGTTGGTGATAGGTCAATTTTCATTAAGGGTCTTTTCATAGCTTTCACTAAGCTAGGATCTGACTTCAATGCTTTTAATAACTTCTTTGCTTGGGTTTTAACTTCTTGTAATGCATATTCCATTTTATACCCCTACTTCAATTCAATTGTTGTCTGAAATGAAAAAGCATTCGCTAAAGAAAACTCAAAGCTTGCAGTAAAAGTGTTCATTGGTAATAGGTTATACGCATCACATATAACAAAGCACAGCATTAACAACATGAGTTTACTGCATGTAGCAGTACACTGGCTGAACGTAGTGAGTATATTTTTTGCTGTTGATTTAGCTGTTTTGGCGTGGTTGGGGCAAACCTGATGGTTTTCTTGAAAAGTCACAATTCAATTCCTCTAAGTAAATTGGCATTCCGCAAAGCCTACTTAGTTCGTATTGAACTGATTAATTATAGATATCAGAGTGAATTCATCTTGAGCGGAAAAGGCGTCTCTGCAACCTAATGATGATTCTAGTGCTATCACTTTTTGAAGTCAACACTAGGGTCTGTTGATCTTTCGAGATTGTTTTTACAGCGTTTTGTTTGGTATTTATACAAGGCAGAGCCTTTGTCATGTGGTTGTTCAGGACAATATGCTCCTGCATTGTCTAATAAGCGATATCCATATCGCGTCACATAAAAAGGTGATAACGCCGTAAAAATGACCAACAAACGCTGTCCAAAGGATTCGGCTAAAAGCGTTTTACTCTTTGTTGAGTAGTATTTGCTTAGAGTGACTAGGCTACACACTACTCGCCTCGATTAAAACGCTTTTATCTCGAACAAAATTTAACCGCGAAAGATCAACAGACCCTACATTTATGTAGACTTTTGCATAATTTTTATCTTTGTTAGTTAGTCAACTATACTTGGCAAACCCAATATAAATACGGAAATTAGTCTAATGAATTGGTCACTTTTACGATTTCTATTCGCGTTCTCATCAATGGTATCGGCAGTAGTTTTTGCCAATAACACATCAATCACTAACCTTGTTTATTCAGAGAAAGGATTAGCAGGTAAACAGATCATGACAAAGGTTTCAGATACTCAATATCATGGGAGTTTGGACCTGCGTTGGAATAATCGTGTTTTCAAAATTGATGAAAAAATAAAACTTAATGGAAAAGGGCAAATTTTAAGTTTTGAATCTACGGGGTTGTCGCCATTTGGTGCTGCTATTGCAGAATCGTTTAAATGGCAAGATGGCATTGCTCGTTGGGAAAGCAACAAAGAAGACGGCAGATTAAAATCTTCAGGCGAACGGTTTTACCTCCCAGTAAATAGTGCCGTTGTTGCTGAAAACTTAATGGTGCAAGCCATGTTGAAGAATATAGGAAACTCTATCGATCTATTACCGTCAGGTACTGCAAGATTAACAGCATTGAAAACGGTTAAGTTATCAGGAGATGATGGCTCAGAGCAAGTTACCTTATACGCCATCAGTGGTTTAGGTTTTACTCCTGATTTCAGCTGGTATGACGGGCAAGGAAATTTTTTTGCTAAAGATAACTCGGGTTTTATGAAAGTAATACGCGAAGGTTTTACGCTAGATGATTTTGAAAAACTAAAAGTAATTCAAAACTCAGCCGAACAAGAATATCTTGAAGGTGTTGCTGGTAAAATAAGTCATTCTTATTCCACTTTGTTGATTAAAAACGCCCAAGTAGTCGATGTAATTAACTCAGTGGTACTTAAAAATACAGATGTATTATTTAAAAATGGCAAGGTGTCTAAAGTTGCTAAAAATATCAATGTGCCTGAAAACACGCCAACTATTGATGGTACAGGAAAGACCTTAATGCCCGGGTTGTGGGATATGCACGGTCACTTAAGTAAGGATGATGGTTTGCTTAATGTGGCTTCGGGGGTAACGAATGTTCGAGATGTTGGTAACAGTCACGACAATATAATGGAGATAGAGCGGTTATTTAATACTAACCAGGTAATTGGTAATCGCGTTTTTAGAGCTGGTTTCTTCGACCAAATGAGTGAGTTTTCTGCTGGTTTGTCGGTGAAGTCATTAGCCGAAGCTCATGAAAAGATAGATTGGTTTGCTGATAATGGTTATATACAAATCAAACTCTATAGCTCTATCGATCCTACTTGGGTTGAGCCCATTGCAAAACATGCACATAGACGAGGTTTGCGTTTAAGTGGTCATATACCTGCATTCATGACAGCAGAGCAAGCTGTTAACGCTGGTTATGATGAAATTCAGCACATTAATATGCTATTTTTAAATTTTTTGGCCGGTACAGAAGTAGATACTCGTCAGCAACTCCGTTTCACCTTAATAGGTGAAAAAGCAGGGGACGTAGACATTAATAGCAAAGAATTTAATGACCTTATTCAGTTACTCGCCGATAACCAAATAGTTATTGACCCTACGTTATCAACTTTTAGAAGTTTGCTATTAAAAGAAAGAAAAAAAATTGATTCTGAGTTTCTTGCTGTTGCGGAGCATTTACCACCTAATGTTTTACGCCAATTAAAGGGGGCTGAAATGCATGTGACTGATGATTTAAAGGATAACTACCAAGCGGGAGCTGATGCCTTGTCTGCTTTGGTTAAGAAATTATACGACAAAGGGGTGCCTATCGTGCCTGGTACCGATAACATCGCTGGATTCACACTCCATCGTGAACTTGAATTATACGCTGATGCCGGTATTCCTGAAATGGAAGTTCTTAAGATCGCTAGTATAAATTCGGCCAAACTTGTTGGGGCAGCACATTATTTGGGCTCTATCACCGAAGGTAAGTCAGCAGATGTGCTTTTGATTGATGGTGATCCACTTACAGACATGTCAGTTTTAAGAAAAATTTCTCTGGTGATAAAAGATAAACACTTTTATAAACCCGAAGAGTTGTATCAAATACTTGGAGTAAAACCCTTTACGCCATCAAGTCACTTGTAATTGTGTACAAATCACAAGGATTGTAAGACACGTTGAAATTACAGCGTGTCTTACACGCACTAACTTAATTCTGTTTTGAGGATTTAAACCAAAATTAGCTAAAAATTTTCTGCTATTTCAAAAGTTAACTGCTCTTTAGTTATCGGATGTGTGAAGCTTAAACGTTGGGCATGTAAATGAAGTCTATCTGCGCTATTGCCATATAAACTATCACCAATAATGGGAAGGTTAAGTCCGTCAGGGTGAGCGCAGTGCATGCGTAGTTGATGTGTTCTGCCGGTAATAGGGTATAAAAATAACTTACTGGTGTTATCTACTTCTTCTATCAGCTGCCAATGCGTTTCAGCATACTTACCGTGCTCATGGCACACCATTTGTTTTGGCCTATCATCAAAGTCACCACGAAGAGGCAAACATATTTTGCCAGACGTCTTTTTTAACTTACCTTCAATCGTTGCCACATAACGTTTGCTAATCTCTTTATTCATAAACTGCTGTTGTAAATGTTTATGAGCACGTTCATTGAGCGCTAACATCAGTAAACCTGAAGTGGCCATATCTAATCTATGAACAATCAAGCCACCGCTTGCTTGGGGGAATTGTGTCTTAATACGAGTATATACCGAGTCTTTTATTGACTTACCGGGCACAGATAATAATCCCGCGGGTTTATTTACCACAACAACATGCTCATCTTGAAAAACAATCTCTAGCGCTATATCTTCAGCAGGGTTATCCAATAAAGGGTTTTTATCTACCGCCATACCTGCAAGCATATGATCTAAAATGGGGAGGCACTTACCTTGGCAAGCAGGGTAAAAATGTTTGTGCTTTCTTATTTCTGATGCAGGTTGTTTTCCCCACCAAAATTCAGCCATACAAAGCGGTGTTAAGTTATGTTCAAAAGCAAATTGTAATAACTTTGGTGCGGCACAATCACCCGAGCCCGCTGGCGGTTTTTGCACTAGGGTATCGGCAAAAATTTCAATTAAGTCTTTGCTCTCACCTTTATTATTGAGCATTTGATATTGCTTGAAAAAGTGCTTTTGTAGTTTTGCAGAACGCTTTTTCCTGAGCTTTTTTAACGAAGCTATTTCATCGGTAAGTTGCTGTAAATCATTTGAGGTTAAGCTAATCTTTGTTTGATGATGCAACTTTAATGCATGTAGTGCTTTTTTATCCGTTACGCTAGCGCGAGATAGTGCAATGCTAATATCTCTGTGTTCGTCTTCAGATAATTCGGCAGTGTTTAACCAAGTCCGTCGGTCTTTACGGGCTTTTTTATTATCCCGCATCTGTTGCTGCAAACCTTGTATCTCTTCATCAGATTTAGCTATTTCAGTTTCCAATAAAAGCGTTAATTTACTAATGTCAGGGTTAGCCTCAAGTTGTGTAATGGTCTTGTTGATACCATTGATTTCAACTTGTTGCTGTTTCTCAAATTCACTCTGGTTATACGCTTGATGTATCGTAGGGACAAAGTTAATTGCAGAGTCATCGTTGGTTTTATTTTTATCGGTACTACTTTCACCTGTGCTGGTCTCATTCGCATTTCCCGAAAGCGCTGCTAAGTAACCAAGTTTACCTTGAGCATCTTTAACTATTAATACCCCATACATTCTGCCTTGTTGTTCAGCTTCTACAGGATGAAACCTTTCCAATTTTTGTTGTAACTCTTCACTCGCTGCTAATGCTAAAGGATGTGGCTGATAACAAAATGGGTAAGTAAACTTATTGGGTAATGCATAGTGTGAAACATCACGAGCAAAGGCAGAAAGATGAGTTGAAATAATAGTATTAGACATAGATGTTATTAGGGCAGCAAAGTAACTTTAAAATTAAACCCTGGCTTGCACCATGATTTCTGTATTGATATTTCACATATTCTAATGGTAATTAATCTAATACGCACTTTTAAAATAACTACACTTTACTCGTTTTAGAGTAAGTTAAGTCTAGTTTATTGTTTCATCTATGATTTTTAAATATTCAACAGAAACACATACAAAAAAAAGCAGCTTTGCAGCTGCTTTTGTGCGATTTTATCTTTTGACGGTCAGAAATTTATAAGAACTAGCTACCACTGACGATAGTTTGGGTACTAATCTCACTTGCAATTAATGCAGCATTGCTGGGTAACTCTTCGTTACCGCTAAGTAAGTAAATAACCTGTTGGCCTTTTTCAGCGAGTTCTAATGCATGTTGATAATTGAGCATAATTGTTGAACTGATGCTCTGAGGGTACTTTTCTGCATCGCGACGAACATACTCAATCAGTTCTACATTTACCTCGCCATCATAAAAAACAGCATCGGCAAATTGTAAAGCGCGGTGGGCATTTAAGGTTAAATTATCGGGGTTACCTTCACGAGTTTGGATAAAAATAATTTCACCTTGAGGAGGCGCAATTTTTTCTTTCAAGCTCATAATCAATAGTTGCTCAGCTTCTTGTTGTTTGTCATCAAGTAAAGCTTGCCCGATTGAACCACGTAAGGTGTTTTCCCAAAACGTTCGACGATTACGAATACCTTTGATGCGTGCTTTTACATGGTCACGAAACTTTAACGAAAAATCAGCCAAGCGTCCGTAACCTTGCGGTAATATTTTCTCTATCTGTTCTCGTAACATCCGAATGAGAATAGGTGCACTGCCTGAGCTTGACAGCGCAATAATCATCGGCGAGCGGTCAATAATTGCTGGCGTGATATAAGTACAAAGGGCAGGTTGATCAACCACATTAGCAAGAATGTTAAACTCTACGGCTTCATGATAAACCTGCTCATTAACCTCGGTATTATCAGTGGCGGCAATAACTAAAGTTGTTTGAGTTAACAAACCTGCTTTATAGTTATGCTTTAACCAATTTAATTGATTTTCATTAATTAAGCGCTCAACACCTTCGGTAACGCTTTCTGCCATTATGGTAATGTTTGTTGTGGTTTTTAACAGTAATTCAATTTTGCGAGCAGCAACATCACCGCCACCAATAACCATGGCATTAATTTTACTACCATCAAGAAAAACGGGAAAATACTTCATCTTTATGTCAACTCTTTTACTTACCAATCTTATAAGCTCAGGTTAACATAGCAGAAATGATAAAACCTTAATCTGTATTATAGGTATAGTAAATTTTGCACTTAATTTAGTATTGAATTGACACTTAACCCGCTGTAACACTTAACTTTGATTCACTAACAGCTAAGCCGTTTGCATCACCATATACAAACCAACCAGGTATAAAGTCAATATTGGCAAAATTAACAACAATATTAGTATCGCCGACACCTAACTTTTCTGTTTTTATCGGATTACAGCCAAGAGCCTTTACCGCAATGTCTAATGTGCCGATAGTGCCTGCATCACGAATACAGCCATTAATGACCACAGCTTGCCAATTATTTTTAACTGCATTTTCAGCTATCATATCGCCTAACAATGCGCGGTTCATACTGGCTTTACCATCAACCACTAAGACTTTACCCGTACCATCGGTCGCTAAAATCTCTTTCACCTTAGAGTTATCTTCAAAGCATGAAACGGTAACAATCTCGCCACAAAAAAGTGTTCTTTTACCGTAGTCAATAAAGGCTTTCGTGGCTAAGTTAAGTTGTTCAGGGTATTCGTCAAAGAGATCCGGCAGTAAATCTAACATGGTATTTTCCTTTTTCTGGTTATTTATGCCTACTCTAGCAGCAATGAATGATAAACTAGCATCAAGCTTATTTATTGCTACTATTTGCCAATGACATCGTCTCTTTTACGCAACTGACAACCATAACGACAACGAGTAGCAGCAAACACAAAATACCTGTAGAGAAAATCAAATGCCTTGGATACAACTGAGATTAAGTGCTAACGAAGACAATGCGGAAAAATATAGTGACTGGCTTTCAGCCTGTGGCTCTCAAGCGGTGACTTTTATTGATGCACAAGACACCCCAATATATGAACCACTGCCTGGTGATGAAGTCATTTACTGGTCAAATACAGTCGTTATGGGCTTATTTGATGCTAGCCATGATATGGATAAGGTGATTAGTTATTTGCAAAGTATTCACCCAGACAAAGAACAAATGCGCTACAAACTAGAGCAACTAGAAGACAAAGACTGGGAACGCGAATGGATGGATAACTTCCATCCAATGAAGTTTGGTGAACGTTTGTGGATTTGTCCTAGCTGGCGTGATGTACCAGAGCCTGATGCGGTCAATGTCATGTTAGATCCTGGCCTTGCTTTTGGCACGGGAACCCACCCAACGACAGCATTATGTTTAACCTGGTTAGACGGCTTAGATTTAAAAGATAAAACCGTCGTCGATTTTGGTTGTGGCTCGGGCATTTTATCACTGGCAGCCCTTAAATTAGGCGCTAAGAAAGTTATCGGTATTGATATTGACCCACAAGCACTACAAGCTAGTCTTGCTAATGCTGAGCGTAACAATGTGTCTGATAGACTTGAGTTATATTTACCTAAGGATCAGCCTGAATTTAAAGCCGACGTTGTTGTGGCCAATATTCTAGCTGGACCATTACGTGAGTTAGCACCAACTATTATTGAATATGTGGGTGATAAGGGCTTGTTAGCCTTATCTGGTGTATTAGAAGAACAGGCTGAAACCCTACAAGAAATTTACGGACAGTGGTGTGATATGGAACCAGTGAGCGTACAAGAAGAATGGGTTCGATTAAACGGGCAGCGCAAATAAGTAAATCCAACTATAGAGTATCATCCCCGAAGTCTATAATCGGGGATGCGGTCTTTTTTCAAATGAATTTAATTAATATCGTTTAGTGCTTGAGATTACGTCTCATAGTCCCAAGAGTTATCTAATTTCTCAGGTTTTTCTGTTTGAGGCACTTCGAACATAGTAACTCTGTTACGGCCTGTATTTTTTGATGTGTAAGCGGCTATATCAGCATCGGCTAATAGTTTATCTAAAGTAAAGCCAGAGCGTTTTACATCGGTTACACCAAAACTGGCGGTGATTGAAAAATCATGACCAGATTCTTCGGTAATAATCTCTTCAATTGCCGCTCGGCACGCTTCGGCGCGCAGCATTGCCACGTCAATATCACAACTGGTTAAAACCAAACAAAATTCTTCACCGCCTAAGCGGGCAAAAATATCATTTTTCCTGCCAATACTTTGGCACACTTTAATGGCTTCTTTTAATGCCCAGTCACCGCAAGCATGTCCAAAAGAGTCGTTAACCTTTTTGAAGTGATCTAAATCAAACATAATCACAGATAAGTCTTGTTGAGCATTTTTACAATATTTCAAAGCGCTATTGGTCACGTGAGTAAAATGGCCGCGATTATAAATTCCTGTTAACGGATCATATTCTGCTAGTTCTTTCACGCGTTTATGGGAGCGATAAAAGCGTATACCAATAAAAGTAAAAGCTAAAATAACTAACCCTAATAATAGAATGATGAGCTTTCTATTGGCTGCTTGAGTTTTAGCTAATGCTTGCTCAGCTGCTAACGCATTGTTTCGTTCGTTAAGCAGTTTGATTTGGCTTTCTTGTGCAAAGCTTTTGTGTTCAGCTAATTGAAAAGCAAGATACTTGGCTTTCTCACCTTCAAGATGAGCATTTTTTGCTTCTGAATATTTTTCATAATACGATAATGCTTTTTGATAGGCTTTATCTTGTAGATGAATTTTATATAAGAGTAAATATGCTGATACCAACGGTTTACTGTTACCAGAACCACCTGTTTTAACTAAGGTTTTATTAGCATACTCCTTTGCCTTAATATATTTTTCTTCCATATAATAAGCTTTGGCTAATAGAGTATAATATCTAGATATAAGAGGAGAATACTTTGTATCTTTTACATCATCTAGATTTTTATTTAATTGAATAATAGCTTGTTGGGTTAAATTATTTTCAAGCTTTAGTTTTATTTGGTATTCTCGAATGATATTAGCCATTATTTTCTCATTAGCTGCTACACATGACTCTATCCCATTATCTATAGATACATTATCGTTATTTAATTGGGATAAATTGAATTTAGCTTCTAAAAATAATTGGTTAGCAAAGCAAACAGTTCTTGGATTTATAGCATTTGCGCGAATGTTTTCAATATATTTTAACCCTAATTCATATTGACCTAATAAATTATAAAAAATAACGGCAACTATAATGCCATTTTGCTTAATGCTTTTATCGTTTATTTCATCTAATAATTTGAAATTGTTAGATAAATGGGTTAATCCACCAGCCCAATTTTGGGTAATAGCAAAAGTATTAATAATAGAAGAATTAGCCCTAAACTTTATCTTGTTACTAGCATTTGATTTAAGAATTGCTTTGTAGTTTTTTATGGAACTTTCTAACTTGCCAGAAATAGATTGTTTATACGCCAGCAAGTAATTTAAATATTGTGTCTGCTCATTTGAAAAAGAATCCTTATTATTTGCTAGTTGCAAAATAATCTCATCAAACCTTTTAATATTACTACTTCGCAGACTATCAGCAGTTTTAAGCTGCTTATCTATATCAATTAATTCATAGCCGAATAAATTATGAGTTGAAAATGCAATAAAAAAGAATAGACATATTTTAAGTCTATTCTTTTTGAAAATGACTGATTGCACTTGTTTAGATGTTTACTATTGATTTTGTTTCAACATCAGTACTCTCTTCATCTTCATCTTCTTGTTTATCATCTTCTGCAGGAAAAAAAGCACAGTAAAAATCAGGACAAATATCTAATTGACGCTCAAGTGAGATAACATCTTGAGTGATAACCGCTGCACTTTGCTCAGTATTGATTTCAGCTGCTTTTAATAGTGCCTCAACTGCTTGTTCATTCTGAAAACTTGAATCACTTGCCATTAGTTCTAATACTTGAATTACGTTATTCATGTTACTTTCTCCATTATTGTTGTTATATTGGTTGTTTACTGTTGGAAATTTATAAAACTAGACTCAACTTTGGCCTGTTCTTCTGTTTAATCTCTTGTTTGTCTATGTCGGCTAAAAGCGTCAAAACTTTATCATTCGGTTGCATTTTTTCACTCGGTGGAATTACCAAAGTGGTGTGCATAAATAATTCGGCAGCCACTAACTCCGATAGTAAAATTCTATCTTCACGCATGGTATCAATAGCAATCCCTTTGGCTTGATATAATATAATTTGGTGATCACTAGGGTAGTGCTCTAATAATAAGTCAACCAGTACTTTTCGATATGCGCTTCCAGTAGAGAACTTTGCTAAAGACTTGTCACCTGCTAATGATACTTGCCATAAAATTAAATGAGCAGAGACATCAACATTTCGTTTATAAAACATAAATTGGCTAGTTTCGTAATGGCAACAGCCTGTTTTACCAGGATCTATACCTAAATCAGCATATAAACAATCTTCGGCAGAAATTCCTGGCTCCATCATTGCAGGCAAGCTTTCGAGTTCAGCTTTTTTAATTGCTCTATGGCTAATACAAGCAAATACCCCTGGGTGACCATAAAAGGCAGCAACCACCTTTTTGCCAGTGCGCACTTCAGTTAAAATTGCTTCTACCATCTCGTTATAGGTAATGTTGCGGTTTTTACCTTCTTGGTAATAACTTTGCAAGCTACGAACGTCAGAATTCATACCTTCTAACCATTTTTCGGCAAAACCGTTGGCCATCAAAGAAAATACTACTTCAGCTTGTTCAATATGACTTTTAGCGATTGGGCTAATATGTGCACCTAAAGTCATGCCAGTACCAACACACACTAAACTTCCTGACATAGTGAATACCTTTATTTTTTATTGTTATTATTTTTATAGCTTTACTTAATATCACTAGAACGGATTTGTACTAGAAGCAATTACATTGCTTAGTAAATTAGCAGAAAGGGTGTGCTTAAGGCAACGGCTAATCCTCTTTTTAGCATCTTGTTATTGTTAGCAATCTCTCATCGCCATTTAATCGGCAGTATTATCCATTTCTTTAGGTGTATTTAGGTGGAGCATTGATATATACCTTTTTAATTAACAGCTGCTTCCATTGCTGGTAATCGAAGTATTGGTAGCTTGTTTTACCACTATCATTTTGTAAATTAGCAGCTAAGGTAAAACCAAGTTTGTTAACAAAGCGTTTGGTAGCTATATTTTTATTCGCGTAAACGGCATTTATTCGCTCTAGTTTTAGTTGAGTAAAGCCGTATTCCATTAACGAACCCATAGCTTCTTCAGGAAATAATTTTCCATTCGCCTTAGTATCTAACATTATGCCTATCTCGGCTTGTGTAAGTTCTCTATCATCTTGCTGAGTAATGTTTGTTGTAGGCCAAGAAAACCCTTGTATACCAATTGCTTTGTTATCAGCCAAGCTGACAATTACCCAAGTCATGATGGTGGGTTGAGCTTTCTTCATTATTTTCAAGGTATTGTGAAACGCTTTTTCTGCTTTTTCACCGCTCAATGGGGCACTAATATTGCGCATGACTTTGGCATCGGTATAAAGGTTAATGAATAACGCTTTATCTTCCTCAGATAACGGTCTTATCAATAATCGTTCGGTAGTAAAGCTATGCATTTATATCCTTAGTAATAGGTACATTTCATCTTTAAGGTTCATTAAAGCAATAAAATGTGCAAAAAATGTGTAAAGAGCAAATATTTAAATTTTTTCGTAATGCAGTTATTGCTCTTAATATTTATTTTTCACTACTTGTTTTGCTCAGCAAACTTAATTACACCTGTTTTATGCACCGAACGATCAAAAATCACGTAATAGTTATTTAACAGTGGTAAACCAATAATGCTTTGATTTGGCCATTGTGGTAATTGACTTAAGATACGAAAACACGCTTTGTTATAATCAGGTGTATTAATTTGCCAATAGGTTTCTGGCGTACAGGCAAGTTGTACAACTTTTTCTGCGGTAGTAGCGGTTGCTGGTTCGCTGACAAAATTAAAATAGATTGTTGGCCATTGCTCTAATTTCAGTTCAGCTGTATCTATCCCGACAAGCTGCGCGCTCATTTCTTTAAAAGGCGCTAAACACTGGGCAAAGTTAGCGTTATAAGTAATGAGGTCAGTAATCACTTGTTGGTATATTTCAGCAGTAAGTACGATGCCTCCTGCACCGGTATCAATTATGGCGTTGGTGAAATAACTTTTAAGGTGCTTTTGGTCAAGTGGTGCTGCTATTACTGGTTTACTTGTGCCTACTTGAACTGATTTTAGCTCTACATTGTAATAAACATCGTGCTCAACCTTGATGCTTTGAAATTCACCTTGGTATAAGTCGGTTTGTTCTTCACCACCGCCAAATATTAATAACCCTTTGTTTAAGGGATCGTTGGCTAAAACAGTTGCAGGTATCTTATTTGTTTTGTTTGAGTGGCTTTCATTAATATGTATTGCAGAGCGTTTACTATAGAAAGCAAACTTATTAGCGCTAAGCTGCTGTTCTTCTAATAAAGTGAAGTAGGGCGTTACATCGTGTTCAGGGTATTTCCACATTAGTTTTTTAAAGCTAACCAAGTCTTCGCTGACTTCATTACTAAACGGCCACGGGTAACTCAGCGCAGGAGCAATATTATGTTCGGTAAAATAATCGCTAAAATCAAAGCTTTTATTTAAGTGATGATAAGCCAAGCCTAAAATGCCATCGGCTTCGCCAAAGGTTTTACTCTGTTTTGCTGAATGCACCAGTGCAATCGGCGCGTTAGTTAAATTCATGCTTGGGCTTTTCGCAATGCTTTGTGGATGTTCAGACTGATGGCAATGCTCATGAATATTAATACTCGTAAATATCACCGGGCCATTCCAACCGCCAACACCGTAATTAACTTCTTGAACTGCGGTGCTAGGTGTTAATTCTTTATCACTTGTTGCTTGGTACGATGTACTTTTTACTACCAGCGTACTACTTCCCGTATCGAGTAAAAGATTAACGGGAGATTTTTCACTACCAAGGTGCAAAGTTGCGCTGTAGTCACCTTGTCCAAATACATTTGTTATGGGTAATCTTAAAAGTGTTGTCATTATATTTATAATTTTTATTAGTTTAGGTACGTGTTAGTACTGTCTCTTTA
>ERZ1027208.49-NODE-49-length-68606-cov-16.365859_pt1 | contig 68606 bp, 48 predicted proteins | sample MGYA00520867_ERZ1027208 | MGnify/ENA primary metagenome ERZ1027208 (study PRJEB33311, sample SAMEA4378413) | marine metagenome | biome: Marine biome; feature: Fjord; material: Water | collected 2014-07-20T08:00:00Z/2014-07-... | depth 75 m ... | reverse complement strand
GATCCAATTAATGCGGTTAAGATATTTAATGAAAAGCAAGTTGATGAATTAATCATATTAGATATTGATGCAACCATAAATGGTGTTGATCCTGATTATCAAGCTATTGAATACTTAGCAAATGAGTCAAGAATGCCTCTTTGTTACGGAGGTGGTGTTAAAACTGCTGAGCAAGCAAAAAAAATAATTCAACTTGGTGTTGAGAAAGTCGCTGTTTCTAGTTTGGCGATCCTAAATCCAAATGTTCTAATTGAAATCGAGAGATTAATTGGTCGTCAAAGTATTATCGTTGTGTTGGATGTAAAAAAAACGTTTTTTGGTACATATGATATTTACATTAATAATGGTAAAACTAAAATAAAACGAAAATTGGAAGATGTTCTTGAAGAATTAGAAAATATTGGTGTTGGAGAATTTGTGATCAACTCTATCGATAATGATGGTGTTATGAAAGGTTACGATATGGTCCTAGCAAAAAAAGTTCGAGGCTTAATATCCACACCTTTAACAATTCTAGGTGGTGCTGGTAGCTTTGATGATATTGTTGAACTTGTTAATGAGTTCAAAATAATTGGTGCATCTGCAGGTAGTTTATTCGTTTTTAAAGGCGTCTACAAAGCAGTTCTCATCAGTTATCTTACAGAGGCTGTTTTAAAAAAAATACAGCTTATCTCAAATAAATTTTAATACGTGAACTTAATTTAATGAAACAAATTCTTCAAGACTTGTCTAAAGGTGGCACATCGGTAGTTGATGCTCCAGCACCAAATGTATCTAGCGGCACATTATTAATTAATACAACAGCAAGCCTTATCTCTGCTGGTACAGAGCGCATGCTAGTTGGTTTTGGTAAAGCTTCTTATTTAGAAAAAGCTAGGCAACAACCTGAAAAGGTTAAAATGGTATTAGAGAAAGTTCAAACTGATGGACTAATGACAACTATCGATGCAGTTAAGTCTAAACTTAACCAACCGTTACCATTAGGTTATTGCAATGTTGGGATTTTAGCTGAAATTGGTAAAGGTGTTGAAGGTTTTTCAGTTGGCGATCGTGTTCTATCAAATGGCCCACATGCCGATGTCGTTAAAGTACCCAAAAATCTTTGTGCAATTATTCCTGACAATGTGCCAGATGAAGAGGCTGTTTTTACTGTAGTGGCAAGTATTGGTTTACAGGGGATTCGTTTAGCTGAGCCTACATTAGGTGAGAGTGTTGTTGTAACTGGTGTAGGTTTAATTGGTTTGCTTACAGTTCAGTTGTTGAAGGCTCAAGGTTGTCGAGTTTTAGCAATTGATTTTGATCAAAGTAAACTTGAGCTTGCAAAAGAATTTGGTGCAGAGATTTGTAATCCTGGCCTTGGTGAAGATCCTGTAGCAGCGGGAATGGAGTTTTCACGTGGTAATGGTGTTGATGCAGTAATAATTACAGCTTCGACTGATTCGAATGATCCTGTCACGCAAGCCGCAAGGATGAGCCGTAAACGTGGTCGAATTGTATTAGTTGGCGTCACAGGTTTAGAATTAAATCGTTCTGACTTTTATGAAAAAGAATTATCATTTCAAGTTTCTTGTTCTTATGGACCTGGCCGTTACGATTCTGAATATGAAGACAAAGGGATTGATTATCCTTTGCCGTTTGTAAGATGGACAGAACAAAGAAATTTCCAGGCTATTTTAGATATGATGTCTACAGGTGCGTTGAATGTATCAAAATTAATTACTCATAGAGTTATTTTTGAAGAGGCTGAAAAGGCATATGATGTATTAACAAACGATCGTTCCGCTCTTGGTATTATTCTTGAGTACCCTAGTGAGCATGAAGCTCGTCATAATAAAACGACGTGTTTAGCTGAAAACAAAATTACTGCTGTGAAGCCGTGCATTGGTTTTATTGGTGCTGGTAATTATGCATCACGTGTTTTGATTCCAGCATTTAAAGCAGCTGGGGCCCAGTTACATACGATTAGCACAGCTGGGGGGATTAATGGTGTTATACACGGAGCACCGTCAGGGTTTAATAATGCGACTACTGATACACAGGGCTTAATTGATAATCCGGATGTTAACACTCTTGCTATCGTAACTCAGCATAGTTCTCATGCCTCCTTTGTTGTTAAAGCGTTGAAAGCTGGGAAAAATGTATTTGTTGAGAAGCCACTTGCAGTAAATATTGAAGAATTGGAGCTTGTGCAAAAGGCTTATGAGGAAACTGAGGGCAAGCAGTCATTAATGGTTGGGTTTAATCGGAGATTTTCACCTCAAATCCAAAAAATGAAAGCGCTATTAGCACCGGTTAAAGAGCCTAAATCATTTATTATGACTATGAATGCTGGCGCAATACCATCTGATCATTGGACTCAAGATAATGAAGTCGGTGGTGGCAGAATAATTGGGGAGGCGTGTCATTTTATAGACTTAATGCGTTTCTTGGCTAGTTCTGAAATAGTCTCTGTAGAGGCAAGGCGTATGGGCGATAATTATTCACAGTCTATCACCGAAGATAAGGCCTCAATCTCATTAGGCTTTGCAGATGGATCACACGGTACTGTTCATTATTTTGCGAATGGCGCTGCTAATTTTCCAAAAGAGCGTGTTGAAGTTTTTGTTGCAGGTAGAGTGCTACAACTAGATAATTTTAGAAAGCTTAAAGGTTATGGTTGGCCTGGGTTTAAGAAAATGAATTTATGGAGTCAGGATAAAGGGCAAAAGTATTGTTGTTCAGAGTTTCTAGATTCAATTGAATCAGGTGCACCATCGCCAATTAGTCATGAGGAAATATTTGAAGTGGCAAGAGTATCAATTGAGGCTGCAATGCAGTTAAGAGCGCAGGTCTGATTAATGCTTTTTCGACTTTTAAGGCTTTATCATACGATAAAGCCTTTGCGTTTTGAGCAGATATTTTATCGATTGTGGTATCGATTTTTTCCGCTCTCAAAGCTAACACCAAGTCCAGGTTTTTACTCTGTTAAAAACTGGGTATGGTCGGCTTTAGAAGTGGTTAAACCGTCAATCATTTCACAAAATGAAGTTGAGTTTCTTAATCAAAAAGCATCTATCACTAATAGCTCTGTTTGGAATGAATTTTCCTATGAAAAACTTTGGCTTTACAATCTCCACTATTTTGATGATTTAAATGCCGTTGATAGTTTGTCTCGAAAAGATATTCAATACACACTAGTTATAAGATGGATAGCTGAAAATCTTCCTGTTAAAGGTAATGGCTGGGAGCCATATCCACTTTCAATAAGGTTAGTTAATTGGGTTAAATGGTATAATAGAGCAGGCATTGATGATCAAGCTATTGTTAATAGCATTGCTAAACAAGCCGAAGCCCTCAGTAAGCAACTTGAATATCATATTTTAGGCAATCACCTATTCGCAAATGCTAAAGCACTAGTTTTTGTAGGCTGTTTTTTGGATGGGCCTGAAGGTGAAAAATATTTAAAGTTAGGCTTAAAGCTGTTAGATAGAGAGATTCCCGAACAGTTTTTGAATGACGGTGGTCATTTTGAATTGTCACCGATGTATCACTCAATACTACTTTGGGATTTATTGGATTTAGTGAATTTAGCTCAGCTTACAGGTGAGGCTTTATTAAATACTAGATTAGGAGAATGGAAATCACGCGTAATTAAGGCGTTGAATTGGTTGAATTCAATGGTACATGCTGATGGGGAAATTTCATTTTTTAATGATTCAACAATTGGCATTGCTGCTAGTCCTAATGAATTAATTGATTATGCTGTCTTCCTTGGCATTAGTGTTGATGTGAATGAGGAGCGTTATACACTATTAAAAGACTCTGGTTACAGCCGAATCAATACCCCTTTATATCGCTTGTTTTTCGATCATGCTGAAGTAGGGCCTAGTTATTTACCTGGTCATGCACATGCTGATACCCTAAGTTTTGAACTATCAATGGGTGTAAGTCGTTTTTTTGTGAATTCAGGAACTTCTTTGTATGGTCTGACTGATGAACGACATCGACAGCGTGGTACCTTAGCCCATAATACAGTCACAATTAATGATACTGATTCATCTGAAGTTTGGGGTGGGTTTAGAGTAGCGCGTCGAGCTCATGTTACTAATTTCGCTACAGATGCATCAGACAAAATTATAAAGCTAACAGCTGAGCATGGTGGGTATACTAGATTGAAGTGTGTAGGTTCTCATCGCAGAGAAGTGCTAGCATCTAATGATGTTATATCGATTAATGATCATGTATCGGGTAGCTACGACTCTGCAGTTGCTGTTTACCATTTGCATCCAGATATACAGGTGAATGCTATTTCTAATTCTCGTTTGGAATTAATCTCAGTCTCTGGTGGTATCGTCATATTTAATTCTTCAGAACCCATCAAATTAGAGGCAACGACCTACCATCCTGCATTTGGTGTATCTATGCCAAATAAGAGAATAATGATTCCTTTTTTAAGCAATGGATTAACCGTAAATCTTGATATTAAAGAAGGGCACTGACTTGAAATTATTAGTTTTATCTTTCTATTATGAGCCAGATTTGTGTGCAGGTTCATTCAGAACCACTGCGTTAGTTAATGCGCTAAATATGCATGAAGGAGTTCAGGTAGATGTCGTTTCAACACTGCCTAATCGCTATGCTTCTTTTTCTGCAGATGCACCAAAATTTGAGAAATCAGATCAAACAACAATTCATCGTGTTGCTTTACCAGATCATAATAGCGGTATGATTGATCAGGCCAAGGCATTTTTTAGTTATTATAAAGCAGCTTTAAAAATCGTAGATAAAGAAAATTACGACATGGTTTATGCAACATCATCTCGCCTTTTTACTGCTTTTTTAGGTGCACGTATTGCTAAGAAAAAGAAGATACCGTTGTATTTAGATATTCGTGATATTTTTGTCGATACCGTAAAAGATGTGCTATCACCCAAGTTGACCTGGTTCGCTAAACCTTTATTTTCAATGGTTGAGCGATATTCATTTTCTAGTGCTAAACGAATTAATCTCGTATCAGAAGGCTTTAAGGGTTACTTCCAGGCACGCTATCCTAAACAGCAGTATCGTTGGTTTACGAATGGGATTGATGATGTATTCCTTAATCAGCCCGTATGTGAGCAAGAAATAGAAGGGCAAAGTGTAACTAATATTTTGTACGCAGGTAATATAGGGGAGGGGCAAGGTTTACACACCATAATTCCTCAGTTGGCTAACAGTATGGGTAACAAAGTTAAATTTACAGTAATAGGTGACGGTGGTCGAAAGCCACAGCTACTTAATGAGATAAAAAACTTAAGTAATGTTGATCTATTCCCCCCAGTAAATCGAGATGACCTCATAAAGGCATATTTGGAGGCAGATGTGTTGTTTCTACACTTGAATGACTACCCCGCCTTTAAGAAAGTTTTGCCATCTAAAATTTTTGAGTATGCCGCATTGGGTAAACCCATTTGGGCTGGCGTTTCTGGTTATGCTGCTGAGTTTTTAAATAAGGAAGTGACAAATAGTGCTGTTTTTTATCCTAGTAACCTATCGGAAGCATTAAAGTCTTTTTCATTGTTGAGTATAGCTAATATTGAGCGAGAACCATTTATCAATAAGTTTTCACGCCGATCTATCATGTCAGAAATGGCTGCCGACATAGTTGAGTTTGCTAAGAATGACAAAGAATAAAAGCATTTTACTTACAGGTGCAACAGGCTTTGTTGGTGATAGAGTTATACAACAAATAAGTAGCCTAGTTGAATATCAAATAATTGCGCCAGTACGCAGTAAATGCCAAGCACCAGATAATGTTAAGCAAGCTATTGTTAGCGGTATAGAAGCCACTACAGATTGGAGTTCATTATTTGATAGCGTTAACTTGGTGATCCACTGTGCAGCACGCGTTCATGTTATGAATGAGCTATCTGGTGATCCTTTAGCAGATTTCCGTGAAGTTAATAGATTCGGGACTCTTAACTTAGCGAAGCAAGCAGCTGAGGCAGGCGTTAAACGCTTTATTTTTATCAGCTCGATCAAGGTTAATGGTGAAACAACTACTGATAAGTCTGTATTTAAGCCAAGTGATAAGCGTTGCCCTGAAGACCCTTACGGTATTTCAAAATCAGAGGCTGAAATAGGCTTGCAGAAAATAGCTAAAGACACGGGTATGGAAGTGGTTATCATTCGCCCTCCGTTAGTTTATGGACCCGGTGTAAAGGCTAATTTCTTAAATCTGTTAAAGCTGTCAGCAACTAAATTACCATTACCTTTTGGTTCGATTAATAATAAACGCAGTATGGTTTATATTGATAACTTAGTTGATTTAATTGTTACTTGTATTGATCATCCTCATGCTGGTAATAAAGTGTTTTTAGCTTCAGATGGTGATGATTTATCGTTATCTAGATTACTGCGTTTAATGCGTAAATCAATGAATAAGCCAGCGTGGTTGATTTCTGTTCCAGCACTTATGTTCGAATTGTTAGGTAAGCTTATAGGTAAGTCTGCAGTAGTCGATCGATTGATTGGTGATTTACAGGTTGATAGCAGCGATACACAAACACATTTAGATTGGACGCCACCCTACTCTGTGGAGCAGGGTATACAGGCAACGGTTGATGATTTTTTGCTAGCTCATAAACAAAATTCAAACAAATAGGTATTACTTTGATTCGTATTTTAGATTTCGTATTTTCATTGCTAGGCCTTGTGTTTGGTTTTCCTGTATTGCTGGCTATTTATATAATAGGCCTTTTTGATACTGGTTCCCCTGTATTTAGACAAGAGCGAGTAGGGCGCAATAAAAAGCCTTTTATATTGGTTAAATTTAGAACCATGTCAGTTGATACTGCATCGGTAGCCAGTCATTTAGCCAGTACTGCGTCTATTACTAAGTTAGGTGGTTTTTTGCGTAAATCTAAATTGGATGAGCTGCCACAGTTATGGAATGTATTAAAAGGTGAAATGAGTTTAGTTGGGCCGCGTCCTGGTTTGTTTAATCAGGCAGAGTTAACTCAAGCTCGTGAAGCAAAAGGTGTGTTTGATGTCAGGCCTGGCATTACTGGTTTGGCGCAGGTGAATGATATTGATATGTCTACCCCTGAATTATTGGCTGAAACAGATGCGAAGATGATTAAAGAAATGAACATTAAAAATTATTTTAAGTTTATATTTCAGACTGTTTTAGGTGCGGGGGCTGGGGATCGGGTTAAGTAAAGGTTTGTAATTCGGAGGTCAGCTTAGTGCTGATGATTAATTAAGTTTTATCGTTCACAGGGTGAGCTCCTACGGGGTAGGGTTAAATAAATATAAAGTGGATTCCCGCCTGCGCGAGAATGACGAAGGAATGGCGCTATTAAGCACCATTTTTTTATGGAGGTTTTCAAATCTCATGAAGTACACCGATTGTATATGGTGGGCCGCTTGTCATAATCCTGTGAATTTCTTATCAAGGATTGATTGCACTTATGAGCGCCTCAATAAATACCGATCACACTCTTTTTAATATACTGCATCATGGTGCGGTTAACGGCGTGACGGGTTCTTGCCATCAGCTTCAGCTAACAAACAACCATTCAGAATCATATTCTGTATTGATTGATTGTGGCTTGTTTCAGGGTGATGAAAAGGAAGGCAGTAGTGCGCTAGATGATGACTCCTCGGAATTGGCTCAAAAACAAATTGATTTTTCACTAGAGGGTATTGGTGCGTTAGTTGTGACGCATTGTCATATTGATCATGTAGGGCGTATCCCTTATTTATTGGCCGCTGGGTTTAATGGACCTATTTATACCACACAAGCTACCGCACATTTATTGCCGTTAGTGATTGAAGATGCACTTAAGGTGGGTGTTACTCGTAACCAGCGTTTAATACGTTCAGTATTAAATAAGTTAAAAGAGTTGATAAAGCCGATGCCTTATGACCAGTGGTTTGATCTTGATGGTATGTCTAACTGTAAGGCCCGTTTTCAAGTGGCAGGTCATATATTGGGTTCGGCTTATGTTGAGTTTGATATTTTAGATGCTAGTCATGTAAAAAATAAAGGCTCACACCGCGTTGTATTTTCGGGTGATCTAGGTGCGCCACATTCACCGCTATTATCTGAACCTAAATCACCTGTAAGCGCCGATACACTGGTAATTGAAAGTACCTATGGCGATAAATTACACGAATCACGTGAGCATCGTCGGCAACGATTAAAGCAAGCGATAGAGCGGAGCTTCGAAGATGGCGGTACGGTATTGATACCCGCTTTTTCTATTGGTCGCACTCAAGAATTATTATACGAAATTGAAGAAATTATTCATGTTATTGAATCTGCCAAAAAGCTTAATAAGCTTGATGAAAATACGGTTAGTAAAGGCGCTACCGTATGGGATCATTTAGACATTATTGTAGACTCGCCGCTTGCTGCTAAATTTACTCAAAGTTATCGTGAGCTTAAGGATTTATGGGATGCTGAAGCTCGTGAAAAAGTCCATAGCGGTCGGCATCCTTTAGCTTTTGAATCTATGTTAACCATTGAAAGTCATCAAAGTCATTTAGATACGGTTGAATACTTAAGAAAAACAGGTCGGCCTGCGGTTGTGATTGCTGCTAGTGGTATGTGTGCAGGTGGCAGGATGCAAAATTATTTAAAGGCGCTTCTACCAGATAAACGTACTGATGTTATTTTTGTGGGTTATCAAGCTAAGGGAACACCAGGGCGTGATATTCAGCGCTATGGTGCAAACGTAGCGGGTAAGCCTAATGGGTATGTAGTATTGGATGGTGAGCGCATTACTATTAATGCTCAGGTACATACTTTATCGGGTTATAGCGCCCATGCTGATCAACAAGACCTTCTTAATTTTGCTACGGGTATTGATCAAGCCCCGCAGCATATTCGAATTGTGCATGGTGATGATCAAGCCAAGCAGGCTTTGCAGGAATTATACCGTGAACATTTACCCAATTGTAATGTGGTGATTGGGGTGGGTGTGGAATAGGTGAGTTGATGGGTTTGCACGGGAATGGGGGCTGTTGTTTTGAATGGGCTTGTCGCTTGCTAGCAAGCTCGTACAGTTTTAGGGCTTGTCGCTTGCATATCCAATACATTCGCTTCGCTCACGGGGCACACTGAGCAAGCTCGTACAGTTTTATATGTGGTCGCTTGCATACCCAATGCATTCGCTTCGCTCACGGAGCACACTGTGCAAGCTCTTACAGTAATGGGGTCTCACATGTGAAAGTATCTGTGGTTTTGTGGGTGGCTGCTTGCGGGCGAATTGTTGAGGGTATTTTGCTGTTTACCCGGATGCCGCTTCGCTTTATCCAGGCTGCGTTTGTGGGTTTTGTGGGAGGCTGCTTGCGGGCGAATTGTTGAGGCGAATTGTTGAGGTGGTTGCTGTTTACCCGGATGCCGCTTCGCTTTATCCAGGCTACGTTTGCGGGAGGCTGCTTGCGGGCGAATTGGGTTTGTTATTTAAAATGGGCTTGTCGCTTGCATACCCAATACATTCGCTTCGCTCACGGGGAGCACTGAGCAAGTTCGTACAGTATTGGGGTTCGCATGTGAAAGTATCTTTGTTTTTGTAGGAGCGTGCTTGCACGCGAATGGGGCTTGCTATTTTAATTGGGTTTATCCCTTGCGAGCAAGCTCGTACAGGTGGTGGTAGGCTAATCATTAAATAGGTGCAGGGTAAACATTATCGACTGCATACCCAATGCATTCGCTTCGCTCACGGGGCACACTGAGCAAGCTCGTACAGGTTAGATCGATACAAATGGCGCTATTAAGCGCCATTTTTTATGGTTTGGTTCAATACCCAGTCAGGGTTTTTACTCTCTCTTGTGAAGGCCGCGGGTGCTTCTAGTAATAAGCTAATTACGTCTTCTACTTTAAACTCATGGCAGGCTTTATCAAGTTTGTTAAGTAAGTTGTGTGTTTCTGGCCAAGTTAGGTGTACCTCGTTTGCGGTCATGATTCTTGGGTGGTCACTGCCTTCTACGTTGTCACCGATTAATAATTCTTCATACAATTTTTCACCGGGGCGCAGGCCTGTGAATTTAATTTCAATGTCGCCATTTGAATTTAAATCGTCTTTTTCAGTTAGGCCCGACAGGCGAATCATTTTTTGGGCAAGGCTGACAATTTTTACCGGTTCGCCCATGTCTAATACAAATACATCGCCCCCTTTACCCATGGCGCCCGCTTGTATCACTAGCTGACTGGCTTCAGGTATGGTCATAAAGTAGCGAATAATATCTGGGTGAGTCACGGTGATTGGGCCGCCCGCTTTAATTTGTTGTCTGAATAGTGGAACAACCGAGCCTGAGCTGCCCAGTACGTTACCAAAACGCACCATAGAGAAAAGTGTATCGCTTTGTCGTTCTGATAGAGCTTGTAAAACCAGCTCAGCAACCCGCTTAGAAGCGCCCATAACATTGGTGGGCCTAACGGCTTTGTCGGTACTGATCAGCACAAAGCGTTCTACATCGGCTTTAATGGCAGCTTCAGCGCAATACCATGTACCAAATACATTGTTGCGTACCCCTTCTACTACATTGTGTTCAACCATGGGTACATGCTTGTAAGCGGCCGCGTGATAAATGGTTTGTACTTTAAAGGTTTTAAATATGGTTTCTAATCGGTTTTGTTTTTGTACCGACCCTAAAATCGAAATAATCTCTACCTGGCAATCACAATGGGCTTGGCAGTAGGTGTTTAGCTCTTGCTCTATGCTGTAAAGGCTAAATTCATTTAATTCTAATAAAATGATTTTGCTAGGGTGCTGTTTTATGATTTGACGACACAGTTCAGAGCCAATGCTACCACCGGCCCCAGTGACTAAAACCACCTTGTCTTTAATGTTGCTACTAAGTAATGATTTATTGGGGCTGACGCAGTCGCGGCCTAATAAGTCTTCTATTTCAACTTCTTTTACTTCTTCAATTTTGGCTTTTCCACTCACAATATCTTGCACGGCGGGGGTGGTGAGTATTTCAAAGTTATTGCCCGATATAGACTCAATGATTTGTTTGCGCTTAGAGGTGCTTGTATTGCCCAGTGCGAGCAGGACCTTATTAAGCTTGTGGCTTTCATTCAGCGCGGTTAATTCATTTTGGTTGTGCACTTTAAGACCTTGGATGACAGAGCCTTGTTTTTTATGGTTGTCATCAATAAAGGCGATGGGGCGATAGGTTTCGCTGTTGCTCAAAGCATTCATTAACGCGATGCCCTGATTGCCTGCGCCATAAATGACAACGGCTTCTTTTCTGGCACTGTTAAGCTGGCTGACGATGTTGCGAATGAATAGCCTTGGCGAGCCTAATAGTGCAAACGCTGTGAACCAATAAATAATAATGCTGGATCTGGGTAGATTGGCTTGGGTAATAAACGAACTGGTTCCCAGTATCAGTGCGGATATGGTAATGCCAATGGCAAGTGTGCTAAAGGCTTTGGTGGCCATATAGCGGATAACCGCCCGGTATAATCCGGTGCGGGTAAAAACCACTAGGCTTAGTATGGTGGTAGTGATAACGGTTAATACTAGCTTATCATTAATGTTGATTATAAATTCGCCATGGCGAAGGGCCAGCGAGGCATATATAGCCAATGGAATAACAATGGCGTCATACATCACCGTAATTAAACGCTTGGTGGGGCGTGGTGCACTTAATAAATAGTGTAGCATCTTGCATCCTTACAAATTATCAATTGAGTATAACCAATATTTGATGAAAATCACTTCTAAGTGTTTGTTATTTAGTTTGTTTTTTATGTTAAAGATACATTGCTTTTATGGGGCTTTATAGCTTGTATCAGGGGTATTTGATTTAAGCCCGCTTTGATATATTGCATAAGCCACACAAGGAGTGGCTATCTAGCTGATCAAATAGGCCCCTTGCCAAAAAAATAAATAGTGTTCAAATAAGTTCATTATTATAAAAAAGTATGCACTTGTTAAAATAAATAAGGCATATGGGCTTGGTTTGAATGTTTGCCGCCATTGAGTTAACGCTATTTTAATAAAACATTCAGATGTACAGTGTTAATAAAGCAACACCGCGCATACCGTAAGCGATACCAAAATCTAACCATGAATTATGTGCGTGAAGGAGATGCTTTTTTGTCCTGTTTGATAGCTCAGAAGACTGAGATATCAGATTTTTTTTGACTCCCCACCAAACCCAATTAGTGTTTTTTCAATTTTTTTGATATCTCTATATTTCTCCTCTTCCGCCTCCGAAGTCATCTGGCAGGGCTGTATGGTCTTTTTTATTGTGGGCCTCGAGTCTTGAAAGCTCAGTGATAACCTAGAGGCTATGTTTGTTTGGCTGGCAATTGCGAAAATACTAAAAATGACAATTAATACAGTGATAACTAACGTTTTGTTTTTAAGGAGTTTTTCAAGTGTGAAGTGTTGGTGTTGAAAAAATAGCCATATTGCTACCATTATACTAACCAGTAATGCTAAAAACGCGGTTCTGGTTTGACTGGTAATAAATGTTTTATTTGAGGTGCTTTATGGGCTTTATGGGCTTTATGGGCTTTTAGGTTGTAGGTTACCGTTGTTTGTATCTTAAGGTTATCGTGAATAAATGCTACTGGACGGTATTGAACGCTGTTGCTTAGGGCGTTGATCAAGGCAGCCCCTTAATTGCCTGCGACACATATGATAGCCGTATCTTTTTTTGGTATGATTTAGTTGGTCAGCAATGTTTCGAATAAATAAACGTGGGCTTCCAAGTAAAGCAAATGCAGTGAGCCAGTAAATAATGATACTTGAGCGCGGTAGGTTGGCCTGGGTAATAAATGAGCTAGTGGCAAGGGTCAATAGTGATATTGTAATACCAATACCAATGGCTAAGGCTTTGCCTGCCATATATCGAATAACCGCACGGTATAAGCCTATGCGGGAAAATACTCTAAGGCTAAATATCGTACTAATTGTAATGGTGAAAGGGTCGCATTTGAGACTGGGAATGTTAATTCACCGTATCGTAATGCCAGAGCAGATAGTAAACTGAATAATTAGGGGGTCATAATATAGGGGGGATCAGAAGCTTAGTTGCACGTGACGCATTTAAAATGCGCTGTATCATGACCCGTCTCTGGGCACTTTCTTTTTTATTATAGCGAATAAATCTTTATGTGCGAGCTAAGTTGTTGAAATAACGGTGTTTCTAGTTGTTCTTAATACAGGCTGTTACAATCTAAGCATTTAACTTGCTTGTTGTATTATCTTTTAATTGTAGCTTGTCCTGCCGGTTTATATGATTTTGATGGGCTAGACTTAGTTATCCTGTTATTTAGTTGAGGTTTGTGTTGTTAGACTCTTTAAAAAATCGTTTTGGTTCACCCTGGGTTCCTTTAGTTGTTACTTTATATATAACTTATTTGGCTACAGCGTTGACATACCCCTCAGTCGAAAAACCAGTAGCGGGCTTATTATTGTTGGTTGGTTGGATTGGATTGTATCGTTTTAAAACGCTTTCTTATGAATTTAAATACTCTGAAAATTATATTATCTATAGCTTTGCCTTATACAGTTTCGTCTCAATTATCTCTTTTTTAGTTGCTCCTAAGACTAGGGTGGGACAGATGCATTTAGAGGATTACGGTGTATTTATCATGATTATCCCTTTATATGTTCTTTTGCGCCAATTTCGTGTGAATGTCCACCTCTTACTTGTAGTGTTTTCAGTTGTCCTTATTGGTCTTGGTGTTCAGTCTTATTTGTCTGTAGTTTCTAGGCCTAGTGGCGGTGTTAATGCTATGCGTTTTGCTAATGTCACGTTGATCATGTCTTTGTTTTTGGTGGTCGCTTCAATAGTAATTAAATACCAAGTTAGGTGGTTTAAAGTAGTACTATTGCTGTCTGCTTGCTTTGGTTTGTATGCTTGTATTATGGCTCAGTCTAGGGGCGCGCTTTTATCAATTCCTTTATTAGCAATTGTTTGCTCTGTCTACTTTTATCGTAAAAGGCACTTGAAATCACTCTCGTTGAGTCTTGTGTTTTGTCTTGTTGCTATGGTTTTTATTTCACAGCAACCTCGTGTTCATAAAACATTTGATAGTGTTGAGCGGTATTTTGAAGGGGATTCGAGATCAGCCATAGGGGCGAGGCTTGATATGTTTAAGGCGGCTTTTATCCTTATTGAAGAAAAGCCAATATTTGGTTATGGATTGGGGAGTTATGCTTCTAATGCTTCAAAGATAAGAGATAATACCCCAGGTATGAATTACGAAGTAGGATTATGGCATAACCCACATAATGAAATTTTGTTGGTTATGGTGGAGAAGGGATTTATTGGATTACTCACCTTGATTTTTTTGTTCTGGGCTCCGGCTCATTTTTTTGTGGGTGCTTTAAAGCGATGTAATGGGGTTGAGAATAATGGTGTTATTGTGTTTTATTCTTTCTCAGGATTGACGCTTTTGTTGGTGTATGCGGTTGCTGGCCAGAGTGTTGCTTTATTCCATCATGATGTGTTTAATCACTTTTTTGTATTAATGATAATTTTATTTGCTTCACAGATAAGAAGTCATGAGCATTACTCTGGATTGGATAAGACGCCTATTAAAGGGGTGGCAGCCTGTGAGGGTGAGGGCTAAATTGGAGTTGTGCGTTACTGAGCGCACACTGGGTGCGCTCTCTGGATTTTAGAGGTACTAGGATTTGAATTGATCTTTAAATATGGCTATATTTTCTACTGGTAGAATTATGTGAGTTTTGAGTTGGGTTCTTATCGACTCTTCAATGTCTTCAGAGTTGTGCCTATCACAGACTTTTAAATTGAATGACTTTGATTTTTCATTAGCTCTGTTGTCCACACCGATAATGATCGTTCTTCTCTTTTTTTGTAGCGCTCTTATTCCTGCATGCAGTCGAGTCCCAACATAATCTACTTGTAGTTCATCAGAATTCAATACTCTATCGAATTCATTAAGGCTTGGGGGGACTATTTTGATTTGAGAAAGATCAATGTTTAAGTCTTTAATGTATTGTAAGTCTCTAGCGCCTTGGGGCCAGAAATAAATATTTTCATAGTTTTTGAGTAGTATAGATATTAGTTTTTTGTCTGCTTCAATATCGATTCTATAGTCGGTCAATGTGAATATGACACTTTTAGATTTGCTTTTAGGTATGTCACTACAGTGGCTCTCGGTTAATCCCCACATTGTCGCACAGGCTGTATTTATTACATTATTAATCCCTGCGCTTTTTAACATGGCTTCAGAGTATTCATCTCTGACAGAATGAATGTAATCTGAGTGCAAGATTTTTTTCCAGGCAATAGATGATATTCTATCTGGCTTGGTTTCATAATCAACCCAGCCAACGCCAACTAATATTGCTTTATCTAAAAATAACGAACTGCCCCATCTTAATTTCCAAGGCTTTCTTTTGGTTAAATGTGAGTTTAATAGGTTAGTTCCGCCAACTAGCGAATACGAGGCTTCCTTAAGTTGTCTACGGCCACGTTTAGTCGGATAGTCATGCGTTGCAATTGTGACCATTTGCTTGTCAGTAATTGCGGATGACATTTCTTTGTTTACGGAGTCCATGATTATGAAGTCACCAATATTCTCAGATAAAATACTGGTATCAAACATCACAATTTTATTGTTTTTCATGAGAGCCTTTAATGTTCTTATTTGGAAGCCGCTTTTAAGCGATCCACTGCTTTCTGTAGATTTTCATCACTTGTAGCAAACGAAATACGCATATGACCCGGTGTACCAAAAGCGCTACCCGGTACCAGTGCAACACCGGCTTCAAGTAGTTTTTCAGCTAGGTCGGTATCAGTTTTGCAGCCAAGCTTGGCCTGCATACCAGAGAAATCTGGGAATACGTAGAACGTACCGTCGCCCGCTAAGCATTCAATGCCATCAATTTCATTTAAGGCTTTCACCATGTAATCATGACGTTGCTTGAATACTTTAACCATGTCTCTTACGCACTGGTGATCGCCTTCAAGTGCGGCTTGTGCTGCGAATTGAGCAATTGACGTAGGATTTGATGTGCTTTGGCTTTGAATTTTTTTCATTGCGCCAATTAGCTCTTGAGGGCCAGCGGCGTAGCCGATTCTCCAGCCTGTCATGCTGTAGGCTTTTGATACGCCGTTTAAAACAATGGTGCGATCATATAAGTCTGGGTTTACCGTTAGGATGTTGTTGAACGATTCTTCGGTCCAAAGAATATGCTCATACATATCATCAGTGGCAATTAATACGTCTGGGTGTTTTCGTAAAACAACACCCAGAGCTTCAAACTCAGCCTTGGTATATGCCATGCCTGATGGGTTAGATGGACTGTTTAGTACCACTAACTTAGTTTTAGGTGTAATGGCGGCTTCAAGCTGTTCTGGTGTGATCTTGAAGCGAGCCTTTGCCGTTGTTTCGATAACAACTGGTACGCCTTCAGCGATCAGGACCATGTCTGGGTAGCTTACCCAGTATGGAGCAGGAATAACCACTTCATCGCCAGGGTTTAACAGAGCAAGGCTTAAGTTAAAGAAGCTCTGCTTGCCACCGCAGCTAACAAGTACCTGATTGGCTTGGTAGTCTAAGCCGTTATCGTTTTTGAATTTGTTAATAATGGCTGTTTTTAGCGTTGGAGTGCCGTCTACTGCGGTGTATTTGGTAAAACCGCTGTTAATCGCTTCAATAGCCGCATCTTTAATATGTTGCGGTGTATCAAAGTCAGGCTCTCCGGCCCCTAGGCCTATGATGTCTTGACCGGCGGCGCGAAGTTCAGCAGCTCGGTTGGTAACGGCTAGGGTAGGTGAGGGCTTAATGCTTTGAACTCGTGTAGAAAGTTGCAGGTTCAAGGCGGTCTCCTCGGTGTAATTACACATATAAGTATTTGATTTGATGGCAAATCCACTGGGATTTACGGGCCGTATTCTATATTAATTATGGCCTTAATGCACTAATGGAATGAGTGGTGTGAGAAATTCTGATATTGGGCTTGTTTGGGTTGCTTTCCCGGATGGCGCTTCGCTCTATCCAGGCTACGGATTGGGTGTTTTGGGGCTGTCTATATGTGGGGTTGTTTGTAGTTGGGCGGGTCTGTTTTCCCGTGTCGACTGGCTTTTATGTCTGGACTTTGTCCTTGAAGTTCGTAATTGATGTAGCCTGGATAGAGCGGAGCGCCATCCGGGTGTGTTAAATAGATGGTAGTTAAGAATTACTTGTTTAAGGGTGAGCATTCAGTCGCTCAAGATGACATTGATTGTTGCATGTGGCTTGCCTGCTTTCCCGGATGCCGCTCTGCTGTATCCGGGCTACGGGGTTGTTGTGAGGCATCGATTACTTGATCAAGGTCTAGACATATCGCTTGCAAGCAAGCTCGTACAGTTGTGAGATTTGTCGGGAGAATAGTTGGTGTGGTCGATGCTTCCCCGGATGCCGCTCCGCTGTATCCGGGCTACGGTTTGGGGTCGGGCATTGATTGTTGGCTGATGGATCAAAGTTTGAGTTTATCGCTTGCAAGCAAGCTCGTACAGTTGTGAGATTTGTAGGAGCGTGCTCGCACGCGAATGGGGTGGTCTTCTTCAGGGGTTTTCATTGCTCTCATTCGGCCAAGGTCGTACACTAATTCGTTAATAATCTATTCAGAAGCGTATCTACGAATACATGTCCTCAAAACCGTTCAAAGTACACAGTAAATACAAGCCCGCCGGTGATCAGCCAAAAGCCATTGATAGTCTTGTGGATGGCATAGAGTCTGGTCTTGCTCGCCAAACCTTACTTGGGGTAACGGGGTCGGGCAAAACCTTCACCATGGCAAACGTCATAGAGCGTTGTCAGCGTCCTGCCATTATTTTAGCCCATAACAAAACCTTAGCGGCACAGCTTTATGGCGAGTTTAAAGAGTTTTTTCCTGAAAACTCAGTTGAGTATTTTGTTTCGTATTACGATTATTACCAGCCAGAAGCGTATGTGCCATCCAGTGATACATTCATTGAAAAAGATGCATCGGTGAATGAGCATATAGAGCAAATGCGCTTATCGGCAACCAAGTCATTATTGCAGCGTAGAGACTGCATAATTGTAGCGACGGTTTCTTCTATTTATGGTTTGGGTGATCCTAAATCGTATTTGAAAATGGTGTTGCATATTGATCGAGGTGACTTGATTGATCAGCGTAAAATTTTACGTCGATTAGCCGAGCTGCAATACACCCGCAATGATGTGGATTTTTATCGAGCTACTTATCGAGTGCGCGGCGATGTAATCGATATCTTCCCAGCGGAATCAGAACGCGATGCTGTAAGAATTGAATTGTTTGATGACGAAGTAGAAAAAATCAGTATTTTTGATCCGCTGACTGGCGAGGTTTTACAAAAAGTCCCTCGTATTACTATCTTTCCCAAGTCACATTACGTGACCCCTAAAGAAACCTTGCTGGGTATGATCGACGACGTTAAGGCAGAGTTGAAGCCGCGACTAGAGCAGTTAAGAGAAAATAATCAGCTAGTAGAAGCTCAGCGGTTAGAGCAAAGAACCACCTACGATTTAGAAATGATTCAGCAGCTTGGTTATTGCAACGGAATAGAAAATTATTCTCGTTATTTATCGGGTAAAAACACAGGTGAAGCACCGCCAACCTTATTTGATTATTTGCCTGATGATGCCTTGATGTTTGTTGATGAAAGCCATGTGACGATTCCTCAGTTTGGGGCCATGTACAAGGGTGATCGCTCAAGAAAAGAAACCTTGGTTAACTTTGGTTTTAGACTGCCGTCCGCCATGGATAATAGGCCAATGAAATTCGAAGAGTGGGAGGCCATTTACCCGCAAGCCATATTTGTTTCAGCAACGCCAAGTAAATACGAGGCAGCCCACCAAGATGCTGTGGTTGAGCAGCTTGTAAGACCTACAGGATTACTTGATCCGATTATTGAAATACGCCCTGCAACCACTCAGGTGGATGATGTGCTCGGAGAGATTCGCCGCCGAGCAGCAAAAGGCGAGCGTATTTTAATTACAGTACTGACCAAGCGCATGGCCGAAGATTTAACTGATTATATGATGGAGCACGATGTTCGTATCCGTTATCTTCATAGTGACATTGATACGGTAGAGCGCATCGAAATTATCCGAGATTTACGCTTGGGTGAATTTGATGTGTTAGTGGGTATTAACCTGTTACGAGAAGGCTTAGATATTCCAGAGGTTTCTTTGGTGGCCATTTTTGATGCAGATAAAGAAGGTTTTTTACGCTCAGATAAATCTCTTATTCAGACCATTGGACGGGCCGCAAGAAACTCTGAAGGTATTGCTATTTTATACGCTGAGCGCATTACCGATTCAATGAAGCGCGCCATGGATGAAACTGCCCGTCGACGTGAAAGTCAGATTGCATTTAATTTGAAGCACGGCATAACGCCCACGTCTATACGCAAAAGTGTGGAGGATATCCTTGAGGGTGCGGTGACCCCTGGTAAGAAAATTGGTGGTAAAAAAGGTCGCTCTAGAAAAGTGGCTGAAGATGGGTCTGCTTACGAAGTGGATATGGCACACATGACCACAGGTGAGCTGAATAAGCGCATGTCGGTGGTGGAAGACTCAATGTTTTCAGCCGCTAAAGATCTCGACTTTGAAAAAGCCGCTCGCTTACGAGATGAGCTGCATGAGTTGAAAGAGCAGTTGATAAAGAATAGCTGAATACTTTTCAACTTGGGCTTATCGCTTTCATACCCAATACATTCGCTTCGCTCACGGGGCACACTGAGCAAGCTTGTACAGGTTTTCATGGTTCAAAATATATTGGTAGGAGCGTGCTCGCACGTGAATGATGTTCAGCTGATCGCTTGCAAGCAAGCTTGTACAGGTTTGATGTTGTTTTGTAGGAGCGTGCTCGCACGCGAATGATGTTCACCAGATCGCTTGCAAGCAAGCTCGTACAGTTTTTGCTTTGTTCAAAATATATTTGTAGGAGCGTGCTCGCACGCGAATGATGATGATACCAAGGAATGCTGTATGCATTATGGAGGTGGTAAGCGTTTGCGGCAGGGAAGGCATTCGGAAGAAGGTTATGTTTACCATGTTGTATTTTCGACCTTAAATCGAACCCCGATTCTAAATTCCTTTAATAATGCAAGAGCTGTTGTTAGGCAGTTAATAAACAGCGATTCAGCTGGTTATACAGACACTTTTGCATATTGTGTTATGCCTGATCATGTTCATTGGTTGTTTGCGTTAAGGCAGGGTGATCTTTCCAAGAATGTTCAGAGAGTAAAAGCGAATGTCAGTAGGGCTGTAGCGGAAAAACTTTGGCACAAAGGCTTTTATGATCATGCTATCCGTACAGATGAGTCATTGATTAGCGTGGCAAGGTATATTGTGGCTAATCCGTTGAGGGCGGGGTTGGTAGAAACTATTGGGGATTACCCTCATTGGGATTCTATATGGTTGGAGTGATTATTTTCCATCGCTTGCAAGCAAGCTCGTACAGTTTTTACTTTGTTCAAAATATATTTGTAGGAGCGTGCTTGTACGCGAATGATGTTCAACTGATCGCTTGCATACCCAATGCATTCGCTTCGCTCACGGGGCACACTGAGTAAGCTCGTACAGTTTTTGCTTTGTTTAAAATAATTGTAGGAGCGTGCTCGCACGGGAATGATGTTCAACTGATCGCTTGCAAGCAAGCTCGTACAGTTTTTGCTTTGTTCAAAATACAATTGTAGGAGCGTGCTCGCACGCGAATGATGTTCAGCTGATCGCTTACAAGCAAGCTCGTACAGTTTTTGCTTTGTTCAAATTATATTTGTAGGAACGTGCTTGCACGGGAATGATGTTCAACTGATCGCTTGCATACCCAATGCATTCGCTTCGCTCACGGGGCACACTGAGCAAGCTCATACAGTTTTTGCTTTGTTCAAAATATATTTGTAGGAGCGTGCTTGTACGCGAATGATGTTTCCAGATCGCTTGTAAGCAAGCTCGTACAGGTTTGTGTTTCAAATTTCAAACATAAAAAAGACCTCTAATGAGGCCTTTTGAATGCATATAAGCAAATCGATTAACTAAGCTTCTTCAGAAGCCAGTAAATATTCCATTAGCGCTTTTTGTGCGTGAAGTCGGTTTTCAGCTTCATCCCATACTACCGAGCGTGGATCATCCATCATGTCATGGCTGATTTCTTCGCCGCGGTGAGCTGGTAGGCAGTGCATGAAGATCGCATCTTCAGCGGCTAGATCCATAAGGGCAGGATTGATTTGATAATCCTTAAACACTTTCTCACGAGCTTTTTGCTCTTCTTCTTGTCCCATTGATGCCCAAACATCCGTTACAAGAAGGTGTGCACCTTTGGCGGCTTCTTTGGTGTCACGAATAATTGTCACGCGGTCTTTGTTCGCTTCAACTAATTCAGGCATTGGATCAAAGCCTTCAGGGCAGTTAACCACTAGGTTGAAGTCAAACTGACGTGCAGCGTTAATATAGCTATGGCACATGTTATTACCATCGCCAACCCAAACTACGGTTTTGCCTTTGATGCTGCCACGGTGTTCTTGGAACGTTTGCATATCCGCTAATAACTGACATGGGTGGTAATCATCGGTTAAAGCATTGATAACAGGGACGCGGGAGTTTGCGGCAAAGTTTTCGACAATGTCATGCCCGAAAGTACGGATCATGATGATGTCGCACATGCGGGATAATACTTTGGCGCTGTCTTCTATAGGTTCGCCGCGACCCAGCTGTGTGTCGCGAGGTGATAGAAACACACCTGCGCCGCCAAGTTGAGCAATACCCGCTTCAAAGCTAACGCGAGTACGGGTAGATGATTTTTCAAAAATCATTCCCAGCACTTTGTTTTTTAAAGGCTCGTGAATCTGGCCCTGGTTCTGAATCGATTTTAATTCGATGGCACGGTTAATCACCATGGCCAATTCAGATGGTGTGAAATCTAATAATGTTAAAAAGTGACGGACTGCCATGAGCTAGACCTTTATTATTTTTGCGCGGCGAAAAAAGCATTTATTTGATCGCATACTTTTGATGCAATCTCATCGGCTTCTTCGTCGGTTAATATAAATGGTGGCAATAGGCGCACCACATTGCCGGCTGTTACGTTTAACAATAAACCGGCATCCAATGCTGACTTCATAATGCCAGCTGCATTTTCTGATGTGTTTAAAACCACACCAATCATCAATCCCTTGCCACGATACTCGGTTACAAAACCCGTATCTTTCATTTGCGCATCAATACCTGCACAAATGCGCTTACCTAGCTCGATTACTCGCTCGCATAGGTTTTCGTTTTGAATGGTATCAATCACTGCGTTAGCAGCCGAGCAGGCTAGAGGGTTGCCACCATAAGTGGATCCATGACTGCCTGGTTGAAGTACTTCTGCGGCTTTGCCTTTGGCTAGGCAGGCGCCAATTGGAACACCATTGCCCAAACCTTTGGCTGTGGTTAATACATCTGGCTGCCAATCAAAATGTTGAAAAGCAAAATATTTACCAGTACGGCCATTACCTGTTTGAATTTCATCAAGCATAAGCAGCATGTCATTATTATCACAAAGAGTGCGTAAGCCATTCATGTAATCGTCTGTTGCGGCTGTGACACCGCCTTCGCCTTGAACAGGCTCAACTAATACAGCAACAATGTTTGAATTGTTTTTTACGGCATTCTGAGCGGCTTCTAAATCGTTGTAAGCCACACGTGTAAAACCTTCAAGTAATGGACCAAAGCCAGCTTGAGCAGCAGGGTTGGCGGTTGCTGTTAGTGTAGCCATGGTTCTGCCGTGAAAAGCATTTTCAACCACTAGGATTGTTGGGATTTCAACGCCTTTATTGTGGCCATATTTACGAGCGATTTTTATAGCCGCTTCGTTGGCTTCAGCACCAGAATTCGCAAAAAATACGTTATCCATACCACTAATAGCGGTTAGTTTTTCAGCTAAAGTTTGCTGTTGGCCAATGCCGTATAGGTTAGACGTGTGAACAAGATTATCCGCTTGCTCGCGGATGGCTCGAGTAACAGCAGGGTGGCCATGACCAAGACCACAAACAGCAATGCCGCTAAGGGCATCTAGATAAGCTTTACCATCTGTATCGAACACGTGCGCGCCTTTACCTTTAGTAAAGGTAACTGGCAAACGCCCGTAAGTATTCATGATAGGTTGCATCGCAAGTCCTCGGCAGCCTAAAAACGCAAAAAGCAGCTAACCAGGGCAAAATCCACATTGATAGATATTCGTGGGTTTTAGCCGATTTTGCTGCCAAAAAAGAAGCAAGCATCATACATAATTAGGGGCGTAATTCAAGGATAGGGAGGCCGCAGGGCTTCAGGCTGACTAATTAAATAATATTAGAGGGTATTTAGGTTGTATTTACTGCCTAGGTTGTCAGGATTTCGCTGCCGAAAAAGTGGTTCGAGTATTCCTAGGATCTAGCAATAATGGTTAGGCAGTCGTCTAGGTTTTAAATATCGTAGCCTGATCTTCTAGTGACTGAGCATTACTGGACATGTCTTTAAGCAACGATTGAAGTTTGGTGATTTCCTCTAATGATTCTTTGGTACTTTTACCCACTTGAGTGATGCTGTGATCGGAGTGATCTAACCGCTTACTTTGTTCTTGCACTGTTTTAACAGAATGAGTTAAGGCTGTTTCAATTAATTCAAAATCAGTCATTAGGTCTTCAATTTGAGTAAAACCCTGAGAGAACTCATCTTGAAACTTACTATTGGTTTTAGAAATGTCTTTTAATGTAGAGCCCACTTCATCACCGCCATCTACGACGGTTTGAATCATGCCTTCTACTTCGTTAATGGCTTCACCGGTTCGGTTTGCTAGGCTGCGTACCTCGTCAGCAACAACGGCGAACCCTCGGCCTTGTTCGCCTGCTCGTGCTGCTTCTATGGCGGCATTTAAAGCCAGTAGGTTGGTTTGCTCTGCGATGGCTCGTATAACATCCAATATTTGATGGATGGAGGATACATCGGCCACCAGGCTTTCCATCTTTTTGTTACCGTTTGCGATTAAGCTATCTAGGCTCTTCATTTCGCTATTGATATTCTTAAACAAAGAAACAGTCGCAATACCATTTTTATACCCCACCTTAGCGTGCTGGTTGGCATCTTGAACTTGCTCGGCAGTGGTTTGAAAATCGGTATTTTGGTGGTGTAACTCATCTGCGACTTCATTAATAACAGAGGTAGACTCCACCAATCGATTGTTAACACCGTCAAACAATTTTTGAGTAGAATGACTCTGGTTTTTCAAATCCGTTATGTTTGTTTTAATCAGTTTTACAGCCCCGCCAAAATTTGAGAGAAGGGTGTTAATTGCATTCGATATATCTGCAAATTCAGTTAAGCCAAATCCATCTACCTGCCCCCTTAAATCATTCGAGCTTGATAGCTCAAGTAATTGTCTTCTTACGCCTTTAACGGGTTTACGAATGGTATTGACCAGATAGAAAATAAAACCGACTACAAGAGCGGTAACGGCCAGCATGATAACGATAGAAATAGAGATCAGCTTATTCAATTTTATATGGCTCGCAATTGCAGATTGTTCAATGTGCTTGGCACTGTCTTTTAATGCCTGGCTTTTACCTGACACTTGTTTTTGAGCCAGAGTTAATTGCTCGTTAAATACCTGGCTGATGGAGCCTAAAGACGTGGATATACTTTGTGCTTTGCTGCTAGCTTGTAGAAATTGCTTTTCTGCTATCCATTCGTTTTCTTCTTCGTAAAACTTAAATGATGCATTAATAAAGGTTTTAAAGTCGTTGATATCTCGGCGAAGTCCGGTGGCAGTGGTTTGTTGATCAGGAAAGGAGGCCGACAACGCCGCTGTCAAATCAATGAACTCACTAATTCGAATCATGCCTTCTTCAAGGCTGTCTTCATCTACTTGTTGTAATGCATCAAAATTCCAAAAAATGATATTGGTATATAGGGCTTGAAGGCCTTGAAGTTGAGTGAGCCCAGATAAGGCCTTTTCTTGCTTTGCTAGCGCGGACTCTTGACTGATTAAATTTTTAGAGTTTGTACTGGCTATTTGAGCTTGTTCATCAAAATCATAACCTAGAGAATTAACGCCATAAATAAGCGTGCCAAGGGCACATAAAAATAATACCAAGGGTATGGATGACAATAAGATAACGCGAGCACTTAGGCTGTTCATTTACGAAACCGAAGAAAAAGAAGCAATCTATTCAGATTAGACCCATTTTAGTCTTTTGTTATGGTTGAATTACGCCATCTAGGGTGGGTTGAGAGGGCGAATTACTTGGGTTTTAACCCGAAGTTTGGGTCGTTGAAAGTAAGGAGAGCACGAAAAATAACGACTACAGGCTGCAGCAGTCGTTAGGATCAGATTTGTTAGCTGTCGCCGTCTGCGAAGGTAAGACCTTTATTAATGTTCAAACCATCAATGACAGATGTTTTAAAGTTACCGTCTAGGGCTTTTGCAGCGGCTTTGAAGTCAACTGTGTTTTGGTCTTGAATGGCCTGTTTGATAACAACAAGGTTCTCTTGAATAGTTTCTACATCTTGTTCGTAGCCGTTACTTTTCATGATGGCATACATAGATAATTCGGTGTTCGCACTTTGATCTAAAATACTATCAATACTTGTAATTGAAGCTTCGAGTGCATCCCATAAAAAATCGGAAGAGTAACGTGTTAGCTCAGAAAAAATCTCAGCATTCCCTGTAAAATCTAAAAACTCTTGAATAGCGACAATTAAAGCTTCACTGGCAGGCGTACCAATTCCATCACCTTGTGATTCAAATGAACTGAAATAATTTTCTAATTCGTTATTTGTAAATAATGAAAGGTAACTTTGACCTGTGGCTCGATAATCCGTGTTCCATTGAGAACTTATGTAACTTGCTCGTTCATTCAGTTCATAACCTAAAGCTTGAATGATTTCGCATTTTTTTGGTGTGTTCGTAAATTCGGTGATGATATCTGCAGGGGTCGTACTGTCTAATATCGTTGAAAAAATCGCCGTTTCTAAAACCAGTAAACCAACATTTTTTGTTAAAGAATTACTTAGGCCTGTTTCAGATAAAGCAGGGCCTAGAATCAAGGTATTAAGTCCGGTGTTGATGTCTGCTAAATTAGATGTTCTAAGTGCCACGCTGCCATTTCGGTAGAAGTCTACATAATTTGTAATAGCAGAATTGTCATCAGTAAGCGTGAGTGGGCCAACTTGGAAGGGGATGAGTTGATACCAGGCAACAAAGCTAGATTTCCAAGCCCCTTGTAATGCGATTAGATTACTGTTGTTTACACTGGTGCAAAATGTGTCGATGTTTGTATTTAGATTTGAAATACTTTGTGAAAACCCATTTACGGCTGGAATAACTGTATTAGTAACCGAAGTTTGAACACCTAAATCCACTTCCGTCATGGGTGTTTCAATCGTAGATTCAGTATCAGAGCCACAAGCGGTTAAACAAAGGGCAAGAACGCTTATGGTTATTAGGTTTTGGGTGTTTGTTTTCATATACATCTTCATAATTATTAACTAAGAACCGACGGTTATCATGTGGTTGTCCCATTGGAAACTTGGGAAGTGCCGGCGTAAATCGGTGTTTTCGACTAGCGTTGACGCGTGTATTTGCCGAATTTTACCTGCTGAATTGGATAATACAAAATATTCTTCATTGGTACTGACTGTTAAGCCGCATACATTATGAAAAAATTGTTGCCCTAGAAAAACACCGTTATCGATATTCCAAAATAAGGCGATATCACCTCTTGGGCTGGTAAAAGCCGCAGTGCGATACTTGTTGTTAATACGGACACTGCCTACGTAACCGTTTAGTTTTTTTAATAAATGGTCAGGGGCATTTAAAACCGTTTTGCTGCCATCTTTATTAATTAAGCTGGTTAAAGGCATTAGCCTCTCGGGATTATATACTTGAGCCTGCATGGCAATGGCGACAATGCCGTCATTGCTTATGTCCAAGTGCCTTAAACTTGCTTGTGAATGTTCTCCATCATGCGTGGATAGTATTTTTCCTAAATCGTAGTTTAAAAAAGTGATATTAGACTTCATAGATTGTGTATTAATAACATGACCCTTGCTGTCTTTAATCAGTCCACCATTCGCAATGACTAAAGTATTTTGATTAGGCATGATTTGTATTTCATGGGGGCCTATACCACCACTTGGAATCTCTTTAATCACTTTATATGACGTGGTCTCTCTAACCGTAATAATACCTTGATGTGTCTGTTTATTGCTTTCCGTACAAAATAAAAATCGGCCATCATGGCTAAAGCAACCGTGGCCTTCCATATATAGATGATCAGGAGAGGTAAAGTTACCCACCATTTTTTTAGTTTTTAAATCCATGAGTATCGCTTGATTACCCGGCCTGCGCGAAAACATTAAAGCGATGTTTTTGTTAATAGGATGCTTTGTTAAACCGTGGCCTCTAAAACCTGACAGTAATGAGTCAGTATTTTTAGTTAAGCCATGTGTCCACGACAACGAAAATGAATCTTTGTTGCTGCCAGCGGCTGACAGCCAATGTTCTTGATTGTCTTCGTAGCTTAATCGTCCACACGACGCTAACACAGGAAGAGATATGGCCGAGCCTAAGCCTTTTAAAAGTGTTCTTCTATTAAGGTCAACCTTGTGGAAATCAAGTGTCATGTTTATATGGACTCCACAAACTTAATGAGAGCGTCACGATCAGATTTTTTAAGTGTCATAAAAAACTGTTTGCTAGAATCTGCTTCGCCCCCATGCCATAGAATGGCTTCTTCAACGGTGTTGGCCCGACCGTCGTGCAGAAGCGCTGTGCTGCCATTCACGGCTTCTTGAAGTCCGATGCCCCAGAGAGGAGGTGTACGCCATTCTTGGCCATTTGCTTCAAAGTCAGGTCGGTTATCTGCCAGTTCTGTGCCCATGTCATGAAGTAAAAAATCGGAATACGGCCAGATCTTTTGATTTGATAAGTGCGTTTGGCTTTCTGAGGGGCCTGTTATAAAACTCGGGTTATGGCAGAGACTGCAGCCCGCATCATAAAATAACTCACGACCTGTTTCGGTCTGTTTTTCATCTAGGTTTCTTGCTGCCACGGGGGCTAGATTGCGATTAAAAAATACCACTCGGTCTAGTTGAGATTGATTCAGTTCAACACCGTTTTCATCATCACCATTTGGGGCGGTGATACACGCTGTTTGTTGTTGCGTGCAGGGCTGGTGTTTCACAAGAGGATTACTGATGCCAAGGTCATTAGCAAAAGCCCCTGCAATGGTTAATGTTAATGTGGCTTTATTGGCTTTTAAACCAAAGCGGCCAGGGACTGTTGATTTTTTAACTGAGTCCCAAACGTGATTGCTTCGCCCAGAAATACCATCTTGGTTATCGTCATGTTCATCGATGAGTGCATTTATTTGTTGTTGAGGGATTAATTCAATCAAGCCCATGCCATGAATCATGGGGGCGGTTCTCAGGCTAATTAAAGTATCTTGAGCAATATCGCCATAATTTAAATGTTTAAATTCTGGGGTGGGGTACCTTAATGTGATGTTTTTATTATCAGGATAAGACACCGTTTTTTTCTGCCAGTTTATGTAAGCGTATGCCTCAGGTTCAACGTCTTTTGCAATCGTTTGTGCAGAAGGAATGTGCCGTAACTGGTGGGCAAGGCTGGTAGATTGAGTTTGTAATTGATCACCATAAGCAGGATGAGGAATCACGCCTGATGTTTTATTTTTACCCGGTTTACTTAAGCGAATAAGCGAGCTAAATAATTCTGAGCTTCCATCTTGCGGAACGATGCCTTTACCACCTTTCATGTGACATGCCATACAGGTTCTAGCATTATAGATTGGGCCCAAACCGTCTCTTGAATCTGTTGCGGTAGGGGCTTTTACCCAGGGCTGTTGTGCCAATGCTTTTCCTGCATGAAAGTCTGTTTTGAAGTTGGTTGGTAAGTTAGCCGATGGTAAATCAAAGCGAGGCTTTGAGTGTTGCATTACGGTTGTTGATCCGCCCGGAAGCCATTCCGACTTTTGAAATGGGGGAGCGCTAGTTGATTTTTGATCGCTACAACCAAATGAAGCCAATAACGACAAAAACAAAACAAGCCGGGATATACCCGGCTTGGAAAATACTAAATGTAGATACATCAATTTTTCGCTGGTCTATTAATCAAATGCAGTAGTTTCATTTACAACACTAACCGTACCTAGATTCAAATCTTCTGCCATTTGAATAAAGCCATTAGATTGCTCTTTTAGTGCGTTAATGGTTGTTAATACTGGGTTGGTATCACTGTGATTATCCGTCATGATTAGTACATCAAATGGTTGATCGTTACCAGTTGCAGCAGTATTAAGAGCCGTATATTGGGTTTTTGTTGTGATGAGTGACGCATCAATCTCAGTACGTAAGTTTGATAGGCCTTTATCATTCAAGTAATCATCAAAACCGTATCCTGAAACCTGGTTAGTCGTAACGTCGTCGATGCTATCTTGATCACTATCGTAACCTGCGTAGTCCCCAAAATAAATGTTGGCAACGCCTTCAGCGTTTAACCAAACATCGCGGTGAGTGTTATCAGAAAAACAAGAATGTTCATCTTCTTGCGAGTTGCCTTCATAAGCAACGGCCATGCGTTCGCCAGCCAGTTCGCCGTAAGACATGGTGCCCATGGATTGTACAATGGTGGTTAATTTAAGCGTGGTGGCCGCGGCGTCAGACGCATCAACAAATGTTGCACGATGATTGTCTGCGTTAGGTGACCACTCTGCTTGGACGGTTTTTAAATCGGTAATTAATTTAGCTACGACTACTTCTAGGTAATCATGGCGACGATTGGCATCGTCATCTGAAGTGAAGTCGGTAAGAGCTCGTTGGCCACCGTGTGTAAATACACCTGTTTTTACAGCTGTTTCGCGGTCGGTGCCATTAGTTGTTGCTGCATTTTCATTTAGGTCTTGGCCCCAAAGTAAAAATTCAATGGCATGGTAGCCCGTGATCACGTCTGATTCATCATCATTCGTTGCTGAGTTACCTTCAAAAAGCGCTGCGTCAATTGTCACTGTACTTTGAACGATGTTTTGATCTGTCACTGTACCGTCAACGATGCCGTTATTGTTTATGCCTGCTGAATTTGCAATAACTTCCACTTCAGTATCAAAGTCGCTGTCGTTACGGATTACATAATCGATTAGAGCTTCGCCTAGTGGCCATGCATTTAAATCGCCTTCAGGGCCGTTTGTTTCGTTATCGATAGGACCATCACGGAAGCGGAATGCTTCACTTTGTCCGTAAGGCTCTCGAGCGACTAACCAGGCTTTTTTGGCCGCTGTTAAATTCGCGGCGGTTGGCGTTTCTTTAAAAGTCGCTAGGGCAGTTTGCAGGTCAACAGCTGTATTTACAGAATCGGTATACACAGCGTAAGCAATTTGAGCATTTGTTTCTAATAAGCGAGATTCAGGTGACGCCACGTCATCGCTGTCACTGCCGCAAGCCATTAATAATGAAGTGCTTGCTACTAGAGCAGCTAATTTAGTCAGTTTCATAAGAGTTCCTTGTTAATGATCAATTCACAGGTGGTTATTTGATGTGAATCAGTTTGTGCGCGCTTAAGATAAGCTAATATTAAGGCGAATACGAATGATTTGCAATAGCGTAACTCAATGTAATTAATTCTCATTCTAATTGGGTTCGTTTTCTAGTAGTATGCGCAGCTCAAATTCACAGCTGTTAAATACAAAGCGCTATTTATGAGTGAATGAGATAAAGATTTTAAGGTGGTATGAAATGAAAGAATTTCCATTCTTGTTCATTGGTGCATTTTTAGCTGCACTTTCAGGTTGTGGTTCAGAGTCTAAAACTGAAGTGTTACCACAAATTTCAAGCAAACAGCTATTAGGGAATGCGTTGTTCCATGATAAAAACTTATCTAAAAACGGCACGCAATCGTGTGCCACTTGCCACAGTCCTGATAATGGCTTTGTAGATATACGTGACAAAGATGGGCTATTGGAGAGTCCAGCTTACGCAGCGTCATTGGGTGATGATGGTATTTCGTTTGGCGACCGAAACGCACCGACTGCAGCATATGCGGCTTTGAGCCCAGAATTTAATAAAGGGTCGCGATCTAGAAATGGCCAGCAACAAGTCACTCATGGAGCCTACCAAGGGTATATCGGAGGTCAGTTTTGGGATGGACGAGAAGCAAACTTAGCAGGGCAAGCAGGCGGGCCTCCAACTAATCCATTAGAAATGGGAATGGATGACAAAGCGGCAGTGGTTACTGAGCTTAAACAAAATTCTAAATACGTTGAGGCTTTTGAATATTTTTATGGCATCGAGATTTTTAACTCTGATGAAGATGCATACGGAGCAATGGCAAATGCGATTGCAGAGTTTGAAACTAAAGATGAATCTGAATTTTTAGCGTTCGATTCTAAATATGATCGTTCGTTAGCTTTTCCGTCTGAATACCAATATGAAAATGGCTCTAAAGCAAGTATCGGGCAGACATTATTTTTCTCTTCTGATTTGTCGTGCGCGGCTTGCCACCAATCATTGGGCCTACCTAGTCGCAAAGAACCTTTTACTAGCTTTGAATATCACAACATTGGGGTGCCTGAAAATACAGAGCTTAAAAATACACGAGATGCCTTGGGAATAGCAGGAGCATTAGGCCTTGATTTAGGCTTGGCTAATAACTCAAGTATTGATCCTGAAGATATAGATGCATCAAAAGGAAAGTTTAAGGTCCCAACCTTACGTAATGTTGCCGTTACCGCACCTTATATGCATAACGGGATATTCGATACCTTAGATTCGGTGTTAGCTTTTTATGAGCATGCGAGAATACGGGGGCGTGGTGATGTAAGTACGATTCAGAACCCTGAAACAGATCTGGTGTTTTTGGATGCTGAGATTTCGGACAATATTTCTCATGACATATTAAAAGCCAATCAATTAAATTTACTTGAAAACCAACAGGCACGTGCCGAAGCCATAGAATGTTTTTTAATGACATTAACAGATGAAAAGTATGAACACTTGTTAGATGAAGTGAAAGTCACGGCTTGCGGAATATGATTTTAAGAAATCAATAGGGGAAGTCAAAGCTTTGCGTTTGTCCGCTATTGTTTTGGTTTAGTTTGTATTGGGTTATTAGGAGTTAGTAGTGTTTAGTGACAAATTGGGTTTCGTTCCGTTTTTTGTGGTGGGTTTATTGGCATTTTCTTGTGTGTCATTGATACAAGCTGAAGAGCAAAGTGGAGAATCTAGCAATAATGAAAACCTAGAGCTAGGTAAGATATATATTACCGGTGGTAAGGACGAAATCGTTAAAAAGCCAGGTTCAGCCATTTTATTAGATGAGTTTGAGTTAGAAAAATTTGAATATACGGATATCCACCGGATATTAAATGCGGTTCCCGGTGTGAATTTACAAGAAGAGGACGGTTACGGTTTACGACCAAATATTGGTTTACGAGGCACATCACCAGAACGTTCTAAAAAAATAACCATAATGGAAGATGGTGTACTGGCTGGGCCTGCACCTTATTCTGCGCCAGCGGCTTATTATTTTCCGAGTGTTTCTCGAATGAGCGCAGTCGAAGTATTTAAGGGGCCTTCTACCATTCAATACGGCCCAGCCACAGTGGGTGGTGCTATTAACTTAGTCAGTCGACATATCCCTTATTTATCAGAAGGTGAGCTGGATATTCAATATGGCAGCGATAACTATCAACGACTGAATGTATACCAAGGTCAGCAGGTAGGGGATTTTAGTTACTTAATTGAAGGTCTTCGTGTGAGTGCCGATGGATTTAAAGATTTAGATACGGGTGGCGATACCGGTTTTGTACGAAATGATGTGATGCTAAAAAGCCAATGGCAAATCATGGGTGAGACCAGTCATGTGTTTCAACTTAAGCTGGGGTACGCAGATGAGTCATCTGATGAAACGTATTTGGGTTTAACCAAAACTGATTTTAATGCCGATCCCTATCGTCGATACGCCGCTTCACAATTAGATTTAAGTGAGTGGCAGCATACGCAAGTGCAATTTAGCCATGTAATGGAATCTGTTGATTTAACCATAAGCACTGACGTATATCGAAATGACTTTAAAAGAGATTGGTTTAAATTAAACGGATTTAACTCTACAACAGTTAGTGTATTGAATGTGATTAATGACCCTACTACTTATAGTAATTATTATGATGTTTTAACGGGAAGCGCGGCATCCGCGACGGTAAGTGAGCAGCTGCGTATTGGGAATAATGGTCGCACCTACGTTTCACAAGGTGTTCAATCTCGCGCGAATCAATCATTTTTCAGTGAAAGCGCAGTACATAATTTAGAAGTAGGCATTCGTTTGCATCAAGATAAAGTAGAAAGTTTACACACTGAACAGAATTACCTAGTGAGTGTAGGAGGTGGTTTAAGTGTGGTTAATGACACATTTAAAACTACGGTGTCCAGTGAAATCGAAGCGAATGCATTGGCCTTTTATATTCAGGACGAAATAGAGTTTGGTAAAAATATTATTACTGCTGGAGTGCGACATGAAAGTATTGAAACCGTTAAAACCACTTACGGCAATATCACGGGCATTCTTGAAGATAAAGAAACTTTAAAGCAGGCTGTAACATTACCTGGCTTAGGTTTCTTCAGAGAAGTTAGTTCAGAGCTTGGTGTTCTAGCGGGTATTTATAAAGGGTTTACGGCGGCTATACCAAGTGGAAATACTAATATTGAACCAGAATTTAGCACCAACTATGAATTGGGCTTTCGATATTCAGGCTTGGGTCAGCTAGAAGTGATTGCTTTTGTGAATGCCTATGAGCAATTTAGTGGGTCGTGTGCCTTTTCCCAGGGTTGTGATGCCAGTACAGCAGGAGTACAAGCCAATGCCGGCAGTGCGCTTGTTTATGGTGTTGAATCAGGCTGGCGGCACAGCATTCAAATGTCAGCTTATGCATTGCCAATGTCGTTTACATACACCTATAGCAAGGGGCAGTTCAATGAAGACTTTACCGATACAAATGGTGTCTTCGGTGAAAAAGGGCAGGATATCAAGGACGGGTACGAGCTAGCTTATCTGCCTGTTCATAAGCTTAATGCACAGATAGGGTTAAACATTGAGCGTTGGGCGTTTAATTCGTCAGTTTTGTACCAAGGTGATATGCGTACGGTATCCGGAGAAGGGGCCATCCCAGATGCTCATAAGGTAAGTGCTTATTGGGTTATGGACCTATCGGCTACTTACAAGGTTCTTTCCGATCTAGAGGTATACAGCACTCTAGATAACGTATTTGATAAGGCTTATTTGGTGTCTAGCAAGCCTTATGGCTATCGTCCGGGTAAGCCTTTATCTGTTAATTTTGGCGTGAAGTATCAGTTCTAGAGGGTCAGATAGGCTGCTTTATTAATAACGGATTGGCTTAAGGTGTCTTAATGTGGCGATAACCTAGCAAAGGACTAGGTTATTCGTTAAAATGCTCAAAAATAGATAGCGTTTGATAATTGAGAGAGTGCTTATGTCTGAGATCCTAGATCAAATCAAAGAACAAATTGAGTCAAATACCGTTCTTTTGTACATGAAGGGTAACCCTAACCAGCCGCAGTGCGGTTTTTCTGCTCGTACTGTTGCAGCATTGATGGAGTGCGGTAAGCGCTTTGCTTACGTTGACGTGCTATCTAACCCAGATGTGCGCGCTAACCTGCCTGCATATGCAAACTGGCCAACGTTCCCACAGTTATGGGTAAACGGAGAGTTAGTAGGCGGTTGTGATATCGTGACTGAGATGGGCGAAAACGGCGAACTTAAAGCCTTGATCGAAGCAGCCATTCCAGACGAAGCTTAATTTTCTACCTTTTGTAGAACATTAAAAAACCAGCGAAAGCTGGTTTTTTTTCGTCTCAATAAAACTAATTCGCATTATGGTCATTCGCATTTCGGGTGTAACAAAACTGTCATAAATAACACGTAACCTGCCGAGCAATAACATATAGAATTGGAAGTTTAATGACAAAGTACCCCTCTCTTTTCCTCATAATTCTCAGTCAGTTTTTCACAATGTCACATGCCAGTGTGAGCGAAGCAGACAACCGTTGGAAATCTTCATTAGATCAAATACTTGTTAAGCCTAAACCTTTGAAACGTGTAGCGGGCAATGAATCTGTTGTTACGTTATTCACCATTCATGGTTCAAATACAATTGGCGGTAGCTTAGCCCCTACAATGTTGATGTCTTACTTGAAAGCAAAAGGCATAGATAATATTCGTATACAGCCGTTACTGGCAGAAAATGAAAAAGTCATTAAAGGTGATTTAGTTAGCCAGGGAAAAACGATCCAAATCAAAGTGGCGGCTCACGGCTCAAGCACCGGTTTTAAAAGTCTATTAAATGGCGATGCTGAAATATGGGCATCCTCAAGACCCGTAAAAGATAAAGAAGTCATTAGTGCTCAAGACCGTATGGATTTACGCTCACCTCAATCTGAGCATATTTTAGGAATTGATGGTTTAGCAATTGTAGTGAATCCCAGTAATCCCATAACGTCTTTAAGCAAGGTGCAATTGGGGCGTATTTTCTCTGGTGAAGTAACAAACTGGTCTCAAGTGGGCGGACATGAGCAAGCTATAAGCTTATTTGCACGTGATGAAAATTCGGGTACATGGGACAGTTTTAAAAACATGGTTTTGGGGAAAGTATATGCGTTAAGCGATCAATCCAGTCGTTTTGAATCCAGTGAAGAGCTTGTAAATAATGTGGTGCGAGATAAAGGCGGCATTGGTTTTATTGGTATGGCATTTGTTGGTAAAAGTAAGTTGCTGGCGATCAATGATGGACCTACTCAAGCGTTTAAGCCTAGCGAGATGACGGTGGCGACTGAGGATTATGCTTTATCTCGTCGTTTATTCTTATATACAAAGGGTGATAATGAAAATGCATTCGTAAATGAATTTATGAATTATGCACAAGGTATTCGTGGCCAAGAGATAGTAAAAGCAGAAGGCTTTATTTCACAAAATGTGATGTCAATGAATATGAAGTTAAGCGATGACTTACCAAAAGATTATTTGGATATTGTTGCCGGTGCCGAGCGTTTAAGTATTAATTTTAGATTTAATGAAGGCAGTGCGAAGTTAGATAACAAAGCTAAAAAAGACATTCAACGTTTGGTGTATTTTTTAAAGCAAGAGAAGAAACTGATACGTTCTAAAATCAATGGTAGACCTTCGATTGATGTCATGCTGGTAGGATTTGGTGATAAGCGTAAAAATGCACATCGATCTAAATTGCTTTCAAAGTTGAGGGCCATGGCTGTAAGGCGTGAGCTTGCTCGATTGGGTGTGCACCCAAGTGTTACAACAGGGTATGGTGATTTTAACCCCGTCGCTGGATTCAATGGAAACAGCAGTTTAAAGAATCGGCGTGTTGAAGTTTGGATTAAGTAACAGGGTTAATTTATAAGTTCAAGCTAGGATATGTTACAAGGCTCAAGCGCTATTTTTTAATGGCGCTTTTTTCGTTTTTGACAGTATGTTTAAGCAATCAATATACTGGTTTATCTGGGGGGGCTAGCTTGCAGCGGTGGGTTGGCGATAAATATAAATACTGACGCATAAGCCAATTGAAAGCAGTGCAATTTTTCCCCATATAAAGGGGACGACTAACCATGCTGAAATACTCATGGTTATCCAAATCATCGTAATGGCCACGACCTTGGCTCGCATGGGTATACCCTCACCATTTAGATAGTGCAGTACGTACTTACCGAGTTTTGGGTGTTCCACCAGCCATTGGTAAAATCGAGGGCTAGATCTGACAAAGCATGCCGCTGCAAGCAGTAAAAAAGGGGTAGTGGGCAGCAAGGGCAGGAATATCCCTAATACACCCAGTATCACGGAAATCCATCCAATGAAGAGTAAGAACCACGTATAAACTGGGTGTTTTTGGTTGTTTTCGGCCACTTTTCCACCAACTGCGCTGTGTGCACTTATTTAATTAAAAAACATGCCCGTTGTTTAAGCAAAATCCAAATGGGCTACTATCCTAATTAAATAAGGACAGATAAAGGCCATGAAATGTCAAATGTAACCTCATCCCAGCAAGGACAGGACGTCACAATTTCAATTATTGGGCGTTTTGACTTCAATATTTTACAAGTATTTAGAGACTCTTATAGTGAGCACGCAGGCACTGACCTAAGTTTTTCTCTCGATTTAGCCCAAACAGAATATATCGACAGTAGTGCTTTGGGTATGTTGCTGAATATGAAAAACCACTTGGGTGCAGAAGATTGTGCCATTGAGATTAAGAACTGCCAACCAAATCTTATGAAGATTTTCACAATTGCTCATTTTGATAAGAAGTTTAAGTTCCTTTAAGCATGCAGATACTCGTTGTAGATGATCAGGCCACTAACCGAGCGATCCTGACTTGGTTGCTAGAAGATGATGGCCACACTGTTTTAGAAGCTGAAAATGGTTTAATTGCCATTGAGCTTTTCGAAAAGCATGAAATTGATATTGTATTAATGGATGTCATGATGCCTGTTATGGATGGCTTAGAAGCCACCCAAAAAATAAAGGCATTACAAAAAGATGGCAATTATGTCCCTGTTATATTTTTAACCGCATTAGAAGATGATAAAGCGTTAAGCCAATGCTTAGAATCGGGCGGAGATGACTTTCTTAGTAAGCCTTATAATGACGCTGTACTTAAATCTAAGATAGCGGCTCATATTCGAATTCGTGAATTAACCCAAGACATTACTGAAAAACACAAAGAGCTAACGCTGCATAATAGCCGCTGGGAAAGAGAGCAAAATATTGTTGCTCACATTTTCAATACGGCCATGGAGCATAATCTTAGTGATTGCGACAACCTGCGCAGTCATATTGCCCCGGCCTCAACGTTTAATGGTGATATATTATTATCAGCCCCCAGTCCTGCTGGTGGCTTATATGTATTTTTAGGGGATTTTACTGGGCATGGTTTAGGTGCATCAATTGGTACGCTACCAATAGCACACAGTTTTGAACAGTTGGCATCAAGGCACTTAAGTGTGGGTGAAATCGCGTTCGAATTTAATAAAATGCTGGCAACCATGCTGCCGGATTATATGTTCTGTTGTGCCAGTATTATTGAGCTGAACCCGCAAGGAGACAGCCTACAAATATGGGGTGGTGGACTACCGGATGCTTATGTGATTAATGCCGATGGTTCGATTAGAGAAACATTACCGTCTGGTAATATGCCCTTGGGTGTGGAAAAAGATCAAAGCAAATTCAATAAAGGTTTCGAAGTTAGACGTCTAGCTGAAGGTGAAAGAGTGATATTTTTTACTGACGGCATCATCGAAGCTGAAAGCCCTGAGGGCGAATTCTTTGAAGAAGAGCGGTTACTTAGCTGCTTTGAAGCAGGCACTAAAGACACGATAGGCGCTATTTTAGAAAAACTGAATAACTTTATACTCGATGCAGAGCAACGTGATGACATCACGTTATTTGAAGTGTCATCTGGACCAGTAGTAATTAACCATAAACTGGGTGCTACTGATTCTGTCGAAGATCATTATGACGGTATTCTATGGCGCATGAGCTGTAAACTAGAAGCCGAAGATATTAAGCGAGCAAATCCAGTAGAAGAGATTATGTCGATTTTAGGCGCTCAAACGTTAATGCGGCCTAATAAGGATGTCATTGGCCTTGTACTGGCAGAAATGTACAGCAATGCATTAGAGCATGGTATTTTAGAATTATCATCGGAACTTAAAAAAACCGAAGATGGGTTCATGGAGTATTACCAGCAAAGACAAAGTCGATTAGAGAATTTAACAAATGCTTTGATTCAAATTAGCTTTCGTTTGATCAAAGATGGAGAACATTTTTTAAGAATAAAAATATCCGATTCGGGTAACGGTTTTGATGTAAGTAAAATGAGCCACTCAAGTAATGAAGATTCTTTTGGAAGAGGGGTTGGATTAATCAATCGCGTTTGCAGTCGAGTGGAGTACTTAGAAGGTGGCAGCACCATTGAAGTGGACTTTCCGATTAGTAAAATGATGACAGTAGACTAAATCAAGATTAAGCATAAACGTAAAAAGGCCTGTATAAATACAGGCCTTTTTTATTGGCTTAAATTAAGTGATTAAAACAGCGGGGTGCAGCTAAGACTGCTTATTGCGCTGCTTTTGCATTTCACGTTCTTTAATTTTCTGTTCACGATGAGCACTGATGGTTTCCTTAACATCACTACCAATATGTACTTCACCGCGTTTTTTGGCCAGCTCTACTTGACGTTCACGTTCAGCAAAGCGTTCTTTTTGTTTGTCTGATATTTTATCAAAGCAGTGAGGGCAGCTAACGCCTCTTTGGTATTTGTCGCTCAGCTTTTCTTCTTCAGTGATGGGCAGTCGACAAGCGTGGCACTGGTCGTATTCACCGCGTTCTAAATCGTGATTCACTGTTACGCGCTCATCAAAGACAAAACATTCACCTTCCCACATGGTTTCTTCTTTTGGTACATCTTCTAAGTATTTTAGTATGCCACCTTTTAGGTGGTAGACCTCTTCGTAGCCTTGCTCTTTCATGTAGGCCGTTGATTTTTCACAACGAATGCCACCCGTACAAAACATGGCTACTTTTTTATGTTTTGCAGGGTCCATGTTCTTTTCTACATATTGAGGAAATTCACGAAACGTTTCAGTGTCAGGGTTAACGGCATTCTGGAAGGTGCCTACCTGGTATTCATAATCGTTGCGTGTATCAACTAATATGACATCAGGATCGCTGATCAGCGCATTCCAGTCTTTCGGGTCTACATATGTTCCAACCACTTGTTTTGGGTCTATGCCTTCTATGCCCATGGTCACAATTTCTTTTTTCAACTTAACCTTGGTGCGGTTGAATGGCATCACTTCGGTATAAGATTCTTTGTATTCAATACTTGCCAAGCGCTCGTCTGACATAAGCCAGTTTAATAATGTATCGATGGATTCACGAGTACCTGCAACCGTTCCATTAATACCTTCATTGGCTAATAACAGAGTGCCTTTAATGACGTTGTCTTCCATCACTTTTAGCAGGTTTGGCTTAATGTCTTGGTAGTTTTCTAAAGTGACAAATTTATACATGGCGCAAACGACAATGCTGCCAGATGTATTGTTGAGAGAGGTTTTGTTCAAAGTACGGGTGTTCATAAATGCTCCTGCTAACCGAAACGTAAAATCGGCGCTAAATTTTAGAGAGGCCTTTACCGTGAGCGATAAAAGCAGGGAGCATTATAGAGAAATTACAGGAATTTTAAAGCCTGTATTGTACGTAAAATGTACAGTTTGAGTTGAGTGAGTAAATCTAAGTGTAAGCAGAGAGCTTTCTAAATGTGCACGTTCAAGGAGCCAGCAGATTGGGTGGGTGTCTAAATAGATGGATATTAAGAGTTTTATATCGTCATAGGTAAGGTTGTTACAGAAAGTTGTCACTTCATAAGATTCTGTGAGCTTCCCGGATGACGCTTCGGTCTATCCAGGCTACCTTGTGTCTTTAGTGTTTTTTTTGGCTATCAATATCAAAAATATATGGATGGATAAAGCTGAGTGCTGTTTAAGGTGCTGAACTACCTAGTTTATCTAGCCTGGATAGAGCGGAGCGTCATCCGGGTTTTAGGTGTATAGAAAATAGATGCATATCAATAGACGAATGCATCGTTAAATAAGCGGTATAAATGGAGATGTTTATACCGCTCAATCATCAAAGAAAATTAGGCATATTTAGACTGTAACAGCTCAAATACAGCGCGCATGCCCATGGCTTCACCGCCTATGGGCCTACCGGGTAATGGGCGGTTATTCCAAGCCATAACATCAAAGTGCACCCAAGGAATGTCCTTTTCGATGAATTCGTTTAAGTACAAGGCCGCTGTGATGGCTCCGCCGAATGGGGTACTGGCACAGTTAGATAAATCAGCAATGTTGCTCTTTAGTAAGTCTCTATAGGGCTTGTGCAGGGGCAGTTGCCAAACAGGGTCTTCTGATTTGAGGCCAGCCGACAACAGGTCAGTAGCGACGGATGCATCCGTGCTGAAAAACCCTGGAAGTTCTGTGCCCAGCGCCACACGGCAAGCGCCAGTTAATGTGGCGTAATCTACAATCAACTCGGGATCATCGTTACAAGCTTCAGATAGGGCGTCGCACAACACCAAGCGGCCTTCTGCATCGGTATTATCAACTTCGACGGTTAGGCCTTTTCGGGTGGTCAGTACGTCGCCAGGTCTAAAGGCGTTACTCGATACTGCATTTTCAACACTTGGAATCAGCACGCGTAGTTGAATAGGCAGGTCGTGGCTCATGATTAAGTGAGCAAGCCCCATGACATGTGCGGCACCGCCCATGTCTTTTTTCATATTTCGCATGGCCGCAGACGGTTTGATGTCTAGACCGCCACTGTCAAAACATACACCTTTACCCACAAGTGTTATTTTAGGGTGGTTTTTATTGCCCCAATGCAAATCTAATAATCGAGGCGCATGCACACTCGCTCGGCCCACTGCGTGAATGGTTGGGTAATTATTTGTCAGCAGTTCATCCCCAATAATTTCGTTAAACTCAGCGCCAAACTCTTTAGCAATATCCTGTACAACTTTTGACATGTGCTCAGGCATCATGTCACTGGCTGGTGTGTTGATCATGTCTCGTACGATAAAAGTGGCATCAATGAATTTATGGGCATTCTTAACCACGTTTTCATCATTGATAACCAGTTGAGCCAACTTATTTTCTGAAGCGATATATCGACCGAACGAATATTGAGCTAGACCAAAAGCGATGGCGACACTCAGTTGTAAGTCTGTTTCTGCGATCAATTGGAATGCTTGTTTAGGTAAGGTTTTGGCTAGATCGGCGCATGCAAATAACTGAGTGGGATTATCAAGTACATATATGGCTTGAGATAACTGGCCATCAGCACCTGGTATTAATGATAGTCCGGCACCACTAAATCCGGTTGAATTTACCCAAGACTGGGTGGTTTGTGGTTGTTCTTTGAGCCAAGTTTGGAATTCAGGTTTATCGATGATGTGAAGGGGGGTACCGTGAGATCCAAATGTAATGTTGGCTTGCATGTAGAGTTTCCTATTTATTAACTTTATATGTTTATTCTAGCGCCTTTAAGTCACCGCGCGCAGTATAAACATGATATTAAAGCTGAAAGTTTCAAAGAACTATATCGAGAGAGCCCACTTAGCATCAGCGTATGCTTCGAGTTTGCTTTTAACTGCTGGAAATACTGATTTTAATCGGTTGCAGATTAGCCACGGGTGCAGATTAGCCAAGGGTGCTAAGTTGGCTGGTTTTGTCAGGTCTGGGCAAGATGATGTGTGGCGTACAAGTATAATATTTAGAAAGATATAATTGAATTTTCTAGTGCGTAGCCATCACGAACGTGAATAAAGTAGGGAGGCGAGGGATCTATTTCAATAGTCATAAAAAAGAAAGCGGCAATGCCGCTTTCTTTTTAATCACTAAGCTGGAACAACGTCTTCAGCTTGTGGGCCTTTTTGACCAGTCGTAACAGTCATTGTTACGGATTGACCTTCAGCCAATGTTTTACGGCCAGAACCGTTGATTACGCTGTAATGTACGAATACATCATCACCGCTTTCTTGCTGAATGAATCCAAAACCTTTTTCGTCGTTAAACCACTTAACGGTACCGGTAACACGGGACATGTTTCTTTCTCTTTATTTCTGGTCAGGCAAGCTGACATATCGTTCATTACGCAAGCGCAATATTGTATAAATTTAACCAGATTTACTGCTACTAATTAAATCTGCAACTATATTAGACCCAAATTATTACAAATAAAACCAAAAAATAGATTTTATTTATAAAAATCATATGACGTTTTTATTACGCTTCAAATTAGGGACTTTAGGCATTTTGTAGCGCACTGACCTAGACGGTAGTGCTTACTTACATGTTCCGGCGGTATTCCCCACCTGCCACGTATAATGCGTGGCTAACTTGACCCAAAGAAGCACTTTTAACAACTTCTATCAAAGTTTCAAATGTGTTCTCTCTTGCTATGGCGCAGGATTGCAGCCTTACAATTTGCTCTTCAACAGCGGCCGCATGCCTTGCGTGGAAGTCTTTTATATTGTTTATCTGCTGTTCTTTTTCAACGTCATTGGATCTTGCTAGCTCTAGGTTGCCTGAGATGTCTTGATTGTCTTTTCCAAGAAAGGTATTCACTCCAATAATAGGCAGGCTACCATCGTGCTTTTTATGTTCGTAGTACATGGATTCATCTTGAATCTTACTGCGTTGGTACATAGTATCCATGGCGCCTAGCACACCACCGCGATCATTTATTCGGTCAAACTCTTGATAGACATGGTCTTCCACTAGGTCGGTCAATTGATCAATAAAGTGCGAGCCTTGTAAAGGGTTCTCACAGGCGTTCATTCCCAGTTCTTGGTTGATAATTAACTGTATCGCCACGGCTCTGCGTACGCTTTCTTCGGTAGGCGTTGTAATCGCCTCGTCATAGGCGTTGGTATGCAGGCTATTGCAGTTATCAAACAGTGCGTACATGGCCTGAAGAGTGGTTCGAATATCATTGAATTGAATTTCTTGCGCATGCAATGAGCGACCCGACGTTTGAATGTGATATTTCAACTTTTGTGATCGAGCGTTTGCACCATAGGTGTGTTTCATGGCTCTTGCCCAAATTCTACGGGCGACACGACCAATCACCGCATACTCAGGGTCCATTCCATTACTGAAGAAAAAACTCAGATTACTGGCAAAATCGTTGATATCCATGCCGCGACTTAAATAGTACTCAACAATGGTAAAGCCGTTGGCCAGGGTAAACGCTAATTGACTAATGGGGTTCGCACCCGCTTCTGCAATATGATATCCACTGATAGATACGCTATAAAAATTCTTAACTTGATGGTCAATAAAATACTGCTGAATGTCGCCCATCATGTGCATGGCAAATTCGGTAGAAAATATGCATGTATTTTGAGCCTGGTCTTCTTTTAAAATATCCGCTTGAACGGTACCGCGCACCGATTTAAGTGTTTGTTGTTTAATAGACTCATAAGTATCAGCATCAACCACTTTATCACCACTGATGCCTAGCAAGCCTAAACCAAGGCCATTATTGCCTTCCGGCAAGTCACCTGAATAGCCTGGCTGTTTTTGGTGTTTAAAATACTTGCTGATTTTTTGCTGTGCTTTTTCCCAAAGATCATGATCTTTTAAATATTTTTCAACTTGCTGATCAATGGCCGCATTCATAAAAAATGCCAAGATAATTGGGGCGGGGCCATTAATGGTCATGGACACAGAAGTACTGGCGGCGCATAAATCAAAGCCGCAATATAGTTTTTTCATATCATCGACACTAGCAATGCTCACGCCGCTGTTGCCTATTTTCCCGTAAATGTCAGGGCGCTGAGCAGGATTTTCACCGTATAAGGTCACGCTATCAAATGCGGTAGACAATCGAGCGGCTGGCTGACCCAATGACAAATAGTGAAATCGCCTATTGGTTCTTTCAGGTGTGCCTTCACCGGCAAACATGCGGATCGGGTCTTCACCTTCTCGACGGTATGGGAAAACACCCGCTGTATAAGGGTAATGGCCAGGTAAGTTTTCTTTACCTAAATAAATAAGTAGGCTGCCCCAATCTGAATAACTAGGGGCCGCAACTTTACTGATTGCTAGCCCGCTTAAGCTAGTACGATAGTTGTCGCCTTTAATGACATTTTCACGAACCTTATATTCAAAGCTTTCAGCTTTAACCTGTTCTTTATTTTTTGGCCATTGCTGCAGTGCTAATTTTAGAGCACTGTCGATGTCATTAATCGCTGATTGATATCTTTGGCGTAAAAGTGAGAAATCATTTTGGGGTGACGTTAAGTCATCTTGTTTATAATCAGCTAAAGGTTCAGGTAGTTTTGGATCTGCTAGGTCATTTAATACTTGATAATAGTGTTGTGCTTTTTGTGCAAGTTCGCTCTGGGTTGTTAAGTGGTGATCTTGATGCCTACCATTATCAGAAATATCTGATAGATAGCGCTTTCGGCGGCCAGGTATAATGGCACTGCCTTTAGGTGTGACGGCTTCAAATGTGACAGGGAGTTCAGATTTGCTTTTAAAGAGAGCATTTTTTGTGGATAGCTGATTAACAAGATTTTGGAATAACCAGTTAACTCCCGGATCGTTAAACTGGCTGGCAATGGTTGGAAAGACTGGAACGTCTTTATCATCTACCGAGAAAGCATTGTGGTTTCTTCGCCACTGTTTTTTTACATCTCGCAGCGCATCAGAGCTGCCAGGTTTCTCAAATTTATTAATAACAATGCTATCTGCAAAATCCAACATATCGATTTTTTCTAGTTGGCTGGCGGCTCCAAACTCACTGGTCATGACGTAAGTAGATAGGTCAACGTAATCAACAATTTCGCTGTCGCTTTGGCCAATACCAGCGGTTTCAACAATGACTAAATCAAAGTGATTGGCTTTTAAATACGCGATAGAGTCAGACAGCATGACGCTAGTAGCAGCATGTTGTCGACGGGTTGCGATAGAACGCATGTATAAATTCTTATTACGCAAAGAGTTCATGCGAATACGATCCCCCAAAAGAGCACCGCCTGTTCGTCTACGAGTAGGGTCAACCGCAAGCACAGCCACTTTTAAATGGGGTAGGTATTGAGTGAATCGATTCAGTATTTCATCTGTCAGGCTAGATTTACCGGCACCACCAGTGCCCGTAATCCCTAGAACGGGTGCTTGCTTAGATTCACTCCATTGTCGGCGTAAGGCAATGAGTGTGTCGGAATCTATTGCCGCATCTTCTATGGCACTTAATAATCGAGCGGTTTTGACAGTGGGGGAGTCAGCTTCTAGGTCTTTTAGTGTTCGTCGTTCTTCTGCACGCTTAACAACATCATCGATCATGCCTTCTAGGCCCAACTGCATGCCGTCATTAGGATGATAAATGCGTTCTACGCCATAGCTTTGTAATTCTTGAATTTCATCAGGAGTAATGGTTCCGCCACCGCCACCAAAAACCGCAATATGTTCAGCGCCTAATTCTTTTAATCGATCAATTAAAAATTTGAAATATTCGGTATGCCCACCTTGATAGGAGCTTAGACAAATGGCATCCGCGTCTTCTTGAATGGCAGCATTTAAAACGTCGTCAACACTTCTGTTGTGACCTAGGTGTATAACCTCGACCCCACGGTCTTGAATCAGGCGGCGCATAATATTGATGGCTGCATCATGGCCGTCAAATAAGCTGGCAGCCGTGATAAATCGCAATGGTAATGAACTCATACCGATACCTTTACAAATTGTATTTTTATTATTCTTACAATCAGTTTAGACCCAATATGTTAGGCGCAATAGGTCACAATTGGCCCAAATGGGTAATAGGTATAAAGGGTCAATTTAAATGGTAGAAATGGTTACAAGTAATTGCCGTATCTTACGTTTTAACGGCTAAACCCCTATGACGAGCAACTAATCTCCAGTTCTTTCCCCCAATCGGGTGGCAGTTTTGCTAAATCGTTATATTGAGGTTGCTCATCAAATGGATGTTTAAGGGCATGATGTAATCGCTGAGTGACAGAATAGTCACCAGCTTGAGCGGTGGTAATTGCATTCTGAGCAAGGTAATTTCGCAGAATGTATTTAGGGTTCACCGTATTCATTCTATCGCAGCGAATCGGGTCGGCCAGTTCAAGATTAAGCTGCTTTAACTTGCTTGTGTAATCGATATACCATTGATCAAATAGATTGATATCTAATGCCATATTTCGTAATTCAGTTTTGATTTCTGGGTTATTAATATGACTAAGTTTACGAAAGAAAAAGGTAAAATCGAGACGGCAAAGCGCCATCATTTTTAACGTTTGATCAATAATGTTTTGATTGTCTTTAGTATTGTTTTTATCGGTATCGGTAGTTAGCAATCCTAGTTTTTCAGACATCATGTCTAAAAAATACCCTGTAAATATTTCGCTGAATCGATCTAGGCATGCAACCAAAGCATCTTTATCGACCAGTGGAAGTAGGGCTTGTGCCAGAATCGCTAAATTCCAATTAGCCATATTAGGTTGTTGATTAAACGCATAACGACCTTGATGATCACTGTGGTTGCAAATAAAGCTTGGATCATAATCATCTAGAAAGGCAAAAGGGCCAAAATCAAATGTATCAGCAATAATACTCATGTTATCGGTGTTCATGACTCCATGACAAAAGCCTATGGATTGCCAGTGAGCCATGAGTTTGGCTGTTTTATCTAATGTGATTTCATAGAATTGAGCATACTTATTGTGCTCACGATTATCGGTATCGGTATCGGTATCGTGATTAAGTTGGGGGTAGTGTTGTTCGATAACAGCATCGCATAACGTTTTTAATAAATCATGTTGCTCAGAGAACGAACAAAACTCAATATGACCAAAGCGAATATGGGACTGGCTTACTCGAACAATCATAGATGCTGTTTCTTGTTCTTCACGATAAACAGGTGTGTCACTGTCTATTACGCACAGGGCTCTAGAAGTCGGAACGCCCAATCCATGTAATGCTTCGCTGCACAAAAATTCACGAATGGATGATCGTAATACGGCTCGCCCGTCTCCTGAGCGAGAATAAGGTGTCATGCCGGCGCCTTTTAAATGCAAATCGAAAACAGTGCCGTTATCTTTTTCAACTTGGGCCAGCAGTAAACCACGTCCATCACCTAGGTCAGGATTATAGTGCCCAAACTGGTGCCCTGTGTATTTCATTGCTACTGGGTTCCAGTTGCTTAACAAAGCTTGACCAGAAATGACTTTTAACGAGTCGTCAGAAGACAAAGTCTTAACATCTAAGCCGATTAGGTCTGCGCAATTTTCGCTTGTGGCGACCAGCCGAGGATTTGAAATACCCTGAGGTTTTACAGGGGTATATAAAGGGCTGGGTAAACTTTGGAAATACTGTTTGTAATTTAGATTGGTAAAATTTGACATGATCGGATTACTTTGAAAGCAGATTCCAGTATACGCGTAATCTTAAGCTCATGAAGTAAAAATAAAGTGCTGCTTTAATTGTTCTTTTTTACCACCAGATAAATGCCACTTAAAATCATAATAGAAGCCGCTACAAACGATCCGGTTATTAATTCCCCATTCCAAATAAATCCACCTGCAGCGGCAATAATTGGAACCAGTAATTGTAATACAGCAGCACTGCTAATACTTAATTTAGGCAATACACTGTACCAAACCCAATATCCAATAGCAGACGTGATGCTGCCCGAAATGGCGGCATAGAAAACCCCTGATTCTGTGATATTAAACGGTGTGAAAAAGAAATATCCCGGCAGTAATAACACAATAAACAACAAGCTAAGAGTAAAGTTTTTTGCCGTGTCTATTTTTGCATTGGCAGACTGCTTACCCGCCAAGGTATAGGCGGCCCAAGCTATGCCAGATATCACCATTAAAATAGCGCCTATTGCAGATGGACTTTGACTGTTTGGCAGCATCCAGTAAATAAACCCCATAATGGCTAAAAGCAAGCCACATAATTCTTGGTTGCTGGGTCTATTGCCTTGATAATATTGAACGGCCAGCATAGTAAACTGAACGCTTGTGAATAATAACAAGGCACCACTGGCGGTATCTAAAATGATGTACGCATAGGAGAAAAAAGCAGCGTAAACAAATAAGTACGCGGCTCTTTTAAATGCTTCAGGGGTGATTTTTTGCTTGCTGGTTTGTATGCCTTTTTTTGTCAGGACTAACAATATAAGAAGGGTGGCCGCACCACTTAATAATCGGACAATGGTAAAGCTATTCGCATCAATTAACTGGTGGCCTAATGCCAGCCGACACAGCACACTGTTACCCGCAAATGCTAAAAGTGCAATTATGGTTAGGAATATGGTGTTTACAAGGGAAGAATTAATAGTCGCTATCCTATGTTTTTGCATGAAAAACACTCGGTGTGCTTTATGAATATCTATTTAGACGTAAAGATTACTCAGTAGGGTACGTGTTATGAGCATAAGAATCTAAAAAAGTTCTTAATTGGAAAGCGAAAAGCCACTTAGAAAAACTCCACATCACCATCATTATCTTTATGGCCAGGGCCTTCTTCAATTTCTAGTCCATCTTTGCTTACTAAGCGATCAACTAATTGCTCTTGATTGTCGACTAAGTGCTGCAGTAATCGAATTAAACTATCAAAGGTAACTTGTATCGCTTCATAGTTTTGTACTTTTTCCATGGCTTCGTTTATTTTCATTTCAATACTGTTCATTAAGTATTGTTCTTGATCATCATCTAGGCCTAGGCGCGGCATGGCTTCTTCTAAAGACATAAATAAGTTATTAAGCAGTGATGATCCGTCTTCTTGGCCGGCGCGCATTTCGTCGGCAAGCCCATCTAATGTTGCTCTAATGTTTTTAAAGCTTTCTGAAAAGCTCATTGTATGTTCTTGTAGCAAAAGCTCCATTTCTAGCTGTAATACTTTTTGGTTTGCACAGGCAAGAATAGGAGGGATCACATCTTTATAGCGGCCGTATCTAGCTGGGTCGTCTAGTGGCATGTTTTTAACTAAACAAGCCACCACAGGGTAGTTGATTTGAGTGCGCTGGCCAAAATCAAAAAATCGAGGTTCGTTGCGAAGCTTTTTAATTATATCTTGTTCGATGGGCTTGTTATCTCCATCACTGCAGTAAAAAAAGCTTTCTTTTTCAGTTTCAAAAAGCAAACAACTTTTTAGATCAAGGGCTCTTAACAATGAGAAAACTGCGGTTGCTAGCTGCTCAAAATTATTAATGGCATAGGTTTTTTCAAAGAACTGTAAAATTAGACCCAGTTCGCTGGCTCCCGTCATCGATTCGATAGCGGTGCTTTGTGCTTCTTTGAATTGCTGTGCAAGGGATTCTTTATGTTCATGCTGTCGAATAACCGCTTTTATTTTTGCAATTAGTTCCGCAGTTTCAAAGGGTTTAGTGATGTAGTCGTCACCGCCAGCCTGATAGCCCTTAATGCGTTCTTCTAGATTAGTTTTACCCGAAATGAATACGATAGGGGTAAACAGGTATTCCGATTTCAGCCTGAGCTTATGGCAGATGTCGTAACCGTTTCTATCGGGCAGTTCAACGTCAAGCAGAATGATGTCAGGGTTGAGATCCTCTATTAGGTTCTCGCCTTCTTCGCCAGTACTCGCAAAATGCAGATCCAATGTACCTTCAAGCGCTCGCTTGATGTACTTTTGAGAGATCTTGTCGTCTTCGACAATCACCGCTGATTTCATGTTTATACTCTTCCCTGAATATAAACAAGTATAGACGTACTTGCTAATTTACCAGAAAAAACAGGGTTATTTTTTCGATTGGAACTGTTTAAGTAACTCTTTGATTTCTAAGCTTTTACTTGGATCGTCTAATGCTTTTTTCAGTTTATCACGAGTATTGTTCGCATCATCAAAGGCTTTTTTACAGCATTCGTCATACAGCTTACCACTGCCACAAGGGCAGCTTTCATCTTGGTCGCTAGACATTATTACTCGCCTCAGTTGGATATAAAGAAGGTAGGGCAGAAGTTGACGAGTCTTGACCGGGTTTATAAGCCTTGAAAAGCTGCCATAAGTATTCACCCTGCCAAGCACTATTACCAACCTGACTATACAAGGTGTAATCCAGCTCTTGTAGTGCTGTCTTTAGCGTTGTATCAGCAATATAGTCACTGGCTTGGCTTAGACTGGCGAAAGGTATACGCCACTCCTGTTGAGCCCAGCTTAAGATCGCTGCACGGGCCGCTTCAGGCTGATTATTTCGGCAAGCTTGTTTAATTGATTTTAAATTGGCCGCGGGCTTTTCAAAATTATCGAGAGGCACATCAATTGATTGATGTCTATTGCGCATCCAAAGAGCCAAGGTTACTAGCCATAATAAAGCAAATAAACCGCTTATCATTGGCCAAACCCGTTGGTTGTTTTGCGCTTCAATAGCCGTATTTAACGGGGCTGGTTTTGATGCAGCTTCTTCTTCAATTTGTTCAGGCATTTGAGACTGCTTACTTTGGCCTGATGAAAAGGCCGTTAGTCTTTGAGCGGGCAAAACAGCGTATTCAAGTTTACCGTGATGGGTGTTCCACCATGGGATTCGCACTTCAGGTAATGTCAGGCTGCCTGCTTTATTGGGCACCACTGCAATGCTTTGAGTACGTTTACCAATAACCCCTGTGTTGTCTGCAGAATCAGACGTTTGCGCCTGGTCAGGGTAATACTTTAAACCTTTCACTTTTTGCAGTTCTAAATTTGGCAGCTGTGCACTGGTCAAGCCTTTTGCGGTCATGGTCAGTTCAAGTGTTACAGGCTCACCTACATTTAGGCTTTCTATGTTCCCTTGCCATTTGTAATCCAATTTAACGTCTTTTGCAGGTAACCATGTGCCGTTTGGATAGCTGGATGGTTTAGGCAAAACAGGTATCGTAATAGGAGGGTGACTGATGCGGATTGGTCGACCACCACGCCATCTGCCATTGCTGATCTCGCCACTGTAAATAGGCCCGGGGATGATCATTTCACCACTGGTTTGTGGGAATATTAGACTTTTACGCTCATAAACCTCAAACGATCGGCCATTCAATTGAGTTTGGTAATGCTTTATTTCACCCAAGGACTCAACCATAGCTTCGTCTACGGCTACTTCACCAAGCTGGCTGTTTTCTAATGGCACAGAAAAATACAGTTTTTCAGTGTACAAAACCTGACCCTGAACATAAGCCGTTTTTACATCCACCTCAGTGTGGAAGAAAACATCCTTTTGTTGATTTTTAATGGCATCGTTAACTTTACTCACCATAATTTGAATCGGCTTGCTGGTTTCGCCTTTAAATGACAATGAAGGTAACACCAAATTGCCTTTACGTTTAGGGATCAAGGCAATGGTCCAAATAGTCGATGATTCGCTTTTACCATTTATATACTGGAAGTTATTTTTTCGACCCGTATTAATAATATCGAACTGCTGCTTTAACGGGCTAAAGTCTGGATTGCCTGAAAAAACATTACTGTTGTAACGAAGCGTTAGAATAATGGATTCGCCTTCAGCCACTTGAGTTCTATCAACTGTACTTTCAAGTGTTTCTGCCCAGCCAACTTGCGCGGTGAAAGCGAAGAGGGCAAACAGAACTGATCGTATTAATTTAGATGCCATTACCACGGTTTTCTATCTCCATCTTGATCGTTTCTATTACGATTCTTATACTGATACAAAAATTTGTTTCTTAATAAGCCACCTGGATCGTCAGGGATTCGTTCCATCCATTGTTGCATAGCTTGCTCTTGCTCAGCATTTTTAGAAATTTGCTGTGCCGTCATAGGTTCTTGGTCAGAGGCTTCTTCATCCCCTTGTTTAGGGTCTCCAGCTTGAGCTTGTTTGGCTTCAGCTTCTTCTTTAGATTCACTTTCGTCAGAGTTTTGTTTGTCAGCGGATTGCTGCTCGCCATCTTTCTCTGATTGCTCTTGTTGATTTGCAGGGTTTTCTGACGATTGATCCTGGTCAGCTTCAGATTGCTCTCCGTCGCTTGACTGTTCTTGATCTGACTTCTCACCGTTTTTGGATTCTGAGCCATCTTGCTTTTGCTGGTCAGAGTCTTTTTTCTCAGAGTCACCTTCGTCAGAGTCTTTTTGATCAGAATTTTTGTCGTCGGACTGCTGAGAGTCTTGCTGCTCCATCATTTTTTCAATGATTGATTTGTTATGCTTTGCATCAGCATGATCAGGATTCGTTTCTAATACCTTGTCATAGGCTGCCAGTGCTTCATCTAATCGATTTAAGTGGGCAAGGGTGTTAGCTTGGTTATAGATGCTCTCGGTATCAGAAAAGCCATTCCAATGCTCTAATGCGGCCTCGTGATTATCTGCTTTGTAAAAGCTGCTGGCTTTCCATTTTTTGCTTTCAAACTTTTCTGCGGCATACATCGGATCACTTTCAAACTGCTTCATGGCTGCTTGATCATCATTCAATAAAATATCTGGCAGACTAGAAGTCGAGATGCCTTTGCTTTCAGCCCATACTGCTTCGGGTTGAATAAACATAAGACAAAGTGATAACACAATGCCTTTTCTAAAGCCCAGTAAAGACAGTAAAAGAATAGGGATGATCAACCAGTAACCACTATCAAACCATTGGTCAAACACCACGCTCTCTTCGGTTTCTTCAAAGCCTTCATTGATAGCTTCAAAACTGGTTAGGTATTCTATGTCAGAATCATTACTGCTTAATGTACGAATACGCCCATTGCTTTGATCCGATAATGCTTTCAAATTATCCCATTCTAAACTCGGCATGATCACCTGGCCTTGAGTATCTTTGAAAAAACGACCATCAGGTTGTACCAAGGGAGCGCCTTCTTCAGTGCCAACCGCTAAGATCGACAGCTGTATTTTTGCAGCCTTTAATGCGGTTGCTGCATATTCAATATCGCTTTCTTCAACACCATCACTCACCAGTAACAGTGATTTAGGGTTACTTTTTCCTTGTTCAAACAGCTTGATAGACTCATCCACAAGACGTCTCACGTTACTGCCTTGTTTAGGCATGATGTAAGGGTCAAGCGCAGGCAGCATTGATTGAATGGTTTTAATGTCTCTGGTTAAAGGTGATGCAACATGTGAATCCCCCGCGTAGGCAACCAAAGCGATATTATTACCAAGTTCTAAATCTAAAATATCCAATATTTTATACTTGGCTCTTTGTAGGCGAGAGGGCGTTACATCTTGAGCGGTCATTGATAGCGAGAGATCTAACGCAATGATTAACCCCGATTGGCTGTTGAACACTTGAGAAGGTTGTTTCTTCCAGCTGGGTCCAGCTAAGGCTGTAATAGCCAGTAAAGCCGTTAAAAATACAATGTATTTAAAGAAACCTGATTTATTCGTGCTGGCTTGATGCTTAAGCATGTATGGCTGAAGAGCAGGGGATACGATATTTTTCCATTGTCCGCTCAGAGACGATTGACGTTTCTGAATCAACAAAAGTATCAGTAAAGGAATAATGGCCAGAAACCATTCAGGCCTTAAAAAATGAAAGTCAGGCATTTTGATTGTCCTCACTCAGCTTTTTAAATAGTCGAGTAATTGGTGCAAAGACACCCGCGCTGATTAAATATAAAAGCGCTGCAAATAATAGACTTGTTGCTAAAGGAATATGAAATAAAGATTTCTCAGGCCTGATCACCTGATCCTCAACTTCAATCTCTTCTAGTGTATCTAAAATGTCATAAATTTCTTCAAGCTCTTCAGGATTTCTAGCTCGGTAATACTGCCCGCCGGTATCGTTGGCGATGGTCGTTAAAGTCACTTCATCTAAATCTCGGCTTGGGTTCACACGACGGGGGCCAAAAAATCCTTGTACCACCATTTCGTCAGCGCCTATACCCACTGTGTATACCTTAACACCTGCTTGTGCGGCTAATTTAGATGCCTGTAAAGGCTCTATTGTGCCCGCCGTATTTTGTCCGTCGGTTAACAAAATCACCACTCGGTTTGATTCGGGTAAATCTTGCAAGCGTTTTACCGCTAGGCCAATGCCATCACCAATAGCAGTACGTTTACCGGCTAGGCCCACAACGGCTTCATCTAGTAATTGTTGTAATGTCTCTAAATCAAATGTTAATGGTGTTTGAATATAGGCTCGCTCGCCAAACAAAATTAAACCTAATCGGTCACCCTGTCGGCGTTCAATAAACCCGGTTAATACCGCTTTTACAGCTTGAAGACGGTTTATTTGGCGGCCTCTGAAAGTCATATCTTCTTCAAGCATACTTTGAGAAATATCCACTGCCAGCATCATATTGCGATCACTGTTGGTGACGGATTTGGGTTCACCAACAAAGATGGGTCGGCAAGCCGCTAAAACCAAGGATACCCAGGCAATAGTGATTAGAATGATTAATAACAAAGAAGGGTGTTGCTGTTGATTCGGCTTTGCATCCGCCAGCATCATTAAGCTTGGGGCATATACCTCACTGACTATCTTTTCTTTTTTAGGGGCAAAAAAGTAAATTATAAGTGGCAGTGGTAATAGCAATAATAACCAAGGCCATTGAAGACTCAGCATTTGGCTTTCCTTATCCATTGGCGACAAGCGGCCGTTAGGTCGTCGGTGTCGATTGAAACATTTGGATTGTCTAAAATAAATGCAAACGATTCTAACCTGCTAGTAAAGACCGGTGTGCGAACGTGTTTGTCTAAATGACTCAGCCAAGCAATGCCACTTAAAGAAGCACAAGAGCGATCAATTTTATTGAAACAAATTTGCTTTAATAAACGATTACAGTTCATGGCGTGCTGAACACTGTCGCTGTCATCAAAGCTGTTTAGTAACGTCAGGGCTTTTGTTCGCCATGCATTTTTTTTACGGTAGTAAATGGCAAAACAGATTAGGGCAATGAGCAATACAAGCATTAGCCACCAGGGCCAGGCAATGGGCCACCAAGAAACCGCATCCGGTAAATGAATGTCTCGTAATTGTTCCAGCATAGGGTTTGCTTGCGCATTGGCAGGGGCTTGAGCACTAGGCGTCATCTGACACTCCTTTGCTCAATGGCCACTTTTAATGCGCTAAACGGTATCTCACCAGCATCCACTTGGTGATGGTTAATGCCTAAATGTTTAAAGCTTTGTTCAATGGTGTTTTGCCACACACTAATGGCCTGCTTGTAAGACTTTTGTGTGTTGTTGTTTTGTGTATCTAGAATGCCGTGGTTCAAGCCATCCGTAACAGGGTACAAACCTGGCGGTGGTGCTTCACGTTCTAAAGAATCAAATACTTGCAATGCGACCACGTGATTGTGGCGCCTTAATGAAAACAGAGCAGCCTTGTCTTTTTCAGTTAAATCATAAAAATCACTGATGATGTAAAGCGTCGTACCCGGTTTCATACTTTGTTTTAAATGCAAAAGCCCATCACTTAAACTGGTGGTCATGGGTGTTTCTTCAGTTAATTGATGGTTGCATTCATTAATTGCTTTAAGAATTTGCAATACATGCTGAGCTCGTTGCTTTGGACGAAAATCCAATTCTACTTGGTTGCCTAAAATCATCGCGCCAATGCGATCACCATGATCAAGGGCCGACCAAGCGATCAGTGCTGCACATTGTGCCGCGACAACCGATTTAAAGCTGCGCTTAGTACCAAAGAACATAGGGTTGCGCTGATCACATAAAATCATCACAGGCCGTTCACGTTCTTCTTTATATACGCGAGTATGGGGTTTTTGTGTGCGGGCCGTTACTCGCCAATCAATGGCGCGTATATCATCACCGGGTTGATATAAACGTAATTGGTCTAAATCCAGTCCGCGTCCTTTTTGTTTGCTGGCGTGCCCGCCGCTTAGCATGCCGTGAATTTGTGGCAGGCTAGCAATGCGCAGACGTTTTGCAAGTAGGCGCAACTGCGTTAACTGATGTTCATCAGTGACAGCGGATGCGGGAAAAAACTTATCTAAGTAATTTCCAGTCGATACGTTAGCATTCATGATTAAACGGCCTAGGGTACCGGAACTCGTAGGATTAATTCGTTGATAATGCGGTCTGCATTCATGCCAGACGCTTCCGCGTCAAAGCTCACGATTAATCTATGACGAAGAACAGAATGCAATACAGCCTGAACATCATCTGGGCTCACATAATCTCGGCCAGCTAGCCAAGCATGTGCACGAGCGCAACGGTCAAGGGCAATAGTGCCTCGAGGGCTGGCACCGTATTCTAGCCAAGACGCTAAATCATCACCGTAACCTTGCGGCTGACGTGTGGCCATAATCAGTTGAACGATGTATTCCTCAACTCGATCACTTAAATGCAGAGCCAAGACTTCTTGGCGAGCATCAAAAATGCTCTGTGTAGACAAGACTTCATCCATGGTTTTAGCTGGTTGTGCTTGGGCTTCGCCACGGGCCAATCTTAAAATCTTGGTTTCTGATGCAGCATCTGGGTAGTCGATGCGTACATGCATTAAAAATCGATCTAATTGCGCTTCTGGAAGGGGATAAGTGCCTTCTTGCTCAATTGGGTTTTGTGTGGCCATTACTAGAAACAGGTCATCTAACTGATAGGTGGTACTTGCCACACTGACTTGACGCTCAGCCATGGCTTCTAATAAAGCCGACTGGACTTTTGCAGGGGCACGGTTAATTTCATCGGCCAGCACTAAATTGTTAAACAAAGGGCCTTTTTGAAATACAAACTCGCCGCTTTCAGCACGGTAAATTTCACTGCCCGTGATATCGGCGGGCAATAAATCAGGGGTGAACTGAATACGTTGAAAGTCTCCTTCCATATTATCAGCAAGTGTTTTGATCGCTTTTGTTTTTGCTAGACCAGGTGCGCCCTCTACCAATAAGTGACCATCAGCAAGTAACGCAATGATTAACGCATTTACCAAGTTCGGTTGGCCAATTATTTGATCCTGTAATACTTCTTGCAGGGCAGTGATAGTGTCTCGTGTTGTCATGTAGCCATTTCCAAGTTTTTGTTTTTAAGGCTTTTTTTCAATTTAGCTATTTTAGGAATATTAAAATTCAGGTCAAGCCTATGAGTCACTAAAGGACAAAGAGTTTCGTGTTCAGATAAAAAATTGTCAAAAATCACATGCCTAGATCAATAATTGAGCGAAATTTCAGATGTAAACTATCATTTAGCTATAAAGGATGAAACCGGAAAAGAACATGCTAAAGATTAAGCAAAAGGACGAACACCCACAAATTGCCCAATTGGTAGAAAGGTTGGTAACAGCCGTACCCAAAAACCAAGAAAAGGCAGTCAGTGATTTCACACAGCTTTATTATTCGGCAACACCTGCTCAAGAATTAGACAGTCGAAAGATTGACGACTTATATGGTGCAACTTTAGCCTGCTGGAGCTTCATACAAAGCAGTACCAGCGAAGGTAAAATACGGGCGTTCAACCCTGATTTTGAAGAGCATGGTTGGCAGTCTACCCATACTATTATTGAAATTATCCATAAAGATATTCCGTTCTTGGTTGATTCCGTGCGAATGGAGCTTAATCGCCGTGAAATGGCCATCCACTTTATTAATCACGCTGTGTTACCGGTATCAAGAACAAAGAAAGGCACATTGGATTTAAAAGACTGCTTTTCGGATAACAGTGATCGCCAAGAAGCGGTTATTTACATAGAAGTGGATCGCCATTCTGATGATAAAGTATTAAAAGATTTAAATGATCAACTGCAGCTAATCGTGGATGAAATCTGCTTGGTGGTTGATGATTTTGAAACCTTCAAAAACAAAAGCACCGAAGTTGTGGGCTGGATTCGTGAAAGCGATGGCCCAGTGAGTAAAAAGGACACAGCTGAAGCGGCTGCTTTTATTGACTGGATGACAGCCAATCATTTTACTTTTTTAGGTTGTGAAGATTTCTCAGTAGAAGAAAAGGGCGGTAAAACCCTGGTCGTTCGCGATGTGAAATCGGTATGTGGCACTTTCCGTCGTGAGTTACATGGGTCCGATACAGTCATTGTAAATGATTTGTCTGAAAGCATGCGTGACTCGATATTAAATCCCGAGCTTGTGTCGTTTACAAAATCAGGCCGCCGCTCTCGCATACATAGACCTGCGTACCCTGATTATATAGTCGTTAAGCACATCAATAAGGACGGTAAGGTCATAGGCGGCAGACGCTTTATGGGATTATTTACATCCAATGTTTACGTCGAAAGCCCATTCAATATTCCTCTTATCAGGAATAAGGTTAAGCACGTAGTAAACCAGTCGGGTTTAGACCTTAGTAGCCACAATGGTAAAGAACTCCATCATATTCTTGATATGTACCCCCGTGATGAATTATTCCATACGGATGTTGAGCAGCTGACAACAACCGCCATTGGTATTTTAAATATTCAAGAGCGTCGCCGCACTCAAATATTTCTTCGCAAAGACAATTTAAATAAATTTTTATCGTGCATGGTGTATATACCAAGAGACCTGTACAACACCGAGTTACGTCAAAAAATTCAAAACATTTTGGTGGCTGCATTTGCCCCTAAAGATGTGGAGTTCACTACCTTTTTCTCTGAATCCATATTGTCACGTACCTTATTTCACTTAAAGCTTGATCCAAAAAACGTCCCGGATTTTGATTTGGCCCGAATAGAAAAAGACATTCAAAATGTCGCACGTTCTTGGCAGGATGATTTGATGGGCGCCTTAATCGAAGGTGTAGGCGAAGAGAAGGGTAACTTATACTTCCAGCAATACCGAAACGGTTTTGGTGCCAGCTATCGCGAAGAATTTACATCGCGAACTGCTGTGGTAGATATACAGCACATAGCCAGTATGAAAAACGACGACGACGTCGCCATGAGCTTATATCGAAATGTGGCGGATAGCGGCAATTACTTTAAATTTAAACTGTTTAATCCTGATAAATTACTGCCACTTTCTGATGTCATCCCAATATTAGAAAACCTTGGGCTACGAGTCATTGGCGAGCACCCGTATGGTGTGACGCGTATAGATGGCAAACAATTCTGGATTCATGATTTTACGTTAATTTATACATTTAGTGATCAAATTGATCTGCATGAAAGTAAAGAACAATTTCAAGATGCATTCCGTGCCATCTGGTACGGCAAAGCCGAAAACGATAGCTTTAACCGCTTATTATTAGGTGCAAAAATTGGGTGGCGTGAGGTTGCCTTATTGCGTGCTTACGCTCGATATATGAAGCAAATTCGATTTGGTTTTTCTGAATCTTATATTGCAGATACCTTATGCAAATACCCAGCGTTAACATCATTTATTGTTAAATACTTCCAAACACGATTCAGTCTGTTGGCAACCATCAGTGAAGGCCGTGAAAAATATCTAGAAAAAATGGATGCACAGTTAACAGAAGAGCTGGATAACGTTGAAAGTATCAACGAAGACCGGATTTATCGCCGCTATCATGAACTTATGAAAGCGACACTTCGAACCAACTTTTTCCAAAAAGACGGTGGCGAACTCAAGCGCTATTTCTCGTTTAAACTCAGTCCGCGGGATATTGAAGACATTCCGTTACCTAAGCCCATGTTTGAGATATTTGTTTACAGCCCCCGTGTAGAAGGTGTGCACTTGCGAGGCGGTAAAGTTGCTCGTGGTGGTTTGCGCTGGTCTGATCGAAACGAAGATTTTAGAACCGAAGTACTGGGCCTAGTGAAAGCGCAGCAGGTTAAAAACTCCGTTATTGTACCGGTAGGTGCAAAAGGTGGCTTTGTTGCTAAAAAACTGCCTGAAAACGACCGTGATGCATTCTTAGCTGAAGGGATTGAATGTTATAAAATATTCATTTCTGCCTTGTTAGATGTGACGGATAATTTGTTAGAAGGTGAGGTTATTCCACCAGAACAAGTGGTGCGACACGATGAGGACGATCCGTACCTGGTTGTAGCGGCAGATAAAGGCACCGCAACCTTCTCAGATATTTCAAATGCAATCGCAATCGAACGAGGCTTTTGGCTAGGCGATGCATTTGCCAGTGGTGGTTCAGTTGGCTATGACCACAAAAAAATGGGGATCACAGCAAAAGGTGCATGGATTTCTGTGCAGCGTCATTTCCGTGAGCAAGGTATTAATGTACAAGAAGAACCCATTACCGCCATTGGTATTGGTGATATGGCGGGTGATGTATTTGGTAATGGCATGCTGTGCAGTGAGCACATTAAGTTAGTTGCGGCCTTTAACCATATGCACATATTTATTGACCCGGACCCACAGGATGTAAAAGCAACGTTTGCAGAGCGTAAGCGCTTGTTTGAACTACCAAGAAGTTCTTGGTCTGATTACGATACAAAGCTCATTTCAAAAGGCGGCACCCTGTTCAGTCGCAGCAGTAAGTCTTTGGACATAAGCCCTGAAATGAAAACACGCTTTGCCATCAAAGAAGACAAGATGTCTCCGAATGATTTGATAACGGCCCTATTAAAAGCACCGGTTGATCTGATCTGGAATGGTGGTATCGGAACCTACGTTAAATCATCTGATGAAAGCCATGCTGATGCAGGTGATAAAGCCAATGACAGTTTACGTATTAATGGTAAAGACCTGCTTACCAAGGTAATTGGTGAGGGCGGTAACCTAGGTATTACACAGCGAGCGCGTATTGAATACGCACTAGCAAGTGATGGCGCGTCGTTTACTGACTTTATAGATAACGCCGCCGGTGTAGATTGCTCTGACCATGAAGTAAACATCAAAATATTACTGAATAGTTTGGTGCGTGCAGGTGACATGACTGAAAAGCAACGTAACAAGTTGCTAGAAGAAATGACCGATGAAGTATCAACACTCGTACTTGAAAATAACTACCGTCAAACGCAGGCCATAGCATTGGCGTACCGTGAAGCGAAAACGCGAATTGATGAATATAAGCGTTTGATCAACGAACTTGAAAGCCAAGGTAAGTTGAATCGTGAGCTGGAATACCTACCCAGCGATGAGCAAATGGAAGAGCGTAAAAGTCAGTCGAAAGGCCTGACTCGCCCAGAGCTTTCAGTCTTAATCAGCTATACAAAAGGGGATTTGAAAGAATTACTCAACGAACCTGAAATTTCTGAAAACGAGTATCTGGCAAAAGCCGTTGAAACGGCATTTCCGTCTCCACTGGCAGAGCGTTTTCCTGATAGTTTGTACGGGCACCAATTGCGCAGTGAAATTGTGGCAACACAGCTAGCCAATGAAATGGTTAACCGTATGGGGATCACCTATGTGAACCGTATGCATGACAGCACAGGTGCCGATATCAATTCAATCGTGAAAGCCTATGTGGCCGCCAGAGATGTGTTCCGCATGGATGAGCTATGGCAGCAGATTGAAGCGCTGGACTATACCGTATCGTCTGAAATACAAGAAGATATGATGGCTAGCTTAATGCGCCTAGTGCGCCGAGCCAGTCGCTGGTTCTTGCGTAATCGTCGCCGTGAAATTAATTTACAAGAAGAGGTTGATCGTTTCAGAGGTCGCGCTGAAGGCATCAGTGCAAACTTATCAAACCTTTTAGCGGGTGAGGGTAAAGAAACCTGGCAGAGCCATTACGATCGCTTGATCGAAGCGGGTGTGAATGAAGAGTTAGCGTCTTCAATTGCTGGTTCAAATAACATGTTCAGTGCATTAAGTATTATTGAAGGTGCTGAGCAAACCAACCGCAGTGCTGAAGATGTAGCCGCTACCTTTTATCAGGTTGGTTGTAATCTAGACCTAGAATGGTTCCTAGAGCAGCTTAATATTATCTCTGTGCACAGTCATTGGCAGGCATTGGCCCGTGAAACTTATCGAGACGACCTTGATTGGCAACAGCGCACACTAACGGTAAGCATTATTAATACGCTTCCCGAAGGTGACATAGAAGCACGAATGCGAGTGTGGCTAGATAAAAGCGAGCCTATGATTACCCGCTGGCGTAAAACGGTATTAGAGTTGCGTGAAGGGGATATCAATGACTTTGCAATTTTTGCAGTGGCATTGCGCGAATTGCTGGATTTAGCTCAGGCAAGCCGAATAGCATCAACCTGTTAAGTAAATAAGTGTTTGAAATAGACCTGTAATTATCGGTCTTAAAACAATCATTTAAGAAGGCAAGGTAGGCAACTACCTTGCCTTTTTGTTTGTTACGTATTAAAAATATAAGTAAACCACTTAATTATTTAGACCCATGTCAGATACGTTCGGCTCCAATCCTCCAGTGTCAGCCATTGAAGTTGATATTCATTTATCCAGCGAAGAAGTTCAGCGCGCCTATCAGGGTGTTGAAAATGTACGGGCTGTTGCATTAGATGGGCGGTCTATCCGCTTTCCTGTGAAGATCCTATGGTCTTTCATTGGGCATGACGGCATTCATGGACGCTTTTTAATTCATTTTGGCCCAGATGGTAAGTTTTCAGAGGTTTACCGCACTGGCTAAGCCCCAAGTAATGCTGCCTTCCGTGAATTTATAGCCTGCTCAGCCCAAAACAAATCAAGCTAAATTGGCTTCTTTTATATATAATGTGCCCGCCAATTTTACTGAGGGTCTAACGTGTACGAGTTCATTCGCAAAATTTTATTCAAACTGGATGCTGAAACATCCCATGAACTGACTTTAGACCTGCTAGGTGCCGCGCAACGTTTAGGTTTAATTAAGTTGTTCGCCCCAAAAGTCACCAGTAAGCCAGTAGAGCTGCTAGGCCTTAGTTTTCCAAACCCAGTGGGATTAGCCGCTGGACTTGATAAAAACGGCGATTATATCGATGCGCTGGGCAACCTTGGTTTCGGATTTATCGAAATTGGCACCATTACCCCGCGACCTCAGCCGGGTAACCCACAGCCACGTTTATTCCGTTTAGCTGAGCATCAAGCCATTATTAACCGCATGGGTTTCAATAATAAGGGCGTTGATCACCTGGTTGAGCAAGTTAAAAAGGCAAAATACAAGGGTGTATTAGGCATCAATATCGGTAAAAACTTTGATACAGCCGTAGAAGACGCCGACAATGATTACCGCATTTGTTTAGAAAAAGTCTATGCACATGCTGATTACGTAACAGTAAATATCTCTAGCCCAAACACCCCTGGGCTACGTAACCTGCAATTTGGTGATTCACTTAAGTCGTTATTAAGCACCCTTAAAACATCGCAAAAAGCCTTAGAAGCACTGCACGGTAAATACACACCAATATTGGTTAAAATTGCGCCTGATATGGATCAAGCCGAAACTAAAATGGTAGCCTCGGCTTTACTTGAGAGTGGAATGGACGGCGTAATCGCCACCAACACCACCCTAGAGCGTGAAGCAGTAGCAGGGCATAAACACGCAGCAGAAGCTGGCGGTTTAAGCGGTAAGCCTGTTCAAGAAGGTTCCAGTCGTGTAATTGCATGGTTAAAAGCCGAGCTAGACGGCAAAATGCCAATCATTGGCGTAGGCGGCATTATTGATGGTGCGTCAGCGGCCGAGAAATCAAAAGTAGGCGCAGACCTTGTTCAGATCTATTCAGGCTTCATTTACCGTGGGCCTAAATTGATCAGTGAATCAAACGATGCCATTGCAGCCATTAAGGCTTAGTTGTCTGGTTGGCTTTTAATTAATAAAGTGAAAGCTAAAATCGCTAGGCAATAAAAAGGGCCCTGAAGGGCCCTAGATTAAATGAGTTGTTGGGTTGGATGTTTAAAGGGGTATTTTGTGGACACCTGCAACACCGGAGTAACCGTCCCAATGATCAGAGCGTCCTTCACGCCAACCATTCATCCATTCGAAATGCGTGGTACCGCTTGGACACAAATCTTTTGATTTGCCTTGTACACCAGCGAAATAACCTTTTTGGAACGCTCGGCGTACCATGTCACGCTTCTGTCTTCTCATAAGTCTTTGCCTCTGTTCGAAGAACGGTGAAAAGTGCTTGCTACGGAAAGCTGAACAAGCAACAAATTCAGTATGGTGTTGGAACGGCCCAATGTTAATGATTTATTTACTATAATGATGACGTTTTTAATCGTTATTTGTTATTAAGAATTTAAATTACTGATTTATAAAGCATTTAATTTAATAGAAATATATGACCCTGGACAAATTTGTTCTTAAATCAATAGATGGGCCAGTTAATATAAAAAGTTGATATGACATGACTGACGAATCTCAAACTCCAGTACCAGAAAATGGCACTGAGCAAGCACATGAAAACAAACCTCAATTGGCCCCTCAGCCAATTATTGTGACTTGCCCTAAAGGATTAGAAAATCTTTTAGCGGACGAAATCAAAGAACTGGGTGGCCAGAAGGTCAAGCTGGGTTTGTCTTTTGTAAGCTGTGAAGCTGACCAATTATTGGGCTACCGTTTGTGCTTATGGTCACGTTTGGCCAGTCGTGTTTTATTTCCTTTAAAGCAGTACGAAGGTGAAAGCGCCGATCAACTGTATCAAGGCTTGATGGACATTCCTTGGATTGAACACTTTAGTGATCGTCAAACATTTAAAGTTTCTTTTTCAGGCAGTTCTGATGAAATTCGTAATACACATTTTGGTGCGTTAAAAGTGAAAGACGCCATTTGTGATTACTTTAGAGATAAAACGGGCAATCGCCCTGATGTAGACAGTAATCCTGATATTTCTATTCACGTACGTTTAAACAAAGGTTTGTTTTCTATCAGCCTAGACATGGCGGGGGAATCTTTACACCGCCGTGGTTATCGTCAAAGCCAAGGCGAAGCACCATTAAAAGAAAACTTAGCCGCCGCATTATTAATTCGTGCAGGCTGGCCTAAATTAATGAAGCAAGAAGACGGCGCTTTATTAGATCCTATGTGTGGTTCTGGCACGCTGTTAGTTGAAGCTGCTTTAATGGCCGCTGATATTGCACCTGGTTTATTACGCAATCAGTTTGCGTTTGAAAAATGGAAAAAGCATCAACTAAAAGAATGGCGCGACATTAAGCAAGACGCTGAAGACCGTAAGCTAAAAGCACAAGATTCAGAAGTGGAATTAACCCTAGTGGGTTACGACATGGACAGCAGTGTATTAAGCAAAGCAAAAGACAATGCACGTCGTGCAGGTGTTGAACATTTTATTCACTTTAAGCCGCAAGCATTAAACGAATTAACAAAAGAAAAAGGTTTGCCAGAAACCGGTTTGATTTTATGCAACCCACCTTACGGTGAGCGTCTAAGTGACGAAGTTGCCATTGGTGCGCTTTACGCGGCAATGGGCAATAAAGTTAAGCAATATTTTGCAAACTGGACCATGGCTATCTTCACAGGTAATCCTGAGCAAGCGTATCAATTTAAATTACGCGCCAATAAACAATACCAGTTATTTAACGGTGCCATTCCTTCAAAATTATTCTTGTATGGCATTTCTGTCGGCAGCAGTGAAAAAGCACAAGCCGCAGCGGTCGAAAAGCTAAATAATCCAAATAAAGAAGAAGGCCCGGTTAAATTAGGCGAAGGCGCACAAATGGTGTGCAATCGCATAAAGAAAAACATTAAAAAAATGCGCGGCTGGGTGAAAAAACAAAACACAGATTGCTACCGTGTTTACGATGCCGACATGCCAGAATATTCGGTGGCGATAGATGTATATGGCGACTGGATTCACATACAAGAATACGCAGCCCCAAAATCGGTTGATCCACAAAAAGCCGAAACACGATTACGGGATGTATTAGATGCGGTGCCTGTTGCGTTTAATGTTGATCGCGAAAAAGTGGTGCTTAAACAGCGCCGAGTACAAAAAGGTAAGCGCCAGTACGAAAAACAAGATCAGCAGCAAAACTTCATGGAAGTAAAAGAAGGCAACTGCAATCTGTATGTGAACCTAACGGATTACTTAGACACTGGCCTGTTTTTAGATCACCGTCCAATTCGTTCTGAAATTGAAACCCTTGCTAAAAACAAAGATTTTTTAAACCTGTTTAGCTACACCTGTACGGCATCCGTGCATGCCGCAGTAGGGGGCGCACGCAGCACCACAAGCGTAGATATGTCACAAACGTATCTTAACTGGGGCAGAAAGAACCTTACCTTGAACGGCTTCTCAGAGCGTGATCATGAATTTGTTCAGGCAGATTGTTTGAAGTGGCTAGAAACGGCTCAAAAGAACAAAGACCGCTACGACATCATTTTTATGGACCCACCAAGCTTCTCAAACTCAAAGCGCATGGATGACGTTTTAGATGTGCAGCGCGACCATGTGCAGTTGATAGAGCAGGCCATGGGTCTGTTGCGTCCTGGTGGTCAATTAATCTTCTCTAATAACTTTAGGCGCTTCAAAATGGAGCGTGACGCACTAAAACAGTTCAATATTGAAGACATATCCGAAGAATCCTTACCTGAAGATTTTAAGCGCAACGCTAAGATCCATCAGTGCTACAGGGTCACATTCTGATCATCCCAGTAAATATGGGCCTCTCCCGTCTCCTTGTAAATTTATAGTGAAATCTCGCCTCAAAATGAGGCGGGTGGCACACTAAGTGCATTAACTTGGGTCAATTATTAGTCGATGATCTAAGCTGGCCCAGTTTAATCATTATTGAATATAAAACCTTGGTTAAAAGAAGTGCAGTCCGACCTTTATCTGCAATCTAGATTGTCGATCTATTAGGAAATAAGCACTCAACCAAAAAAGAGGGGATTGTTGTGGAAAACATCAACAGCGCTGTAGAAACCCTAATCAGCAGCTCAAACACGTACTTTATTTTACTTGGCGCCATTATGGTGCTGTTCATGCACGCAGGCTTTGCGTTTCTTGAAGTGGGTACCGTGCGTAAGAAAAACCAAGTTAATGCCTTGGTAAAAATCATCACAGATTTTGCCGTATCAGCCATTGCTTACTTTTTTGTGGGTTACGGCATCGCTTACGGTTCAGACTTCTTTGCAAGTGCCACCGAACTTTCTCAAAACAACGGTTACGAGTTAGTTAAATTCTTCTTCTTATTAACCTTTGCTGCTGCGATTCCTGCCATTGTTTCTGGTGGTATTGCAGAGCGTGCGAAGTTTTACCCATTCCTAATTGCGTCAGCGTTAATTGTTGCATTGGTTTATCCTTTCTTTGAAGGTTTGATCTGGAATGGTAACTACGGCTACCAAGCTTGGTTAGAAAATAACTTTGGTGCTCAGTTCCATGACTTCGCCGGGTCGGTTGTTGTACACGGAATGGGTGGTTGGTTAGCCTTTGCTGCCATCTTTATATTGCGTGAACGTACAGGCCGCTACCGTAATGGTCGCCCAGTGGCGTTTGCCCCATCAAACATTCCATTCTTAGCATTGGGTGCATGGATTTTAACCGTAGGTTGGTTTGGCTTTAACGTTATGTCAGCTCAAACAATGGATGGCATCAGTGGCTTAGTTGCAGTGAACTCTTTAATGGCTATGGTTGGCGGAACACTGGTTGCCATGGTTGTTGGTAAAAATGACCCAGGCTTTATCCATAACGGTCCATTAGCGGGCTTAGTAGCCGTATGTGCGGGTTCAGATATTTTCCACCCAATGGGTGCGTTAATAGTGGGCGGCATTTCAGGCGGCTTATTTGTTTACACATTTACATTGTTCCAAAACAAATTCCCACGCATTGATGATGTATTAGGTGTTTGGCCTCTACACGGTTTATGTGGTCTTTGGGGTGGTATTGCGGCTGGTATCTTTGGTCTAGAAGCACTTGGCGGAATGGGCGGTGTAACATTCATGGCTCAGTTAATTGGTTCATTAACAGGTGTTGCTGTTGCATTGATCGGTGGTTTTGCGGTTTATGGATTAGTGAATGCTGTTTCTGGTTTACGCTTAAGCCAAGAAGAAGAATACAACGGTGCAGATTTATCTATCCATAAAATTGCGTCTACTTCAGACGATTAATGTTATCGATCATTAAACGGCTTACTGTCACACAGTAAGGGTTTAAAGATAAAAGCATAAAAAAGCGCAACCTTAATCGGTTGCGCTTTTTTTATGGGTGGGTGTTTGTTCTACAGAGTACCGTCATTTGCGGGAGGGCGCTTGCGCGCGAAAACCTCGTCATACCAGAAGTGAGGGACGAGCTATCTGGTATCCATTGATGTTGGGCTGTTGTGGCCTAATGATTCTGTACACCCAGAAGGGTAAAATATCCATCTGTTAT